>Ga0180433_10011163_pt1 | contig 10689 bp, 9 predicted proteins | sample SS_ome_8_FD_132980 | JGI IMG/M metagenome (GOLD analysis project Ga0180433, IMG submission 132980) | Hypersaline lake sediment archaeal communities from the Salton Sea, California, USA - SS_1_D_1 metaG | ecosystem: Environmental > Aquatic > Non-marine Saline and Alkaline > Hypersaline > Sediment...
ATGAAAAATCAATCCTGCTTGGCGCTCATAACATTATAAATCTCCAGTTTGACGGGACGGATATGTACTACCTGTCATACCCGGAAAGGGTAAAGGGGGCTATTAGGTTCAGGGTCGACGATAACAGGATAAGGATAGATACCACGCAGCATACCATAGATGCATTTAACAGGATAATTTATACCCTTTATTAAAAAAGCTAATTGCAAACCGGAAGTTTCGGCAGGTTATAGAGTTTCTCAGGCAGTTTCTACCGGTTAAAATAAGGGTTTTATTGCATCTGGAATTTTCATAGATAATGAAGAAAATATCATATGCTAATTGCGAGACAGGTGAGTCATCTTCTTTTTCTGTTTCTTTTTTTAATTCTGGTAAAAAAAGACAACAAATATACAGCATATCCACTTTTTAAGACAATGGACTCACAGTTTTTAATGGCTATGTTTTTACCTGTTGCTTTTCCTCCTATTGTAAGGGAAGAAATAAATCCGGTAATAGCGGCGCTTAGCAGTACGCTTTCAAGATCCGGATTAATGATAAGAATCCTAAAAACCAGGGTGGCTCCTATTGCACCGCTTAAAATCCCGCAGATATCACCGATTACATCATTGCAAAAATTGCCAACCCTATCGGCATTTTTTAGCAGCCCTATTGCTTCAGCTGCTCCCCTTATCTTCCTGGATGCCATGCTATTTAAAGGCGCCTCGGAGCATGCAGTTACCGCAACTCCTATTATGTCAAACAAAACCCCCATTGAGGTTATTATAATAAGGATTATTAACGTAGTTATTATATTAGTCTTGATTATAACTGTTTCGGAAATGAAGCTCACAGTAATTGCAAGAAAAAAGCTCCAAAAAATGATGGCTATGATCCAGTTTCTTATTTTCCCCCTGGATTTTTTTAATTTACCCAAATATGGCTCCTCTGCAAAAGAGATGGCAATACAATAGGTAAACTTTGCAGTTTAAGGTCCAGTAGGATTTCCCAAACAGATACTGAGTGTTTCCACGTCAGCGGTTCCCCATTAAACTGTTTCTATAGCGTTGCCGCTTATAGGACTGGATTGCCTGTAAAACTACACTTTAATCCCTATCGCATCTCCAAAAAAGAACAGCCTAGGAGCTTTCCCCGGCAGTCTTATGTTCACTAGTCTCTTTAGCAATGCAGGTTTCAGGTCTTTTATAATATTTAGATGTCATGACTGGCATCTGTTTATAATAACCCTCCCCCTGTATCACGCAAGGCAGGCTACGCCGCATCGCCTGTTAAACAATTGCGGGTTTTCTTCAAATGTTTTTATTAAATACATTTGAAGTCTCCACGGAAAATGGGTCCACGCCCATATGCCATTATGGATCGCCCACTTTCCTTAACCTCCAGGACAGGCCCCCAACTGGGCGTCAGCAGCCAATCCCAGAGACTTCGAATATACGCCCTTAACGGATTTTTAGCCCCGTCTTCATGAACACAGGTACCAACTAGAATACTGCGCCATCTCTTAAATTTTCAAAACAACATAAGCATTTATTAGTAAAAGCAATTGACTATATTATAACATAATTTTTTAATGTCAATGGAAGGCAAATGATACCGGTAAAGCTGGCTCACGGTTAAATAGGATTGTTTAAGAAAAGTGAAATAAGCTCATTTTAAGAGACTGAAAAATACCCGATACAATATATAATCTGTTAGAAATAATCATTTAAAGATAGTATTATTATAGCCAGAGAAAAGGGGATTTTATATAAATAATTAGCAATTTTTAGTTTGATTTAGCATTTATGAGCAAAAAAGGACATGAAAATAGCAGTGATTATGATAAAGAAACTGCCAGCGAAAAATCCTACGATGTGCTTGAAGAACTTCTAAACATCAATGCAGATAAAGTAAAAGAACCAGGAAAGGTCATAGATGCTCTCCGTGATGAGATAGCAAAGCATAATTACTACTACTACATTAAAGATAATCCGATAGTAAGTGATGCCCAGTATGATAAGCTGATGCGCGCCCTCGAGGAGTTAGAGAAAAAGTATCCCGGGCTCGTAACCCCCGATTCGCCTACCCAGAGGATAGGGGCCCCGCTCGAAGACGGCTTTTCCACCGTGGAGCACGGCGAAAGGATGCTTAGTTTGCAGGATGTTTTTAGCTATGATGAGCTAAAGGATTTCCTTACGAGGGTATATAAGGATACCGGGAAGGATGAAAAGGAAATAGAATTTGTATGCGAGCTTAAGATAGACGGCTCGGCTGTTTCGCTTGTGTATGAAAACGGGTTGTTTGTAAGGGGGGCCACCAGGGGGGACGGTATCATGGGCGAGGATATAACTTCCAACTTAAAAACGATAAGGGCGATACCGCTGCGGCTTTTTAAAAAAGGCGGCGCAGCTATCCCCGGGCGTCTTGAAGTAAGGGGCGAGGTATATCTTGCAAAGGATGAATTCAGGCGCATTAATTCAGAGAGGGAGAGGGAAGGGCTTCAGCCCTTTGCAAACCCGAGGAATGCGGCGGCCGGCTCGCTGAGGCAGATAGACCCGAAGAATACTGCTAAGAGAAGACTTAACATATTCATATATGGCGCGGTATATGAAGGGGCCCATGGAATCTCAAGCCATTACGATATGCTCGGATACCTTGCCGGAATGGGGCTTAAAGTTAATCCAAATATAAAAAGGGCCGTGGGCTTTGAAAATATAAAGGATTACCTTGCGAGGTGGGAAGACAGGCGCAAGGAACTATCCTACGAAACCGACGGGGTGGTTATAAAAGTGGACAGCTTCCCGCTGCAGGAAAAATTGGGCAGGACCTCAAGGAATCCCAGGTGGGCGGTTGCATATAAATTCCCTCCCGAGGAGGAGGTTACAAAAATAGTTGATATAGAAGTCAGCGTGGGAAGGACGGGAGCACTTACGCCGGTGGCGGTCCTTAAACCGGTAAAGGTGGCGGGCTCGACAATTTCCCATGCCACGCTTCATAATGAGGACGAGGTAAAGAGAAAAGGGGTTATGATTGGTGACTGGGTTGTAATACACAAGGCGGGAGATGTCATACCGGAAATCGTTAAGGTGATAAAGGAAAGAAGGGACGGCACGCAGAAGGAATTTAAGATGCCCACCAGGTGCCCGGTGTGCGGCTCGGAGGTAATAAAGCCGGAGGGTGAGGTTGCCCTGAGATGCACTTCCATTGCCTGCCCTGCCCAGCAATTAGAGAGGATCGCCCACTTCGCATCGAAGGGGGCGATGGATATAGACGGGCTCGGGCCTGCAGTTGTCGAGAAGCTTATAAAAGAAAAATTAATAGGAGACCCCTCGGATATTTATTACCTGGAATATGGCGACATATTTTCGCTTGAAAATTTTAAGGATAAATCTACAAAAAATCTCCTGAAGGCAATAGAAGAAAGCAAGAAAAGGCCGCTTTCACGGCTCCTTTTTGCTCTCGGCATAAGGTATGTGGGCTCGCATACCGCGGGTATACTTGCAGGGGAATTTTCCGACCTTGACGGGCTCAGGAAAGCGGGATATGAAAAAATCGAGGGGATAAGGGAAGTGGGCCCTAAGATAGCCGAAAGCGTGATTGCTTTTTTCAGGCAGGAGCAGAACTTGAAGGTTATAGAGAAGTTAAGGGACGCGGGGCTGAACTTTGGCCAGGAGCCAAAAGGAATCGAGAGGAAGGATGCTTTTGACGGCAAAACCTTTGTTCTTACAGGAAAGCTTGAAGGTTTCTCAAGAAACGAGGCGGCAGGGATTATAGAAGGGTTTGGCGGCAGGGTGACCTCAAGCGTAAGCAGGTCCACCGATGCGGTAATTGCCGGGGAGAGCCCGGGGAGCAAGCTTGATGATGCAAGGAAGTATGGGATAAGGGTTATAAGCGAAGATGAATTCAGGGATATGATAAAAGATTTATAAAAATCTAACAGTTATATCCTATATTTCTTATAAAAGTTTATATTTTTAGTAGAAGGTTATATGCCCGACAGAAATTACAGGGATAATGATTTTCCTGAAAGTGAAGACGTTGCACTCGATGTAAGGTGGAACGCCCGGGATGCGATAATCTCGATGGTCTTTCTGGCTGCGGTCCTTGTTGCCGTATATTTCGGTTCCGCCTGGCTTTTTAGGGTTTTCGGGGATGCCGAGTTTTTTAATTCCTCGAATATAAGCAATGCAAGTTTCGTGGTGCTATACACTATCCAGGTAGTCCTTATGCTGGGGGTAGTATGGTTTTTTGCCCTTTTTAAGAGAAAGTCGGGGTTAAGGGACCTGGGGCTTCGCTATTACAGCATATTAAGTACAATATGGTATTCCTTCATTTCGCTTATAGCTATTTTCGCTTTGAGTTTTTTGTATGTATTTTTGTTAAATACGATGTTCGGGATAGACGCCCCTTCCAGTAAAATCGAAGTCCTTGTGAGAAACGGCAGCATATCAAGCAATACCCTCCTTATAATAGTGACGCTGGTAGCGCCCCTTAGCGAGGAAATCTTTTTCAGGGGCTTTCTCTACCAGGCGTTTAAAAAAAGCTGGGGGGTTAATGCGGGGCTTTTCCTGTCTTCATTCCTTTTTGCGGCAGTGCATCTGGAGATATACAGCTTCATACCAATTATGATTATAGGGTGGCTTCTTGCGTACCTTTTTGAAAAGACCAGGTCGCTCCTGCCGGCAATATTCCTCCATGGTATCTATAATCTGGCCCTTATATTGATTTTGCTGGGAAGGCTGGAAATTATAAAGCTGTATTAATAGGATAAAATATCTGTTAAAATATTATATCTAAATCTGCTTTTAATTATGGTGTTCGTTATTATTTTTTAAAGTTGCACTGCCATTTTATAGTATTTATCATATGTAAAAAAAGAGCAGCTTTAAACCGGAGCAGCATTAAATTCAGAAAGGGAAACATAATGGGTAGAATTTCAAAAGATGACGTCAGGTATGTAGCGAAACTTGCGGAGCTTGAAATCAGGCAGGAAGAAATAGAAAAGATGACATCCCAGCTGGATAAGATACTTGATTATGTTGCAGAAGTAAGCAGGGTGGATACCGAAGGGGTAACGCCGGTATCCCACATACTTGATATAAAGAATGTCCTGAGGGAAGATGTGCCGAAAGAATCGGTGGCACAGGAAACCGCGCTTGAAAATGCACCTGATGAAAAGGATTCCGGCTTCAGGGTACCTAAAATAGATTAAAGAATAAATATGAACCGACTGGCAGGAGAAGGTTTGGAAACGTATTACCTTACAGCGCATGACCTAAAAGATAAGCTTAAAAAAAAGGAAATAAGCTGCCTGGAAGCAACCGAAAGTTCCTTCAGGCGCATCAGCGAAGTTGAAGACAGGGTAAATTCCTTCATAAGACTGGAAAAGGAAAGCGCCCTGGCAAAGGCAAAAGAGGTCGACTCCCTTATAGCGTCGGGGGGCGAAGTAGGGGACCTTACCGGAATACCCGTGGCCGTAAAGGATAATATATGCACAAAAGATATTACTACTACATGCGCTTCAAGGATTCTTGAAAACTATGTCCCAATATATAATGCATCCGTCATAGAGAAGCTTGAAAAGCAGAGTTATATCCTGCTCGGGAAATCAAACATGGATGAATTCGCGATGGGCTCTTCCAGTGAGAATTCCTATTTCGGCCCCGTTAAAAACCCCTGGGATATAACAAGGGTGCCGGGAGGTTCGAGCGGCGGCCCTGCGGCGTCCGTGGCGGCAGGCGAGGCGGTGTGCGCCCTGGGTTCCGATACGGGAGGTTCCATAAGGCAGCCGGCATCGCTCTGCGGGATTGTAGGAATGAAACCGACATACGGGCTGGTATCAAGATACGGCCTTGTGGCATTTGCGTCTTCCCTTGACCAGATAGGGCCGCTTACGAGGGATGTCGAAGATTGCGCGTCGGTGCTCAATGCGATATGCGGCCATGACGAAAACGACTCCACATCGATAAACAGGCCGGTTCCGGATTACAGGAGTTTTTTAAAACCCGATATCAAAGGTTTAAAGATAGGCATTCCTTCTGAGCTAATGGTAGAGGGCATCGACAGTGAAGTGAGGGAAAAAGTTACGGGCGTAATAAGTATGGCCGAAGATATGGGTGCGGAGGTCGAAGAGATATCAATACCCAGCTTAAAGCATGCTTTAAGCGTTTATTATATAATAGCGCCTTCAGAGGCGAGCTCGAACCTATCCAGGTATGACGGCGTTAGGTACGGGTACAGGGATATGGAGGCAAAAACATTAAGGGAGATGTATAGGAAAAGCAGGGTAGAGGGCTTTGGCGACGAGGTTAAGAGAAGGATAATGATAGGGACTTACTGCCTTTCGGCCGGCTATTATGATGAATTTTATGAAAAGGCGCGGAGGGTAAGGGCAATTATTATAAATGATTTCAAAAAAGCGTTCGGCAAATTTGACGTGCTGCTTTCGCCAACATCGCCCACTACTGCTTTTAAGATAGGGGAAAAAACGGAAGACCCCCTGACGATGTACCTTTCCGATATATGTACGATACCTGTCAATCTTGCAGGGCTCCCGGCAATATCAATTCCGGCAGGGCTTTCCAGGGACCGGCTCCCTATAGGCGTCCAGGTCATAGGGGATGTTTTAAGGGAGGATAATATTTTAAGGGCGGCCTACAGTCTTGAAAAAGCGATAGGTTTTAAAGATCTGCCGGAACTGTAGCATTCGTGAGGCATATGCGGCAGCACAGCGATGCCTTTTTATAATTGATTTATAATTATTTTTATATGAATCCGTTTAACGGGGTTTGAGAGGTTATGGGAGAAGAAAATAAATACCAGCCGGTAATAGGGCTTGAAACGCATGTGGAGCTTAACACGGAAACGAAGATGTTTTGCGGGTGCCGGCTTTCTTTTGGCGATGAAAAAAATACGCATACCTGCCCGGTCTGTCTCGGGCATCCCGGCTCGCTGCCGGTTGTAAATAAGAAGGCGGTTGAGCATGCGATAAAGATTGCGCTGGCGCTTAACTGCAGGATTAATGAATACACCATTTTCCACAGGAAAAACTATTTTTACCCCGACATGCCCAAAAACTACCAGATATCCCAGTATGATATACCGCTGGGCGTGGAAGGGCACCTTGAAATTGACATGGGCAGCTATGTAAGGAGGGTTGGCATAACCAGGGTCCACATGGAGGAGGATACCGGAAAGCTGCTCCATACGGGCTCGACCGGAAGGATAAGCGAATCCGAGGCAAGCATAGTTGACTTTAACAGGGCCGGGACCCCATTAATAGAGGTCGTAACCGAGCCGGATATAAGGTCGCCTGAAGAAGCAAGGGAGTACATGGTAGCTTTAAGGAACCTGATATTATTCCTGGAGGTAAGCGATTGCAGTATGGAAGAAGGCAGTCTGCGCTGCGATGCCAATGTTTCGGTAATGGAGAAGGGGGCAGCTAAAATAGGGACGAAAACCGAGATAAAAAATTTGAACTCCTTCAGGTTTTTGCAGAGGGGGCTGGAATATGAGGTAAAAAGGCAGGTTGAGGTTCTGGAATCAAAGGGCAGGGTTATCCAGCAGACAAGGCATTATGATAACAGGACAGGGACAACTAAAGCGCTCAGGTCTAAGGAAGAGGCGCATGATTACAGGTATTTCCCGGAACCTGACCTTGTCCCAATTTATGTTGAGGATAAAACGGTAGAAGAGATAAGGAAAACAATCCCCGAGCTTCCTTCAGAGAAAGCCGGAAGGTTCGGCAGCGAATACGGGCTGCCTGCAGAGGATTGCGTTTTTCTTGCGGGCGATATGGATATGGCTGATTATTTCGAAGAGAGCTGCAGGCATTATGATAATCCTAAAAATATCGCAAACTGGATAATGGGGGATTTCAGCGCTCTTATGAACAAGAACGGCATAAAAACGATAAGCGAGAGCAGGGTAACGCCTGAAAATCTCTGCAGGATGCTAAAGATAGTGGATGAGGGTAAAATCAGCTCCAAGATGGCAAAGTCGGTATTTGAGGAGATGTTTGAAACAGGCAGGGATCCGGGCAGTATTATTGAAAGCAGGGGGCTGGAGCAGATAAGCGACGAAAGCATTCTGGGGTCAGTCGTAGATGAGGTTATAAGCGAAAATCCAGGGCCTGTTGCGGAACTTAAGGGCGGTAAGGAAAAGGCGATAAGTTTCCTGGTCGGCAAAGTTTTGGCAAAAACAAAGGGTAAGGCGAATCCCCAGCTTGTGGTTGAGATTATAAGGAAAAAAATAGGTTGATTATCTAAGGGAAATTAATATAATCTAAAATCTGGCAGGTTTTTTATTGTGCGGGTATCTTTGCAGCAGCGCTTGTTGACTTTATTTTAAAAAGTATTTTTTATATATAAACAATATCAAATTATTTAATTTTAGAAAGGGATTTAAAATGACAAAAAAAATCGGGGTTTTAACAGGCGGCGGAGACTCATCGGCAATAAACGCAGCTATAAGGGCTATTTATGTGAGAGCTTCTAATTATGGATATAAAGTTGTAGGAATCAAAAACGGATGGGAAGGCCTTATTAAGGGAAATGCAGAGGAGATGAGCAGGGACTCGGTTTCGGGGATTCTTTCCGAAGGCGGAACCATACTGGGTACGTCGAGAACCAATCCTTTTAAGGTTGAAAATGGAGTTGAAAAGGTCAAGGAAAATATCAAAAAACTTGAGCTTGATGCAATAATAACGATAGGTGGGGATGATACCAATGGGGTTATAACCCGCCTGACGCAGTACGGAATAAAGGGCGTAGGGGTACCCCAGACTATCGATAACGACATTGCGCATTCCGATTTTTCGATAGGTTATGACACCGCGCTGGAAGTTGTTACCGGCTGCATTGACAAACTGCACACCACTGCATCTTCACACCACAGGATAATGATAGTAGAGGTTATGGGAAGGGATGCCGGATGCCTGGCGCTAAACGGAGGTATTGCCGGAGGCGCTGATGTTATATTGATTCCGGAAGTTCCTTTTGATTACGGTGAGATAGTAAATACCATTGAGAGCAGAAGGGAAAGAGGCAAAGACTTCAGCATAATCGTGGTTGCAGAAGGCGCAAAGCCGGCCGAGGTTGAAGGCCAGGTCGCGTCTTCGGACGAAGTTGACAGTTTCGGCCATGTTCGGCTTGGCGGAGTAAGTAATGTTATCGCAAGGGAGATTGAGAGAAGGACCGGCTACAGCACAAGGGTGACAATACTGGGCCACTTACAGAGAGGCGGAAGGCCGACTGCTTTTGACAGAATAGTTGCTACCCGGCTCGGAGTAAAGGCAGTGGACCTTGTCCATGAAGAAAAATTTGGAGAGATGGTAGTAATGGAGAATGGAGTAGTAACGTCAGTTTCACTGGAAAAGGCCATAAAGGAAGATAAGCCGCTGGATACAGAGCTTTATGATATATCAAAGCTTTTTAAATAAGATTTACAGTAGATTGCACGGGGCAATTTGAGGCAAAGATAAGAGGTCCTTTTTATAAGGGCCTCTTATTATTTTGGCCGATATAATCCTTGAATTATTTCCGCTTATCCTCATGAAAAGATTGATAGTATCCTATCTAAAAGCTGAAAGAATTTTTTAATTTCCGCATCTTATAAGAAATTGGACTTTTTATATTACTGTTTTGTTTTAATTAAAATTTTATCTATATTTTTAAATAATTTTTTGTTTAATATTATTAAACTAAAAAATAATTTTTAATTCAGGAAAGGGAGAATATAATGGCGGTTATTAAAATTTCAATATCTTCTGGATTGCTTGAGGAGGTAAATAAATATAAAAAAATAGTCGGTAAGAATCGCTCTGAGTTTTTTATTGATGCGGCGAAGTTTTATTTAAGGAGCATTGATTACGGGATTGCTTTTGAAAATAGAAAGAAAGCGGTAAAGAAATTAGTTGAAATAAGTAACAGAATAAAAAAAGAAGGGCTTCTAAAAGATATTGATTTTGTAAAAGAAATAAGGGATTTAAGAAAAGAAAGAACCGATGAATTACTTGGGAGAATTAAATAACAACAAGTTTGGAAATATGCAGGAATTTATTATCCGGGAAAGAAAAAAGGAAATATTTGTCCTGTATTCATCGGTGATATTTAAGTGGTTTTATTCTGATAATGAAAAAAATGCTGATGTTGCAGGGGCTCTTTATGAAAAAGCAGCTTCAAGGGACTACTATTTTAGTTAAAAACATCTCTAGTCTATTGGTGTCACTCTGTATATTTATTAGAATAAATATCATAATAGATATTAATTAAATCAAATATATGAATTTCTTTACGTGGTAAAATTGTTATGTTATTATTAAAAAAAATTTTAAAATATGAAAAACAAATTTTGTAACATATCTTCATTAAGAAACGAAAGTGATGTTGAACAGTTTTTTGTTATTAATTTGTTAATTGATTTAGGCTTTAAAGACGGAAACATTCTAACAAAACATTCAATACCATCATATCAAATCGGTAAAGGGATAAAAAAACGATACCATGTGCCTGATTATCAAATACAAATAGGGAAAACACCTATTTTAATAATTGAGGCAAAAAATCCTAAAGAAAAAATAGATAAATATATAGCAGAAGCTCAAGATTATGCTGTGATAGTTAATCGAAGTTTCATCGGGAAAAATCCAATAGAATTTGTTCTAGTAACAAATGGAATTAAGACAAGATTAGCAAAAGTAGATGAAAACAA
>Ga0180433_10011165_pt1 | contig 10688 bp, 13 predicted proteins | sample SS_ome_8_FD_132980 | JGI IMG/M metagenome (GOLD analysis project Ga0180433, IMG submission 132980) | Hypersaline lake sediment archaeal communities from the Salton Sea, California, USA - SS_1_D_1 metaG | ecosystem: Environmental > Aquatic > Non-marine Saline and Alkaline > Hypersaline >...
GAACAAGATTCTATGCTTGATATAGATCTTGCTCTAAATTTCTCAGGATTTTTATTATAGTCTAATTCATTGATACCAAGTTTTTTCAAAGCTTCTGATTTAGATACTTTAGTCCCAGACATCCCTTGAAGACTGTCTTGTTCTTTCTGTATGACAGACTCTCTTATTCTAACACTTCTAGGAACCCAATCTTCTTTTCTTAAACCATCAAGCATCGCTCCCCTTATTCTGATATAAGCATATGTTTCAAATTTATTTCCCATCGTGATATCAAATTTTTCAATTGCCTTATACAGCCCGTCAACTCCATGAGATGCCAATTCAGGCGAAGAGACATGATTGTTTAACTTTTTAGATAACATTGATGCTATCTTATTTACAAAAGTGAAATAATGTTCAACAAGCTTGTTTTTGCTGTTTTCGTCCCTATCCTTTAAATAAACATCCCAAACATCAGAAATATTTTCAGTCTTCATACAACCTCCAAAATAATAAAATTAATACTATTTTTTACGACAAGAAGTGCAGCAAACTAAAAATAAATCATCAAAAATTTCTTCACTAATAATATACGACAAATCAAAGACACAAATTTAAAAAAAAAGAAAGAAAATAATATTTTTGTGCATACAAAAATATTATAATATATTCAACAAAAAGATGTTATCGGGAAAAACCCCTATATTTCCCGATTGATTATTAAAAAATATGCTCAAACCGCAAAATTTAAGAATTATCGGGAAATTAGAGAAATTTTCCCGATTTTCTGTATACAACATAATATAGAAAAGACCTGTAACAAAAAAGGAACAAAAAAAAATGAGAGCAAGATCAATATTGGATAATGATTTGTACAAATTTACACAACAAAATGCTGTAATTCAATTGTATCCTAACGCTAATGTAAGGTATTCTTTTTTTAATCGTGGTGGTACGACCTTTCCAGATCTTTTCGCAGAAAAGCTTCGAGGAGAAGTTAACCAAATGCAAAAAATCCATGGTTTGACTACAGACCAAATCAAATGGTTAAAAGAAAAATGTCCATTTCTTCCAAATCCCTATATAGATTTTCTTGCAGGATACAAATATGATCCAAGAGAAGTTATAATTTCGCAGATTGGTGGAGATCTATTCATTACAATAGAAGGTCCATGGTACAGAACCATACTTTGGGAAGTCCCTCTCATGGCTCTAATCAGCGAAATGTATTTTAGAGAAACAGTTGGAGAACCTCCAAATCAAGAGTATGCAACTGTCGCTAAAAAAAAAGGAAAAGAGCTTGAACAAATAAAAGCATACTTTGCAGATTTCGGAACTAGAAGACGCTTTTCTTTTGATGTCCATTATAACGTTGTTAATATGCTAAAGTCTTCAAAAACTTTTATTGGAACCAGTAATGTTGCTTTAGCGATGTTGATGGATGTAAAGCCTATTGGAACAGAAGCACATGAATTTATTATGTTCCACGCTGCTAAATATGGTTTTTCCATGGCAAATTCAATTTCTCTTGGTCGTTGGGTAGATGTCTATCATGGAGATCTTGGAATAGCACTAACAGATACATTTACTACAGATGATTTCTACAGATCATTTGATATGATGTACGCCAAACTTTTCGATGGAGTCAGACATGATTCTGGTGATGCTATAATTTTTGCAAAAAAAACTATCGATCATTATAATAAACTCGGAATCGATCCGTTGTCAAAAACCATTATATTCTCTGATGGATTAAATGTTGAAGAAGTAAAAAGAATTCATGAGTTTTGCAATGGAAAAATTAAAGATGGTTACGGAATAGGTACTAACTTTTCAAACGATGTTGGAGTAACGCCTCTTAATATGGTTATAAAAATGACTGCTGCTCAACCTAACGGTAAAGGAGCTTGGATCAACACCTGTAAACTTTCTGATGTTTTAGGAAAGCATACCGGGAATAATGAAACAATTAACCTTTGCAAAACGACATTAAACATAAAATGAAAATTAACATAAAAACAAATGCAATACCTATGTCTGAATCTGTTGAGTTTATATGTAGTTCGGAAAACTCTTTTAATGAATCATATTCATTCTGTTTTTCCATATATATCTGGTCTAAGAATAATAATACTCTTGCTTCGGTTTCGTCTTTATGGACGGGAAATACCCCTTGGAGTTTTTGAATAAAAAACTAGGAACCTAACATGAAAATAGTTACTGCCCAAACTAATACCACTCCTTTAGACTTTAAAGGAAACACGGATCAGATCAAACAAGCTATGAAAATAGCCAAAACTGACAAGAACATAAAATTGGTTGTAACTCCGGAACTCTCTATTCCAGGCTATTTGGTAAAAGACTTAGTCTACAACCATGACTTCGTTCACAACAATCTTAAATGGTTGCAAAAGATTGTAAGCTTCTCAACTAACTCTAAATTTTACACAGTTGTAGGTTATGTAGACAAAAACTATAATGGTCAAGGCAAACCATTTAGAAACATGCTTGCGGTGATCAAAGATGGAACAGTTGTTGCCAGATATCAAAAACAATTATTGCCATTCTATGATGTTTTTGATGAAGGTCGATATTTCGAACCTGGAAATAAACTGTCTGTTATTGAAATAGATGGAGAAAAATGGGGACTGACAATATGCGAAGATGTTTGGAACGATAAAGGAATTGATGACTATAACTACAAAACAAATCCGCTTGCAGGATATCGTGAAATGGGAGTTAATAATATCATTAGCATAAATAGCTCACCATTTGTTATAGGAAAAACTAAAAAACGAATCGAAACATTGAGACAAAGTTTTACAAATGGAACTCTAATTTATGTTAACCAAATCGGAGGACAAGATGATCTCGTTTTTGATGGTCATAGTCTTGTTGTCCAAGACGGAAGAATCACATATAAAGCAATAACAAGCCTTAAACCCACATTCGATACTACAAAAACATCGAAACCTAATTATATAGATATAAATATAATGGAGAAAGTCAAAGGAAGCGAAGAATGTCAACTTAATTTGCTTTGGCAAATGCTTATTCTTGGGTTAAGAGACTATATCCAAAAGAACGGATTTAATTCTGTTGTCTTTGGAAGTAGCGGTGGAATCGACAGCGCAGTAATTGCTGCCCTTGCTTGCGAAGCAATAGGACCAGAGAATGTTTATGGAATAAGAATGCCAAGCGTACACAGTAGCAACCATTCAGTTGATGACGCTAAAAAGCTGCAAAAAAATCTTGGGTTTAATGATTATCTACTTCCTATAGAACATATAGAGTTACTAAAAAAATATAATAAGACTTTCAAAAAATTAAAGACACAGAAAGGTTATAACGATGTTGCAGATCAAAATATGCAAGCTAGAATTCGAGGAGCGGCAGTAATGCATGCTTCTAATGCTTTCGGTATGCTTCCTCTTAGTACAGGGAATAAGTCAGAACTTTCTGTTGGATATTGTACAATCTACGGGGATATGTGCGGTGGATTCGCTCCTATAAGCGATGTATATAAGACTCTTGTTTATAAACTTGCAGGATATTTTAACAAGACGAAAAAGAAAGAACTTATCCCACAAAACATTATAGATAAACCTCCTAGTGCAGAATTAGCACCAGACCAAAAAGATGATGACTCATTGTTGCCATACGATATTTTAGATCCTATTTTATGCGCCTATATAGAACATTATATTGGATCTTTCGAAGACTTTAAAAGGTTTAATAAAGACGAAACAGTTAAGAAGTGGACAAAAAGTAAAAATGCTAAAAAACAATATGATAGAATGATATCCTTGGTTGATCGTTCGGAATTTAAAAGAAGACAAGCAGCAATTGGAATAAAAGTTTCAAGTGTTGCTTTTGGAAGCGGTCGGCGAGTTCCTATAACAAAAAAATGAAAATGATAATGAAAACTGCGAGTGTAGGTGTATCATTGTCTTGGCTAGAAGGTCATAGCATATCCTTTTGGAGACATTCTCATATGTCCTACTGTTATAAATCTTTGAAGCAAGAAAACCTCGTGGGCTTGCCCCGAGGATGAATCGGTTCACTATGAAATATTTATAATATTTTTTTTAAAAAAAAGAAGGAGTCTATACGTATAAATAGAATATAAATATATAAAGGATATAATTATAATGAAAAAAAATATTAAACAGCTAAATGTAACTATTCCAGAAGAATGGAAAAATGAATTAGAAAATCTTGCCAGAATATATTCTGTAGAACAAGGAAAAACATTAACACATCTTGATCTCATCAGAATCGCAATAAAAGAAAAATACAATCTAAGCAATGACTAAATATAAAACAACAAACCATACAAAATATCTTTGCCAATACCATATAATATGGTGTCCAAAATTTAGATTTAATGTACTTAAAAAAGATATTAAAGTTGAATTAAAAAATATTTTATATGAGATATCTAAAAAATATGAGTATGAAATTATTGAAATGGAAATAATGAAAGACCACATTCATGTTTTTGTTGGAGTCAAACCTTATGTCTCTCCAATCGATGTTGTTAGATCTTTTAAAAGTATTTCTGCTATCAAACTATTTAAGAAATTTAGTGAATTAAAAGAATTTTATTCAAAAAGTGGAAGTTTGTGGTCCAGAGGAAAGTTTATTAGTACAGTAGGAAAAGTCAGTTCAAAAACAATACAAAAATATATAAAAGAACAAAATGTTAATTCATAAAGCATATAAATTTAGACTTTATCCCACTAAAGATCAAAAACAAGATCTTATTCAACATGGAGGTAACGCTAGGTTTATATGGAATTATTTCTTAGACCTAAACAAAAAACATTATAAAAAGACAAAGAAATTCATATTCAGATATGAATTAATTAATTTACTTCCTGAATTAAAAAAAGAATTACCTTTCTTGTCTTTATCCTTCTCTCAATCATTGCAACAAGTAGGGAGAAACTTTGACAAAGCACTAAAAGATTTTTTAGACAAGAAACAACCTAGAAAACATTTCCCAGTTCACAAGTTTAAAGACAAAATGAAAGATAGTTTTTGTTGTCCTCAAAAGTTCAAAATATCTAAGAAATATGTTAAAATTCCAAAAATAGGAAAAGTTAAATGGATCAAACATAGAATTATTAACGGAAAAATTAAGTCTATTACTATATCTCAAGATGGAGAGCTATGGTTCTGCTCCGTGTTAACGGAACAGAATATAATAGTTCCCGAATTGAGAGATGATGATATAGTTGGAATAGATTTGGGGATTAAAGAGTTTGCTGTTTTATCAGACGAAACAGCAATCAGTAATCCTATAACTCTTAAGAAAAACACTAAAAAACTTAGAAGGTTGCAGCAAAATCTTTCAAAGAAAAAGAAAGGGTCAAACAATAGAAAAAAGGCTCGTATATCAGTTGCTAAGCAACATAGAAGGATTAGAAATATTAGGAAAGATTTTCAAAATAAATTGACTCACAATATGATAGCCAAGTATGATGGGTTCGTTTTAGAAAATCTTAGCATTTCTAATATGGTTAAGAATCATAAATTAGCTAAAGCTATTTCTGATGTTTCTTGGTTTAGTTTTAGAAGGAAGTTAGAATATAAATCTTTGTGGAACGGAAAACATGTTATAATAATTGATCGTTGGGAACCAACGAGTAAGACTTGTAATAATTGTGGATGGAAAAATAAAGATCTTACATTGAAAGATAGAGTTTTTGAATGTAAGATTTGTGGATATGTAGAAGATAGAGATTTAAATGCTGCTAAGAACATACGAGAAATAGGATTAAAAATACTGTCGGGCAGACAGGAATCTACGCTTCTGGAGATTGAACCTCTATCTCACAAGGAAACTTGTGAGGCAAGTTCGGTCGTTGAAGGAAGAAAAAGAAGTACAGTTAAAGCTGTATGAAGCCTCTAGGCTTGCCTAGAGGAGCGTCACTGTTCTCTGCTGAAAACATAACGGATTAAAAGAAATAGACCACAAACACCAAATATAGCACCTAGTAATATTTTATGATAATTTAATCCTTTTCCTGTTTCCTCGATATTTTCTATTGGAAGCGGAGATGGCTCGATATCCACTGGTTCAGGGGATGGTTCGACATCATAAGGTTGAGAAGTAGATAAAATTACTATATTTTCAGATCTATCGACTATTTTTTGTAAACTAGGCTCTATAGATGCCGTAGACGGCTCTGGTAGCGGTTCTGGGCTATCTATTATAGATTTAATATCTGTTGCTTCCTTTTTAATTTCATTCGTTTCTGAGGCAATTTTAGAAAAAGTCTCATTTTTTCTTTCTATTTCTTTTTCTAGATTTGCGATCTTTTTATCCAACTCATTTATGCGTTCTCTTTTTTTGTGGTTTTCAATCACAATATCTTCAATTTTAACAGGTTTTTCTATAATTGGCTTGATAGGTCTAAACTCTTCCATTGTTATTTGAGGAGTAGGTTCTTGGTTTTTGTTAAAATCAAACAGATATTCATGACAGCCATTACAGCAGCAAATGATTAAAATCACAATAATTGCTATTAATATTATTTTCTTTTTAAAAATCATCAGAGGAAGTCTCCTTTATTTACCTAATATATTATCGACATGACGAATTGGTATAAACAGAAAAAAATAGAACATTATCTCGATGATATAATTATGAAAGAAGCAGGCTTTCTAAACAAAATGATTGCTGGCGAGATCTTAGTGTTGTTGCCTTTGTTGGGATATTTAGGCTGGACAAAAACAGATATTTTTAATCGTTTAAAAGAAAACAACAACAATACAGAAGCATTAAAACAAGAAGCTATAGCTGAAGCACAACAAAAAAATGTTCCAGAACAAATAATTCAACAAGTACAAAATAATATAAACGCACCTAAAATTGTTCCACAAGAAAGAATAGAACAAGCTCCAGCACAAAAACAACCATCTATATATGATAATTTTCGTCAGAAACTAATCAACAATGAAGGATTAGTAACAAGAGCCAATCCAATAGGAAATAGAGGAGAAATAGATATAGGTGTTGGTCATGCTATGCTTAATCCTAACAACGGAGATACCAGAGAACAACAAACAGCAGTATCTAGAAAAATATTTAATAAGCTTTTTGGTAATTCAGTAAATTTCGATGCAGTTTTGAGAGGACAGCAAGAACTAACCGAAGAACAAGTAGAACAATTAACAAAACATGATATAAATGAACACTTGGACAGAGCTAGAAGACTATTCAGAGATCCAAGACGTTTTGATTCATTGCCTCAATACTTGCAGGAGGCTTTGTTGGACGGAGTCTATAGAGGAGATATAGGAACAAGAGCTACACCAAAAACAGTAAAATTAATGAATGAAAACAATTGGGCAGCAGCGGGAAAAGAATATCTTAATCATAGAGGCTATCAAAATGCTATCAGAAATAATCTTAGAGGAATAAGGCCGAGAATGGAAGCAAATCAAAGAGCAATACTACAATATGCTAAAGAGCTAGGGCAAATCTAATAAGATCTGGAAGAACCTAAACTAAAACTAGAACATATAGACCAATAGAAATAAGTATAAGAAAAATGAGATATGCTCTTACATGCATATTTCAACGAAGAACCCGAAATTACACTTCCAAAAACTGATTCACTTGACCAAGATTTGGATGATAAAATACAGTTTGTTCTGATTGCGATTTTCAAGTCCACAAACCTCCTCTTATTTTTATTAATCTTATTAGATGCTCAGTGTCCTCTTCATATGCTTCTTCTTCTTTTTCAAGGGAATAATCTAAACCAGAAAGTCTTTTTTGTCTTTCCGGTCTTGCAACCGTCCACCAGTTATATAAATATCTTAATTCTTTTTCGTATTTTTGATCTTGCTCATGACGATCTTCAAACTGTCGAATAGCTTTTTCTTGATCTTCTTTATCTTCCCATTCTTCTTCTTTCATTTTTGCGATTTGTTCAGAATGATCGTACAATTTGTCATTGAGAATATCTTCTTTTTCTACAACATCACAAAAAATAGCGAAACTGGCATGAAGTAAGAGTAAATCTCTGTCTACCCATGTTGGAGGTAAAGTTTTAACTTTTACTACATTGTAAGGATGGAAGATACGGCATTTGCAATAGTAATAACCATCTGCAATTTTTATTTTACATTTTCTAAGCCACCAAAAAAAGTTATGTGGAAAATGTTTACGTTTTTCCACCAAAGCATACATGCGATCTTTCAATCCTTCGATAGGAAAAGTTTTAAGCGTACCTTTTTTGATAGCTTTATCTGTATCTTTAATTCTTTTTTTTAATATTTTTTTGTTTCTCGGGTCCATATTTTATACTCGATATAATAGAGGACAGATTTATCTGCCCTCTATTATATCTTATTTATCGTCACATTCATAGATTATTTTGCCATTCTAATACTTTTTCGTACAATTCATCAATCTGTTCAACAGAGTTTTTTAATGGTTGAACACTCTCTTTTGTGGTCGGTCTTTTTGCGTTTTGATAGTCTCTATCAATACCAAAAGAATCAACATAAAGTCCACTATGATAGCAGTACCTCTCTCCATTTTTTGCTCTCATAGTTTCCCACTCAATCTGAAGATCACCTTTGTTTAACCAATATGTTTGAGAAGTCCTTCTGCAACCATATCTGTTATTCTCTTTAGCTGTATGAAAGTTGCAAAATGGACCTTCAATATTTTGCGGTTCAGGTTTTGGACCAAGAATTTCAACACCTATTTTTTGCCCTTTATCGTTTCTGATGAATTCTCTTATAACCCTATTATGTTCGTCCTTTCTTGCCCAACGATTCCATTCAGCGGCTCTTTTTTGAGCTTTTAAGAACCAATAATTGAGCTTTTTCAGCTTCATGTACGTTTCTCTGTCGCAGGGATGATATCCCCATTTCGATTCATAAACTTTATTTTCTGTGATAGTAGTCATTTTTTCTCCTAATTATTTAAAGTAAAAGCTAAAAACTAAAATTCAAAAATCCATTATGTGTTCATGATGCACCCCTCTTTCAACAGCTTGAAACGTTTAAACACTTTTCTTTTATGTCCACATACCGGTTCCGTAGCAATAGCCGTCAATTCGTTACCAATATCTGGTTCGTAAAATGATTTATAGAGAATTCCAGATCCTTCGATCTTAAATATGGCTTTTTGCAGAGCTATTTCGTCCTCTACAGAAAGGATTATAACTGAAGGATGTTTGAGAGGTTGTTTAAATGCTTTTGTTGCTTCTATAGCAGCATGTACAGACTGTACACACTTTTGTTCTATAGATAGATCTTGTCTAACTATAATGTAGACGTAGAATTGGTTCTATCCGTATTCTTCTTTTTCAATCTATTGGAACGGTTGTTTCATTATATTTCCTTTCTTACTTTCAGTCTAAATTCCTTTATCAAATATTGCTTTCGATTTTAATTACTTTCCCAAAAATATTCTTCTTTTTAGTCCAACCGTTTGTCTTGCCCTTGTTGTTTCCGATCAAATATCTATCGTTTTGCACAGCTTTGACAAGATGAACGTAAAAATTACCTTTAACCTTACAGAAAACAATATCTCCTTTTCCGACATCATCGGATGGAGAGACTGTTATCTTATCTCCACTATTAATTTTAGGTTTCATAGAATTGCCCTTTGGACAAAAACTAACGTCTTTGCCATTCAGCAAATCTTTTTTATGTTGTTGCCAGTTCATTTATCGAGCCTGGTGGGAATCAAACCCACGTTGTCACGAATTTAGAATTCGCCGTTAGATCTCTCAACTACAGGCTCAAGGGTCTATTTGTTGTTTAAATAGACAGCAATGCTTGATATATCTATAAAAGCACCGCCATTTTCTCTTACCATTTTGCCAACTTGTCCTAAACTCTTTATTTGATGTTCATCAAATTCTTCTCCATCATCTTTTTCCAATATACAAAAGATGGTTTTGTCAGGTTGCTTGTTACTATCATCTACTACTTCGGCAATAGAATAAACACCTTTCATTTTTGGAGTTATAACATATAGGACAAAATCGCATTCTTTTCGTTGTTTAATTTCTTCTTCTTGACATTCTGGAGTCCAATCTTCTACAACTGGATTAAAATAATCAATGTCAAGTAAAGGAATTAACTTATCTCTCCATTTGCTTCCGTTACATGTCCCTCCTAAAAATATTTTTTTCACTGTTTTTCCCTTTCTATTGTAAACCTACAACTCTCAGGGATGGTCCATTCAACTGCATTTCTAGCTAGAGTCATAGATTTTATCTCATCTAATTCATCATATCTTTTGTCAGATAATACATACGCTTTTATAAGATCGTCATCTTCGTTAAAAACTTTTACTTCAAATTTTACATTACTCATATATTTTATTTCCTTAAACGTTAAAAAGGTAGGATATAAACATGTCATATCCTACCTTTTTAAACTTAATCAATCAAATCTTACGTCTCCTGTTGGGGAGCATACTCCTCAGCGTCCATCCTAAACGTCCAGGCAACAGCTTGCTGACAAGTTTTCATATCAGGTGGAACTTTCAGGTAATAACTTTTGAAAGTCCCATCAGGATGCGGAGAGGAATTAACAACTTTAACAAGCATAATAGGTTCGTCAAAAACTCCATCAGCTTGCAAAAGTTCTCTTTCGCATCCGTCTTTGTCTAAGTCGGAATGTATAACTTTGAACCTGTTTTCTGCCCTCATTCGGTCATAGCCGTAAAC
>Ga0180433_10011167_pt1 | contig 10688 bp, 12 predicted proteins | sample SS_ome_8_FD_132980 | JGI IMG/M metagenome (GOLD analysis project Ga0180433, IMG submission 132980) | Hypersaline lake sediment archaeal communities from the Salton Sea, California, USA - SS_1_D_1 metaG | ecosystem: Environmental > Aquatic > Non-marine Saline and Alkaline > Hypersaline >...
GCTAGGGGCTCCACATGCAGTTCTCCTATTTCCTGCTGCGTCGGTTGCTGTACACAATCCTGGTATTGTTTGGGTTGTCCATCTTGATTTTCATCATCGCGCGTACGCTGCCCGGAAACCCGGCGCGGTTGGCGCTGGGTCCGTTTGCTTCCAAGGAGCAGATCGAAAACCTGGAGCGCACGATGGGGATGGACAAGCCGCTGCCGCTGCAGTATTGGACCTATATCACGGGGATCTTCCGAGGCGATTTCGGCCTCTCGTTCCAGACCCGCAGGAACGTTGCGCTCGACATCGCGCACTACCTTCCGGCCACGTTGGAGCTAGTGCTCGTATCGATCCTGTGGGTGCTGCTGCTCGGTGTCCCACTTGGGGTCATGGCAGCACGCTACAAGGATCGATGGCCGGACAACCTGGTGCGCATCTTTGCCTTCGTCGGGGTGGCCGTGCCGCCGTTCGTTGTCGGCCTTGTCCTGCAGCTCATCTTCTCCTATCTACTGGGCATCCTGCCGACGACGGGTCGGTTGGGGCTGATGACGGCGCCCCCCACCCATTACACAGGGCTGTTGATCGTGGATAGCTTGATCACGGGAAACTTCAGTGCGCTCGGAGACGCCATTGCGCACATCATCCTTCCGTCCTTCGCGATCGCAATGACGGGCATCGGACAGATCGCTCGGCTGACGCGGGGGAGTATGAGCGACGTAGCAAGCCAGGACTACATTGAAGCGTCGCGCGGATTCGGCATTCCCAACCGAATCATCGCATTCAAGTACATGCTGAAGCCAGCGTCCATTCCGCCGCTGACCGTGCTCGGGTTGACCTTCGCTTCGGAGTTGAGCAATGCGTTCCTTGTCGAGACCGTCTTCGCCTGGCCCGGAATGGCCAAGTACGGGATTCGGGCCATTCTGCGCAAAGACTTCAATGCGGTGATGGGAGTGGTCCTCATCATCGGGCTGGCGTTCGTGGTCGTGAATCTGATCGTGGACATTCTCTCAGGCTACATCGACCCGCGGATTCGGAAGCGCCAGGAGGAGGCATGATGCCGTCCGATCAGCACGGTCTTCGGAAGCCGGAAGACTCTCGATGGGCAGCATTCAGGGATCGGTTGAGCCGAGGATGGTACAAGTTCAGTCGAAACCGCATCTCCCTCATCGGCGGGGCAATGGTTCTCTTCTTTGTCTTCCTCGCCAGCTTCGCCCACTTCGTGACTCCGTATCCTCATCATGCAGGCGCGTATACCGACTTCGCAAATGCGTTCGAGCCTCCCAGCGCAGCGCACTGGTTTGGGACGGATTCGCTTGGAGCCGATGTGCTGACCCGGATTGTCTTCGGTTCCCAGATCTCGTTCATGCTGGCCGGCGTTGTTCTGGGGATCAGCGTGCCGTTCGGGATCTTCGTCGGGTTGCTTGCCGGCTACGTCGGCGGGAAAACGGAGACCTTGATCATGAGGATCACTGACATCTTCCTCTCGCTACCAGCGCTTGTCATGGCCCTGGCGATCTGCGCGGCGTTCACGCCGAGCATCGACAAGGCCATGCTTGCAGTCGCCTCGATCTGGTGGACGTGGCACTGCCGCCTGGTGCACGGAATCACTCGCTCCATCAAGACCGAGGAGTTCGTACAGGCCAGCCGGGTGCTGGGAGCAAGCCACCTACGCATCATCTTCAGAGACATCCTGCCCAACTGCGCGTCACCGATCATCGTCAAGATCACTCTCGATGCGGGATTCGTCATCCTGGTGGGAGCTGGATTGAGTTTCCTGGGCCTGGGCGCGCAACCTCCCGCGGAGGACCTGGGAACGATGATCTCGATTGGATCGAAGTATCTGCCGGAGAGATGGTGGATGACGGTTTTCCCGAGCTTGGCGATCTTTCTCATCATTCTGGGATTCAACCTCCTGGGCGACGGGCTGCGGGATGCGCTTGCGGTGGAGGAGGGTGTCTAGCTGATGGCGGAGCGGTCCCTTCTGCTGGATGTCCGGAATCTGCACGTTCATTTCCGCGTCTATGAGGGGCTATCCAGAGTGCTCGACGGTGTGAGTCTCCAAGTCCGCGAGGGAGAGCGTGTCGGACTGGTGGGGGAAACGGGATGCGGGAAGACCGTTGCCATGAAGGCTGCCATGGGCATCCTCAAGTCGCCTCCCGCTCGGTTCCCTGCAGGTGAAGTCTTCCTCGCGGGAAGGGACGTCCTGAAGATGTCGCCCACGGAGATTCTCGCCATGAAGGGGAAGCTCATCGCGATGATCTTTCAAGACCCGCTCAGTTCACTCAATCCTGTGTTCACCGTTGGCCAGCAGATGTTCGATGTGATCCGCTACGGTCGCCGCCGGGCGGGGGACGGCAAGCGCGCCGTGCGGGCCACGCTTCGGCGAACCGCAATCGAAGCCCTTCTATCCGTTCGACTGCCGGATCCTGAACGCATGCTCAAGATGTACCCCCTCGAGCTCTCTGGAGGCATGCGGCAGCGAGCCCTCATTGCCATGGCGCTGGTCAACCGTCCGAGACTGCTGGTGGCGGATGAGCCCGGAACGGCGCTCGATGTGACCATTCAGGCGCAGATCCTCGAGTTGCTGAAGGGCTTGGTGAAGGAGGCGCAGATCGCCGTGCTGATGATCACGCATGACCTTGGCGTGGTCAGAGAGATTGCAGAGCGTGTCTACATCATGTATGCCGGCCAAGTCGCGGAGACCGGGCAGGCGATGGCCATACTCGATGCCCCGGAGCATCCCTACACCAAGGGACTGATGGCTTCCGTCCCCCGCCTCACTGGCGAGGTCTTGGCCGAGGGAATCCCCGGAACGGTTCCCGATTACACCGAAGCGCCCCCAGGATGTCGATTTCACCCCAGGTGTGCTCATCGGATGGACATTTGCGGAGAGCGGAAGCCGTTGCCCGTGGAGACGGCTGCGGGGCGATACGTAGCTTGTTACCTGTATGGCGGAGAGTCTCATGTGTGACCCGATTCTTGGCGCGGACGATCTCAAGAAGCACTTCCCGCTTCACTACGGCTTGCTACACCGCGTCCGCGGGTACGTCAAGGCGGTCGATGGCGTAACCTTCGAGGTCCTTCCGGGGGAGATCTTCGGCCTAGTCGGCGAATCCGGCTCAGGCAAATCGACGGTGGCCAAGACCCTCGTTCACCTTTATGGCGCGACGAGCGGCACGATCTGGCTCAAGGGAAGGGACGTCTCGCAGCTAGATAAGCGGACTTCCAAGTGGTTCCGGCGGGAGATTCAGATGGTCTTTCAGGATCCCAAGTCCTCTTTGAATCCGCGTCGCGACGTGATGAGCACCCTCGAAGATCCCCTGGTCATTTACGGACTTGCCAAGTCAAGAAGGGAGCGGGAGAGCATCGTACGATCCCTTCTCGAGCAGGTCGAGATGTCCAGCCGGTACATGTACAAGCATCCGTCCGCTCTTAGTGGGGGACAACGGCAGCGGATTGCGATCGCGAGGGCTCTGGCCGTCAACCCCTCCTTCTTGGTGTTGGACGAGCCGACGTCCGCACTGGATGTATCGGTGCAGGCGAAGCTGATCGGGCTGTTTGTCCGTCTTCGCGAGGAATTGGGGTTGTCATACCTGTTCATCACGCACAACCTCAGCCTCGTGCGGACGATCGCGGCCAGAGCTGCGGTCATGTACGTCGGGAGAATCTACGAACTCGGTCCGGTTGAACAGCTGTTCCGTCATCCCGTCCATCCCTACACCAGGACGCTGATCGCCGCAGCGCCGGTCGTGTCACAAGCGGAGGAGCGAGTCAAGCCACGCAAGATGAGCAGAGGAGGAGAAATCCCGAGTCTGATTACACCACCGAGCGGATGTGCGTTTCATCCAAGGTGTTCGGCCGCGGAGACAAGATGCTCCGAGGAGCTGCCCTCCGTTGTAGAGGTCAAGCCAGGACACCTGGTGCGCTGCTGGCGAGCGCAGGAACTCGCGAATTCGAACGGGCTTGAAGACGCCGTCGGACGTGGGGAGCCCGCAAGCAACATGCGCAATACCCGACGGCCATGAGACAGAAGCCGAGCTGCCAAAGGGACAGACGTCGAAACAGGCATTATCGAACAAGGAGGAGAGCATGACGACGATTCACACCGATCAGGAAATCCGGGACTTCGTCAGAGGGTGTACCTTTATGGGAACAGGTGGAGGGGGCGATCCCTCGGTCGGCATCGCATGGCTCGAGGAAGCCCGCGCCGACGGGTTTGAGATCACTTGGACGCCTCCCGGCGACGTCCCAGATGACGCGTGGACGGCCTGTCCTTTCCTTATGGGGTCGATCGCCCCCCTCACCGATGAGGCGAGGCGGAAGATGAAGCGTCTCGGGTTGGTGAAGGAGCAGTACAAGAGCATCCAGGCCGAATCGATCCGTCTGCTCGAGAAACACATGGACGTGGAAGTGGGAGCGATCGTGGCTATCGAGCTCGGAGGGTCCAACACGCCCGGTGCAGTGGCCGCCGCAGCACGACTTGGCGTGCCCATCGTGGATGGGGATTACACTGGGCGGGCAATCCCGGAGATTCCACAGACCACGCCGTATCTCAACAACCTCCCGCTGTGGCCGATCTCGAGCGTCGACAGCTATGGGAATCTCTGCGTGATCACTGAGAGCGTCGGCTACGAGATGGCCGAACGAATGGGGAAATTCCTCGCCGCGTCGTCTTTCGGACTTGCCGGCCAGGCGGGATTCCTGTTCAAGGGAAGAGACATGAAGAAAGCGATCATCGCTGAGACTCTGTCGAACTGCCTTCGAATCGGCCGGTCGATACGGGAATCGCAAGATGCGGGGCGTGATCCCGTTCGAGAGTTGGTGAGGACCCTGAACGGCTGGCTTCTGTTCGAGGGCAAGGTGTCGAAGAAGGAGTGGGAGGACAAGGAGGGCTACTACTGGGGAACCCATACCATCAAAGGGCAGCGAGACTTCGCCGATTCGGAGTTTAGGATCTGGTTCAAGAACGAGAATCACGTCTCTTGGCTCAACGCCGATGCCTACGTAACCAGCCCCGACATGATCAACGTCGTCAACCGAAGGACGGGGGAGCCGTACGCCAATTCACAGATCGAGGAAGGGCAAGAGGTCGCCGTGATCGGTCTCCGAGCGGTCGAGCAGTTCCGATCGGCCAAGGGGATCGACATCCTCGGGCCAAGGCATTTCGACTTCGAGATCGACTACACGCCCATCGAGGATCTGGTAGCCAAGTGATAGCCCCTCTGAGATCGCGTGATCATCCAAGGAGGTGATCGACCGTATGCCGGTTCAGTACGCCTTGGAACTCGCAAAGGCTGCGCACGTCGTCGTTCGCGACCTCTGCGCCGTCGGCCCGGGGGAGTCGGTACTACTCACCGTCGACTCCGCCATGGACTTCCGGCCTGTCGAGGAAGTGGCGAAGGCAGCAGAGGCCGCCGGCGGGAAGGTGGTCGTCGCGTGGCACTCCACACCGCGGGGATACGGAAGGGTTGCCGATCCACAGCTGCCCGAGCCTGTGAAACGGGCGATCCCGGCGGCTGACATTTGGATCGAGTTCAACAATCAGTGGCTTCTCTACTCCACACCGTGGGGCGATGCGATGTCCAACGGCCACACGCGTTACCTCTTCCTCGGGGGGCTTGACTCCGATCGGGTGGTTCGCTGCATCGCCCGTCTGAATATGTCGCTGCAAGAACGATTCCAGAACAAGGTCGTCGAGCTGACCGAACGAGCGTCGAACATGAGGGTGACGACTCCAGCTGGGACAGACGTTGTGTTTGAGAATGTCCCCGGCCGCCCGGTGACCAATGAACTGCGCGCCGACACCCCCGGACCTCACTTCTTGGTCGGCCAGATCGGCTGGGCTCCGCGTGAAGAGAGTATCGAGGGCATGATCGTCTTCGACGGGTCCTTCTCCGGTGGCGGGGACGCGGATCTCGGGGTGCTTGTTGAGCCCATTGCGCTTCGCATTGAGGGGGGGCGGATTGCCGAGATCTCCGGCGGAAACCAAGCCACGCGATTGCGTGCCTGGCTGGAAAGGCTCGGCGACCCCAACATGTACAACTTGGCACACATCTGCTATGGCTTCAACCCGGGGTCTATCCTGACGGGGCTGTGCACGGAGGACGAGCGGGTGTGGGGTGCCACTGAATGGGGCAATGGGTACCAGGGGCCGATGTTCGACGGGAACCTCCCAGACGCAGTCTCACACGGAGACGGAATCTGTCTCCACTCCAGCGTCTGGCTCGATGGTGTCGCCCTCCTCGAAGCGGGGCGAGTCGTCCATCCCGAACTGGTGGAGTTGGCGCGGGAAATCGGGAAGTAGGTGCGTCATCGCCCACGGCACATGCGACAGACACAGGGAGACGAGAGGATCATGAAGATCAAGGCAATCATGGCGAGTTCCTCCCAGGACCTCGCACGAGCCCAATTGGCCAGTCGACAGGCGGCGCTTGGACGCGAAACGACCGTCACGCTCGTCGCCCCATCCGATTGTCCACCGGCGACGGAAGACGAGCGGGATCATCTGATCGCTGCATTGGCGGTGTTCTCGGAGGCGGAACGCGCCGAGACTCAAGGCTTTCACGCAGTGACGATCGATTGCTCGCTCGACCCGGGACTCAAGGCGGCGCGGAAGGCCGCTCGGATTCCGGTCGTCGGAGCGGGAGAGGCCGCGCTCTGTGTGGCCCTGTTGCTCGGTGAGCGGTTCTCAGTCATCATGCCGGTTCCCGAAAGCCGCGGGCCGATGATCGCGAAGATCCGGGAGATGGGACTGAGCGGACGGCTAGCGTCCGTACGCTCGACGTCCCTTCACGTCCTGGATCTCGATGACGACGACCGAACGCTCGATGCAGTCGAACGGGTAGCGCGCCAAGCCGTGGGAGAGGACGGAGCGGAGGTCATCGTGCTGGGTTGCACGGCCATGGCGCGAATCGCCGCTCGACTCGCCGAACGTCTGAGGGTTCCTGTTGTCGAGCCGGCCACGGCTGCATTGAAGCTCGCCGAGGCGTTCGCGTCATCCGGCTGGTGGCCGGTCCTATCGCCGGCAACGGGGCATTCGGATCGCGAGTTGCACTCCGATTGCTGAGACGTTCAGACGTAGAGCCAGGAGGAAGTTGTGATCGGAAAGTTCGAACTCGAATTGGCTGCATCGGCAAGCAAGACCGTCAACCAGATCCTGAGGGTTCAACCGGATGAGACTCTCCTCATCACCATCGATTCTCAGGCCGACTTCCGTCTCGCTCTGGCGATGGCACGCGCCGGAGAGAGCGCGAGGGCCAAGACGATGATCGCGTATCACACCACGCCTCCCGCGTACGGGAAGGCGGGCGAATGGCGCCTCCCCGACTGCCTCGGTGGAGCGATCGAACGCACGGACGTTTGGATCGAACTGAACGAGGTATGGTTGTACTGCAATACGTGGTGGGAGAAGGCAATGGCCGAAGGGACCAAGACGCGCTACTTCCATCTCGGGAAGATGGATCCCGCGTCTCTGTGGCGCTGCCTAGGTGCGGTCGATCTGGGCGCGTTGGGGCCGTTCATGTCAGCGGTCGCGGAACGGACGCGCGCTGCCCAGACCATGCGGATCACCAGTCCGGCGGGTACGGACGTTGTCTTCCGGAATGCGGGAAGACCTGTCACCAACGAGAGCGGAGACGCTTCAAGCCCGGGCGTTCACTTCATGCTGGGTCAGATCGGTTGGGCTCCGCTCGAAGAATCGATCGAAGGTGCAATCGTGTTCGACGGGTCGTTCCACGGTGGAGGCGACATGGATCTGGGGATCCTGCGATCCCCCATCACGTTCCTGGTAGAACGAGGCAAGATCGTCAAGATCGAGGGAGGCGACGAAGCCGCCAGGGTCCGCGAGTGGCTTGCCGGCCTGGACGACGAGCGGATGTCCCATCTGGCCCACACGTGCTATGGGTTCAATCCCGGTGCGCTGCTGACGGGGAAATGCACCGAGGATGAGCGAATCTGGGGATGCACGCAGTGGGGCTTCGGATACCAAGCCGAGGTCTTCGGGGGCGCATTGGGTGACGCCGTATCGCATGGCGACGGGGTATGCCTTCGCTCGTCGGTGTGGCTCGACGGAAAGCAGCTCTTGGAAGAGGGCCGGGTGGTAGAGAAGCACCTGATCCCGCTTGCCCGCAAGCTTGGGAAGGCGTAGGCGAAGGCCGGCGCGTTAACTGGAGGTGACGCCGATGGAAGGCTCCATGGTCGAGACGTTTTGCGAGTTCGTCCGCATTGACAGCGAATCCGGAAACGAAGGAGAGTTCCTTGAGCATCTGAGCCAGCGACTCGAGGAGCGGCTTGATGCCGTATGTCGCCGGGATGGCTACGGGAACCTGATCGCCCGCCTGCAAGGCAAGCGCTCGGACCGACAGACCCCGGTCCTGTTTGCATGCCACGGTGACACGGTCAAGCCGGGCAGAGGAATTGAGCCCGTGGTCGAAGGAGACGTCATCCGGTCACGGGGAGACACCATTCTCGGTGCGGACGACAAGGCAGGGATTGCCGAGTTCATCCAGGCCGTGGAGACGGCCGATCGCCACCCGCCGATCGAGTTCATCGTGACACGCGAGGAGGAGATCGGTCTAATCGGCGCACGCCATCTGGACTTCGAAGGCATCGGTGCGCGAGAAGGGTTCGTGCTCGACGGGGACACGCTGGACGGCGTTGTCGTCGGCGGTCCGTCTCACTTCCTGATCGATGTGACGTTTCTCGGCAGGGCCGCTCACGCTGGCATGGAGCCGGAGAAGGGGATCTCCTCCATCGTGGCCGCATCGCGCGCCATTGCCGCCCTCTCGCTAGGCCGGCTCGACGCCCAGACCACCGCCAATGTAGGCATCATTGAAGGCGGGCTGATCCGAAACGGCGTCCCCGAGAAGACGAAGATCGTCGCCGAGTGCCGCAGCCTGGACCACGATCGCGCTGCGGAGGTGGCGGGCCTGATGGAAGAGATCTGCTCTGCCAATGCAAGATCGGTCGGCGCGTCGGCCGAAGTCTCCTCTGAGCTCGCGTACCCGGCCCACTCGATTCCGGAGACCGCACGCGTGGTGACCGTCGCGACACGCGCGATCCGCGACGGCGGACTGGATCCTGTCGTCCGCGTCATCTGTGGCGGGACGGACGGGTCGATCTACAACGAGCACGGGATCGAGGCGGTCGTCCTTGGCACAGGCGTTCGGGACGAGCACAGTCCCAGTGAGCACATCCTGGTTTCCGACATGCAGCGCGCCGTGAGTCTCCTCCAGCACATCTTCGACGCCATGCTGCAGGGAAGCGCCGATGACGGAGACTGAAGCAGGCCGGATCCTCAAGGATCTCATCACGACCCGGCGAAGCGTGCGGCAGTTCACAGAGACGGAGGTCGAAGTCGATCGGTTGGCATCTCTCGTCACGTTGGGAACGTGGGCCCCCACCGGCGGTAACGCTCAGTCGTGGCGGTTTGTCATCGTGACTGACGAGCCAACGGTTCGCGCCGTTCATGCCGTCAGTCCGGGGATCAGCTCACCACCCCCAGCAATCCTGGTGATCTGCCAGGACCTCAAGCGCGCGGAGGAACTGGGCGGTGCGATGGGTAGAGACCGGTGTACTCCGATGGATACCGCGATGGCGGCACAGACGATTATGCTCGCCGCCCACGCCGAGAGACTGGGGACGTGCGCCGTCCTCTCCTTTCACGCCGGCGCCGTGCACAAGATTCTGGGCCTGCCCGACGAGATCCTTCCACAGCTGTTACTCAGCGTCGGGCATCCAGCCAAGGTGCCGCCGGCGCCACCGCGGAGGTCCGAAGGTCTTATCCATCTCGACCGCTGGGGGCAGTACTACGACGAGAGAACCCCGGGTCTACAGGAAGCCGGCGAGCCCCGTGGCGAAGGCAAGAAGGGGGGTGGGACATGAGCTACTCAGATGAGAAAGATCTCCTCGAGCTTGTGGCGTTCATGCTCGTCTCGTCTCGGAATCTGATGACCGAGCCAGCGCGATACGGACCGCTTCGCCTTATTGAAGCGACGCGCAGATTCATTGAGGTCCTGGAACGAAGGGGCATTGCGACAGCGTTCCTTCGGGAGATCGAAGCCTCCGCGAGCGAGATGCCGTCGCGGCTCATGCGAAGCGAACAGGAGTTCTTCTCAGCACTGGATGACCTTGTCGAAACTGTATCAGCACGGCTGGCCGCCCCGGCACAGTAGGGTTCGGACAGGCCGCAGGTGGCCGCGTAGTCCGGTCGGTCTTCTCGACAACCAGCCGACGGAACACTCCCTGCTCACGCCGGAAGGAAGCACGGTCTAGTCATGCCGCGACGAGGAGGACGTGCTTTGCCAGAGGTGGAACTAGCGGGAGTGCGACAAGTCGAAGATGACCGTCGAGTCGAGAAACCCCTGCCTGGTCGTGGAAGGGCTGCCGCCCGTCTCCGCGGGAGAAGTTGGGCGGATATCGGCCGAACTGCGAGGCGCCATGAGCACGTTCTGCGGCGGGTCGACGAACATGCACCTTGTCGACCGCGACACGGCTCACGTGGAGACCAAGACGCGTTGAGCCTGTGCCGATGCAGGCTGACTTGAACCTCGTCACTTGCTGCAATCAAAGTGTGACCCCACGGACTCCCGGGCGGATTGGAGGGGGAGAGGCTCTGCCTCAGGCTGCTCTCTGAGGAATCAAGGTCCGCGTCCTTCGTGTTCCCGTCGGCATCCAGACGATTCGAGGAGTAGAGCTTCGACTCC
>Ga0180433_10011172_pt1 | contig 10683 bp, 8 predicted proteins | sample SS_ome_8_FD_132980 | JGI IMG/M metagenome (GOLD analysis project Ga0180433, IMG submission 132980) | Hypersaline lake sediment archaeal communities from the Salton Sea, California, USA - SS_1_D_1 metaG | ecosystem: Environmental > Aquatic > Non-marine Saline and Alkaline > Hypersaline > Sediment...
GCTTGCATTGACTAACCGCCTTATCGGCTATCACCTGAACATGGTTGCGGGCAAGTGGAGGGTCTTCGAAAACGGCAAGGCTACAACGCCACTGCGGAACCGAAACATTGGTCTCCTGGGATACGGCAGGATCAACAGATTGACCCACCGGTTTCTACGAGGTTTCGATTGCTCGTTCGGTGTATTGAAAAGGTCGTGGGATAACTCACAGCTTGATCTGCCGACACCTGTCAAGAAATACTCCTTTGACGAACTTCACCCATTCCTGACCTGGGCGAATACCTTGATAATCGCCCTGCCAATGACTCAAAAGACAGAAGGAATTATCAAGATGCAGGAATTAAGACTGCTCGGTCCGGAAGGATTACTCGTTAACGTTGCACGCGGCAAGCTCATAGAAGAAGCGGATCTTTATACAGCACTCAAGAATCGCGTTATCGCGGGTGCCGCACTGGACGTGTGGTATAACTACCGTCCTGAGCCGGATGCAGAAGGTCGCAAGTACCCTTACGAAGCGAATCACCCTTTCCACGAATTAGATAATGTGGTTCTCTCGCCGCACAGGGGAGCATCACCCATCAAGTCTCTTAGCAGGTGGGAAGAGGTGATTGAGAACATCCGAAGGTTTACTCAAGGAGCCGAACTCATCAACGTAGTCGATCTGGAACACGGGTATTGATATATCCCATGATTTTACTGTGTAAATCGTGGGGACCCCGTAACGTTATTCGTACATCATATTAGGGGGAGATTGGCTTTTCAGCACAAATTGACCATTATCTGACCACCTGTCAGGTAACATTTGACTGACTTTTGGTCTGTATCTCGATCCCACGAACCCACCTTACTCCGGGTGTCTTACACTTATTTCAAGTTGACACACCATTATCTTTCTCGTATATTCATCATATGACTTCCCAAAGTGAATTTGATACCTCGCAGATCACCTTACCGCTGCTTATTCACCTCCTCAAAGGAAAAGTCCCCAGTCCCCGGGAATTTATCGATGCATGCAACAACAGATTAGATGCCTTCAAGCAGTCTATTGATACGCAGTTTCCTAAGTCCATGGTTGATTCGCGTGCGTTTTACCTCCTGTGCTACATAGAACTCGAGAAATCCATGGGTCAAACCAAAGCGTACGAGATTATGCGCCCGGTGCTTCTCACCGAGGGAATGGTGCGTATGAACCTTATCTTCGATACAGCATCGGCCCGTAGTTTCAAACGATTAATTGAAAAGGTGTTCGAATTCAACCACAAGCTCGGGCTCCCCTTCGAGGTTGACGAACAGAGCACTGACAGGTTCTCCTTCCAGCTCAAGCGATGTACGTTCTGGGAGCTGTGCTGCTTTCTTGAAATCCCCGAGGCGACAACCCTCATCTGCCAGGTTGACAATGCCTTCTTCAACTCCTACATGCCTGACGATATAAAATTCTCCCACGGAACACCTTGCACGAGACTCGTAGACGGTGCCTCCTCCTGCAGGTTCGTTTTCACGAGGACACTCGGACTCGAAACAACCACCCCCAGATGCCCGTCGGATAATGAAGGTGCGTCAAGATGAGTCTCTTGAACTCACTGGTTGCCCTCGGGCTTACCGTCGGACTCGGGGTAGTTCACTTCTTCTCCGAACAGATAAAGATACCCGAGGGCAAGGCACGCTGGCGGGTAATCTCGCTCGGTGCTGGGCTTTCCATCGGTTACCTGTTCCTTCACTTACTCCCTGAAACGTACGAGGAGGCTGCCTTTCTCAAACACTGGGTTTTCGTAGCCCTTCTGGCAGGTTTTGCTTTCACGCACCTTGCCGAAAAGTACGCCTACAAGCATGCCCAGCGCGCAAAGCTGGTTTACGAATTAAAGATAATCCACCTCGCCGTATTCTTTCTTTACTACTTCATTGCAGGTATCTCGCTTGCTGACAAGGTTGAAACAGGGATTCTTGACGGGGTGATGTTCATCGTACCGATAGCTATTCACACAGCCTTGAGCACCTCGGCACTTGCTCGCTTGCACGGCAGGGTAAAGGAGAGTCTTGTAGTAAAGATACTCATGTCCGTTTCCTCGATTCTGGGTGTAATACTTGCGATAATAGTTCCCATCCCCCCCGTCGTTTCCAGCTTTCTAACCAGTTTCATCGCCGGAGTACTGTTATTTGTCTTCGTCAAGGAGTTTCTGCCCGAGGAACGCAAGGGTGAGCCCTTCTTCTTTATCCTCGGTATGCTAATCTTCCTTGTCTATACACTTGCAGCGTTCTTCTTCAAGTTTCCGGGTTACCCTGGGGTTTAATTTTCCTTGGTGTGATCTTTTTACCTGAAAGAAAAAGGAGTAATTAAGCCAGATAGTCGAACAGCTTGCGGCGCTCCTCTTCGGGCAGAAGGGCGTAGTGGGAGAAGTGCATGGCGAATGACGCTCGTCCCTGACTTAAAGAACGAAGCGAGGTTGCGTAGCCGAAGCTTGCCGCGAGCGGTACGTAGGCTTTGATGAGCTTGTGCTCCTTGATGTTCTCGACTACGTCTATCCTGCCCCTGCGCGTGTTAAGATCGCCGATTATATCGCCCATGTATTCCTCGGGTGATATTACTTCGACGTCCATTATGGGTTCCAGAAGCGCTGGTCCGGCCTTTTCGTAAGCCTCCCTGAAGGTCTGTGCAGCAGCAGCCTTGAAAGCAATGTCCGATGCTTCCTCTTCACGGAACTGTACACCCACTACAGTCACCTTGACGTTGGTTATGGAATAACCCAGCATGGGTCCTGCAATCATCCCGTCTTCAAGACTCTGCTTGATGGCATCAAGGAACTCCCTTGGAAGCTCCTGGGGAAGACGAATTTTCACATCTGCGCCCTGTTCTGCCGGTTCGAGCTTAAGGGATATTCCTGCGTAGTGGGTTGCGGTTCCGATAACCTTTGAAAAGATTGATGAATGTTCAACCTTCTGCGTTACCGTTTCCCTGTACGAAACCTGCGGCTTACCGGTTCTGACCGGAACCCTGAATTCCCTTTTCAAGCGGTCCACGATAACCTCGAGATGGAGTTCGCCCATTCCGGAAACGAGAAGCTGACCTGTTTCCGGGTCGGTACGAACCTTAAAGGTCGGATCTTCGAGTTCCAGAATGGTAAGGGTTTTCGCGAGTTTAGCTTCATCAGCCTTGGTTTGAGGTTCAATGGATTGATGAATGACCGGATCAGGGAACCGCATTATTTCGTAGATAATAGGATTTTTCTGGTCGGCAAGGGTCGAACCGGTTGTCACGTGACGAAGCCCGGCCACAAGGCCAATCTCACCTGCCTCGAGTTTTGGAACTTCCTGAAAATGATTCGAGTGTGCCAGGAGTATCTTGGTAGCCCGTGAACGCTTTCCACCCGGATATGTCATAACTGTCTTCCCCTGCTCCAATTTTCCTGAATACACCCGTGTAAAGGCAAGGGGACCCATGTGCTGTGAATGTGTGAGTTTGAAGACCAAACCGGAGAACGGATCCTCAAGTGTCGGTTTCCGCTCAAGTATCTTTGCTTCCTCTTCAGGGGCATGGCCTTTCATCGGAGGGACTTCAAGAGGCGAAGGCAGGTAGGATACGACACCATCCAAAAGGGGCTGAACGCCCTTGTTCTTCAACGCAGAGCCGCATAGAACCGGAACAATCTTGCCTTCAAGAGTCAAGTCGCGAAGTGCATGTCTGAGAATCTCTGGAGAAGATTGTCTGCCTGCCATGAAGTCCTCGACTATCAGGTCGTTAATCTCGCATGCCTTATTTACAAGTTTTTCTCTGTATTCTTTTGCTTCTTTTACCAGTGTTTTCGGGATTTCTTCAATTACGTATTCTGAACCGAGGCTTTCGTCTTTCCAGCGCACAGCCTTCCATTCTACAAGATCAATTATTCCTTTTATATCCTGCTCTGAACCCCAGGGAATCTGGACGGGTATGGGAATCTGGTTGAACCTTGCCTCCATCATATCCACTACCCTTTCGAAATCGGCACCCACCCTGTCCATCTTGTTAACAAATGCTATTCGCGGGATGTGGTAGCGATCTGCCTGTAGCCATACGGTTTCAGACTGGGGTTCAACACCTCCGACAGCGCAGAATACGACAACAGCTCCGTCCAGAACCTTCAGGGCTCTTTCTACTTCAATGGTAAAGTCCACGTGTCCGGGTGTATCTATAATGTTTATGGTATAATCTTTCCATCCCACGGTGGTTGCAGCAGATGTGATTGTAATACCCCTTTCACGCTCCTGCTGCATCCAGTCCATGGTTGCCGAGCCTTCGTCTACCTCACCCATACGGTGAATTTTCTTCGCGTAAAACAGGATTCTTTCAGTAGTAGTTGTTTTGCCTGCGTCTATGTGTGCAGCTATCCCGATATTGCGAAGATTACTTAAATTCATGAGGGAACTATTTACTTAGCTCTGCAAGAATTTCTGCAAGTACCGCCTCGGCTTTGGCTCTATCAACCGGAAGACAGGTATAGCTTTTTACCCCTTGATCATCCAATGTTACTGGTTGACCGGTTGGATCGGTGTTAACTACAATAGCAGGTCCCTGGATGTGAGGCCTGAGGAGAGAAAACGCGAATTTAAGATTGTCGACCTCATCGGCCTGAGCGGAATTGACCAGAAGGATCATACCCTGGACCTTCTGGGTGAAGGTTTGCCAGAGAGGAGCAAATCTCTTTTCACCGGGCAGACCATATAGATTCAACTGGAACGGTCCGCTTCTGAACCTACCGAAATTTACCATCCTTCCATCATCTTCTGCGGGTTCATCCTCACCCGAAGCTGCTCGAATAAAGGCGTTGCGGGTTTCACGATTGCTTCCGACGACCATAAGGCTGAATGCCTGCGGTTCGGTTCCGTCGTCTTGAACCGGCGGTTCGGGCGTCTGCTCGGATTCGGATGTATCCTGCTGGATTTTTAATAGGTTTGACGCCATCATCTCCTTGATTTTCGTAAGCAGTTTAAGATCCGATGATGAAGCTACGTCAAGGATTTCCTGAATACTTCTTTTCCCGTCGGTCAATTTTATTATCTCCGTCTCGGTTTCGTCGGATGGCGCCTGGCTTCCCGTTGTTTCTATTACATATGAAGGATCGATTTCCTGCTTTATTCTTTCAGCTTCATCGAGCTCACGCAAGGCTTCGAAAATGGCTTCATCAGTCTGTTGCTGAATTGTCGGCAGTACCGATAGACTCTTAAGAAGTTTTACCGTGAATCGACCCTCAGAGGAAGATAGCAGGGCAGGCAGAGCCGCAGAGCCCTGTTTATTTCTGTACGAAGCTGCAATTAGCTTTCCCTGGGCCAGGTAGAGTAAGCCTTCTTCGTTTCCGAACTCAAGATGAACCTCACCGGTCTTCTGTCCGAAGGAAAGCATCTGAAGCAAATCTATGACCCCGAGATCCTCGATATTTCCAGAAGTAGCAATTTCAGACTTCGCCTCTCGCTCGAACGTCTCCTGGTATCTTTTGTATCGGTCAAGAAGAATTTCTACCCTTGCCAGGAGTTCGTGGAATTCGAATGGTTTCGTGAGATAATCATCTGCTCCAAGTCGCAATCCCTTGACCTTATCCTGGGTTTCGGCAAGGGCGGACAGGAATACGAAAGGTATGTTGTGAAGATTCTCGGTTTCACGAATGCGTTCACACAACTGGTAACCATCCATGCCGGGCATCATGATATCGGCAATAACCAGTTGAGGAGTATCCTCGGAGAGTTTTTCCAGTGCTTCTTGGGCAGATGCCGCTACCGTGACCTTGAAGCCCTCCTGGGAAAGCCGCAGGTCAAGTAGATTTAATAGATGCGGATCGTCGTCCACAACCAGTACACGGCGGGCTTCAGTCTCGTTCATTTTTTATTCCCTTCAAGAAAGCCGGCTATCTGATCTGCCAGCGTACGGGTATTTACAGGTTTATTTATGTAACCGTTACAACCGTATTCAATGAGTTTTTTTTCATCGGCAAGTCCGCAGATTGCGGTAACTGCTATAACCGGAACATCTTTAAGTTTTGGATCCTGTTTCAGGATACGGGTAGCTTCGTACCCATCGAGACCGGGCAGATGCATATCCATCAGGATGAGATCGGGACGGTTCTGATAGGCCGACGTCAAACCGTCATCTGCGTTTTCAGCTCCGATAACCTCGTATCCCGCCATTTCAAGTACTACCCTGATAAGCTCAAGATTTCCCGCATTATCTTCGATTACAAGGATTCTCTTATTCATTCCTTTTCAGTCTCCGGTTGTTTTACAGACAGTACATCTGCAATCTTGCGGCGCAGGGAGTTGCGATCCAACTGAGTTTTACCGAATATATCCCTTATGTTAGCTCCCAGATTTTTTCGGTCAATCTGTGAAAGGTCCTTCGCGGTAAACAGGATGATTGGGACATTCTTGGTTGCTTCGTCGGATTCAAAGAGCCTCATTACATCGAAACCGTCAAGATCGGGCATCATAAGATCCAGTATTACAAGATCAGGTTTTTCGGCGCATGCCGTATTGAATCCTTCGACCCCTCCCGAAGCCTTCAGGACCTCGTAGCCGTCTAGATTAAGTATCTCTTCAATCAGGCTGACATCCGCTGGATTATCATCAACAACGAGTATTCTTGGTTGTCTTTCCGTAACCTTTGTAAGGTTTTCAATCTTATCCAAAAGCTCAGTCCGCGAAACGGGTTTCACCATATAGTCTACTGCACCAAGAGCCAGACCGAAGCTCTTGTCTTCGACAATTGAAACCACGATTATCGGTATGTGTTCCGTTTCGGACATCTCCTTGAGACGATGCAGGACACGCCAACCGTCCATCTGGGGCAGGAGGATATCGAGAGTTATCGCGGCCGGATTAAGAGCCATAGCCTTGCTCAATGCATCTTCCCCGGTCGTTGCTACCTCAACTTTGTAGCCGGCTTCCGTAAGCCAGGTGGACATGAGATTGGCGGCTAAAGGATTATCTTCTACTACAAGGATAGGTGCATCTGTTGGGGTAGGCAACCGGTCGGTTATCTCCTTTTTTGATGAAATCTTGGTCGGTTCAGGAGGTACGTATTCGGTAAACGGTAGCCGGAAAGTGAACTTCGAACCCTTTCCGGGCGTACTTTCGACCTCTATAGAACCTTTCTGAATATCCAGTAACTTCTTGATTAGAGCCAGACCCAGACCTGTACCTTCGTAACGGCGTGTGCTCGAAGCATCGACCTGGTGGAATGGTTCGAATATGTGAGGTAGGTCGTGGGACTCTATCCCCAGTCCCGTATCAGCTACACTTACTTCCAGAACACTGTCCTTGAGACGGATGTCAATGTCGATACTGCCTTTTTCCGTGAATTTTACCGCATTCGACAGGAGGTTATCTACAATCTGAGAAAGTTTTCGTCGATCTGTCAGCATCAAAGGTATTTTTGCGGGGATGTTTACGCCAAGAGAGATATCCTTTTGTTCCACCAGGACGCTGTAGGTCTTGAGTACATCCTCAACAACCTCCTGCAGATCGGTAGGTTCGTTGAATACCTCCAGCATCCCCTCCTCGAGTTTTGAATAGTCGAGCATATCGTTTATCAAACGAAGAAGGTGGGAGCCTGAGGAGTGGATGATCTTTATATAGTGAGCCTGTTTTTCGTTGACTCCTCCAACCAGACCGTCCATTATGAGTTCGGAGAACCCGATGATTGAGTTTAAGGGGGTTCGCAATTCATGACTCATAATACCCAAAAACTGCGACTTGAGCCTTGAGGTTTCCTCGAACTCTTTTGAGTTTTTTCCGGTTTCGGCGTTCAACAATCCTCCTTAAGGATCTCTCCGATATGCTTGCACTGCGAAAAAATATTTAACCAATTGAAGTTTAAGCAAAGCTTGCTAATTGTCAATATAAAATTTGCGTTAGTCCTCCACACCGCCTGAATTGAATCTTTTACCAATACTTCTACCCTTAAACTTATTAATTCAGAAGGGAAGAGCTGGTAAACGAGAAGATATATGTTAAGTTAAAATGACAGACGCGTCTTTTTCTTCGGCGGGATCTTTATTTTTTTATCTTCCTTTTTCTCAGCTTCAGGTGAGGGCTTGGAAGGCTTCGGCTTTGGTTCTTCTTTAACAGGTTCGGCAGGTTTTGGTTCGGGTTTAGATGTGACTGGAGCGGCAGGTGATATCCCGGCACGCAGACGCTGTTCGTTGAGTTCAAGTATCTGACCTTCAAGTTCATGTATGCGTCTTTCCAGTGTGGATATCTTTGCACCGATGGCAGGAGATTTCTTCAGTTCTTCCCATGTCTTTTTCTCAAGTTCGCCTTCCTGTTCCTTAAGCTCATCAAGTTTGGCCTTTACCCTGTCGCGATCCTCCCTGAGTTCTGCGATTTCGCGTTCGAGATGAACCTTTTCCTTGATGGCCAGTTCCATCGCGGAGTGTTCCTTACGCAGGAAGTCCAGTCTCTGGTTTACGTCCTGCTCCTCTGTTTCCAGGTTTTTCAGACGTGTCTCGAGCATGTTTACTTCACGGCGTCTCTTTTCGAGCTCAGCTGCGGAAATGAAATCAGGGTCATCACGAGATATTGAACCGGGGGGAGGAGCTGCACGTTGAGATATTTCATATTCTGTAATCTTATCCTGTACAGAGGTCTTATCACCGGTACCTTCATCCTTCATCTTCGTCCACATGTCGTCTTTTCCGGAATCGGTTTTCGATTTGCCGAACTTTTCTTCCAGTTCTTTCAGTTCATCCTCTTCCGAAACAGGTTTTTTCTCCTCTTTCTTTTCCTGCACCTGATCCTCTTTCTTCTCTTCGTCCTTTTTTTCTGATTTAGGTGTAAACTTCGGCATACTAATAGCATAATCAAATTTCACGGTTAGTCAAGTTCAATAGGATTCTTAGAAAAAAAGAGGAGGGGTCACGGTCGTGACCCCCGATGTTGCGTGTCAAACATCCCAAAACCAAAGGAGGCTTTTATGGCTTCAGCGTGTTACATTAATAACAGCAATAAGCGTGCCAGGTTCTATCTGGAGATTAAGTCAAATAAATATTTGACTTAAGTCTGTGAAGCCTATGTGAGTAGGTGTCACTTTTGTGCAAGGGATTGCACAAAAAGATACGCTAATTCTCGAATCCAGTGTCACAGTCAGGGTTTGGTTATCTCTCCTATTCTTTCTATATAACTCGCCAGCATTGCGTTTACGGCCGTTCCGGTGTCGTATATGTCGCTTCCTTCCATTAAGATATGGTATGAGTCTCCGCCTCCTGCAAGGTAATTATTCGTAGCAATCTTATATGTACGGTCAGGATCAAAAGGGTTGCCGTTGATTTTGACGTCTACTGCCGTGCTGTCTTCTGCTTCAAAAGATAGTCCAGCAAGATGGAGCGTTCCACCCGAGTGTTCTCCATGCGCGATGTTTGTCTCAAGCAGTTTGAGAACCTGTGATGCATTGAGATTCATCTCGACCACGGTGTTTTGAAAGGGCAGAGCGGTCAGGACATCCTTCATAGAGATATCGCCAGGTATAATCTGAGCCCTTACACCACCCATGTTAAAGAAGGCAAAATCGACCCCGGTTTCCTCCTTAAGCATCTCGGCAAGCAGAGCGCCGAGAGATAGTTCGTCATCCGCTTTTGCATATCCTGGAACAAGGGCGACCTCGGTTTTACCGATGGGCTGACCCAGCTTTTCGTCGATAACCGCTGCCTCCGCTTGAACCTTCTCAGCCAACACAGGATCCTGGGGGATGGAGTCGGATAGCACAATCAACTCGTAGTCCCAGTCGGTAATCTTGCCTTTCTTAACGTCAGCTTCGAGTTTTCCCAGGAATATAGTTTGTGCACCGGCCTGAACTATGAGCGCATCGGCAACCTCGAGGGGTTGTTCTGTGTAAAAGTGAGAATGACCGCCCACGAATAAGTCAACGTCGGGAACTCGCTCTGCAACGAAAGAATCGACGGTATGCCCTATGTGTGTGAGAGCTATTATTACGTCCTTCTCACCGTATCCAAGGGTACTCATAACTTCCTGAATTGAAGTATCCGGCCTTATCTCGATTCCACCCGTCGCTCTATCTATTTCGTCGCGTCTTGTTGTTAAACCTACAATCAAGAGTTTCTGACGTCCCAGCTTCATCTCAACACAGGGCTCAAAAAGCGGGACTCGGTTCGAATCGGTAACGTTTGCGGAAATGACAGGGAAATCTGCCACTTCGACCAGCTCCTCCAGGTTCTTGAATCCGAAGTCAAACTCATGATTGCCAGCAACCATTACGTCAAGTCCCATCTCATTTAGAAGTTCGAAGTCCAGCTTGCCTCCGGTCATGTTGGATATCGGGGGGCCCTGCAGAGCATCACCTGCGTGTAAGAATAAGAACATGCTACCTCTGTCACGAGCATCAGTCCTGAGTGAATCAACCACGTATGCTACACGAGCGAAGCCGCCGTACTCGGAACCGTCCTTCGCCTTCACCGGCTCAATCTGGCCGTGCGTGTCGTTAATGTGTACAATTGTCAGCTTATTTCCAGCTGACACCGCTGCTGGCAATGTTACCAGCAGTAAAAAGATAATACCTTTGATAGCTTTTATCATTTATCCTCCATGATGTATTCTACATATCTTTGCAACCCTTGCAATAACAGCATTTTGCTGTCGTGAAACGATTATCCCGGGTCCTCGATAAACCCCGTTATTTCTCGAGATTATTCCTAAGGGTATTTGTGATAC
>Ga0180433_10011173_pt1 | contig 10681 bp, 9 predicted proteins | sample SS_ome_8_FD_132980 | JGI IMG/M metagenome (GOLD analysis project Ga0180433, IMG submission 132980) | Hypersaline lake sediment archaeal communities from the Salton Sea, California, USA - SS_1_D_1 metaG | ecosystem: Environmental > Aquatic > Non-marine Saline and Alkaline > Hypersaline > Sediment...
AAATCACGATAACAGGGAAGATCCATATCTGCTCCCCCTTCTACCAATTCCTTTACCACATTCAAAATAGCACCATCTAATTCCTCGATCCCAGGAGTGTAACTAAAAGTATCAATGTAGCTAAACGCTAAATTTAACGGCGTATCTCCATCTAGACTTTGCGCATCAACATTTGCTCCTACGCCAATTAGATATCTTACCATACCAGGATTTCTATATTGTGCAGCTATATGCAAACAAGTCTGTCCAGAATGTTGTTCTCTTTCATTTATAAAGCCTCTGATTGCATGATAAGAAGAATAAAACCCTCTATCTTTAGATTCTCTTATTTTTTCAACAACTCGCCTCTTTAGCCCGTCAAGATCTTCTTCCTGTGCTAAACTGAAAATCGTAGGCGGCGGTGCAGCAGGCTGTCGCATAGCAAAGCAAATAACTGCACATGCTAAAAACAATGTAGCCAATAAAACTCTCTTCATACTTCTCCTTTTCAAAAAGGGTTAAATAAACTTACATAATTTCATATTAGAAGACTTGTTTAAAAAGAATCAATATTTGGACATTTTTGGCGAAACCTAATTTTAAAAAATTTATTCTAAAAAAGATGCCGCCCGGTGCTAACTGCACTCGAGCGGCATCTTCTGAAATATCAATTTAAGACGCTTCTTTTTTAACTTTCTCTACTTTTTTCTTTTCTGTTTTCTTTTTGCCAATCTCTTTTTTTGGCTTTTCTTTTTTTACGGACTTGCCCTTTTTTTTATCCCTCTGCTCATCCTGCCTGCGCGCCATAGCCTTAGCGACGGCGGGAGTAGACGACTCATTTGTCGTCGTATCGAAGGGTGACTCATTAGCAGCAAGCTCTTGCTCTCTTCCCGTTGCTTTGCAAAACTCATCCAAGATACCATTGACAAAGCGATACGCATCTTTTTCAGAAAAACATTTAGCAAGTTCTATAGCCTCATTAATGATGATACTTGCGGGCGTTTGAGTATGTTTAATCTCCCAAACAGAAAGACGTAATACTAATTTTGTACAGACACCTATTCTCTCTATCCGCCAATTATCCAAAAGAGGCTCAATACTTGTATCTAGTGCATCTCGTTCGTCTATGATCGATTGAGCAAACGTAACGGCTTCACAATCAAAAGGAATATCAAAGTTCATTCCTTTATTGTAATTATCAACTATCGATTGCAAAGAAACACTATAGTCAAACGCCTCCATAGCATATATCAAATGAAAAACAAGAGATCTTATTTCACGCCGAGACAATCTTTCATAAGCAAAATTATCTTTTCCTGACAGACTCATGTATGTTCCTACTCCCTTCTTTATTTCTTTACTCTCTCAACATATTCCTTTTTTCTTGTATCAATCTTTATGACGTCGCCCTCATCAACAAAAAGAGGAACCTGCAATACAAGACCAGTCTCAAGTGTTGCGGGCTTTGTTGCACCACCTTGAGCTGTATCTCCACGAACACCAGGCATCGTTTCTGTCACAGTAAGTTCTACAAATATCGGAGGGTTGACAGCAATAGGGCTTTCATTGAAATACAATATTGTGTAAATTTCTTGCTCTTTCAGATAACCTTTAACTTCCTCAACTTGGTCAGCGCCTAAGGTAACCTGATCATATGTTTCTTGATCCATGAAATTGTACAAGCTATCGTCAACGTACAAATATTGCATTTCTTTGTACTGAAGATCTGGCTGCGAAAATTTTTCTCCAGAACGAAATGTCTCTTCACGCACAAGGCCCGTTATCATATTTTTCATCTTGGTCCGTAAAAATGCACCACCTTTTCCTGGCTTTACATGTACGTAATCAAGCACCATGTATGGCTCATCTCGAAACAAAATCTTTGTACCTTTTTTAAAATCAGACGTAGAAATCACAAAAAGTCCTCCTGAGAGTTATATTTTCTTTCTTTCACTTACTAAATTAGTATAAAAAAACGGCTAAAAAAAAGCAATAATTTAAAGATGTAGGATAAAAAGAAAGCACAAAAACACCAACATCCTAGACTTAGCACACAAACCAAGCCTTATTTATTTTCAACCTGTCAATTAAACAGGTTTTTAAGACAAAAAAGCCTTTGAATAAGGGTAAAATCATGGTATACTAAAATTATAAAATGGAAAAAAATTGTAATATAACTTTTGAACACCCAATTAAATATGGAAAAATCTATGAAAAAGAAAATAATTCTAACAATTTGTTTGCTAACAAGTTTTTGTAAAATAAATTGCATGTTCTCACCGTCGTCACTGTTACCGTTTGCAAAAACATTTATGAGTCTTGGCAAAAAAACAGTAACAGCAATCACTTCTCTCGCTCAAGCAGCCTTGAAAAAATATAGGCTTTACGGATGTCAAAACGGTTATGAGCAACTAAAAAGAAAAATAAAATATGGTTACATAAAACCACCTACAAGAAAAGAAAAATTTTTACTACACATTATCGGTCTTGGTCACAACGTTGAAAAAGCTGACGCCTTTCTTAAAGAGATAACGGGTAAAGAATCTTTTATTCGCACTAAAAAGACAACAAGTAAAAAATCCTCTTTTCTCAACGGGGCTATACTACTACAAACTTTCCATTTAGCTTGTATGCGTAACAAATTTAAAATAGCTCAGCTCATTAGCAATAAAAACAACTATCAACTGTCATCTATCGCCGCTGCTATTCGTAAAAAGGAATTTGGAGAGGACTTACTCAAAGTTGCTTGCGAAGATCAACACCTTGAAATATTAAAAATCTTGTTTAAAAACGGTTGGCACGAGCAAAAATTAATTAATGCTAAATTCCCTCGCCTTCACAAAGTTATTATTAATGCAAACCCTGCCCTTACTGGCCTTCCACCAATAAAACCAGTTCTCTGGGCATACATAAACAGTAACGTTGCAATGTTAAAATGCCTTGTAGAAAATGGGGCAGACTGTGTCACAACTAGTCTAGATAGAAAAACTGAAGCTTTAAGGGGGTTTTTGGTTAGAAGAAACCAAACAAGCGGAACAAAAAACCTGGAAACACTCCTATACCTCAGCAATGCTTTTGACTTTAAAGAAGCAAAAAATAAACTAGAATTTGTTTTGCATTTCATTAATAAAAATCAAGTGCTAACAGAACCAGAAGAAGAAGGTGAAGTTTCAGATTGTAGAAATCTAAAAGATACTAAAACTATCTCACAAGAAACAAAAGACATAATCAGATTGGCTTTTTGTAACTCACTCATAAATGCTTTAAAAAATGGAGAAAATTTCTGGTTTGCAAAATTAAATGCAAAAGCACAAACTGACCCGATAGTTAAACATGCAATTTTGCAGACGTTTGAGATTGAAGATGAAAATCTTTTAAAAGAAAAAAACACGGGTGATCTTATATCATATGTCATTGAAAAAATTGATCTCAGTTTTGCAAAATCCCAAGACATGCTAGGTGAGCTAGAAAAACTCAAAATGTCTTATGAAAACATGTCAGAAAGACATCGATTTTTGGCAAGACAGCAAGAATTGGGCAATAGAGTTACAATAGAAACTGATGATAGAACGCTAAGTATGCTTAATCTATTTTCGCAGCAATAGCTCGAAAAAATGGGCCTTTTACAGCCCCGAAAAAAATTTAGTAAACCATTAATAGAGAATAATATCGCTTTTAAATGGAGGAACACATGAAAAAAGCAAAAAAACTAACCGCGTTGTTTTTAACTGGATCACTTGCACTGTGTACGGTCTCTGCAAATACAAACGCAGGATTTTTTTCACGATTCTTAAACAGTAAATATGGTGGACTTGCAATTGGCTCCACTCTTGTTTCAATTGCTGCGCTCACAAAATTTTATACGCAAGACCAAAATGTGCAAGGTGGAATATTATCAAGTATGCCTTTTTACTTGAAAGCTTTTGGCAACACTGTAACACTCGTTGCAAAAGCAAGTCCTTTTTTCATTTTACCTGCAGCATCTCTTTTGCTCGGAAAGCGAATAACAAAAATAATAAAAAAATCACCAATTACTCAATATATATCCGCAGCTTTACCGTTAATAGGTGTGTTAGGCCTTCTCCTTTTTGGAGGGGGAAGTTCTACACAACAAGGAGCTAGCTAAGGCGAAATTTAAACGACATATGACCTTCAACAAATAAGTCATGGGTTTTTGCTCATGGCTTATTTACTTGCAAAAAATCAAACACTGTCTTTGACCAGTGCTCCATCCGATCATAAAACAACTTACACTCATCAATCGTCATAAGTGTTCCGCTTTGCAGCTCTTCTTTCACACTGATTTGATCAGAATCACCCTGTAAAAGATACACAAAACCAACATGCACTTTGCCCACATCATTGGAGTCATCGTTCAAAACGCCCAAGAATGTCACATCAAAGTTCCCAGCATAGTCTACCTCTTCATGAAACTCACGACGTGCCCATGAAGCAATATCTGCATTTTGTATGTCTTCCTGTCTAATGTGCCCACCGATGCCCAACGAATATTTACTTTTTAACCGCTGTTCGCTTGCTTTTGCTTTACGCTGCATCAAAAAATAGGTATCTTCGTGGGAAAAAACAAGATAGGGAATAATCTGCTTGTAAGCAAAGTCATGCTCCATACGGGAACGAGGAAGAAATTCCTTGGCCGCTAATATTGTTTCTACAAAACAATCACCTCGCGGATTTTCAATTCCTTGCCACACGTTGTCACCAAAAAGAATATCTCGTTTTACAACTAAAATATTCTCATCTTTTTTCAAGTTCAGAACTGTCGGCTTTTGTTTTTGAGTATTCATGTGCAATACCTTCTTCTTTCTTTTTATTTTTTTCTAATGCGCTGCCACTAAATACACGTTTTTTATGTTCTTTTTGTCTTCCCCTATTCCACGAATCAACCGGTGTTATGTAGCCAACAACGCGTGTATATTGCCCAATAATTAGCGCACTGCATATTGGACATTTTTCAGATGGACCTGCAATAGTGGTATGATTATTTTCACACCTGCAGAAATTATAGTTAATCGCAAAGTGTTCACAACCAACATTAATAGAATATTCTATTAATTTTCTCATCTGATCTTTGTGTGTTAGCTTTTCTCCAACATTCAAATGAGAAATGCCACCGCCAGTCAAAACCTTGGAAAATGCGCCATCAATTTCTATCCGGTTGGTAATATCACAATCTACCCAAAGTGGCACAAACTGATTCGCATAGATATCGTACCCCATGCCATGCATCACTTTATCTTTTTTTGCAAACTTAACAGCCAAGCTTTCACCAGGAACCTGCTCTATATTGAAAATAGAATCATATTTTTTGGAACATTCTGTTGCATACGTTTTAATTTCTTGCAACAGCGCTTTTGCCAACTCTTTACCAGATTCTGTAAGCATCGAATATCCCATTTGCTCGAGACATTCGTACACACCACACACTCCAAATGTACTAAACAACCGCTCAAGACTTATGATGCCACGACGCACAAACGGTAAAAAGTTTGATTTCATTCTTTTTTTCAATAACGCTTTATGGGCCAAGAGCGATTTTGTTGCCATATCAAGTTGTTCATGAAGCAGCTGCAACAAATGATCATACGATTCTGCTCTTTTACCAAGTCGCGCCAAATTAACAGTTACAACGCGGTGAGATCCTAGCGAGACACCGCCATTCCCAAAACTATCGGTTCCAGCAAGATCAAAATCATTGGTCAGACGACAGCAACTTGCTACTTTATTTCCGGAAGAAATGTAAATATTAAAGCATGCTTTTCCTAGATTAATTTTTGAATAATAATCAAGCGCTTCTTTATCAATTATTTTACCGCTATCATCAAGACGAAGATTGAGCGTCACAACTGGGAATCTATACGGAAGATCCGTAGCAGGATCACCTTGGTGAAACCAATCACAAAATATGGTTTGTATGTCCCAAATTAAATCAAGATCAGGAGTTGAACCATCTGGAAAAACATATCCGTCAAATAAAAACTTTAAGTTCGGACGATCAAAAATGGAAATGTTTGTAAATGGTGACTGATGAGACGGACGCAACTTCTTGTTTAACGTATGGATCAGAGATTGAAAATCATTTTCAATATCTTTTCTCACCACAGGATCAGAAAGATCTAACCCTTCTTTTTTTACAAAATAGGAATAACAAACAATAAGATCACCGATAGCAACTGCTCCTGCAATTTCTTGTGCCATCTCAATTGTAACCTCTTTCACTTGATCCATAAATGATCGTTTTCTTTTTGGTGGATACGACCTTAATTGGCCCCAATAGTTTCCCTTTTGCAGTAAAAAATCTACTGACATTGCCCAGCAATATGGAATCTGCAATGATGTACTGTCATGGATATACAAATCGCCTTCCCAAACAGACTTTAGAATCCTATCAGCAACATCTTGACCATGCTCTTCCTTCAACAACTGGTATATGTCGTGATACCCAATAATCTTTAGATGACTTTTTGTCATCTCAGAAAAATAATTTCCAAACGATCGACTATCTTGCCCGTAGTTTGCATTTCCATCAACGGTCATGTCTAGAACACTCTCACTGAAATACCGCTCAGACAATCGAGAAACATCAAGCTGCTCAGATGAAATTCCTTCAAGTTTTAAAATTTCTTTTGAAACACTTGCATACAACTTTTTGAAACTATCGCTAAACGCAGAAAAACATTTTAATTCTTCCATATGTTCCCTTTTTTCTTAAAAACTCTTTGATTCGAAGATGCAGGCCACCCTTTTTGATGCAAATCTTCTCGGTACGGCCCACACACTACCATACATACATTATCCAACAGCTCATCCGGCAATATTTCAAACTCTCTACCGGTGTACATCGCTATCGGTTTTTTCACTTCATTTTTTACTCTCTTGCACATATGAATGAGAAAATCCAGTTGATCTGTTGGCTCTCCTCCCAAAAAAACAACGTACTCAGACAACGTATTGTCTTTAATTTTTCTCAATAACTGATCATCTTCCATTAATGTCCCATTCTCTTTTTCCCATATCTCTTTATTGTGACAATTTTTACACCTGATACTACATCCGGAAAAATAAACCGATATTGCAATCTTGTCCGGGATATCAATAAACGATGTAAAAATTCGTGCAATCCATCCTTGCATAAACATCCTCTTTAAAACCAAAAACCTACAAAAAATAGAAAAAAATACCTCAGGCGATATTTTAAAAAAATATCAACTATTTCTTGCTCTCAGTTAGCAAACAACCATCAAACTAATCTCATGTTTTAAAATGCAGAGACAAACACTGGACTCCCTATTTCAGTACAAAAACTACGTAAAAAAATCTTAGATGCAAGTCAAGTATTTCAACTCACATTGTTCAATGCAACTCTCAAATTTTAGCTTTTCCTTAAGGATATTTTTGTAAAATGAACTGTATTTCAAGCCCCTGCTTTGTATACTTTAGTAAAAAGGAATTAGGAATAAAAATCAACAACTGATTTAAAAAAAAATTTTAAGCTTTTAGCCACCTTGATTTGTCTTGAAAAATGTAAATTAATAGTTTAAAAAAAGAGATCTATTGATTTCTAATATCACACTATTTGAGTATTTCCCACGCATGCAAAAAGTCATTCATGCACATCTGCTGAGCACGCAATTTTAATGTTTCGTCTGGAATTTTTGAAAGATCATAATGCGTTTGCTTAAGATTATTTTGCAAGGTTCTTCGAGGAGACCTGAAGCACATTTTTATAAATCTCCAAAATTTTTCTTCATCAGGGATTGCAGTAACATCTTTTTTAGGTTTAAAATACAACAGACGTGAATCAACTTTTGGTGGTGGAAAAAAAGATTCAGGAGGAATTTTGTCCAACAATTTCCAATAAAAAAAATGTTGGAAAAACAGTGATGGAAACCCATACCCTCTGCCACCAGTTTTTACAATTTTTTGCGCTACTTCCTCTTGCACCATAACAACACCTTCTTTCAAAAGATGCCTGTTTTTTTGCAACAAATACAAAATAGGAAATGTCACGTTATACGGCAGGTTAGAAAGCAATGTCCACGGTTTATGTTTTTCAAATCGAGTAAAATCAACATCTAAAATATTTTCGGCAAACACCGTTAACATAGCATCAACTTTGAAACGTTTTTTAACATACTCAGCCCACTCAGGATCGATCTCAAAAACCCATAAGCGCTCTGCCGGTGTTTTTAAAATTTCATCGGTTAAAAAACCATCACCACAACCAATTTCAAAAATAGATGTTGTTTCATCAATGTCAACATGAGCAACAATTGATCTGACAATATTCTTGTCACGCAAAAAATGCTGCCCAAACTTTTTTTTAATTCTTATTCTTTTAGATTCGTCCAAAGCAAAACCTTATTTCATTAACGCTTCTCTGAAAAAGTCCAATTTCTCTAACGCCATACCGACACCTTTTACCACACAAAAAAGTGGGTCTTCGGACATATTTACCGGCAAACCAGTCTCTTTTGAGATCAATTTGTCTAGTCCACGCAGCAAGGAGCCACCACCTGCCATGTAAATTCCTTTGTCCACCAGGTCAGAAGATAGTTCTGGAGGTGTATTTTCAAGTGCAACGCGTACTCCATCAATAATGGCAGAAATTGTCTCCAACAGAGATTCATTCACTTCAGCCGCAGAAAGTTTAATCGTTTTTGGTACACCAGAAACTAAATCTCGCCCTTTAACATCCATGTTCTCTTGACTCATATTTGAGTCTAGCAACGCTGCACCAATGCTCATTTTTACTTTTTCAGCAGTACGTTCACCAATCAACAATTTGTATTTTCTTTTGACATACTGTACAATTGCTCGATCCATCTCATCACCCCCAACACGAATCGAGCGACAATAGACAACATTTTTTAATGAGATTACCGCAACTTCCGTTGTCCCTCCACCAATATCAACAATCATATTTCCCGATGGTTCTTGTACCGGAAGGCCAGCTCCTATAGCAGCAGCCATGGGCTCCATAATTGTATACACGTCACGCCCACCGGCTTGCTTTGCAGCCTCTTCAACAGCTCTTTTTTCAACTTGGGTAATCCCTGATGGAACACCGATAAGTATTCGTGGGCTAATCAATGTTCTGCGATCATTATGAACTGTTCTGATAAAATGCCTTATCATCGCTTCTGCAAGTTCAAAATCTGCAATAACCCCTTCTCGCAATGGTCTGCTGGCAATAATACTTTCGGGAGTTTTTCCTAACATTTCTTTTGCTTCTTTTCCTGCTGCAAGCACATGGTTGGTATTTGCTTTAACCGCAACAACCGATGGTTCGTTCAATACGATCCCCTTATTGCGCACATACACCACAGTATTGGCGGTCCCTAAATCTATTGCCAAATCATTTGAAAAAATTCTAAATAGCCTGGCTGGCAAAAACCTCATAACTGTTCCCTTAAAAATTTATTTCACCTAAAAAATTACATCTAAGCCCAAACTTATTCTATGTGTTCTTGGAGCTCTTTTTCCTGCAAGTAAAAATGAAGGCCAATCCCACGTCAAAGAAAGTATCGGTGCAATATCTCTTTCGTTGGTGTCATCATAAAAATCATAGTATGCACTCAAATTAACATAATCCGACGTCCATTCAGAAGGACCTTTTACTAATGCCAAGTTTGCTGGAATATTTTGCTTTGCCTTTGCTGAACGACAATCCTTCCACTCATCACACCGATGATGCACCAGCGTGTACCCAACTCTTACACCAAATCCTTTTCTAAGACCTTCCCACCAGACTTGTGGTGAAAAAATCAAGGTAACACCAGGGTCAACTTCAACCGATGTAATCAATGTCCCAAAAAGCGGATGCTCTTTAGCAATTGGCAAGCGTCGTTTTTTTGTTTTTGATTTTCTTTTACTGACCCGGAACATCAACAATAGTTTAATATCTTCTCTGATTTGCAACTCAACGTCAGCTTGACCATACATACCAAAATGACCATCCCCACCAAACGGCAATGATGACGGAATATCGAGACATCGCTCTTTACCCGTTGGCACTAAAAATCCAAGCGTAAAACCTGCATCAATTCTTCTGATTCGGTATCGATAATCCCAAATATTACCCAGACGGATATAAAAATCCATGTCGCCAAAACCGGTCGTGTTAAAATTATGACTGGTGATTCCAATTAATTTGTGCATTTTGCACATTGCATCCTGTAAGTCAGAAAGCTCATCATCTGTTAATTTTAACCCTGACTCTTGCCGATCAAATAAAAATGAAAAATTAGAATGCGCCCTCATAAAAAACAACGATGCACCAACATACAAATATTTCCATACCTGCTGGTCATACACCAAAGACAAACCTTGTGCATTTATTTTTTGATCAATAATCCACGGCAAGTTTTGATTTTTCAATTCATCGCGCAAAGGATTCGGCTTGCTCTGCAATGTTAAACCATAACCAATTTTTTCTTGCTCATAACAACCAAAAATTTTTGGTATAAGCGTTTCTTCATCATGAATATTTTGCGCACAATCTGCCGCCATAGCAAAAAAGCTTGCGCCAAATCGAGAGTTCATTTCCTCCTTTTTTGAATATGGCCGCTTGTATAATGGAAAAAATCTATTGTCATACACATTAGAAAAAACGTGTGAACTAATTAATAAAATGAGTAAGAGTGGAGTAAAAAGTTTTTTATTGTACATACCTAAACCTTGC
>Ga0180433_10011174_pt1 | contig 10680 bp, 7 predicted proteins | sample SS_ome_8_FD_132980 | JGI IMG/M metagenome (GOLD analysis project Ga0180433, IMG submission 132980) | Hypersaline lake sediment archaeal communities from the Salton Sea, California, USA - SS_1_D_1 metaG | ecosystem: Environmental > Aquatic > Non-marine Saline and Alkaline > Hypersaline > Sediment...
CTCCCCTTTTCGGCATAGAGCTTGACCCTAATGGGACCGGAGCCCGGGAAGTAGCCGGCGCGGGCCTTGGCATTTATGGCCCTCGAGACATAGTCTATCCCGGAATCCTTGAGCTCCCTTTCCTGGAGTCCGGTTCGTGCGATCTCGGTATCCTTGAACTTGGTAATCGCCGTGCCCAGCACACCCGGGAACCTAACATCGCCTCCGCCTATATTGATTCCCGCCACCCGGCCTGTCTTGTTGGCCACCGTACCCATGGCCACCCAGAAAGGCCGCCTGCTTATGAGATGAAATACTTCTGCGCAGTCACCGGCAGCCCAGACACCCTCAACACCGGTCTCCAACCTGTCGTTGACCTTGATGGCGTCTTTGAAACCAAGGGGAATGCCGGCCTCTCCGGCCAAGTGGGTATTGGGGCGCACGCCGATGCCGAGAATGGCGATATCGGCCGGTAACGCTCTCTTATCGGTCAGCACGCCCTTGATCTTTCCGTCAGGACTTTCGAAGCCCTCAAGCCGTTCCTCAAGATAAAGGCTCACCCCGGCCCGTCTCAGGGCGTCGGAGACCGGTTCCGCCATATCAGCGTCAAGCGTTCCCATTACCTGGGGGAGCATATCCACGAGCGAAACCTCACACCCGAGGTTCAGCATAGCCTCGGCCATCTCGATTCCGATGTAGCCGCCTCCGACGATCACGGCCCTGGCGGGTCTTTCCTCCTCAATAGCGCGGATTATTCGGAAGCCGTCTTCAAGCGTCTTGAGCCCGTACACACCGGAGGCATCGATGCCGGGAACGGGCGGCCTGATGACGGTGGTCCCAGTGGCTAATACGAGTTGGTCGAATGGCTCCCAAGTCTCGGTGCCGGTCTTAAGATCTCGGACCCGGACCCGCCGGCCGGTTCTATCTATCTCCAGGGCCTCATGCTCTGTGTGGACATCTATATTCTGTTTCTGCTTGAAGACATCAGGGGTTCGCTCTATCAACCTCGTCGGATCGTCGACAAACTTGCCGACCGCATACGGAAGGCCTCAGGCGGCATAGGAGACGCAGTGAGTGGCTTCGAAGGCCGTGATATCAAGGTCTGCCCGTCCGCTCCGGGCATTCGCAGCCGCGCTCATCCCTGCCGCACTTCCCCCTACCACAACCAACCGTTCACCGGCCATACTCGGGTCACCTCCTTAGATTGTGAGAGATTAGCATGGCTGAAGGCGCTATGTCAAACCAAGGAAGCCCAATCTGGGTTCCCCAATTAAGGTTCCAGCAATTAAGGTTCCAGGATACTCAATTCGAATTAAGGTTCCAGGATACTCAATTCGCACTCAATTCGCAGGATACTCAATTCGGTCAGAAGAATGGCGGAGTCTGAAATAGGTATCCTGGAACCTTTTTGGCTGTCGAGACGGTTGTGTCGTCGGACAAGTCGCACCCTTGAATAACGTTGGATTTGTGTTATAATGTAAGGGCGCGGGTGTATGTGGGCGCGGTTGGGAAGGGTGTTTTTAGTGGGCGTGACGTTACCCTGGAAAAAGACAGCATGCTCTTGCAGCGGAAGACTCCAGTACTGTACCTGCGATTTTAGGGTCGGCACTGAGGGACTCAAGACTGCCGACAACGGTTGGAAGGAACGAAACCGCCTGAGGACACGCCACACCCGGCGACGGTCGCCGCGCAGGAACAAGCTATCCTACTGGGCCTTAGCCGGTGCCTAGCGTAACGCGCCGCAGTGGCGAACGGCGCGGTGCTCCTCCCGGTTAGGGAACGAAACGAATTGCCGTCGGGCGCGGAGATCCGACGCTACATCACCGGCCTGGACGGCAGAGATCACCATAATACTCCGTCCGCCTATCCTCTATTAGGTGATTCCTCTGGGTTACCATCTTGTCATCGGCGAGTGAAGGGTCTATGTCGATTATCCTTACATCCTCTTCCTTTTCATCGGCCCTTATTAGGATGTCGCCCCTTGGAGCGACGACCTGGCTCAAGCCTATGAAGGTAAGCTCCAGACCCGCACGTGCTTCGGTACCGATTCGATTGGTTGTAATCGCAAACACGCCGTTTTCAATGCATCTGGTTATCATGGCCCTAGGGCAATACGGCAAGACGAGGTTGGAGGGGTGGCATATGATCTGCGCACCTTTCAATGCGAGTATGCGCGCACTCTCGGGGAAGATCCAGTCGAAGCAAACCATCAGCCCGATTCTTACACCGCCGAGGTCGCAGACAGGAAAAGGAAGATCGCCGGGCGTGAAGATTTCCTTCTCCCGGTCAAAGAGATGTATCTTGCGGTACCTGGCCATTACCTCCCCTCCCCGGCAAAGAACGCAGGTATTGTAGCAGTTCTCCCCCACCCGCTCAGCCACGCTTGCGACTATGGCAGCACCTGTGTCCCCGGATAGTTCTCTTAGAAAAGTGAAACTCTCTCCTCCCTCATCCTCGGCGAACTCCAGAAGCTCTTCCCTGGATTCGAAGAGATAGCCTGTTGAGAATAGCTCAGGCAAGACAATCAAATGCGCCTTGACTTCACTCAGGAAATCCGCCACCCGTTCATGGTTCTCTTTCTTCGAACCGAACAGCGGGCTGAATTGAACATAGCCCACTCTCATTTTATACCCCCTCCCGACTGCGCCAAAAACACTGTGGTCGTATTCGACTTGTTGAGTCTTCTGCCCCGCCAGCTGCGGGATCTCACCCACCCCTGGGCTCCGGGCCAGACTGCCGTCAACCGGCACTCAGATCAGAATGTAGCATATCCTCTTGTCTATTAACAAGTTCTCACAATTCGTAAGCCGGCAACACGCCCCAGTACCCATGGCATGATAGCTGCAGAAGGTACTGAGTGGGTCGCGCAACACACTCCCTCAAGGAGAAGGTGAACAGAAACGGCCGGGGGCTCGCGATTAGCCCCGCACAATTAGGTGCTCCCGCAACCATGGAGCGTGCCCCCGGTCACCTCCCCCGGGAAGCAGAATAAGATGGGCGATCGAAACTATTATTTCGATATGAAAGATAAACACAAAGAACCGACTTTCTTTTTCATGCTGAACTGCCTGCTGCTCACACGGATTCAAAACGATCTCGAGTCGGATGACAGCGTGTTCGAGCAGGAAGTGAATGTATACCTTGCAAATCTTCTCACCGCTTTCACGAATCCATCGTATATCGAGTGCCTTCGACCGTATCTCTCGGAACACGATATGGAGCTCTTCACAAGACTGAAGAACTCCAACGACGCCAGGCTGAAATACACAATCTACAAAGCCAATGCGGACTTCCTGCTCTTCTCAATCGGGGTGTTCGACTCGGTGGGCGAGCATTCCGTACCGCTGGGTCCTCAGTTTAAGCATGGGCATCAAGGTCAGATGGGAAAGGGCCAGACTTACTATCATTTCGCTTTCTCTTACAGCAAACGGGTGCCCGGAGTAGCCGACACGATGACCGAGGTCCTTGAGCAACTTGCCAAAGGTTTCGAGAAGTACGTGACGATTCTCACATATCTTCGAGGTGAGTACTTCGACATTGTAAAACGCCTGTCCGGCGGCGAGATCTATCACCTCATGCGCTCTGTCGAAGCATCGGGCAAGCGCCTCCGGTTGGAAAAAAAGCAAGACGAATTCCTGGACGCCTACATTGACTGGAAAAGCCACCACACAGAGAGGGCCAAACGCAAGGTCATGGTCCTTGCTGAGGAGCTGAGGGGACTCGATCCGAGCTTCAAGTACAGGCCTACCTAGCAACCCGGCGGCACAAATAGAAAAATCCCCGCCAGGTGCCGCGTGTTCAGGTTATTCTTGATCCCGGATAATCCAGGTGGGTGCCCTCACCGCCGCTTCATAGCTTCTGTCCTAATGCAGACATGCAATCCACGAAAGTATCTGAGCTCCCTTACGTTGCTCTGTTGGCTCAGAATAAACTGACAACATCGCGCGCAGGGCAGGGATTTTGCCATATATTCGATTTTTAACTCTCTTACCACTATCAGTATATCAGTCCCCGGACCGCCTGTCAAGATTTTGAGATGCTTTATGGTGTAACCTATTGCGCGGGGTAATGTGAAGAGGAGTGTTTAGGAAGAGGGGCACACGAACCACCCTCCGGCAAAGATTCTCATGTCCCCTTCTTTAACTTAGGCGCCGCAGTGTTGCCACCCCCGTGGCAACGAATGTAGCGTCGGGTTTCCATGCCTGACGGTATGTGCCTCGCTTACCGCTCTGTCACTGTTCGGAACTACATTCGTCGTGACCGGAGTCACGATGCTACGAAGAGCGGCTGCACTCGGCTGCCTGTACCATCGTAGCGTTTCGACTCCTGTGGCAACGAACGGAGCGCTCTAACCCGGCCCTCTACTTGGGACTGGGCCGCCAAAGGTTTAGACGATATCTGCGAGGTCTATGGCTCGGCATACCGGGCCAGAAAGTGCGCAAGCAGGAGAGTGCGCTCAGCCAGGCTGGAGATCAGAATTCTCTCCTTCGGCGTGTGATCGTCCTCGCAAACCGGCCCCAACCCATCAAGCGTCGGAATTCCGGCGGCCCCGAAGTAGTTGGCGTCCGATGTGCCCCGTCTATGCTCACCTGCAATGTCGATTCCGACTGTGCGCCCCACAAGCTTGAGCCGGCGGAACATGCTCTTCCTCTCTTCGGTCAGTGGCATTGCCGGCCGATGATTTAGGATGGTCATCTTGCACCGACAGCCGGCTTGAGCACGCACCTTGAGAATCCGGTTGATTCTGCGCTTGAGTCGATTGAAGTGCTCTTCCTCCCGCCACCTGATATCGAGGAGACACTCGGCATGGGCCGCCACGGTGCAGGGTCCGAGCCCCCCCTCCACCTTCCCCGCGTTCAGGCTGACCCCCGGGAGAAAGTCGTTCAATCCCTCAAGGGCGATGATCTTGTGCGCTATTTCAATCACAGCACTCTGTTTCTCACTTGTCCCTCTGCCCACATGGCGGTCTCTACCTACGCACTCGAGCCTTGCGCCGGCTTTACCGTTTCTTGACACCACGATCTCCCCGGCAGATCCGCCGCACTCAGCCACAAGGCAAGCCGCCGCTCTACTTCTTTCCCTCCTGTAAAAGGGCGCGGAGGTGACGGCGCCGATCTCCTCATCCGCCGACAGCATCACGGTCACGTTCAAACGTTCCAGCCAGCCAATGTCGGCCAGAGCCTTCAGTGCGTAAACGACTACAGCAATCCCACCCTTCATATCACCCGTCCCGGGCCCCACCAGCCACCGGCCGGCGCGCCTGCACCTGCGGAAAGGATGGTCGGGCGGAAACACAGTGTCCATATGCCCCAAGAGGTAGACGGCTTCTGGATCTTTACGGTTTCTCAAGATGTGATGATCGCCTACCTCGGTCTGCCTGATCTCCTCATGGTGAGACAGTAGCCCGCCCAGGGGGTCGAGTACCATTGCCGCCACCCGATTGGTACCCTTTCGGTTATAGGTGTAGCTATTCTCGTTGCAAAGATTCCTTACAAAGCCGAGCTGGTGGCCGGCCTGCCGTGTGACAAAGCGCGTCAGGCTGTCTCGCTCTCCCTTGGTCACTTGACGTCCCTTCGGACCGTGCAGCCCCCAGGTGCCTTATTGGTCCAGGAGCTCATCCTCGTATTCGCAGACCTCGCCCGCCCAGGTCCTGAAAAGGAGCTTGCCGTTACGATTGTAATTGAGGAGATATGTCGGCGCCATCGGGGTCTTACCCTTTCCTTCAGGCGCGGTGATGATGAAAGTGGGCACTGCGAGTCCCGAAGTATAACCTCTCAGGTTCTCCAGAATGTTGAGCCCGTCGGCCACCGGGGCCCGGAAATGTCTTATGCCCTCCAGCTTCTTGCAGTTGAAGATATAGTAGGGTCTCACTCTAATTCTGAGGAGTTCATGCACCAACTTCTTCATGACATGCGGGTCGTTGTTTATGTCTCTAAGCAGTACCGACTGGTTGCCAACCATGACGCCCGCCCCTATCAGGCGGTCTACCGCCCTCTCGGCTTCAGGAGTGATCTCGATGGGATGATTGAACTGGGTGTTCAGATAGACCGGCTTATGCCTGGCAAGCACCTCACAGAGGCTTTGGGTAACCCGCTGAGGCAGGGTGGCTATCATGCGCGACCCGAGTCTCTTTATCTCTATGTGGGGGATAGCGTCCAACCTGCCAAGAATCCAATCAATATAGTCATCACCGAGAGCCAGCGCGTCCCCTCCCGTAATGAGCACATCTCTGATTTCAGGACAGCCGGCTACATATTCCAGCGCGGCCTCGGCATCCTCTCTGGGGTAGACCATGTCCTTTAGTGAGATGTCTTTCTTGCGCAGGCAGTGGCGGCAGAAAGCCGCACATATATTGGTAACATTTATAATGATGCGGTCCGCATAGAGACGGGTAACGAGGGGCGCGGGTGAGTTATAGGTAAGGGCATAAGGCTCCTCGGCCTCCTCTCCTTCAACATACTCCCTTATGGTGGGCACGGCCTGTTTAAATATGGGGCAGGCACGATCCGTCCTATCAATGAGACTTGCGTAGTAAGGCGAGATCTGCCAGCGGTAGCGGGTGGCTGTCTTTTCGATTCCCGCGACTTCATCCTTCGATAGATCGATAATCCTGGAGAGTGTCTCGCTGTCCCTGATCGCATTCTTAAGGTGCCAGCGATAATCCTCCCAATCCGCTTCTGTACCCCCGAGCACCTCAAGAATGAGTTTCTTGTTCTCCGATGTGCGCTGCCTGATCTTTGTGCCGGTCGGGATCTTGTCCCTTGCATCCAGGTAGCCCGAGATAAGACCTACCCGCTGCCGGGCTCTATCCCGAGCGATCTTTCGGTTTTCCCCGGGGACATACATTGGTGACTGTGGGTTGTTCACTATGGACATCCTATTCCTCCATCCGGCGTAGCCTTTGTACGCTCAACGCGCATTCTGTTCATCTTCGGGCTGGCGGAAGTAATCCGGTTCTTCCGCGGCATATCTCTGGTAGGCGACCTCAACGATTCTGTTGACAAGCCCGTCGTAGTCATAACCCGCCTTGCTTGCGGCATGCACGAAAGAAGAACCGGGATTGAGACTCGCCATTGAATTGACCTCCAGAACGTGCGGCTGGTTGTATCGATCCAGCCGGAAGTCGACCCGTGCGAAGTCATAGACATTCAATGCCTGGTATGCCTGTAGAGCGATCTTCTGAGCGAAGGCCGCCGTTTCGGGCGGTAGATCGGCCGGACACACCTTCTTTGCAGCCTTCCGCCTACTCTTGGCGAACTTCACCTCATGTGTATAGATCTGATTCTCCCCCTGGCCGAGCTCAAGCTCCAGTACCGGGAATGCCTCCGGAGGGTCGTTGCCGAGCACACCGACATTGACTTCGCGGCCTTCGATGTATTCCTCCACCAGGGCGGTCTGCTTGTACTCTCCCAGAATGCGTCCGACGGCCTCACGGAGCGATGCCTCATCATGCACGATCCTTAGCCCGAAGCTCGCAGCTTCACCCCTCGGTTTTACGATCAAAGGGAAGGCAAGACCGGCGGTGGGCTGATCGGGGGCCGAGAACACCTGATAGTTGGGCGTAGGAAGTCCCGATGCCAGAAAGATCTGCTTGGCCACCACCTTGTCGAGGGCCAGAATGTGCCCGAGGGGGCTTGAGCCCGTGTAGGGGATACCCCCGGTCTCCAGAATTGCAGGCACATGGGTGTATCTGCACTTACCCTGAATACCCAATGCCAGGTTGAGAACCACCCCGTTAGAGCGCCGCTTTGAGAGCTTGGGAAGGAACTTTTTGATATTGGTAAGCAGAAACCGGTCTCCCGGTATAAGTTCCACTTCGTGTCCCCTGCTCTCAAGGGCTGCGACAACCAGTTTGATCGTCTCCTCGGGATACCATTCTCGATTCTGGATCCCGAAGACGTTGATTATACCCTTGGCGTTTGGATTGTATACGACGGCCACTTTCATGTTGTTTTACCTCTCAATGTAAGATAGCACTGGATGAGGAATACCGAAGAGCATGTGACCGGGTCAGAGTATGCGTGCAAGTAGGGGTTTTGCATCTCGTAATGTCCCATGCAATAGTAACGCGGAGCATTCGGGTGGTGCAAGTTGTTTCCGGGATTGAATCGGTAGGAGCTACGGCATCTTGCGAGTCCGACCGGTTGTCCGGCCGACCTTCTTGCGAGGCAGATTCGGTTAGGGCCCAGGAACCTCTTGGAGGCTCCGGGCCTCCATACGGACCCTGTAGCACCATGAAACCGGCCCTGGTGTGTTATCCACACCGGGTTAGTGTGTTAGTCACGTCACTACCTGAAAAGACTCTTTATCCCTCCCCAGGAAGTTGGTTCGGTCGCCTGATCGGCATAGAGCGGGTTTTCCCCTATGGTGCCGCAGACACCGGCACAGAAATTGGCAACCGGGACATCGGTTTCGAGATCGCAGTCAAGTATCGAGACCCGGCCGGTATAGGGCACCTCCGCAAGACACACGTAACCGGGCGCGTCCATTGTAACCTCGCCCCAGCCCGGTATCACGGCATAATCCGTCCTGCAATCCCGCCAGACCTGCGAGATCCAGTCCCCGGAGTTCACCAGTTGTCCTATGTGGCTGAATGAGCAGATTGTGAAGGTACAGGTCTGAGACCCCGGCCAGACCACCGCGTATTCGACACCCCTGCATTCTGTGAGATCGAAGAATATGGGGAAGAAATCCACTTCCTCACCACATCCGCCGTAGGTGAAAACAATGTCAGATGGATCATCGATCACGGGGAAGTTGATGAAACAGCCTCGCTCGGGATCATGCGGCAGCACATGGATGCCCACCTTGACGGCCGGGTTGTTGCCCCCGATGCCGGGGCAGGAGACTAAGACCACCAGCAATATCGCCAGTAGCAAAGAACGCTTCACATTTCTCACCTCCTTATTGGAAAAGGACTGTATAAGTGATCACTCGCTGCAGCTGCCCCTGTCTTAGCAATCGGAGAATCTCTCCAGCTGTGACTGTACCAAGGGAATGCTAAATTGTCAATTCCAATGCACTTACCCTGTGAGGTTGGACCCATACTTGAAGACTGGTAAACCAAACATTGTGAACCGACCGGCGCCCCGGGGGCTCGGGCCGGCTCAAGAAGCAGTGAAGCGACCGGAGGTGTAACCAAAAGTCGTTTTTGCAGGGATGGCGGCGGGGCCCGCCGAAGTGCTACTGCCCTAAGGTGTCCGCTACGGCGTATTCCTCATCCGGTTCATAAGTGTCTTCTATTTCACCCACCACATCTTCAACTGCCTCCACCAGCTTCTCAAGATCCATCTTCTCCAGTATCCGCAGGAATGCATCGACCACATCCGGGCCGAACTGTGTCCCCGTGCAGCGTTTGATCTCTTCCACAGCCCCCTCGATCGTTCGCTTCCGCTTGTACCATCGGTCATGGATCATGGCATCGAAGGAGTCCGCCACACAGAGGATGCGCGCACCCAGGGGAATCACATTACCCTTGAGGCCATCAGGATAGCCTCTTCCGTCATAGCGCTCGTGATGATATTTTATCATTTCTACGACTTCTGGGGAGGAACCCGCGTGTGCAGCTATCTCCGCACTCACGTCAGGATGGGTCCATCTGTAGTCCTCTTCCTCGCCCTTTAGCTTCGCGGGTTTCCTGAGTACCTGGTTCGGCCAAGACACCTTGCCCAGGTCGTGCCGGATCCCCGCCTCTTCAACCATTTCGACAAATGGCTCGCTCTTGCCCATCTCCCGGGCAATGGCGACGCTTATCTCTACAACACTGGCGGAGTGGCCGCCGGTGTATCTGTCCTTCTCATCCACGGCCCTGGCCACCGCCCGGATTAGGCTTTCCTTGGTCTTGAGGAGCTCCAAACGTCTGAGAAGTGCCAGGTGCCGCCACAGAGTGGGGAAGAGGAACAGGGGTATGGCCGCCCAGAGCCCCAGCAGGTTGGTGCCGAGCAGCATAGCGAAGCCGCATACCGCATAGGTCAAGGGTTCGGGGAAGATCTTGATATAGTTGCGCTGCCAGAGCCTGGATGCGGAAAGACCGTTCCGGGCGAGCATGGCAGACTGAAGCAGGGTCTCTAAGAGGTAGAATGTCGGCACGGCCAAGAAGAATGGAAAAAGGTTGAAGGCAGTCCCGGCAAGATTGAGCCTCTCAGATATGCTGATTCCCAGCCGGTAGGCCAACCAAGCCCCGCTTCCTGCGACTATGAGCACTCCACCGTAGGCTACCGCCGTGGATATCCTTGATGCGAGAGCCTTTGCCTTGATAAGCGAGGTGATGCCGCCATTGCCTTTCTGCCGGCTCCGGGGCGGGACCGCCGACGCCGAGTCACGCATGTGTTCTTGCTTAGGGGCAGAGGTTCTGTCTCCATTATACCTGTGACCGTTTGAATTCGCGGTTATCCCGCTTATCATCTTGAGTGTTGAAGAAAGCGCATGGGCCGGATCAAGGAGCATCGCCCAGCCAATCAGGGCGAATCCTAAGACCAACGCGTAGCCGGGCCCTCCGGCCAACGAAACCACAAGTACAATAGCCGATGCCGACGACACATAAGCACCCCAGGGAAGTCGAACCGGCTTGAGCGCCGACAGCCCGAGAAGAAAGAGGAAGAAAAGACCTCCGACCGAACCCCCGGCGAGCCATGGTGCCGGTCTACCGAAGGCAAGTGAGAAACCAAAACGCATCGATAGAGAGAGTACACACGCTGCAGC
>Ga0180433_10011175_pt1 | contig 10680 bp, 7 predicted proteins | sample SS_ome_8_FD_132980 | JGI IMG/M metagenome (GOLD analysis project Ga0180433, IMG submission 132980) | Hypersaline lake sediment archaeal communities from the Salton Sea, California, USA - SS_1_D_1 metaG | ecosystem: Environmental > Aquatic > Non-marine Saline and Alkaline > Hypersaline > Sediment...
CGGATTACTACCAATAATTACCGGATTAAATACCCTGCTGATGCGCTGGAATTCAACCAGCGGATTGTTGTCCAGCCAGGCCATCAATTCCTTGGTGCCGAAGGCATAGGACGTCAACGCCTTACCGCGAAAATTTTCTTTGCGCCGATTGGTGACCGTTCCTCCTATCATCAGATCCATTAAGGGATCCGTGAAAATGGGTGAGTGTATTCCCAGATGATGCTTGTCTGGCAGTCTTTTCGCGAGGGCCTCGTAGAGTGGACCGATGGAAAACGCCAGGCAGCTTCCGTCTTCAATCAGTGAGGCCACATGCTTTGCCACCTGGTCCCAGGTATTATCTACCTCCCAGCGGTCGAAATAAATCGGGGGGTCGGTCGCACTAACCAGAAAATCAAATTCCCCTGCCTGAACGAATGTGTCGCCAAAGGTGCGCGGGATCATCGTGTTGATTTCACCAACACGAATACTGGCCTGATCCAGGGCTTCCCGGGCCACGTCAACGGCAATACCGAGGCTGCAGAATCCGGCTTCGTTGGGAGGTGTAACCTGAACAATGGCTACGTCAATCGGTCTCAGGAGGGATTCAATCCGTTGGGGAATCTTAACAAATCGACTGGGTATCAAATCCACCAGGCCCTCTTCGATGGCTTCATCAGCCACCCAGCCGTGAAAAAATGTTTTCAGGCGGAAATTCCGGGTTTGAAGCGTCTGCAGTGAAACGGCATCTCCGAAACTGACGAGTTGAATCAGTTCGAGATCTTCCAGGTTTCTGGCATCAGAGGTCATCAGGTGTCGAACCATGGTGCGCGGTTCGGCCACGGCAGTGCCCAGGAAAATACTCATACCCGGCCTGATCTTTTTGATCACCGTTTCCGGTGTAACAACCGTTGACTGCCAGTCGTTTAGAGATGTCTTGGCCATCACTCCATTAGTCTTTTTGACGATTTTTTTGAACCGATTAAGCGCTCGCTAACCCCGCAGCAAGCTTCGGGGTTAGCGAGCGTATATAAAATTAGTATTATTTCTTACGGTTGAAGATTCCCTGCAGCTTGCTGCGAGGTCTTCAATCAACGAACAGTGTCACAAGTTACATTTGTCAAGAGGAGATGCATGGGGCCTTTGTTAGTCCCATAGGCCTCTCGAGCTGACGTTAGGGATGTCTCAAGGGAACATGTTGTTAAATCAACAAAGAGAAACTTGCCGGCAGCACTTTCGGTGTCGTGCTGCCGGCCCTTTCTTGATTCCATACTTACCGCTACACCTTTTGAACCATGTCCTTGATTATTTCCACGACCTCAGGATTAGCCAGGGTCATGACATCCCCCACATCACTCTTGTTTGAGATGGCTCCAAGAACCCTTCTCATGATCTTTCCGGAACGGGTTTTGGGCATATCCGGAACAAGCCACACTCTTCTTGGTTTCGCGATTTTGCCGATTTGATCACACACGGCATCGGATATTTTCTTTGCGAGCTCTTCCGTGGCTTCAATGCCGGGTTTCAGAGCAATATAAAGATCAGGCTCTTTTCCCTTGATATCGTGGGCAACGGGCACAACGGCCGATTCTGCCACCTGTGGCACGACAAGGGCAGCGGACTCAATTTCCTTGGTTCCAAGACGGTGCCCTGAAACATTGATGACATCATCGATCCTGCCAAGAATCCTGTAATAACCATCTTCTGACCTGGTGGCAGCATCTCCAGCAAGATAAGGCCAGTCTCTCCAATCTTTGCTGTCTGGATTTTTGCAATATCTGGCAAAATATGTGTCAACGAATCTTTCCCTGTCACCCCATATGGTCTGAAATATGCCGGGCCATGGGTTCTGAATGCAGATGTTTCCCGCAATGCCAGGCTGGGTAACCTCATTCCCTGCGTCGTCATAAATAATGGGATGGATGCCTGGGACTCCAGGTCCTGCGCTTCCAGGTTTCATGGGTTTTAAAGCAGGTACGGTACTGCAGAGAAATCCTCCGGTCTCCGTCTGCCACCATGTGTCAACAATAATGGCTTCGCCTTTGCCCACGGCAGATTCATACCATTTCCAAACTTCCGGCTCTATGGGTTCACCAACTGTAGTCATATGTTTAAAATGATATTCGTATTTTGCAGGTTCATCAGGCCCGATCTTTCTTAGGGCACGGATAGCTGTGGGTGCTGTATGGAATATGTTTACGTCAAGCTCCCGAGCTATTCTCCATGATCGGCCTGCATCAGGATATGTGGGTACACCTTCAAATATAACACTGGAAGCACAAAGAGCCAGGGGACCATATACAATAAAAGAATGTCCGGTAATCCATCCTATATCAGCCATGCACCAGTAGACATCCTCAGGATGAATATCCTGAATGTATTTGGACATGGCTGTTACATATGAAAGATAACCCCCTGTGCTGTGCTGACAACCTTTGGGCTTTCCAGTCGTTCCGCTGGTGTACATGAGAAATAGTGGATCTTCGGACAGCATTTGTTCCGGTTCAACACGCTGACCAGCATAATCTTTAATCAAATCATTGACAAAATAGTCTCTGCCCTCAACCATGGGAGTTTCAGTTGAGGATTTTCCCGGATAGCGCTGCCACACAAGGACTTTATCAACAACCTGCCCGCCATCCTTTGATATTGCCACAGTTTCATCAGCATTGGCCTTGTGGTTCAGCAGTTTTCCGCTTCGATAGTAGGCATCCATGGTGATAAGAACCCTGCTGTTGGAATCAATAACCCTGTCAGCACAGGCATTGGCAGAAAAACCTCCAAATACAACTGAATGAATGACTCCCAACCTTGCGCAAGCCAGCATAGTAATGGGGAGTTCGGCTGACATGGGCATATGCACTGTTACCCTGTCCCCCTTTTTCAGTCCGGCAAAATCACGGAGAAGTGCGGCAAATTCATTTACCCTCACATAGAGTTCCTGATAGGTTATATGGTCAACTCTTTCCTCTTCAAGTTCAGGCACAAAATGAATAGCCGTTTTGTTTTTGTTTTTTTCAAGGTGGCGGTCAATACAGTTGTAACTTGCATTGAGTTTTCCCCCTTTAAACCACTTCCAGCATGGCGCGTCGCTGGTATCTAAGACTTCATCCCAGTATTTGTACCACGTAAGAAGTTCAGCAAATTCAGTGTAGTAGTCTGGAAAGTTATCAAGACTGAATCTTTCGAAAATTGCAGGATCAGTCAGGTTTGCCTGGCCAATGAATCTAGGGGAAGGATAATAGTAATCCTCTTCCTTCCAGTGTACTGCTATTTGAGATTCAGATGTTTCAACAACTTCTTTTTTACTCATAGAGATCTCCTTTCCCGCCTATTTCTTATACATCCTTTGTTTTGAATCTAATTCCGGCACCCGAAGAAGTCGCTCACTTTCGGGCTTCTTTAACTGCTCTTCCAGATAATCTGCGCGATCGGCAATCGTTGGGGGGGGCTCTGGAATATTCCGGAGAAACCGCCAAAGCCATCCAGGGCCCTCGGCCAATTCGGGGTTGAGTTTGAGTGCTTTTCTGTAATCGTGCAGCGCATCCTCATACTGCCCGGCCCTGTCATTGAGAATCCCTCGGTCGGCATAGGCCTGTGCGTAATGGTTATCCAATCCGATAGCTGTGTCAAAAGACTTTCGAGATTCGTCAAGCCGTCCCATCTGCAGAAGGGTAATGGCTTTGGCGAGGTGAGCTTCCTTATATTCGGCATTTCCCAATAATACCTCGTCAAATATCTGAAGCGCCTCATCATAATTGCCGTCCTCAAGATACTTGTTCGCAAGCCTGAACCTATTTTCTCCTGGGGTGCTTTCCATAAGCGTATACTTGTAATAGTAGAAACCGACAACACCAAGTATGGATAGCGTGATTATTGCGGTAAGAGTGTTTTTATTCATCTTATTTAATCACCAGGTTCAATATCAAAAATACTTGTTCATAATAACGCTGTTGAATAAAAAAGAAAAAGTGATGACAATGAATACGGTTATGGGGATCGTTCTTTTTTCCAGGTCTCGTCTCTCGTCTTCAGTCAACTCCCGATCAAGCTTACGTTCGGTCTTTCTCACTCTTTGTGTCAATATCACTTTTTTGGCAGGTCGAAAGAGAAGAGCGGCAAGACCAATTGATGAAATCCAGTACCAAATTCTAATGCCATCCATGCCCCAAAAACCCTCCCTTTAGTACCCCCTGGCGAGCCTAAAAACAAGGGGGGGATATAAGAATACCCCCCCCCAAATTCATATGGTTTATCCGTATCAAGCTTTGGCCGGACCCACGGCAATATCACCGATGTCCTCAACAAGAACTTCAATTTCTTTTTCAGGAATCTTGGACATGTTCAGCTTGTACGCTAGAAACCACATCATTGCTACACCAAGGGCCCACCAGATTATCTGCCATAGCCAGATAGAAGGCATGCCCAGTAGCCAGGTTGATGAATCAGAGGGGTTTCCAAAGATCGTGTTTCCAACAACAGCCCCAGGCCCTTGAGCAAACATGAACCAAATCACGACGAAGATCCATGCAAACGGAACAAGGTGTTTCTTGCTCCTAGGCAATCCGGCGTGTTCCTTAAGGAAGGCATGGAATGTTTCCCTGTGTGCACGGGCTTCAGCATTCTGCGTCAAGGCAGAGACAATCACTGCAGTACCGAGATTGAAGATGATCCCCCAACCAGCGGAGTGAATGGTCCATGGCCAGCGACCCCATGCGGTTATTCCAAACCATGTTGTTCCAATGGTTTCAGTACAGGTTACAGCAATGATGCCAGCGATAAGTCCGAATGTGATGCCCTTTCGGTTGAGCATAGGCCAGTAACAGATGGCGATAAGTGCGGGCCACATCTGGAAACCATAGGCAACGGCAAGTCCACCCAAAAGCACAAGGGCGTCGGAAGACGTTGTGGCAACAATTAAAGCTGAAAAAACAATGATACCAACGCCAATTCTTCCAAACAGTTTTTGTGTCTTGTGGCTAGCCGCTGGAAATAAAAAGCGTTTGTAAAGGTCTCGTGTAAGCATACCGCCTGCTGTGGACATGTAAGCGGCACCCGTAGATTGCATGGCTGCCAAAGCGCAAACAGCAAGGAGCCCGACCAGCCATGGTGCAGTATCTTGCATGAGATTGATCAATGCCGGCACAATCATTCCTTGCTTACCTGGCATTTCCATGAGGTCTTTTCCAAGCTTCATGATGTCCGTTGCAAATCCTGCTTCCAGCATTTTCGTATCCGCACCGATGAGGTGCCCTGAGAAGGCTTGCATGGCCGTAAAAAAGATCAGGATGCCGCCGATACCAAAAGAGGAAGCCCATACCTGCTGCGGAGCAAAAGGTTTCGGATTCTTGTTTGCAAACGACCACATTGAAAAAGCCGGCGAGGACTGAATGCCCATGAGTGCAAAGGCATAAGAAAGAATCATAATACCTGTCCAGGCGCCGCCAAGAGCTTTTGGCCCGGAACTTACAAACTGAATGACACCTGGAATGGCGATGTAGTGACTGTAACCGTCGGCTGTCAGTTTTGTGTCAAGGCTGGAAAGGTTTGCAATGCCTTGATTCAATGCCGACCAGCCGCCGGCAAAGGAAAGACCAATGATACCGATAATGGTAATACCGCCTGCCAGCAACAGACACTGCACCGTATCAACATAGGCAACCGCTCTGAGTCCACCGGAAGCCACATAAAGAAAAACCACGATGGACAACATCCACATGCCGACCTCGACGCTAAACATGCCGTTTGTTAGAACGTTAAACAAAAACCCGGAGGCCCTCAGCTGTACGCCAAGATAGGGAATGGAGAAAAATAGGGCCACAACTACGGTTAGAACCCTAATGACATCAGATTTGAAGTAATCTGAAAACATTTCGCCCGGCGTCACATACCCGAAGCGTTTTCCCAGCATCCACTGCCTCTTCAGGAACAAAACACCTGTAAAGGGGATGGTAATGGCATAAAATGATGCATAGGCATATTGAAATCCATCACGATACAAAAGTCCAGGATGCCCCATGAAGGTCCATCCTGAAAAGGACGTTGCCGTGGCTGCAAGCACATACACCCACGTAGGGATTGTGCGGCCGGCAATAAAGTAGTCTGATGCCGTTTTTGACGACAGGTACCCTTTGACCCCACAGGTGACACAATAGGTCCAGTAGGCTAGAACAAAAATAAACAACCACCACACACTTGCTGTCATAAACTCCTCCTTTCCAAGGTTATTTAGTCGTCCAAGGTGGACAGATCCCCTTCCTTTAAACCCAATTCCCGTGCCTTAAGGACCCGGCGCATAATCTTGCCGCTCCGGGTCTTGGGCAGTTTGTCCCTGAACTCGATCCCGCGGATGACGACGATGGGTCCCAGCTCCTTTCGGACATGGGCCTTGAGTTCGTTGACTAACGTCGTTTCATCTTCTTCAATTTCAACACCTTCTTTCAACGTGACAAAAAGCTTGGCCACTTCTCCCTTGACCTTGTCGGGAACGCCGATGCATGCGGCCTCGGCAACATACTTGTGGCTCACAATGGCGCTTTCTATCTCAGCGGTGCCAATCCGGTGACCAGCGGTTTTCAGAACATCATCGGAACGCCCCTGGAACCGGAAATATCCCTCTTCGTCTTTGGTGGCGATGTCGCCGGCCAGATACATGCCGGGTATCTTGGACCAGTAAACCTCTTTGTATTTTTCAGGGTCCTTGTAAAGCCCCTGGAGCATGGCCGGCCAGGGCTCCTTGACAATGACGTGTCCGCCCTTGCCAGGTGGTACCGGCTCGCCGTGGGCATCCACAACATCTACGTGTACCCCGGGAAAGGGCTTAAAGGCCGAGCCTGGCTTTAATACGTTGGTCGGGGTGGGGGTGACCATGAACATGCCCGTTTCTGTCTGCCACCAGGTGTCCATGATGGGGCAATTCTGGTTGCCCACATTCTCATGGTACCAGACCCACGCCTCAGGGTTGATAGGCTCTCCCACCGTACCAAGGATTCGCAACGTCGACAGGTCATGTCTCTTGGGATGATGAGCGCCGAATCTCATGAGCATGCGAATGGTCGTCGGCGCGGTGTACAATATGTTGATCCCGTACTTTTGGACGATCTGCCACATGCGGTCCGGTCCAGGGAACAGCGGATGGCCTTCATACATGACGGTCGTCGTCCCAGCGCACAAGGGCCCATAAACAATATAGCTATGCCCTGTGACCCACCCCGGATCTGCGGCACACCAGAAGATGTCCGTCTCCTTAATATCAAAAACCCATTTCAAGGTCCGATGAATACCAACCATATAACCACCGTGGCAATGCTCCACCCCCTTTGGTTTGCCTGTGGTTCCGGACGTATACAAGATGTACAGAGGGTCTGTGGCATCCATTTCCACGGTATTAAAGGTCGGGGGCTCCCCTTCCATCAAATCATGAAACCACAAATAGCGACCGTCGCTCATGTCGATCTCAATACCCGTCCGCTGGATCACAATCACCGTTTCCACCGTAGGACAGGCTGTCATGGCATCATCAACCACCTCTTTGAGCTTGATAATTCTGCCGTTTCTGTGGAACCCATCAACGGTCACCACGATCTTCGCCTCAGCATGATTGGTCCGCTCTCGAAGGGCCACCGCACTGAATCCCGCATACACCACACTGTGTATGGCGCCAATCTTGGCACAGCCTAGCATCACGATGGCGATTTCGGGAATGTTGGGAAGATATATGGCAACCCGGTCTCCCTTCTTAATCCCCAGGGACTTCAGGACATTGGCAAACCGGTTTGCCCGCCTGTACAGATCATAATAGGTCAGACGTTCTCGCTCACCGCTTTCCTTCTCGTGAATAATCGCCACCTTGTTTTTTCGGTGTGAGTGGATGTGACGATCCAGGGCATTATAGGCGATATTGGTCTTGCCGCCTGGGAACCATTTGAAAAAAGGGGCATCCGAGCGATCCAGCACCTTGTCCCATTTCTTGAACCAGTGCAACTCCTGAGCGGCTTCCTCCCAAAAACCCTCCAGATCATCTCGCCCTTTTATCACGGCCTCGTCATAATCGTTGGGGTTCAGGTTGGCGTCTACCACCAATTGGGGTAAGGGGCGGAATACCCTGCCTTCTGCCAACAAGGCTTCAGTGGTCTCCTTTTCAGAGCCCCCTTTCCCTTCATTCAATTCCTCCAATTCCTCTACCTCACGTTTCATTGATCTCCTTCTTCCTTCTGCCGTATTTGTGAATCATACCATTGGCCCTAAGTCTTAGCCAACGAGAGCAACCTCCGTGCCAAAGCAGTACAACCGAGGCCATGCCGGACAGCAGAAGGATATCTTCTTGTATTTAATAGAAAAATTGGCCAGTGTGGCCACGAAGGAGTGAAGGGGCCATCCGCAAGAAGATGGCGTACTGGGGCAAAGTGCCCCAAAAGCGGGGCGATCTGTCCAAGAAGGCCTAGGGGGCCTTTTTTTGAAAAACACAAGGATGGCCGCGGGAAGTTAGAAGCCCTCTGGCCGCTACCGGGATCTTCTCGTGGGCTCCGATAATTAAGAATCCGTTCTGGGCCAAGCTGGTGATCACGTTTTGAAAGGCGGGTGCCTTTATTGCCTCCAAGTAGTAGGTCAACAGACTGTTTCTCAAGAAGATGACCTGGAAATCCATGCCTGGAGCATCGGACAAGGCATTGCCGACCTGCCAGACAATGCCCTTCTTCAAATGGTCGACCACGCTGTATCCCTGCCCCTGTTTCCGTTTAAAATAGAGGTCTTGCCACCGCTCGGGAACTTCTTTCAGGCTACTGGGTGGATAGATGCCAGCACGGGCCATTCTAAGGTAGTCTGGATTCATATCGGTCGCCACCATTTCGAGCTCTGGCTGGGGCCCTTTGCACCCGACAATGGTGTGCCATAGGATCTTGAAACTGTAGACCTCTTCTCCGAGGGCACAACCAGCCGACCAGACTCTCATCCGTTTCCTCTGTTTTCTGATGATTGAAGGCAGTATCTCCTTTTCAAGGTATTGCCAAAGCTGCCGGTCACGAAAAAAACGGCTAATGGAAACCGTCATCAACCGCTCACAAGCCTGCCTTGTCTCTTTGCTTTCATCCAGCGCCCAGAAGTAGGCCTGCACATTTCGGCAACCCAGTTGATGCATATGCCGATAGAGGCGTTTCTTCACCCCTCTTCTCACCTTCCGGTAACCACTCCATGAGAGGCCAAAACGCTTAAGGAGTTGACGAAACTCGTTGTCATCCATAAGGTAACGATCTCGAAACCACGTTAAGGCGGCACGGTGTCAGTGTTGACGGGCTGACGGTTGAACAAAACCGCTTTGCATTGCACCGTGAAAGGGAGCGCATTTCCCTCAGCTTGACTTCGAAGAGCTCCCTTCAGTCTGAGCTCAGGGTTGAGGACAGTCGAGTCGCTGCAGGATTTTCAAATTCATGTAACTGGAATGCGTCACATGAGGTATAATCTTTACCACAGAGAGAATCCCTGGCAAGTGTTGAGCTACTCTTGGACAATGTTTGATTTCACACAAGTCTTACCGTAAGGTACAGTGCCGTGCCCAACATGGTCCAGGAGCGGCGCAAATGGCTTTGGACGACGGCCACTGTATGATTTGCACTTCTTCAACTTATTTCTGGGACAGTGGGGGGATCACAATACTATTCCCCTGTTAACAAGCTTTGGCGGCGCAATCTTCTATTGAAGACCCGGCAGCAAGCTGCAGGGAATCTTCGACCGTTCGGTTCAAGGGAGGGTGTTTATGTTTTACATGAAAGTCCAAACTTATTCCTTGGTCGCTTTAGCATTAGTCATCGTAGTCATGGTGGGTTGTGCGTCCGTGGGTCCCATTGCCGCGCCCGACCTTGAGCCAAAAAGGGAGGAAGTGAAAAGTGCTGAAAGTGGTTGGTGGCATACCCGCTTTGTCATAAAATGGCTGGAAGATGAAGAGCCGTCCTGGCACATGGACTTACTCCTAGCCCGCGAGATTGTATCGCCTGTCTTGTATCAACACAAAAAGGATATTGTCCTTTGGCGATTTCACAGAAGGGCGGTCCGAGACGAAATTGGGCACCAATTCAGTTTCATCTTCTATTCTTCTCCGGAAACGGCGCGGGAAATTTACTATGGTATTAAGTCCCATCCACGCTTGGAGGCGCTAAAAAGTGCTGGCATAGTCCAAAAGGATTCTTATGATGATACAACTCGGCTTAGTGAACCGAATATTGAGGATACAAGCGATCTTGACTGGTCATCGCCAATCAAGAAGTCCTGGCCCTATTATATGATGGGTGTCAGCCAAATGTGGCTTCATCTCATCGCGGAAATTGCTGGAGAGGCCTCTAGAGAAACAAAGCCTTCATCCGTTGGGGGTATTGAGGCCTTTTATCAAAGAGTCAACGCATCTCTTCAAACCGCCTGGCGGGAAGAAGGCGGCCATGCTTTCCTCCACCACCTCAATGCTCTATTTGAATATAACCCTGTGATCATTTATGAAAAGCGCCTGATGACTTTCTAAAGGATCGTATCCGTGGACTCGGACCAAATTTTCCATAGACCAAAACACCTCCACAGGAGATGATAATGATACCGTTCAAGATCAAACATTACGTAGGGATAGTGGGAGTATTTCTGATAGTCATTGGATGGATGCTGACAAACGCGTACCGTTATCCTTGGGTTTACCGGATCGTTGCCCCAACGTATGCAACG
>Ga0180433_10011176_pt1 | contig 10680 bp, 8 predicted proteins | sample SS_ome_8_FD_132980 | JGI IMG/M metagenome (GOLD analysis project Ga0180433, IMG submission 132980) | Hypersaline lake sediment archaeal communities from the Salton Sea, California, USA - SS_1_D_1 metaG | ecosystem: Environmental > Aquatic > Non-marine Saline and Alkaline > Hypersaline > Sediment...
GTTAAGAATTTTTATAATAGTTATTCCAAACATTTTGATGTTACACGTGTTAGGATTTGGAAGAGTGTTAGGGAATTTGTTTCTAAAATGGATAAAGGTGCAAGAGTATTAGATATAGGTTGTGGAAATGGTAAAAATATTATTTATATGAATGAGAATGGGATTAAAGGTGAGGGTGTTGATTTTAGTAGTAATTTAGTAGATATTTGTAGGAAAAAATGTTTAAAAGTGAAAGAAGGGGATATGCGTGAATTACCTTTTAAGGATAATCAGTTTGATAATGCGATATGTATCGCTGCGTTACATCATTTACAGAATGAGGAGGATAGAATATTGGCTATAAGAGAGATGATGAGAGTATGTAAGGATGGTGCTGAAATATTGGTTACGGTATGGTCTGTCGAACAGGAGGAAGGGTGTAATAAGAAACATAGAAATTTCAAATATGGAGATAATTATGTGCCTTGGGAAGAGACGAGAAGGTATTATTTCATATATGACGAGGAACATTTAAAGGGTTTTTTGAAACAATTTAATGTGAAAGAGTTGAAATGGGAGAGGGGTAATTGGTATTTTGTGTTGAAAGTAAAAAAATGAATTTATTTATATCTGGTATTATAAATATTGAATTAAATATGTCACAGTTAATTCAATATTCTAATCAAATTAAAAAGATTAAAGATGATAGTATGATTAATTTAGAAACTCATAACGTCCAAGGTTCTGTTGAACAATTGATTGTTTTTGCTGATTTCTATCATTCTCTTCTTGTAGATGAAAATGAGGAATTAGATTACAGAGAAGTCCTGGCGAATGGGTATATAGAAATTGGTAATAAGAATAAATTATCAGCATTTTTTCAAAGAATTTTCGGTAATAAATCAAAAGAAACACTTATGACTGTCCTTGGAGGATATACTTTTGAATATTTGGCTGGAAAAAGAGATGGGGATAATGTATTGAAACCTACACGACGTATCATTAATTTGATTAATGAAGAATGTTTTAAGAAGATAGATGCTTATATTAAGTCTATGTATGAGTAATTTTCATAATAATTATAATTTTTTGAGACGCACATCAAATGTGCCGCCTCACCATTTCACATATTCCATCATCAAAATCCTTCTTCGTCGGTGTCATACTCTTCGTCGGTGTCATACTCTTCGTCGGTGTCGGAGTTTTCAACTATGGACAGTTCCATCATATATTTCACACCATCTTTGAATTCCTTATTGTTCGAAGTCCGAAGAAAGTTGTTGAAATAAATATTCGACTCCTTGATATCAATTTTGTGTTCTCTGAAAAAAAAACCCAAATCATACCAAATGAAACCGTCGCACGCTCCTTCATCGATTTTTATTGCTTCTCTCAATACAATCTCTGCTTCTTCGATGTTCTGCGGAGTTGGATTGCGTAGCAAAATCCTAGCGATTGCACGGTTGGCAATAAGTTCACTTGGGTGGAATTCCATAATTTTTTGGTACTGAACGAGCACATCTGGATCATCTTCATCACGACGAACAAGGCTGTTCAAGAGTGCGTAGTGATGACATGGGTCGAGTTTCAAACATTGTTGATACAGAAATTCACTCTTCTCAATGTCACCAGAATCAGAAGCCAAAACACCCAACGAATAGTATGAATACGCAAAGTCAGGTGCTACTTTAATAGCACATGTATAAGCATGACAAGAAGCCTCAAAGTTTTGGTAAATGTAGTGTTGAAGCACTCCATTAAACCAAAAATAAAGAACTGCGTTGGGATCATATTCCGCAGCCTTCTCAATGAGTTTGACTGCGTTGATATAATCCCTATTCTTGAAACAAATGTAGGCAAGAATGCAAGTTGCTTCACCACTGACAGTTGAAAATGAGTTCATTGGGGGATCATAGATTTCTTCCTCATTACAAATACGCCTAATCTCGGCATACTGTGTTGGGGGAAAAACATTGTCCTTGAACTTATTTCCAATAGGACAGGGATTATGCTTCTTCATCACTGATCCAATACCACACAGCATTTCCTGAAATGTAGTGCTTTCTGTGGGATTGCCACTTCTTTGCACTGACATTTTCAATTCAGTCAATGATTTTTCCTTGAAGTGATCGAACAATTCCTTTCGTGTTGGTCCGTATTTCTTAGAAATCCAAAGATCTGCGTGTATGATAAGTATGTAGCGGTTGAGAAGTATAACAGGGGTCTTCTTGTTGGGAAACCGTGCGATGTATAGACGAATGAGCCTCTCTGCCTCAATGATCTTTTGGGAAGCAATGAGTTTGTCGACTACTTCGACGACGTGAGTTGGACTCACGTACATCCGGCAGTCCAGAAGAATTTCACGCATCTTCTTGCTACAAGTCATTGAACGATTGATCTCGAACAGTGACAAGAAACTGAAGATAAGACGCCATACATCCACCGGAAATACCGGATATACCTGACGATAATTTCTGAAGGGCATTGTGAAATGTGTCAAATGAAAAAAAGTTTGTGGGGGGGGGGGAGCAAAAAGTTGTTCTGGGCAAAAACGTTCCAACAACTCTGCATCGTGTAATAAATATAGAATTAAGAAAATTAAATATTTTCTGCATCATTTTTTTTTATAATTTAGATTTATCACTTTTTTTTCTTTTTCGGACGAAGACGCCTGATTTCGTCCTTCAATATCACCTCCCTTGTTTTCTTTTCAGTATCTTCTACAATTTTCACCATAGCGTCACCTTCAAGAATGAGTTTAGGAAGTATTTCTCCAACCTTGGGAAGTTCGTCAAAAGAGACGCCAATCTCATCGCAAATTTGAGAAAAGTCCATTTTGTCAAATTCTTTTTATAAAATATATGAAAAATATAATCAAAATTATTTTTTATCAATTTTTTTTCATTCTAAACCAATCATATCATCCATATAATTAGTATCATAATACTTGTAACGTTGAACGTTAAAAGTCCAACTAAGATAAGCCTTCAACTTTTTTCTTTCACGATTTACTAAATCACGTTCATCTATTTTCATAAGTTTTTCAACATCTTCTTTATTCTCTTCAATCTTCTTTTTGTAATCAAAATAATCAATTCTCATCTTAGCAAATGATTGACGTTTCAATTTCAAAATATTAAATTGTTTAAGAAAATCAGTTAATGATAAACCTGTGGATTTATAGAAATTAAAAGTATTTTCTAAATAATCAGGATCAGATACATCACTATGATATATCTGTTTCCTATCATTAATATTTTTTAACAATTCGTAATCAATACTGTTATTCCAAGGAGGAACAAACGTATCCATATCAACTTCAATTTTTTCATTAGACATATTAAAAATATTATAAATATCTCTTTAACTTTAAAAAAATCAATTTTTTTTTATCTTCTACCTCCTCCACGTCCACCGCCACCACGACCTCCACCACGACCACCACCTCCTCTTCTCATACCACCTCTTCTCGCAACTCCTCCACGTCTTCCACCACCTCCACGTCTTCTAGCCATATTTCTTCTTAAAGCAACTCTATTCATATTACCTCCTCTACCACCTCCACGTCTCCAAGGACGTCTTCTTCTGTGGTGTCTTCTATATCTTCTTCTTGGACCTCCCCAACCCCAGTACCACCAGTTAGTGTACCAAGGTGTATTCCAATAGGTATTATCATAGTAGATAGGTCCTTGATAACCACATTCCGGACCCCACATGCATTGTCCGTTATAATACCAACTACGGCAATCTTTGAATAATGGTCCATACATACTACCTCTCGCACAAGAACCATTACCATTTGGATCAACACACCATCCACAATTAGAACAATTGAAACAATCACTTTCCCCCATCCAATCATTACCATTACAATCAGGACAATACATACCAAAGTTCTCATCTAATACTTTTGTATTCTGTTCCTGCATAAAATATACAACTACTACAACTACAATAGCGATTACAGATAATGCTATTAAGTATTCCATCTTTATAATTTATAACAATAAATTTTTTGAACGAGTTTATTTTTATTTTCTATACTTTATTATAAAAATGAAAAAACCTTGCAATTGCGCCCCAAACAAAGTATGTAGAGCAGGATATGTCAAAAAAGGTTACGTTAAAAAAAATGGAACAAAAGTTAAAGGAAGTGTTGTAAAACCAGTCTGTATTAAAGATCAAGGAAAACCAGGTAAAGGACCAAAAACTCTTCCACCAATCCCAAAAAAAGACGTAGGTATGCTCACTGATTTAGGATATAAACTTAAAGAGAGTGCCGAAAAGAGAGATAAAGCACTCAAAAAAGCCGTCAAAAAATACGGTAAAGGTAAAGTTGTCAAAAAACTTAATTATGTAAGAATTCTCAGCAAATCTAATAAAACAAAATTCAATAAACTCACAAAAGATATGCATAAAGTCCAAAAAATGGAAATGAAATAAAACTTTTAGAAAAAAAAAACTTTTTAGAAAAAAAAAACTTTTTAGAAAAAAGTTTTAGATCAAAAATTGGGGAAAAAAAAAAATTATAAAAAAAATTATAAAAAAAAAAATTTTTATAAAAATACTTAAAAAAATAATATTGATATATATTAATATAAACATAATTGGTCTTTTTTCGGTTTTCCATTTGAGATTAATTCTTTCAATTTTCTTACTTTGGTAATAGGGGTAATAAAATATAATAATAAGTTATTATTTATTATTATATATCTATAAATGAAATAAATGGAGAATACTAAACTTTTTGATTTATATAATGAGAATATGAAGTTGGTTGATAATATAAATAATTGTGAGATTGAATATTATTTTTTAGAAGATGGTAATATAATATCACCTTGGCATGACATTAATTATTTCAATGAGGATAAAACAGTTAATATGATTTGTGAAATCCCGAGATATACACGTAAAAAGTACGAAATTGAAACTAAACTTGATAAAAATCCTATAAAGCAAGATACAATAGATGGAAAGCCTAGGGAATATTTATATGGAGATATGTTATTTAATTATGGTGCTATTCCACAAACTTGGGAAGATCCAAATATATTATGTGATAAAACATTAAAATATGGTGATAATGATCCATTAGATATAATTGATATCGGGGATTATCAAGCAAAAGTTGGATTGGTTTATAAAGTTAAAGTTATTGGTATATTGGCATTAATAGATGGTGGTGAAACAGATTGGAAAGTTATTGCATTGAATATATGTGATCCAAATTGTGGAAATATAAATAGTTTGAAAGATGTTGAAAGATACAAACCTGGATGCTTACATGCGGTTAGACATTGGTTCGAACATTATAAAACAGTTCGTGGGAAAGATAAGAATATCTTTGCCTTCAACGGAGAATACAAAGATATGGAATACACTAAAAATGTAATTCATAAATGCCACAAAATGTGGAAGAATTTCTTTAATAAAAAAAAGGAAGATTAATTTTAATTTCCAATTTACCATTTCTTTTTGCCATATTTTTTTGTTTTCTTTTTCTTTTTTCCATATTTTTTACCTTGTCCTCTATCTCTTGATGATGAAGTGGCATTCTTTAATAATTTTTCGAATTTTGTGTCAGATAGGCAATATGAAAGATGTTCTGCTTTCTCTTTATCTGCTTTTATACGTTGCAAATGTAATGGAGATATAGGAGTTAATATTCTAAAACTTGTATTATTGAAAATACTACCGAATTCTACATAACATAAAAATTTGGCTGGAACTTTAATAACACTATATAAACATCTATCACTCAACTTACCCATTTTCTTAATTTTTGTAAAACAAGAGATATAAGAACCTCTATTCGCTTTTCTTAACATATTTACATATAAACCATCAATTAAGGCGGAAACTACATTCTTGTAAGTTTCTCTTTCAACTATCGGTTTCTCTTTATGTGTAAATAAGAATTCCTTATTTTTATTATTAGGATTATTCTCAAATTCACGCTTTTTAGCACGGACTAAGCGTACTAATTTTCTTTTATAATCTTTTGCTGTTCTTCTTATTTGTTCCATTGTTCTATCATTGAAATAATTTGTATTACACCATTCTTTTGCCCCACCCATTTTCTCTTCAATTATTTCATCAGTTCTTCTATTAGTTTTATCATATTTTCTTTTTTCATATTCTCTGTATGCTTTTAAGAATGAAATCAAATCACCTTCATTCGAACTCCATTTCTTTTGTTTATTTTTATAATCTTTTCTTAAAGCATCTCTTTCTTCATTACTTTTTCTTTTATCATCCTTGAATTGCCTGAATACTTTATCATATCTCTTCCCAGACAATTCAATCATAGCCGCAATTTGACACATCTCTGTACTACATTTATAATCCCAACTACTTAATAAAGCTCTTCCAATTTCGATAGAACCAATTCCATCAAATTCATTCATACCCACACCAATATCTGTTAAATATGCTTTATCACCATCTTTTCTTAAAGCACCCAAAGCAATTAATCGTTTAACCATTTCAGCAACTGTTTCTTCTGGTGGTTTTTCAATTAATTTTGTCAAATATTCATTTAAAGATATTGCTTCACCATTTTTAGTTTTATTTGTATTTACATATTTAAATGGTAAATCAACATGAGACACAATGTCTGTTTTATTTAAAAAATTTAAAATATAAGGTGTTATATTCTCAGTTAAAATTGGTGGTTTCGAATATTCTGGAAATATCTTGTCATTTTCATATTCTTTTTCTGTAAATAAATTATAACAAAATCCTGGTGCTGTTCTACCTACTCTACCTTTTCTCTGTTTATGTGATGCCCTTGAAATATATCTTTTTGCCAATTCCTCAATATTAGTTAATGCATAATACCTTTGATCATTTACTAAACCTGAATCAATAACATATATTAAACCATCAACAGTTAATGAAGATTCCGCAACTTCTGTTGCTACAACTAATTTTCTATCATAACCTCCATTTTTACTTTTATATTTATTTTTATGTATAGCTAATTCCTTTGGTTCTCCCTTTGTTCCACCACTTAATGCAACACAATAAATTTTTTCACGATTATTATTATTTAATTCTTTTAATTTACCTTGTAACATTCCACATACTTCATTACCTTCACCTTCTCCAGTTACAAATGCTAATATATCTCCTTTATCACTTGTTTTAATAATATGAATAATAATTTCAACCATTTTTGTCATAAAATCTCTCCTATTTATTAATGTTCCCTCTTTATCAAACTTATTCACTTCATCACCTGGATCCAAAAATATTTCCTTAACAGGTTTATTTGGTTTCGAACCAGCATTTAATTCAGCAAATTTAAATATAGTGCTTGGAAAATAATTTCTGAAAATTTCTGGATTAATTGTCGCACTCATAATAATTAGTTTAAAATCTGGACGTCTTTCTATTAATTCTTTTGTTTCAAGTAATAACATATCAATTCTTACATTCCTTTCATGCGCTTCATCAATAATTAAACAATCGAAATCTTTCATCATTGGGTCTGATTGCATTCTTTTAAGAACATATCCATCAGTGCAATAAATTAATTTACTTCTGTCAGAATAATATTTAGGATTACTTCCCCTGAATTTAACACCAACTTCATCACCTAACTTAACATCCAAAGTTTTCGCTGCGTATTCAGCATTTTCTTCTGACGGTTTTTGTTTTGGATTAGTAATTAATATTCTTCCTTCATAATTCATTGCGTGTAAAGCCAACTTTGGAGTTAGAACTGTTTTTCCACTTCCTGTTCCAGAAATAATAAAAATAATTTGATTATCATAAATTTTTTCAATTACTTCTTCACTTTTTGAATACATTGGTAATTTAGACCAACCTTTCGCACCAGCACCATAACCTGCATATGTATTTGGAAACTTCTCTGCATTAGTCCATAAATTCTCATATGGCTTCCCTGTAAATGGATTTGGTGCTTTTCCCTCTGGATCTAAAATACCTTTTTTTTCAAATAAATTTGCCTTATTTACGTGAATATTCCTATTTTCAATCCTTTTTAATACTGGTAAAACAGATTTTCCATTTTTTCCCTTTTTAGGATTTTTCAAACCACCACGGAAATTAATTAATCCTAATAGTTTATTTATTTGATTTATCTCTTTAGATTTATCCTTGTAAATTTTCGAATTCATATTTATTTTTGAATTTATTTTATTAATCTGCTCTCGTATCTTTAATTTTTGATATTCCATATACTATAACAATTATTTTTTTACTGCGAATGTTTAAAAAATATTTTTTTAATCTTTCATTACATATAACAAAAATGTATATCAAATGGTTCAATGAAATTGGTTTGAATGACTTAGCCCTTGTCGGTGGTAAAAACGCTTCATTAGGAGAAATGATCCAAAATATGGAAAAACTTGGTATTAACGTCCCTTTCGGTTTTGCTGTTACTACAAAAGCATATGACAAATTCATTCAATCAAATGGATTAGATACATTCATTAATGAAAAATTAAAAGAATTAAGTGATGATTACAATTTAGTAAATCTCAAAAGAACTGGTATGAAAATCCGCAACAAAATCCTTAGTTGCCGTTTTGACAAAGAATTAGACTCTGAAATAAGTTCAGCATATCTACAATTATCGCGTCGCTATAAAGACTCCGATGGAAAAGTTCAAGATAATACAGATGTAGCAATCCGTTCATCAGGCACAATGGAAGACCTTCCAGACGCCAGTTTCGCAGGACAACAAGAAACATATCTCAATGTAAGAAATATTAATGATGTACTAAACAGTGTTATTAAATGTTTTGCTTCATTATATACTGATCGTGCTATATCTTATAGAGTTACTAAGAACTTAGATGGTGTTATAAAAATTTCAGTTGGAGTTCAAAAGATGGTTAGATCAGACTTAGGAAGTGCTGGTGTTGCGTTCTCAATTGACTCCGAAACTGGTTTTGATAAAGTTATTCTCATAAATGGTGCTTTTGGTTTAGGAGAATTAGTTGTGAGTGGTAAAATTAAACCTGATGAAATATTAGTATTCAAAGATAAAGTAGATGGAGTTCATAAACCTATTATAGAAAGGAAAATAGGTCAAAAGAATATTAAAATGGTATATGGAACAAATCCAGGGGAGAAGGTTGAGATTATTGGTTTAGACAAATCTTATCAAAATAAAATGTGTATAAATAGTGAAAAGATTTTACAATTAAGTAAATGGGTAATTGAATTAGAAAAGTATTACACTAAATTATATCAAAAATGGTGTCCCTTAGATATTGAGTGGGCTATTGACGGATTAAGTGACAAACTTTATTTAGTTCAGGCACGTCCTGAAACAGTATATTCAAGAAAGAACCGTGATATAATCAATGAATACCATATGAAGAAAAATAATAATAAAATTATTCTTGAAGGTGTTGCAGTAGGAAATAAAATAGCAACTGGTCGTGTAAGGAAGATGTGGAACATTGACAACAGAGACAGCATTGACGGACATAACGATTTCCAACCAGGTGACATCTTAGTAACTGACATGACAGATCCTGACTGGGAACCGATTATGAAAATATCCTCTGGAATTATTACAAACAGAGGAGGACGAACTTGTCACGCTTCTATTGTTGCCCGTGAATTAGGCGTTCCAGCAGTAGTAGGAACAATTAATGGAACTGATTTATTAGAAGATGGTATGGAAATAACTTTATCTTGTGCCGAAGGTGAAATTGGACGTATTTATGAAGGAATAGTTGATTATGAAGAAAAAGAAATTGACATTTCTAAACTACCTAAGATCAATACTAAACTACTCCTTAATGTCGCTTCACCAGAGAAAACTTTCAATTACCATTCATATCCAGTATCTGGCGTTGGATTAGTTCGTGAGGAATTCATCTTCAATAATTACATTAAAGTACATCCACTCGCTTTACTTAAACATAAAGAGTTAGGTGATGCTGAATTAACAGAGAGTATTAATAAATTATGGGTAGGTTTCAAAGATGAAGTCGATTACTTTGTTAAGAAATTGGCTTATGGATTGGCTAAAATAGCAACAACTTTCTATCCAAATGAGATAATTGTCCGTTTCTCTGATTTCAAATCGAATGAATACTACAATCTACTCGGTGGAAAATATTTCGAACCAAAAGAAGAAAACCCAATGATAGGTTGGCGAGGTGCTTCAAGATATTACTCTGAAAATTACAAAGAAGCATTCGGTTTAGAATGTAAGGCTATTAAATATCTTCGTGAAGTAATCGGCTTAGACAATGTTGTTGTAATGATCCCATTCTGTCGAACAGTCGGTGAATGTATATCAGTACAAAATGTTATGAAAGAATATGGCTTAGAACGTGGTGTAAATGGCTTGAAAGTATTCCTTATGTGTGAAATCCCCTCTAATGTAGTTTTAGCAGATGAATTCAGCAAACATATTGACGGTTATTCAATCGGTTCTAATGATTTAACACAACTTATGCTCGGTTTAGACCGCGATTCGGAACTCGTTCAACACATTTACGACGAAAGAGACCCAAGCGTTAAACTTATGCTTAAAACAGCAATCCAAGCGTGTAAAAGAAATAGAATTAAAATTGGTATTTGCGGACAAGGTCCAAGTGATTACCCTGAATTAGCGGGATTTTTAGTAGAACAAGGGATTGATACTATATCAGTTACACCCGATTCATTAGTCAAAAGTATTAATGTAATCCATAGTGTTGAAAA
>Ga0180433_10011177_pt1 | contig 10679 bp, 9 predicted proteins | sample SS_ome_8_FD_132980 | JGI IMG/M metagenome (GOLD analysis project Ga0180433, IMG submission 132980) | Hypersaline lake sediment archaeal communities from the Salton Sea, California, USA - SS_1_D_1 metaG | ecosystem: Environmental > Aquatic > Non-marine Saline and Alkaline > Hypersaline > Sediment...
CAATGCCGTTTCTGTGTATCATACGATTATTCCAGGAGTGTACGACCCGCGTATTTCAGGAATACATCCTCCAGCGTCGCGTGACGTATCAGTCGATTCTGGTCGGGAAATCGGCGGGATATGGCGTCATGAACGATTCTCCCCCGCTCGTCGTATATATAGATCCTCCCGCGAATCTCTTCCCGTGTCCAGCCTTCAGTCTCGAGATATGCTCGGACCTCCGGAATGATATTCCAGATTTCAACAACTTCGTTACCGACGGATTCAGTGATAAGATCAGCGGGCGAACCTTCCAGCAAAATTACTCCATGATCCATCATGATAACGCGATCACATAAGGTACTTGCCTCGTCCATATAATGTGTTGTCAGCAGAACTGATGTGCCCGATTGCTTCAAATCACGAACACGGTCCCAAATGAGATGTCGCGCCTGAGGATCGAGACCAGTAGTCGGCTCATCAAGGATAAGCAGGCGTGGTTGATTGAGGAGAGCCCGTGCCAGCATGAGTCGTCGTTTCATGCCACCCGATAGTTCGGCGATTGGCGCGATACTTTTTTCCGTAAGCTCCATGAGTTCAAGGAGTTGATCGATCCTGGTTTGTACATCTTTGCCGCGCAAATTGAAGTATCGGGCGTAGACAGAAAGATTTTTCCGTACAGTAAGGTCAGGATCAAGGCTGTCTTCTTGGGGACAGATGCCTATCATGCTTTTTATTGGACGGGGATGTTCTCGAACATCCAGCCCATAGACGGTTATACTTCCGCTGGTAACCGGTGAAAAACATGAGACCATTTTGACCGTTGTGGTTTTTCCTGCACCATTCGGTCCAAGAAAGCCGACGCATTCACCCGCTGAGACGTCGAATGCGATATTGTTTACCGCGGTGAAGGTCCCGTATCGCTTGGTCAGGTTTTCGGCATGGACCGGGTTTGTGGATAGGGGAGTCATACCGTATCTCTACTTTTCGATCTCTTCGGATAACGTCACTACGGGGCACGGATGACCGGCCCCGTAGTATTATGTAGTTTTAATAAGAATCGGATGAATCGGTTATCTTGACGTTTTCAGCGATCAGATAGGTTGGAACACTGGCAGCTACGGGCATTCGGCGGCCATACGTATCGGAGAGGTTCGCCGAAGCCGCGTTCCGGGAAATGACCGATATATTTCCTAAAACGTTTTGAAATGTGTCGGTAATACGACTCGATAGTAACGGTGCGACTATCGAACCGTTTTCAACAACCGTGGCACTGAACCGTGAACTACCCGTGAATATACCCTTACTCATATTGGGAATATTCATGTAATGGAGTGCGGGAATATACAATACACGCCCGAATTTCCTGGCGGCTTCGAGGGGATCATCAGGACCGGAACCCGTCTCCAAAGTGAAGCTTTCCTGTATGCCATGGTGACCGGTAGGCTCTTTTGAGAATTTTGCAGCCGAACTCAGATCATACGTCATGTTCTTCATGATACCACGTTCGACAAGCGGAAAACGGCGGCGATGTTTCCCGCCGAGATCAAAACCGTACCGGAACGTCAGATCGTTCGAAGGGTCATCAACAATGGTAATGTTGTCAGGAAATATAGAATCTCCCATTGCATGATGTGAAGTCCATGACTGCTTCTCCTCGAAAAGGCGCCCGGAAAATCCGGTCCATATCGCCATGCTGAGGAGGTCTGCCAGTGCAGTGTGGCCGAACATCACTGTGTATGACCCCGGTTCGAGCTTGACCGGCTCACCCTTTTCGAAGGTTGGTATAAGAGACGTCAGCTGATCACAGATCGCATCCACGGAAAAATCGTCACGTTTCCACCCGGTTGCCGGAGCCAACAATTCCCATCTATTATCTTGATGCTTGAGAACCACCGAAAACTGCATATCGGTTCCGATACGATACATCTCATGTGCGTTCGCAGTGGAAACGAAATAAAGCTCAGTGACACCACTGGACCATGAGCCGCTGTAATTGTAATCTTCACCCACAGCCTTAAAGATTTCGGCATAGGCGTCAGCCTTCCGTGCAGGATCCAATTCCGCAAGCGCTTGATCATATTGGCTCGTGTCTTCAAAATTCCCTTCCACAATCTCGAATATCGGCTCATATTCCTTTTCAGCAGCCAGTTCAGACTTTCTAACCGCTATTTGAAGCGCTTCCCTGATTTGATCTTCACTGGTTATCTCGCTCAATACAGTATGCGTTCCCTCACGTTTCCCTTTGATGACACGAATGTCGAGACGTGTAAGATATTCGGACGTATTGAGAGAAACAGAGTTATTCCCGATACGCATGAGGTGGCTTTTCTCACGATGAAGTGAGAACGAGGCTCTAATCCCCTTTTTCTCTGCTTCGGAGCGGACGGTTGCTATACAATTTCTTGTCTTTTCCTCCAACATCGTTTACTCCCTCTCCCCTGTGATAACATTCGCAAAACGGATTACTGGAATTCCGTGACCGAGTTGCATGATCTGATTCGGTTCGCCTTTACCACAATTAGGCACCTGTTCGACTCTCCACGTGGACTCATCACCCACGGCATCAAGGGAGGAATAGAACTCCAATGTATGTCCCTGATATGTCGGATTCCTGAGAACGCGGGTTCGTTTTCCGTTCTTTACCTCCCAGGCGATCTGACACCCGAAGTGGAAATGTTCGCGGTTCGAACCGATGGACCAGGATGTTGGATTATCCACCACTATGCCGTCTTCGGTAGTGGCAATGATATCTTCGAGATTTCCATCATTTCCGGGTACAATGTTCACATTCGTCATTCTATCAATGGGCGCCCGATAGAAAGCGGTGGCACGCGCTACGCCGCCGATTTCACTAAAAACTTCCCGCCCCGCTTTTTCATTTGCTTCGTGGATCATGGCTCGAGACGAAAGAACATCTTTCAGAATACCTTTATCAATAAGGAGATAATCCCTCTCAGGTGAGCCATCATCGTCATATCCAAATGTTCCCGGTGAATTCTCGATACTTCCAAAAGCGCTCACGTTCAATTTATCGCTACCGTATCGTAGAGTGCCGACATCATCGAGCGTAACAAACGAACCGCCAGCATACGAGAGCTCGTATCCGAGTATCCGGTCAAGCTCCAGAGGGTGTCCGATGGTCTCATGTACCTGTAGGAATCCCTGTCCCGGGAGAATAATAACGGATCTCCGACCGTACTCCAATGATTCGGCCTTCAGCAGTTGACTGAGTTCTTCCTTGATACGCTCGGCGTGACCGCTGAAGAGTTCGGGATCCACAAACATTTCCCATCCACGCGTTCCGGTACCTGTTGAGTAGAGATCCATACTTCTTCTTTGCATGTCTCCGTCTTCATCGAGTGCCATGACTTCCATGGTGCCGAATATATTCGTGAGACTTTTTTCAATCTCTGAGCCATCGGTGTTCCAGAAAAGAATATTCCGACGTTGGATGTTCGCATATACGTACCGCCTGAGAATCCACTCATCCTGCAGCACTGAGTCCACGCCCTTCAGAAAATCCAGTTTCTCATCAAGAGGAACCGTAAAAGGATCTCGTTTGACCGGCGCTCGATACGTATCTTTGTGGGGAGAGCTTTTCCCCATGGTTAAAGGAACACGAACGAGTTTTGAGGCTGTTCGGGCGTTTTGGCGTGCGTTTTCGAAACATTCATCGATTTTTTTCAGATCGCTGGTTGCCGAAAATCCCCATGCTCCTCCCATGAGTACCCGTATGCCGATGCCCTGTTGTACCCCGGTATCATTTGCTTCAAGATTCCCGTCATACAGAACGAGCGTTTCAGAACTATCATCCGTATAAAAGCGTGCGTCGGCATATTCAGCGCCCTCGGTTCTCGTCTGCTCAAGATTCCGCATAATCCGTCTTTTAATGTGTTCAATGGATTCCATATACGTTCCCCTTTTTACATTTCATCTTGCTATACTGGTAAATACGCATGATTACATATCTACACGGCGTGGATCGAATCCGATAATACGAGCGGTCGCATCGGTTACTCACCAGGTTATTTTCATGGCAAGGAGGATTCCGATACCACCATATGTTCGTTGTGCTCTATGGACCGGGATATATTAGGGCGGAGAAACTACCGTAAACAGGTGTTTTCGTCAAAGATTTCCAGGATGAAACAGGTGAAAAGAGGAGGAATTGATGAATGATGAATTACGGAAGTGAGGAGATAGGAGTAAGGAGACCGTTCGTGATTCGTGTCTCGTTCATTGGAAATGAGAGAAGTTGCTGATAATTGAGTGAGGAGTGAAGAGATCTTAAAACTCAAACCGACAACTGAAAACCGATAACTAAGCATGAATGTTGAGAGCTGAACGCTGACGGCCTCCGGTAACTTAGAACTAAGAACAATTCATGATCGGGAAAGCATGGGTCGTGTGTCGATTATCTAAGGAAGTACATGATTCGCAATTCTTAACATGAAATTAATAATTGCTTCATGTAGACTTAAAATCTTGATTGTATATTATCTCCGATCGATGGAAGATCGGTCGAGTGCACAGGGCTTCTCCCCCCTGAGTGGAGAGACAGTGAGGTTTGTACTTAGTGTACAACAACGTGTTGATACCCATACTCCTCTGGCTCCGGGGAGTGTGGACGACGGAACAACATGTAACTACCATATGGTAGGAAAAACGGTCATCAGTTTGTTCGGATGATCGTTTTTCTTTGCAATTCGTGATCGGGACAGAGTCTGATTGTAAATATTACAATTTAATCGTTATAATATTTACTAATTTGTCTGTTTTTCGAATGGATTGATTTAACAATTAATTAACTGTATTTTTATATCAGTTTCATTTTCTGTAATATTTTTATTATTGGGTAATGTGTACATTTAACAATAACGTTTTCGCAGCGCTTCCCATGATTGGAAGTTCAAAGGAGGATCACATGAAGCGTACTATCGTTCTGTCAGCTATGTCGGTCTGCATTCTCATGGGTTTTTCGACGCCTGCGTTCGCCCAGGCTACGGGGGAGGTGGATATCGACATCAGTTTTCCGCCTCTTATCATTCTCTATTATTATTCGGATCTCGATGTGACTATCCCTGCGGCAGAGCTCCTGGGAATACTGACGAATGGAGATGATGATATCGCGACTGCAGGTGGTACGGTATCAGTCACAACCAACGGTAACCAGCTCGAGGGGACACTCACCGGTCTTGATACGGACTGGGATTTCGCGGATCCCGAAGATGTAATACTCGATCTTTCCGATATCTGGGCCGTACGATCCGTCGGGCAGGCCGGCGGAAATACGCAGGTAACCATCTCAGCCCCGACAAATGCGACACTGGCCGGTAGCAATGGAGGAACCATCGTTGTGGACGATACCGATATCCGTGTGGATACGGGATCATTCGATGGCGACAAGGCGGATGATTTTCCTCCCACCGGTCTCTTGAATGCTCAACTGGGTGATGTCCGACTTGAATTGGATATAAGTGGAGCTACATACGAAGGCGATTATTCCAATGCCGCCGGCGGACAATTCACCATAACGGCATCAAGTCTATAGACTATTTTCTCAAATGAAACGCGCGAGTGCGGGTATCATTCCGATTCGCGCGTTTCGGTGCCGGTTCGAATGATCCCGATACCGTTAAATCCGTCTTTCCTTTGTGGAGTAATTCTTTTCGCGTCTCAGTATGGCGGAATGGCTGAGTTTGATGGAGTCAATACATGGTTCAGAGATGACGAGGAGACATTCGAATTAGCAGAAACAATAAGGCTGGATCCGATCACACTGATTGAACTCACCGGCGGTATACATTCTTTCCCACTCACATACGACGGAACCCCGCTTTCACTACCTCCCATCAAAACCACTATTCAGAGGGAATTTCCCGTTGTATGGAGATTTGTCACGACTTCAGGAGAATCTCAGTCTCATGTGGTGGTTCGTTACCAAATCCGATCCGAAGATGATGAGCCAGGCAGGATGAGTTCTTCACAATCCGAAATTTCCATTCCCGTAAATCTACAAATCGCGCCACAACAATCTGCTGATCGTACCGAAGATATTGAAGTCCTTCAAGGAGGATGCATATTTGAACTCGATATCGGATCCATTCGCAGGGCAGGTACATATCGAGGTAAGCTTCATGTCGATATCTTCAAGGAATAAATCGACGGTATGAGCGGAGTATTTCGAAGCGCCGTCGTGTGTGTGATTCTTATCGGTCGGCTCGGTCATGCCCAGATAGGCGTCAGTCCGCCACGGTTCGAACTCGATATCGATTCAAAACCCGCTACACATTCTCTAAGATTGTTTAACTATGGAGAAAAACAGGTTACGGTATCAGTATCGGTGCATAACTGGGATCTCGATGAAAACAATGAAGTTCGCATTCTATCACCGACCGAACAATCCCTGGATCAGTGGATTGTTCTCAATCCACTTCATTTCACGGTGGAGGGGGGACAAACACAAACCGTTCGGTTTGCTATTCGTCCTAAAGTCCAACCCGCCCGAGGCGAACACCGGGCCATCATCTATCTCCAGGAGGTTCGAGAGGATGATGACAATACGGCATTTCAGGTGGTTTTCCGATTAGGCGTGGCGGTGTATGGTTTCGTTGGAGATGTCACACGAACGGGAATTCTGCATGGAATCCGCGTCAATGGTAATCGTGCTGAATTCGACGTGTCCAGCACGGGAACGGCCCATATTCGGTTTGACGGTCAATATGCGGTGTGGGGTGCGGATGAGTATCCCGGTCTGTCAAAAACCCGAACAATTGTCAATTCGGGAGCTGAGGATACGAAACCTCCACAAGGAGTGTATTATAGCGACACTATCCCTACGACTCCCTTTCTTCCGGGAACTAGGAGAACGCTTTCAATTACATTTGGGGAACCGTTACCTGAAGGAAGGTATTTTCTCGACGTGAACTCGGATTTGGGAACGGCGGTTGTTGATACCGGTATTGCGTTCAACGTACGTGCACAAGCGCCGATACCAGACGATTCCCCCGAATATTAAATTCAATAAAAACGGCGGATATAGCCAACGAATGAACGCCATGAGTCGCTTTCTCTGTTCAACTATAACCGGGATATCCCTTTTTCTGGTTTTGAATCATACCGGACTTTCCCATGCACAGATGACTTCACACAATCCTGTCTCAATATTCGAGCTATCACTATCGGATTCGCTTAAGATGGAACCGATGCTGATCGGGGTAATTGTTGAGGAACATGAATTGGGAGCGCTGGAGGCGCTGAAAGAGGATACGTCTTTTCTGCTTCCCCTGGAAGAGTTCTGCACGATCGTGGGTATTCCCTACCGTTTCATGGAATCCAAGGTGGAATTTGTTACACCACTTGGTGAAGTTACTATCCCACTCCATGAAATCTCGCAGTTGTACGGGGTCTTTTATGTATCCGTGGAGCATTTCAGTGCTCTTTTTGCCATTGATATCGAGTTCGATCAGTCCGCCTTCGCTCTCCGGGTGGATCTACCATGGAATCTCCATGAGGGAGAACCGTTGATTCGCATTCGAAATCTCAGGCCAGATGTATTTCCTCCAGCCCTCGGTATTTCAACTATCCGCCAAGAAGCCGACTTAACGCGAGTGAATGACACTAATTCCTACTTCAGTCGTACACTGGTGACCGGTCCGATATTGGGAGGATTGTACCGTTTTGATTATCGAGATGATATGGAAGGTAAACATGCTATCAATGAATATGCATGGCGTTCGATACACGGCTCGTCACTGGCATTGATGGGATACCAGAATGTGCATATCCACGCTCTCCTCCCCGATATTCGGATGACCGGTATGCAAACGGCATGGACGAATCAACCTTTGGATCTCTTTCCACGCTCTGAAGATGCCAGGGAACTTTTACCTCGAAGAACACAACCCGTCGATACATTTCGCGGCAATGGTCCTCCCGGTGGGCAGGCCGAATTGTTCATCGAGGGACGGTCGATTGATGCACAGATCATTGGTCTGAATGGCATATACGAATTCCTTGATGTGGTATTACCCGCCCGCCTGGTTGGGGATATCGAGGTCTTTGTCTATGACAGGCACAATCCCGATGTTCCATTGGCAATTCACGCGCATACTCCGAAAACGAACCAGTATCTTCTTGCTCCCGGTGCGGTCATTCAGATGATCGGTGCGGGATACGAGGGGAATTATCTACAAGATCATATTGACGATACGGCAGATTCGACCGTTTTGACCGGATTCTATTTTACTCGAATCGGAGTACGGGACAACGTCACTGCCGAAGGCGCTATTCAACGTACCGGCGGGGAGGAGCAGATTTTCTGTGGTACCGTATACGGTTTTGGAAAAGCATCGGCATTGTCATTGGGAGGCGCGTTGTTCAGAGGAAAAGGTGGTATCAGTGCCAACTGTGAGATTCTGGCGTCCGCTTTGTCAATTCGTGGAAGAGGATATTATACTGAGCAGGGCTACAGGGAACGTTCGAAGACTGAGCATGAAATCTTTGCCGACTTGTCGTACGATCTCAATAGAAGGTTCTTCATCGGTGTTTTGGGTAGAGATGTTGAAACCGAATCGGATATTAACAGTTTTATTTTACCATACTTCGCCTGGAATCCTCTCGCTCCATTTTCTGTCCGAACCCGCCCCGCCTATGATGGAGAGTATCGTATCGATCTTGCTTATCGGCCGTTTCGTCGTACGAGAATAACCGTATCGCATCAGAAAACCACGATTCTCGATATCACGCAATTATTGGGAAAGGGTTTCAGATTCTCATGGCGCACGGCATTTCAGGATAACGAGAAAACGCGAACTCGAGTTCTCGCAGGACGGTCTGCGGGAGGTTGGACTGGATTTAGCTGGGCGGCGGGTTTCGGCATGAATGAGGATACGGATAACCTGTTGTTTTCCACCACGTTGCGACTTGCTCCCGCAATGGTCTCACGGTTAGAACTCGAGATCGATGATCCGTTCCGTACACAATCATGGAAATCCGGTGACTCATGGAGGATTCAGGCGGGAGTATCGGCGGATTTTAGTATTATAGGGAGGTCATTTCTACCGGTTCAGGCTCACATGATACGAACAAACCGGGGTGGGATCGCGGGGAAAGTACGTCTAGTTTCAGGCTTGGATAAAATGCCATACTCCCTCAAAGATCTGTATATATTCATCAATGGACAGCCTTTCACACGAACGATACGTGGGGGTACTTTTTTTGCCGGAAATCTGGAGGAGGGGACATATCTCGTTGAATTGGACACTGAGAATCTCCCTCTTGAACTCTCCCCGGTTCGGCATTCGGCTGTAGCTCAAGTGGTCAATGGTGCTATAACACATGTCGAATTTGGTGTCAGACCGGAGTTTGGAATCGCGGGTCGGATTCAGGATGAAACAGGAAGACGGATTGTGGGCATTGAGGTTGAACTTGTTTCGATGGACGGAAGTCTGATCAATTCCGCGCGAACCGATCGTTTCGGGCTATACCGTATGGACGGAATTATCCCGGGTACATACAGACTTCGCGTTCGTTGGAACGAGATGACTCTATCCGAAATTGAAAGACAGATCAATGTGAATGACTTTCTATTCGATCAGGATTTATGCGTCTCGGGTTGTATTACACCAGGGATGGATGATCGAAACATTTCCGAATGAAATCTTGCGTGTTGAATCCCGTAACCCGTCTTACGTTGATGGTTTACCGAAAACAAGACATCGCATATTTCCGTGTTGACGGGTATGTGAGTTACGCACACCTGCCTACATCAGAGTGTGTGGCTGAAGCAATCCTCTGAGGGATTATCGCGGACGATCACGACGATCTAGTTTGTAGCCTACTCCCCGTACCGTTTTGATCAGACGCTGATGTTCGCCGAGTTTTTCCCGAAGATGCCTGATATGAACATCAACCGTTCGTTCGAGGACGATTTTCTGATCCTGCGTTAAGATCTCGAGAAGTTGTGATCGTGTGAATACCCAGCCGGGGTGTTCGGCAAGGGCACAGATGATTTTGAATTCACTTGTCGTAAGGTCGATCTTTCGACCTTCCACGTGAACTTCGAATCGATTTCTGTCGATTTCCAGACCATCGATAACGATTGCTTCGACTTGATCCTTTGATTGTGCACGCCGGAGAACCGCTCGTACCCGTGCTGACAATTCACGAGGACTGAACGGTTTGACGACATAATCATCCGCTCCGAGTTCCAGCCCGAGTATCCTGTCCATCTCTGTTCCTCTGCCCGAGAGGATGATGACCGGTAGAGCAAGTGTCCGGCCTTCGCGTTTCAGTTTTCTGAGAACATCAAGTCCGCCCAATGTTGGAAGCGAGAGATCGAGGATAACAAGGCAGGGAAGGCTCAGGTCGACGAAGTCGAGGAATGATTCTCCATCCTCGAATGCTTCAACTTCGAAGTTGTCCTGTTTTAACTGTACTCGTATGAGTTCGATGATGGCTCTATCATCGTCCACGACAGCTACGGTATTTTGCATGGTCGAGTGCTCCTGCAGAGAGATCTGCGTAACGCTCTCAATTATATCATCGAAACGGGTCGATGTCTACTCTCAATGTTTTGATGCTTTTGAGACAAGGGGTCGTAAGCTCGAAAAAGATTACGTGGTCCTCGTGATATCCAATCAGTGGAAGAGGAGATTCGGGCTAGTGAACGCAGGGGGTCAAAGCCGAGTCAGCGG
>Ga0180433_10011178_pt1 | contig 10678 bp, 10 predicted proteins | sample SS_ome_8_FD_132980 | JGI IMG/M metagenome (GOLD analysis project Ga0180433, IMG submission 132980) | Hypersaline lake sediment archaeal communities from the Salton Sea, California, USA - SS_1_D_1 metaG | ecosystem: Environmental > Aquatic > Non-marine Saline and Alkaline > Hypersaline >...
GTTGGCGTCGGAGAAGACACACACCGAGCCGCAGACGACGCACAGCGTGTACAGGTTGCCACCGAGCTCCAGAATCCGGCCGAGCAGCGAGACCTTCTCGAGCGGCTCGTTGCGGCACGGGCGAGCGGCCTCGCGCGCCGAGCGAATCGACGTGGCGCGCGTCGAGCCGCTCTTGTCGCCGAGCCACATCGGCTCGTCCATGAGGCCGGTGCTGGTGAACTTCTTGGTGTTGGACGAGCCGGCGTCGCGCGAGCACATCAGGCACTGCCGCTCGGCGTCGTAGAACGCCAGCGGGACGCCGCGCGCCGCCGGCTCGTTGACCAGCGCCACAAAGTCGCCGCCGGCGTCGACGGCGGCCTCGTTGACCTCGCGCCGCTGCTTGAGCGAGGCGTTCTCGGGCGGCTGGACGACGTAGGCGTAGATGATCTTGCAGTGGCGGCAGAAGTACACGTCGTCGGTGCCCGCCGGAATGCGCTCCCACGGCGCGATGTGGTACCGCTGGCGCAGCGCGTTGCCCTGCGCAAAGGCGGCGCTGGCGTCGAGCGGGCGGACGCGGACGCGGTCGTAGAGCTGCATCGAGGCGAAGAAGTAGTGCACCACGTGGAAGTCGACCGGGTGGTCGAGGAAGAGCCGCGTGATGACCTGCTCGGTCGCGTGGTCGGGCATGTCGCGCTCGGCCGAGTTGAAGTGCAGCTCGGTCAGGATGTCGAGAGCCGCCGGCGAGACTCCGACCATCGCCAGCGTCGACATGATGGCGTCGCCCGTCTGGCCGCAGAACTGCGCCAGCGCGTCGACCTGCGCCAGCTTGTACCGGTCGCACCAGCGGGCGCCGTCGAGGTGCGCCAGCGGCACGTCGCACTGCAGCAGGCTGCGCAGCGGCGGGTGCTGCGCGATCAGCGGCTCCAGCTCGGCCTTGCGCAGCGGGGCGAGGAGAAAGTCGCCGGGCTGCTGGCAGCCGGTCCAGCGCGCGATGGTGCACTTGGAGCCGGCGATGCGTTTCATCTTGCCGAGGAAGAGGTCGTACAGCTCGAAGCTCTTGAAGAGGCGTTTGTTCGCCACCTTGTTGCTGCGAAAGGCGAGTCAGCGGAGAGAGAGAGAGACACTGAGCGGCGCGCGTCAGAGCCCGTACCAGTCATGGAGAAGCTCGAGGTGCCGGATCATCTCGGCGGCGGAGCGGCGCACGTCAAAGTGGCGCACGCGCGGAGAGGCGCACGGGCGGCTGAGGACGGAGCGCGCGTCGTCGCAGGCCATCTCGACGAGCCGGGCGTGTTCGATCCAGCCGAGCTCCGACTCGAGCAGGGTCTCGGTGGTGCGCTGGCAGCGGATCTGGTACACAAAGAACTCCTTGACGGCGAGGAAGATCTCGAGCTTGACGGAGCGGATGAAGGTGCACATGTCGCACATGTGGTCGGCGTGGACGGGGTCCTCCTCGCCGGGCACGCGGCCGTCGCACTTGGGGCACGCGACCTGTTTGTTCTTGTTGCACGAGACGCACCACTCGTCGATTGAGAATCGGTCGTAGTGGTGCGTGCGCCGGACGAGCTTGCGGAAGCGCCAGAGCGGGCGGAATCGGGCGCCGGGGTAGTTGCCCATGTGGAAACACTCGAGCAGGTTCATGACGAACTTGATGAGGACCGGGAAGTTGCCCAGCTCGCGGCACAGCATGACGTCGAACTCGCGCAACATGCACTGCGCAGGAGAGACGGTTAGTGGAAGTGGAAGCGGAAGCGGAAGTGGAGTCGAGACGACATTTTCGGAAATTTCGGTCGTGCCCAGCAAAAGAGACGACGAAGTTTCGCCGAAACTTCGGTTTTTTGAAAACACCGGCAAAACACCGGTGTTCGACCAAAAACACCGTCAAAAAACACCGGTGTTCGACCGAAAACACCGTCAAAACACCGCCGAAGTTGCGGCGAAACTTCGCCGAGACTCACCCGATGGTTCCCGGCCTTGCACAAAAACACGTGCACAAACGACGCCACCTGCGACTTGGTCTTCTCCTGCACGTCGGTCCACAAATTGCTCCGCGCCACGGCGCCCGTCGCGTCGATCAGCTCGCCGGCGTAGACGCACCGCAGCGGATGCGGGTACGCCATCAGCAGCGGCGGAAACTGAATGACCTCGCTGAGAATCGGCGTCCGCTGCCGGTGGCCGTTGACCTGCTCCGACGGCACCATGTTCACCATGAACGGCGTTTCGATCCAGCCGTCGTCGTAGAGCGCAAACAGATCGCACAGCAGGTGCAGGTCGAGGTGTGTGTCGGCGAACATCGTCGCCATCAGCACGGCCCACTGCGTGTCGACTTTGTTGCGGTAGTCGTAGCGCAGGTTCTGGCGCAGCATCTTGCTCAGGCGCAGCGCCGCCGCGACGCGCACCACCAGCGCCGCCAGGATCCAGTGCGCGCCGCCGAGCAGGTCGACCTCGGCCGGCCACGAGAGCTGGAAGTGCCGCTCCAGCTCGGCGCGGTCGCCGGCCAGTGCAGAGACCAGGCGGCGCTGCTCGTCGCCGTTGCGCGCCAGCCAGGCCACGGTGTGCGCAAACGAACAGAACAGGTGCGCGTAGTGCGCGCGCTCCGGGCCGACGAGCGGCTCGGCGCCGGCGTCCCAGGCGTAGCGGCGCTCGTCGAGGACGATGCGGCGAAGCTCGAGGACCGGCACTGTGTTGACCTCGAACCGGCGCTGGTCGGCGACGGGCTCGTCGACGCCGAGCAGCTGGTCGAGCCGATCGAACCGGTGCCGCGCCAGCAGCCGCTCGCGGCGGTCGGCCGCCTCGGAGCCGGACGGGTCGATCTCAGTGGAGGCCTGTTCGCACTGGCTGCACATGCAGGCGAGCGTCTCGACGCGCCAGCGGGCGTCGCCGTCGCGCTCCGACTGGACGTGCTTGAGCGCCAGATTGAGGAAGCCGCAGTCCGAGTTGAGCGGCGAGGCGCACTGGAGGCAGATCTGGTCGCCGAGGCCGGAGAACGGAATGCGTGTGGTGTTGTGGGAAAGCCCGCGCTCATGCCACCGATCGCTGGCCGCGATACAGGGCAGGAGCGGCATGACGCGGGCCGACCCTAGATACGCATTCGTTTGTTGGAGGTAAGCCGAAAATCCAGCCGATCCGTGGGCCGCATGCACGGCAAGCGGACTTTGCCGACGTCGGTCTCGCCGTAGACGTAGTTGTTGGCGTTCATGCGCGGAAACGGGCGCACCACGCCGGTCCAGCGGTCCTCGTGCGCCACCGGCAGCATGCAGGCGGCGTTGAACTGGCCCGGCCCGATGCGCACCGCCCAGCGGTGCAGGATCTTGAGCGGCGTGACGCGGTCGCGCACCAGGCGCGAGTACTCGATCGAGATCATGAACATCTCGCAGAACACGCACAGCCCGCGGCGCGTCGGCAGCTGCCGCTTGACCTTCCACTCGTCGAGCTCGGCCGGCAGCAGGAACTCGCGGCACACAAAGTCCTTGCCGCGCCGGCGGCCGTCCTCGACGAACGGATAGATGGCGCTCTTGACGGCGCAGTAGCAGTTGTCGCCGTTGCGGCAGTCGCGCTCGCCCATCTCGGCGCCGAGGCCCTTGCGCATGAACTGCGGAAAGTAGTCGGCCTCGATGATCGGCATCCGCCGCGCCGCCCGCGAGTGCAGCGCCATGTTCTTGAACTGCGCCTCCAGCGTGTACATGTCGGCCGGGTCGGCGCGCCGCACCGCCTCGTCGTCGGACGCCTCGAGCTCCTCGCGCGTGCGCGACTGCGAGTGCGACGCCGCACCGCCCGTCGACGACGTGCCGTTGCTCTCGGGCCCGCTCGTCGTGGCGGCCGTGCGGCGGCGTTTGGTGCGCCGCTCGATCTTCTCGATCCGCTCGCGGTGCTTGTACTTCTCGTCGGCCTGGGCGTCCGACTGCAGGAACCAGTCGTTCTCGGCGGCCCACATGATCCGGCGCATCACTTCGCACGTCTCGGGATCGACGCCGTACGCGAAGCTGGCCTCGACCTCGGCGCGCGTCATCTTGAGCTCGGCCATGACGCTGCGCACCACGTCGGCGTCGTACTGCCGGTGGCGCAGCGCGACGGCGTTGTCGACGTCGATGCGCGACTCGACCAGGCACCGCTGCCACTCCGACAGGTAGCGGACCACGGCGTTTCCGTCCAGGTTCGGCACCGCCTCGGTCGAGTCGAGCAGGGCGAGCAGGTCGTCGACGGTGTTGCCCGACGGCGACGGCTCGTGCTCGCTGCCGGCGAAGAGGGCGGTCGGGTTGGCGACCTGCATGAACTTGATGTGCAGCGAGATCGCCTCCTGTACGTTGAACGCCAGCCGCTCCGAGAGCCGCTGGTGCACCGCCGACGCCGAGTCCGATTTGTCCTGGGCGTAGGCGCGGAGGAACTGCGCCGCCGTCTGCGTGCGCGCGCTCAGCACGTCGCCGGCGGCGTTGGTGCGCGCGCTGGCGCCGGTCAGCGGGTCCTCGAGCTCGGCGACGACCATCGTGAGCGGATCGCGCGCCGCGTCCGACGGCGCAAAGTCGGCCTCGCCGTGCGGCACGCGCCCGTCGCCGGCGTCGAGCAGGTGGTGGACGCGGCGGCGGTACTCGGCGTCGTCGGCGATGCGCTCCTCTCGAGCCTGCCGCTGCGCCAGCAGGTCGTGGCTGCGGTTCTCGAACTCGCGCTGCGTGCGCGACTCGAGGCGCACCTTGTACGCCAGGTAGTGCTCCAGGATGGCGCCGGCGTCGCTGTCGCCCATGTCCTCGTAGTTCTGCAGGATGCGCAGCATCTTGTCGTCCTTGAAGAACTGCAGCCACTTCGAGGTCTTCTTCTTGACGATCTTGTTGATCTCAGCCCGCGCGCGGTTGTTGACCACGACCGGATCGGCCTTGGGGTCCTCGGCCATGAGCCGGTCCTCGATCTGCCGCTGCGCCGCGCCGGCGTTGACCTCGATCCACCGCTTGAACCGCTCCTCGAGCGGCGCGTCGGCCGGCGGCGCGTCCAGCAGCGCCAGCGCCTCGGTCTTGCTGATGCGCGACTTGGCCTCGCGCAGGACAGCCTTCTTCGTGCCGCCCGTGGCGGCGTGGATCTCGGTGCACAGGTCGGCCAGACTGCGCGCCATGACGCGCTGGCAGCGCACGGCCCACGTCTCGTCGCTGCGGTTGAGCGCCTGCCGCAGCCAGGCGTGCGCTGGAGCCACCAGGGTCTCGGGGTCGACGTCGCGCTCGTCGCCGACGGCGGCGCGGATTGCGGCGATGCGCTCGCGGGTGCAGTCGTCGAGCGACTTGCCCCAGCGCGCGACGCAGGCCTCGTTGGTGAGCTCGAGCGGCTCGGCCACCAGGCCCGATTTGTCGACCAGCGGCGTCTCGGACTCGAGAAACACACGGCCGACGTTGATCTGCCGCTCGCGTTCCTCGGCCGGCAGCCGTCGCGTGTTCTCGGCCGTGCGCAGGGCGTTGCTGTGGCGCGCGTATTTGTCGGTGGCGGCCAGGATGCGCTGTATCCCGTCCAGTTGCACTGCTTTGGCTGTCATCTTTCGTTGTGAGGGTTGGGGGTTTTTGATTGGCCCTCCGCTGAGCTCGTCCCGGACTAATATTTGATTCAACAGTCCGGCACCGAATGAGCTCTCAGCTGCACCCGCACCGCCACCTGCACCGCCACGCCCGCGCCGGGCACCACGCGCACGCGCACCACCGCAAGCGGTTCGCCTTCTCGCACAAGGGCCTGGACCAGCTGCACGACGAACACATCCTCGACCAGGCGCTCGCCAAGCCGACGGCGGGCCGGTACAAGCTCCGCGACAGCCACCTCGGCGCCAAGAGCGGCGACTCGATGACGAGCGAGGCGTCGGCCGAGGCGGTGGCGCACCGGCAGAAGATGAGCCAGCTGTACACCAGCCTCTACGCGCAGCAGATCAGCTCGACCGGCCAGCTCGAGTCCGGCATGGTCTGGGTCCGGCCCGCCGAGAACAACGCCCAGTCCGTGGCCGAGATCCTGGCGGCGAACTCGGCGCTGCCGAGCGAGCGGCAGAAGTGAATAAACGGCCCGGCTAGCAGATTTTATTCAAGTAATCACGCCCGATCTCCCGGCGCGCCGTGTTGAGACCGGTGTAGAAGGCCACGTAGTAGGAGCCGGGGTCGTTGCCCAGCTCGACCAGCAGGCGCGGCGAGGCCGTGGCGTTGCCCCGGAAGTAGTGGCTGGCGTCGTTGCGGCCGGTGCCCATGTCGAGCACGACCGGCGCCACGTCAGGCTCCGTCGGCGTCAGCGGGCCGTGGAGATTGATGTCGGTGATGTCGACGCCCAGTGCCGTGTAGTCGTCGGCTAGCCTCCAGCGAATGAAGCGCTGACGGGTGTTGGTGTAGAAGTAGCCAAATGCCGAAGGCTCGGAAGAAGGCGGTGGCTGAATCGCGGGCGTGTCGGGCCGGACGTTGAACCGGCGCACGTCCAGGCAGCGGCGCGTCTCGCTCGCCGAGTTGAAGATCCGGAGCAACGCGATGGCGAAGAATACGCCAAGCGAGACAGCCGTCACAGACAGCGCGATCTTGATGATGTTCCATGCAGCCCGATCCGATGAGGTATTAACTGCGGCACGGCGTCTTTGGCGTGTGGACATAACTCGCACCCACGCAGGACCAACAATGTTAAAGTTCCCGAAGCGCGCGGCGGTGGACTTTCGCTTGCAGCTGGACGAGCCGGCCGCCGAGGAGAAGCCAGCCGAGAACAAAAAAGAGCCGCGCGAGAGCCAATTCCGGCCGCCAACGTCGGCCGAGTGGATGTTCGAGAACAAGGCGTCCGAGTTCATCGTCACGCTCGTCGAAGGCGAGGCGCCGGCGACGAAAGCGGAGGCCGACGCCGAGCTCGAACAGATTGACCAGACCGAGCGCAAGACCCGCCGTGCGATCCTGCTGAGCCACGACAAGGTGAACCCGCTCGAGGTGCCCGTCGCCGACTGGGTGCTGCACGACGGCGGGGCGCTGCCGTTCGGCACGAGCAAGGCAATCCTGATCCACCGAGCGACGGCGAAGCTGATGGCCGACCACGACGTGGCGTACCACATTGCACCGCACCCGCGCGTCAGCGGCGAGCCGTGCATCCGCGCCGTGTATCTGTGTCCGCCCAATACGCTGGAAACTCTGAACTACACCGACAACCCCAAGTGCGCCATGTGCGACAACGAGTCGGTCTACCGCTGCCGCTGCCAGTCGGTCGGATTCTGCAGCCACGTGTGCGAGACCGAAGCCCAGCGGAGGGGCGGCCACGACGACGGCGAGTGTCTGCGGCAGTATGCCTCGCGGTTGGTGAAGCGGGCCCAGATCGAGAAGGACCTGGCCGTCGAGCGCGGCCGCCGGGCTGCCCAGGCCCAAGCGGGGGCTGCGGACGACAACGAGGACGCAGATCGGGACGATAAGGACCAATAAAGTCTGCGCATTTGTGTCGCTGCGCGTGGTCTAGGCCGCCGCCGACCCGGAACCCAACAGCGACGATGCGGGCCACCTGCTGGATTGTTGTCCACTTCATCAACACAATCCTGACGCTGGGCCTCTGGATCGCGGCCCTTGTAATCCTCTCGGCCGAGGTGCACTTCGCCGAGCAGTACGACCGCGAGATGTCGTACGCCTCCGTCGAGGCCACTCTGACGTCTTCGATGGCGGCGGTGTTCTTCCTGCTGCACCGCATGGCGCACGGCTACGCCAGCCTCCGCGCCGTGCTGGGACAGGTCAACAACCCGCTGATGCTGCGCTCGGCGTCGTCGCAGATTTTGGCCGGCGTCTACTTTGTCATCAGCGTCGTGGCGGTGTACTTTATCCTCCTCTCGCACGGCAGTCTGGAGCTGCGGAAACAGACCCAGGCGGGCTTTGCGCTGCAGTGGGTCGGGCTGTTGATCCTCGTGTGCAACTACGTGCTGGCGGCGGAGCAGTTCTCCCACCCGCAGCTGCTGTACTGTTGCGATAACGCAGAGTCCCGGACCAGGCGAAGACTTCAGACGAGCGGCACGCCGATGCGCCCCGTTGGCCGAGCGAGTCTGATCGAAGAGGTGCAGGACGTCGATGAAGATATGGTCTCACTAGACATGGAATAAATACCGAGTCCGCCGCTCCCGCCATCCCAGACACTGAACCCCACCAATGACTCTCCCGCCGCTGCTCGCGCTTCTGTCGGACGATCTCTCGTGCCAGGCCCCGAACGGCTGCCGATATCGCGCCAAGTACAAAACAATCCCCGAGGGCACATTACTCTGCGGAGTCCACAGCCGCAATCGCAGTCGACTGGCTCTGCCGATTTACCTGGACACCAGCATCGAACACCGCCGTCGAGTTAACAGCGGCGCATACTTGCGACGCGAGGCCGGCGAGGCCGGCTTGGTGGCCTTGCGCACAAACAACCGCTGGCAGTACAACCCGCACCTCGACGACAGCGTGGGCATCAGGATCCGCCGCGCGGCCGCCGAGGAGGGCACACCGGTGTTTGGCGAGCTCGCCTTCGGGCAGGTCGGCCCGGTGCATCTGCGGGACTACGTGAGCCCCAGCGTGGCGCACCTGCTTGAGCTCTGCGGGCTGTACAACTTTGACTTTGGCGACAAGATCCGCGAGGAGTTCTGGCAACAACTGCGCCGCGGATTCGAGCAGCGCATGCCCCCGTCGAGGCTGCGCTTTTCGGAGAGGCAGCTGATGCGCAAATACGACATCGACGCGGAATCGCCCAAGCTCTACGTCAACCTCACGGGCAGTGGCAACCAGCTCATGACTCCGCTGCAGTTCCGCGCCCTGGTCTGCAGGATATACGAAAAGCTGATCGAGAACCACCCCGTCGTCGAGGCCCTGCGCAAGGCGCGCGCAGACGGCTTCGACCTGGTGATCTGGACCCCGAAGCCGGTGTTCCACCACTCGACGGTCCGCGAGCTGTGCGCCGAATTTCTCGTTGAGTGGCAGCCGTTTACCGAGGAAGACATCCTGGCGTGCATGCTCGTGATCGACGACGCCGGCGACTATCCGTGGAATGTGTACATCAGGAGGAATGAAGAAATCTTCGCCTGACCGCCCGCACCAAAGGCCACCTATGATCATCGCCGTCGTCGTCCTGGGCTGCTTTGGCGCAGTCCTGGGCGCCGCGCACTGGCTCTCCGCCGCGCCGGTCTGCGCTGCGGCGTTGTGGTACATTTTCTCGCTCGGCGCGTGTGCCCTGTGGATGGCAACGGGCGCCCAAGTGCCGGCAGCGAGGCGAATCCCCGTGGTGTGGTTTTTCCTTGGTGCGACGTTCGGACGCAAGCCCCGGCCAACGGACAGGCCTGTCATCTACGCCTGCGAGCCGCACGGGCTGGCCTGCTGCCACCTGGCGCTGTTTGCCAACCCCGGCGCCGAGCTCCCGCCGGAGCAGACCCGCCGGATCCGCGTCGTCTCGACGCCGCTCACGTTCCTGGTGCCGCTGGTGCGGCTAGTCTACTCGCTGGTCGGCATCGTGACGAGCGACCTGTGGATCATGAGCGAAATCCTGGCCAACGGAGACAGTCTCGCCCTGTCGCCGAGCGGCGTCGCTGGCAAGGAACACGCCGTGCGCAGCCGCGACGCCGCGGACGGGCGCATCTCGATCCTCCGCCCGCGCCGCATCCCGGGCTTTGTGAGGCTCGCGGCGCGGCATCGGTGTCTGGTGGTGCCGGTCCTGTCGCCCGACGAGAACCTGACGTTCCACAAGCTCGACAGCCCGCTCGTCTGGTGGCCGCTGGTGCCGATGTGGGGCCGGTGGTTCTTCGGCTCCGTGCGCGAGCGCGTCGTTGTCGAGTGCGGCGAGCCGATCGACTTTGCCGACATCAGCCCCGACGACACGCCGGCGTTGCTGCAGGCCACCGAGGACTTCTATGCCGCACTGGCGGCCATGGCGCCGGCTGGCAGGCGGGTGCGCGTGGATTTCGACAAGAAGAGCGCGTAGTTTATTGAACCGCGTCACAGTAGCAGGCTGTTGCCGTAGCGAACCAGGCACGCGTAGGAGGCAAACGAGGCGACGACGAAGAGGCCGACCAGGGCAATAAAGACCCGCTGTTCAAACGGCCCCGACAGGAACGTGCTCAGCGTCATATGGACCTTGAGCAGGAACGCCACGACGAAGAAGAAGAACGACTGCTTGAGGCCCTCCGGCGTGCCGCCCGACTCTTCGCGCGCGGTTTCTTTGTCGGCGCGGTGGTAGTACACAAACGCCGGCGCGTTGACGAGGATTTGGAACAGTACGATGAAGCGGAACGAGTCCCTGGCCGCCGCTGCCTTGGCGTCGCAGAAGCCACCGGTGCCGTCGAAGAGAGTCGAGATCAGCATGATCAGGACCACGTTGGCGGCGATGGAGACGAGCAGGCTTGTTCGCAGCGCATCGACTGCCGCCTTCAGGCCGGGTCCGTCTTCGGCGAACAGCATATTGATTCGGCGGACCCGCCGGTCTGCGCAGTTGTTCCGCCCGGTAAATACATAGGCACGGGTGGCGGGCGAGAGATAGGGTCCAAGATCGAGGAGTCCGGGACTTTTTGAAATAAAATAAAAATTCGTCCGATCGGCCTGAAATTGAATTTTTTTCGGGGGTGCTGCCAGTTTCGCAAAGTTCAAGATATGGGAGGCAGAGATGGGTGAGGTAAAAGTGAAAATTTGCCCATTTGGACTGGTAGTGTTGATCCCGATCGACATGCGAAAAACGGGAAATTACAAAACTGGCACTTGTCGAAACTGGCAAAAATTTTTCGAAA
>Ga0180433_10011179_pt1 | contig 10678 bp, 10 predicted proteins | sample SS_ome_8_FD_132980 | JGI IMG/M metagenome (GOLD analysis project Ga0180433, IMG submission 132980) | Hypersaline lake sediment archaeal communities from the Salton Sea, California, USA - SS_1_D_1 metaG | ecosystem: Environmental > Aquatic > Non-marine Saline and Alkaline > Hypersaline >...
CCCGCGCGAAAGCTCCTGAGGCGACTTCAACTGTCCGGCCGGCGCTTGGAATACGATGCCCTCCGCAATGACGTAAAGATGATCGGGCAGGGGATGTTCGTTGCGGAAGACTACCGCCAGCCCGATGAGAGCGGCAGGTCCGAAGATCTGGCGGGCAATGTCCAGCGCCCGTCTCAGACGGTCTTTCAGTGGCACAAGTCGATGCAGCTGTGGCAGGACGACCGCCGTGTCGCGCTGAACGGCGACGTTACGATGGTCCACCGCAGCGGTAGGCAGGTTGTGCTGGACGAAACATTGAACATTCCCGCCTTCAGTGATCTGCCGGAGGGCCGAAAGACGGTCCTGACCTGTGAGCAGGTGGTGGCGAAATTCTCCCCCCCGACCGAGTCGAGCGAGGCTGAGCCCGGCCAGGCCATGGAGGCCGGGCCGTCGCTCGGACCGCTGGAGATGTTCAGCGCGACGCATAAAGTCAATCTGAAGGACGGGCCGCGCCAGGCGCTCGGCCAAAGGCTGATCTATGATCGTCCGCGCGACGTCGTGATCGTTTGGGGTTACCTCGAGGATAAGTCTCCAACCGACGCCAGCATCCTCTACGAGGAAGGCGGCCGGTCGCAGAGCTGGTCCAGCCCGAAGATCGTCTGGAACCGCAAGAACAATCGGATCGTGACGCAGAAAGTAACCGGCGGCGGCGGACGATAGACTCCTGCAAGCGTGGGCAGTCCGGCGGAGTCGCTTCGGGGCTAGGCCCCCAGCGTCTCGTTCATCGAACCCGTGCGGAAGCCCTGAAGGTCCAACGTAACGTAGGCGTAGCCCAAGCCCTTGAGCAAAGAGAGAATCTTCTCGCGCAGCTCAACTGTTCGAGAGAGTTCCTCAGCCGGCACCTCGATGCGGGCAATGTCCCCGTGGTCGCGGACGCGATACTGCGAGAAGCCCATGTCCTGCAGCAGATTCTCAGCCTGCTCGATGCGGGCTAACTTCTCGGGCGTGATCTCCTGGCCGTAGGGGATCCGGCTGGACAGACAGGCCATCGAGGGCTTGTTCCAAGTCGCCAAACCCATCGCCCTCGACGCAGCCCGGATGTCCTGTTTGGTCAGGCCCGCCTCCATCAGGGGATTGCGAGCGCCAAGCTCCTCGCCCGCCCGCAGGCCCGGACGAAAGTCGCCCCGGTCGTCCGCGTTCGCCCCGGTTGCCACGGCGGCGTAGCCCCGCTGGGAGGCCAGTGCCGAAAGCGCCTTCAGCAAGTCGCTCTTGCAGTAATAGCAGCGCTGGGCGGGGTTGGCCGTGAAGTTCGGGTCTGCCATTTCCGCCGTTCGGGTCTCCACCAGTTCGACCCCGATTTCCCGGGCGAGCTCCCGAGCCGCCTGCTGCTCGCGTTGAGGCATTACCGGCGACAGGCCGACCACCGCCAGGACCTTTTGACTGCCCAGTGTTTCGGCTGCCAAGGCCAGAAGGAACGTGCTGTCTACGCCGCCGGAAAAGGCGACGGCTAAGCTGTCCATGTCACGAAGGATGGCTTGACATTTTCGCAGCTTTGCTGCGAGCCCTTCCGGCAGGTCGGCCGCGATTGTGTCAATGCCTTGGACTGTCATAGTCCCGATTTTAGCGACGCAAGGGCCGGCATATCAAGCCGCATCGACACGCGGGCCAACAATACCGGGCCGTGGGGGGTGACAAGCAGTTGACACCCGGGACCGTCGGTCCAACAATAGGCACAAGCGTTTCTTGCGGTCGGGAGGGCCTTTGTGCACAAGGCGAAGGCGTGGACAATCATCGAGACGATGGTAACGGTGGGTGTAATCGGTCTGCTCGCTACGGTGGTGATGCCCTGTCTCTATGGCGCCAAGGAGATGGCCCGCCTGGCTGTGTGCTCGTCGCAGATGCACAACATCCACCCGTCGCTGATGTCCTACGCGGCTGAGAACGGGGGCCGGCTGCCTCCGTTCGCGTTCAGCAGTTGGATGGGCGACTTGCCCCTGTCGGGCCATTGGGGCGGGGCCAGCCAGGAATGGGATCCGGATGCATTCGGGCGGCTTGGGGTGGACAGCGTCAACTTGTGGGTGCTCGTGGACACTCAGCGCATCGCTGCATCGGAGCTGATCTGTCCATGTGCCGCCGGCGAGCTTCGCAACGCCCAACACAGCTACTTCCCGCACAGTCTGCAATACAGCACGTATTGCCTGCGGTTCCCAGCCAGCGAGGCTCTCTTCAACGGTTCGGCCCACTTGGCCAATTACGGCGGCTCGTTGCTGGGTGTCTACGCCGCTGCTGCGGGCGGGCAGCGGATTCGTGTCGGCACGCGGCGCCAGACCGTCCCGCAGGTCCGGATAAGTCGCCGATATCGCATCACGCCCTCGGCCAGCTGCGGCGACGGAAGCTATGACGTGGCCCGAGATGCGATGCTTTCGGACGCCTTCTGGCGACGAGCCTATTACCGGGAGGCCCCACAGGTCGAAGGGTTGGCCGGATACCCGACCCAGTCCGACTGGTCTCACGCGACGAAGTTCAATGTCCTCTATGGGGACGGCTCGGTCGGCACGATCAGCGATGACGGGACTGTCGCGGCCAACAGCGCCGTCGATGGCGTCATGCCAGCCGACGAAACCGAGAACTATGCCGGCTGCGCGGAGCGAGTGTGGCAATTCTTTGACGCCGCGAAGTAGGGGTCTTCGGATTTTGTTGTCCCGCGTCGCCGGAAGGGGTGTAGACTCCGAGCCATGCGAATCGTGCTGAGCAACGACGACGGGATCCTCGCGCCGGGTCTGGCTGCTCTGCGATCGGTCGTGGCGGACATGGGAGACGTGCTCGTGTTCGCCCCCGAGTCTCCGCAGAGCGCCGCCGGCCACGGCATCACGATCAAGCAACCGTTGCGAGTGCAGAAGGTGCAGCTTTCGGAAGGGGACTTCGAGGGGCTCAGCATTGCAGGCCGGCCGGCGGATTGCGTCCGGCTAGCCGTGAGGCACCTGTTGGCCGAGCCGCCGGACTTGGTGCTCAGCGGGATCAACGCCGGCGCGAACGTGGGCGTCAACGTGTTCTATTCGGGCACGGTCGCGGCTGCGGCTGAGGCGGCAATGTGCGGCGTTCCCGCGGTTGCGTTCTCGGCTGACGTCTCCGGGGACGAAGTGGACTTTCTCGCGTGCGCCAAGTACTGCCGATGGGTGCTCGATCGGTTGCTGGCCGGGGGGCTTGGCGCCGGGGATCTGATCAACGTGAACGTTCCCGCTTCCGGGGCCGAGCCGCTCGGAGTGCGGGTGGTTCCGCAGTCCACCGCGGAGATCGAGGACGTCTACCACGAACGCTGCGAAGCGGACGGCCAACAGGCCTACCAGCTGGGCGACGAATACCGCTTTGCCCATCAGGCGGACAGTGACGTTGCAGCCCTGGCTGAGGGATACGTCACGATTACCCCGCTGCACGTGGACATGACCAATCACGATAGAATCGTTAGCCTGGCCCGCCAAGGGTGGCCGCCGCTGCCGCGGGTGTGACCTGTGCCGGTGAGGCGCGGACTATGCCTTGGCCGGTGAGTATTCGTTGCAAAGCAGGTGTCGCGGAGGGGCGTCTTCGTCGATTGCGGGGAACCGCGGCAAGGGCTGGAGGAACCGGTTATCATGTGTGTCGTCGTTGACCCGGCTGACCTCCCCGCCCAGGACCATTCCCTTGCCCGGCTCGGCGTAGAACGTGTGGTACATGTACGGCTCGAGCGTAATCGACTCGCCGGGCTTCAGGGCGACGGTCCCGCCGGGCGCGACCTGGTGTCGAATCCCGTCGATCGAGACGCTCACCTCAGACTGCTCGTCCAACTGCTCGCTGTCGCGATCGGCGTTCCACAACTCAAGGAGCAGCTTTCCGCCGCCGCGGTTGATGATGTCTTCCATCTTGTGCCAGTGGAAGTGGATGGGCGTGTATTGGTTCTCGTCGACCAGGAGCAGTTTCTCGCAATAATCCTTGACCATCGCGTCCGGCTCGTCGACGAGGACGCCGTTGCGAATGGTGAAGCACAGCAGCCCGCAATTGGCGTAGTCGTCCGAACCGAAGTCGGTCACGTCCCAGCCGAGCTCGCGCTGCCGGATCTCGTCGGCCTCGGCGCCGGCACAGGCCCAGTCTTCAGGCGTCCAATAGGCCCACTTCGGCAGGTGGAAGTTCTGAGCGCGGCAGAATTCGATTCCTTCGTCAATCTTGGCGTCGATGAAACTGCGCTTCATGATGCTCTTGCCTTCCTCAATTGGTCCAGGTTTTCCAGACGGTTCGGAGGAGTTCCCAGACGCCGGCGTGGTAGACAACGACCAGGACAACGCCCACGCCCAGCAGAAGCGTTGCGAAGGCTGAGACTTCGACGTCGTTGACTTCGCCGCGGCCCGGCACCCAGTAGAGGGTTATCAGTGCCACGTACCCGCATACGGCAAGCGTCAGCAGCCAGGCAGGCACGGCGGTGAAATACGTTGAGAGGGTCATCAGTCCGGCCACGTCAAGAGAATCGAAACCTTGGGAAACTCCCGCGTAGATCAGGCGGACCAGGAAGAAGTACAGGCCGCTGATGAAGGAGAAGAAGACAACCTGCTCCACTAGCGAGGCAACGTATGCCGTCCACTTGCTTCGGATGTTCAGTGTGCTCACGATGCTCATCGGTAACTCCCTATTCGCGCCGGTGTACCCACACCATTAGAGATACATAGCCCGGCTCGGACAAGATCAAATCGGCCGGGCGCGGCGAAATACGCCTCAGGCCTGCGGAAGGTCAGGTGGGACCTGAGCGTCCTCGTCCGTCAACTCGCCGGCCTCTTCGAGCGAGTTGCCCTTGCCCTTGGTCAGGAGTTGAATCTTCGCCTCAGCCGAATCGAGTATCTCCCGACAACGCTCGACCAGCTTGACTCCCTGGGCGTATTTCTCGATAGATTCCTCGAGCGGCACGGTGCCGGCCTCGATCTCCGAGACGATCCGCTCGAGAGCTTCCAATGCCTTTTCGAATGTCAGCTTTGCCTTGCCCATGTTCATCCCTCTTGTCGTAGGCCAAAGTGCCGTGCGTCAGCCGAACAGGCTTCCCTGCTGCGGGTCGTCGTTGGGTCGCCTTCGTTTCGTGCCTCTGCCCTGGGTAGGGTCCTGGTCCCCGTCCCGCACGGGGGCTGATTCGTTGACCGTGCTTCGAATCCTGCCGTCGGACAGCTCCGTTTCGATGCGCAAGCCGCTGCGGACCTGGTCCGCAGAGCGGAGAATCTTGCCGGCTTCCGTCCGCGTGACGCTGAACCCCCGTTGAAGCACGCTGCGATAGCTCATCGCCTCGAGTTGCCGGCCCGCTGCGCTGACCTGCTGCCGCGCCAGGCGGACCCGGTGGCGTGGGTGGATGGCGCTCAGGCGGCGTTCCAGGGCGGCGAGGGTCTCGCCGGCCCGTTTGCTTCGTCCGCCCAGAGCCCAAACCAGCCGGGCGGTGAGCTGATGGACTTGGGCGCCGGCCTTCTCTGCAAGCCTGGCTGGGTGCAGGGCAGCCAGGCGATTCGCAGCCGGCTCCACGCGCCTGTGCCGCAACGCCAACAGCCCAGCCATGCCCGCCCGGAGCCTGTGCGTCAGTTCGTCGAGCCGTTGCGCTCGCGTGCGAATCGCTGCTGTCGGATCGCGGTAGATCACACTGCGAAGCACTGCCGCCAGTGCCCGCCGGGCGGTTTCGAACGTCGCCCGCACAGTCCGGCCCAGACGGCCGGCCAACGCATCGAGATGACCGCGGAGCTCTGCGACGTCGCACACTGCCATTTCAGCCGCAGCCGTCGGGGTAGCTGCACGGGCGTCGGCGACAAGATCGCAGATGGTCACGTCCACCTCGTGGCCGACGCCCGAGATGACGGGCGTACGCGCGGCGAAAATGGCACGCGCGACGGTCTCCTCATTGAAGGCCCAGAGGTCCTCGATGCTGCCGCCGCCACGGGCCACGATGATCGTGTCGATCCCGTATAGCGGGGCGTTGACGTCCAGCAGCCTGATTGCCTCGGCGACCTGCGAGGCGGCGCCTTCGCCCTGGACCGGTGCCCCCAGCAGGTACACGGCCATGCCGGGCCAGCGCCGCTGGATCGTGCGGCGGATGTCGCGAATTGCCGCTCCGGTAGGGCTGGTCACCACGCCGATTGCCCTGGCAAAACGTGGAATAGGTTTCTTGTGGGCCGGGTCGAAGAGCCCCTCGCCCTGGAGCTTCTCCCGCATCTGCCTGAAGGCCAGTTCCAACGCACCTGTGCCCTTGGGTGTCAGGCTTTCGACGTACAGCTGCAACTGGCCGCGGACCTCGTAGACGTCCACACGCCCCGACGCGATAGCCTCCAGGCCGTCGGTCGGCCGAAACTTCAGCTTGGCTGCGGCCGCCTTGAACATCACCGCGTCGATGGCGGCGTTGGCGTCCTTGAGTCGGAAATACAGATGCCCGGAGCCGTGGCGCTTGAAATTGCTGATTTCGCCGACAACCTGGATCGGCTGATCAAAGCGCTCCGCCAGCGCCTGCTTGATCCGCGCCACGAGCACCGTGACGCTCATCGGCCCCGAGGATTGCGCCGCCCGCTTGGTGCCTACGTCGGGCGTATCCCTTGGTCCGCGGGCCTTTTGCGGATCGAAGAATGGCAACGGTTTCATGCTCATCGCCTCGGTATTGTAAGCGCGTTGGTGGGCAAATGCACGCCACGGCGACTCACCGGGCGGCAAGCTGGGCGCGCCTGCTTAGCCGGCGAGATTCTGCATGAACGCAGCCGCCGCTGCGGCGCCCCGGTAGAGCTGGTCCAGCTTGAAGCGCTCGTTGGGGGAGTGAAGGTTGTCGTCCGGAAGTCCGAAACCCATAAGGACGGCGTCCAGGCCGAGCATTCGCTGGAGCAGTTCCGTCACCGGCACGGACGCTCCGCAGCGGATCATGGCTGGCTCTTTGCCGAAGGCCTCTGCCAACGCCGCCTTGCCTGCCCGCATGGCCGGTGAAGTCGTGTCGAGCATCACCGGTCGGGAAGTCGCGTGGACATCCAGTCGGGACCGGATGCCCGGCGGCGTGCGGTCAGATACGAACCGTCGAAGGGCTGTGATGACGTTTTCGGGGTCCTGGTCGCTCACCAGGCGCATCGATATCTTCGCGCCGGCATGCGAGGGGATGATCGTCTTGGAGCCTTCGCCGGCGTAGCCGCCGACGATCCCGTTGCAGTCCAACGTCGGCCTTGCCCAGCGACGCTCCGTTACGCTGTAATCGGTCTCGCCGCCGCCTAGGGCATCGACTCCCAGCGAGGCTGCGTACTGTCGCTCGTCGAAGGGCAGGAGTCGCCATTGCTCGCGTTCGGCGTCCGTGATTGCCCGCACGTTGTCGTAGAACCCCGGCAGCGTTACGCGCCCCTTGGCGTCGTGCAGAGCGGCGAGCATAGCCGCAAGCGCGTTGAGGGGGTTGGTCAGCGCTCCGCCGTGCAGTCCGCTGTGGACGTCGGCTGCCGGGCCGGTGAAAGTCACTTCGGCGTAGGCCAGACCCCGCAGGGAGTAGGTTATGGCCGGGACGCCGTCGGCGTAGAACTCCGAGTCGCTTATGACGGCTGTGTCGGCGGTCAGCTCGGTCCGGTGGGATTCGATGAACGGTTCCAGGTTCGGCGAGCCGATCTCCTCCTCGCCCTCTATCAGCAGCTTGAGGTTCACCGGCAAGTCGGTACCGGTGGCGCGATATGCCTCGATGGCCAGCAGGTGGGCGAAGAGCTGTCCCTTGTTGTCGTTCGCGCCGCGGGCGTAGATGTATCCGTCCCGCACCTCGGGCGTAAAGGGAGCGCTTGCCCACAGCTCGAGCGGATCGGGCGGCTGAACGTCGTAATGCCCGTAGATCAGCAGCGTGGGCTTGTCGGCCTTGTGCGGCGTGGCGGCCAGGACGGCGGGCTTGCCCGCCGTGGGGGCCACGCGGGCCTCGATGCCCAGGTTGCCCAGGTAATCCGCCAGCCAGGCGGCGCAGGTCTCGCATGGGTCGGGGCTGGCCTGGACGTTGGCGACGCTGGGGATGCTCAGCAACTCGAGCAGCCGCTCCAGCTGTTCGCTTCGGCGCGCGTCGATATGGTTGCGGATCGCGGGATCAAGCATGTTCGCTCCGATTGGGCTGCTTCCTTCGCCAGAACTGCCACCACCGGCGCTGCGGCGTCGCGGGCCGTGGCCATGAGATAATACCGTGCCTCGTTGAACGTCCTGGCGCGAAGCGTCGGCTGGGCGCTATGGTCGCCGGCGCTGCCGGGATCGTTGGACATGAATCGGCCTGGGCTAGGGTGTTCGCTCTTTGCGTGGCAAGGACGGTATGGCCAGGGCGGCGGGCCCGCCCGGCCCCGCTGGGGCAGACTCGGCAGGCGAGGTCGTCGTGGTGGGCGGCCTGACTGGAGCGCTCGTGTCCGGTTCGACAGTGGCGCTGGTGTCGGGTTCGGCGGGGGCCTCCGTGGCTGCGGGAGCCGGGGCCGACGGACTCAGCGCTGTCTCGCTGCGGTCCTGCTGCCTGCGGATCCGGTCAACGATCTTGCCCTGGTCGGCGAGGAGGTTTTCGTCCACGCGGACAGCCGGGCCATTCGACTGGGCGGCATTGTTGGGGTCCCAGCTTTCGGGTTCTTCGGGAGTCCCTTCACGATCGCAGCCGGACGCCACAGCCAGCACAATGCAGCCCAGTGACAGGAAAATCGACGCATGCCTCATTGTCACGACTCCTTCCGATTGATTGGCGAAGGCGGCCTGACGCCATGCACGTCAGCCGCCATTCTAGCGCCGCCGGGGGGCATTGGCAACGGGATAAGACGCCCACTGCACCAACGCTGCCGCAGCCCTTGCGGTAAGCCCAGGCTAGGAACGAACGCGCAGAGCATCGTGTGCATCCACTTGCCGGATGTGGTATGGTTGGGCCACAAGAGTCAGCCAAACCGACTGGCCAGGAATGAGGAACGAGGAATATGACCGCAAACGAACAGGACAATCCCGTCGTCATCATGGACACGTCGATGGGGACAGTGAAACTCGAGCTGTGGGCCAAGGACGCCCCAGCCACCGTCGAGAACTTCTTGCGTTACGTGGACGAGGGGTTTTACGGCGGGACGATCTTTCATCGGGTGATCCAGGGCTTCATGATCCAGGGCGGCGGGTTCAGCCCCGAAATGCAGCAGAAGCCCACGGCTGAGGCGATCGTCAATGAGGCCTCGGCTGAGCTGAAGAACGCGCGAGGCACGCTGGCGATGGCTCGGACCAACGTTGTGGACAGCGCGACGTCGCAGTTCTTCATCAACGTTGCAGACAACGATTTTCTGGACCATCGCGACCGAACGCCGGCGGGATTCGGCTACGCCGCCTTCGGCAAGGTCATCGAAGGAATGGATGTCGTCGATAGCATCGTTGCGGTGGAGACTACCACCCACGGCCCGCACGGTGACGTTCCGGTCGAGCCGGTGGTGATAAACGACGCCCGTCGGGCATAGCAGACATGCAACTTCGCCGACGGACCAACCCGGGCTGTAAGGACGGAAGTGTTGACGCCATGCGTGCGAGGACAATAGAATTCGCTATCGGTTGGGGCGCTTACGGGGTGGACTCGCCGGCCCCAATAGCCGTTACGCTTGGAATGGACCGAATATGAATTGGGCAGACCTCTCGCTCACTGTTTTTATGTCAGTCTACACGTTCGCCCTCGTGGCGGTCTCAGCCTACGGGCTGCACCGTTACGTGCTGGTTTTTCTCTATTGTCGCCACCGCAAGAAGGTTCCCCAGCCGGCTGGGCGATTTGAGCAACTGCCGCGTGTTACGGTTCAGCTGCCGATGTACAACGAGCGCCGCGTCGCGAAACGGATCATCGAAGAGACGTGCAGGATCGAGTATCCGCGTGAGAAGCTCCAGATTCAGGTCGTGGACGACAGCACGGACGATACTTGCCGCATCGCGCGGGAGGCGGTCGCCCAAGCCAAGAGCGAGGGCTTTGACATCGAGTACATCCATCGCGAGGATCGCACCGGCTACAAGGCCGGCGCGCTGGCCAATGCGATGAAGTCAGCCACGGGCGAGTTCATCACCATTTTCGACGCCGACTTCATCCCCGCCACGGACATCCTGAAGCGGTCCATGGACTTCTTCACGGACCCGAAGGTCTGCGTGGTGCAGACGCGGTGGGAGCATCTGAACCGTAACGACAGCCTGCTGACGCGGTCCCAGGCGATATACCTCGACGGGCACTTCGCAATCGAGCACGTCGCGCGAAATCGCAGCGATCGTTTCATGAGCTTCAACGGCACGGCTGGGACGTGGCGGCGAGCGGCCATCGAGGACGCCGGCGGCTGGCAGCATGACACGCTGACCGAGGACTTGGACCTGTCCTACCGAGCCCAGTTGAAGGGCTGGAAGTTCGTCTTTCTTCCCGACCTGACAGCCCCGGCTGAGTTGCCGCCGGAGATGGGGGCGTTCAAGGCCCAACAGTTCCGGTGGACCAAGGGCGGGGCCCAGACCGCGCTGAAGCTGCTGCCGAAGGTCCTTATGTCCAAGGCCCCGCTTAAGGTGAAAGTCGAGGCGTTTTTCCACCTGACGTGCTTCACGATGCACCTGTACATGATGGTTCTCGTACTGCTGCTTTTCCCGGCGATGTATCTCCGCGCGGTGCCGATGGAGGCTGGGACCTTCTGGCGGGCGGCGTTCGATATGAGCGTCTTCACGTTGGCGACGATGTCGGCGGCGGTGTTCTACG
>Ga0180433_10011180_pt1 | contig 10677 bp, 9 predicted proteins | sample SS_ome_8_FD_132980 | JGI IMG/M metagenome (GOLD analysis project Ga0180433, IMG submission 132980) | Hypersaline lake sediment archaeal communities from the Salton Sea, California, USA - SS_1_D_1 metaG | ecosystem: Environmental > Aquatic > Non-marine Saline and Alkaline > Hypersaline > Sediment...
ACGGTAATGTCTCTCTGGTTGATTTTAGCATACTGGCTTATTACTGGACAGGATAATTTTAAAGAAATGAAACCAAATCCAAAATTTAAAATTATTGTTTCTTTTTTGGCTTTCTCCTTTTTGCTTTCTTGGCCCCTTTTGTCTTTGGCGGCCTCTTTGCACTTAAATCCTTCCCAGGGGGAATTTTCTCAAGGCGACACCTTTCTGGTGGAAATGAGAATTAATGTTGACGGAGAATGCATTAATGCTGTTGAGGCAAATATTAGTTTTCCCCAGGAGACCCTGGAGGCGCTTGATTTTACCCACGGAAACTCAATTATATTATTTTGGGTTGATCCTCCTACAATTAAACAGGAATCAGGCTTGATTTATTTTAGCGGGGTAATCCCGGGGGGTTACTGTGGCAGAATACCCGGCGATCCGGGATTGAGTAATTTGGTCGGAAGAATTGTTTTCCGGGTAAAAGGGGGGTCCGAGGAACCCGTTAAGGTTATTTTCCTGGAAAATACAAAAGTTTTATTAAATGATGGCCTGGGAACACCCGCCCGCCTGAGTCTTGCGGGCGGCAATTTCCAAATTCTATCTGAAGAAGCAGACGGGCCAAAAGACGACTGGGAGAAAGAAATAAAAGAAGACAGAATAATGCCCGAGCCCTTTACGATAGATATTCAAAAAGATCCAGCCCTGTTTGACGGCCAATATTTTATAACCTTTTTTACCGACGATAAACAAACCGGCATTGATCGCTACGAAATACGTGAGGAGTCGAGTGATTTAATAAAAAGAGGAGAGGGATGGGTTATGGGTAGCAGCCCTCATCTTTTAACAGATCAGGGGCTGGGAAGTAATATTTATGTTAAAGCGGTTGATATGGCTGGGAACGAAAGAGTTGAAATGGTAAAGGCCCGATACCCAACAAGATGGTATGAGGATTGGATAGTTTATGCTATAATTCTATTAATAATATCTTTTGTTATTTTATGGCTATCCAGAAAGGCGAGGCCGAACTAAATCAACCGACAGAACACGGGAATCCAAAAGGCAATAAGGCAATTTTATACCTTGCCTTTTTAATATTTGCAGCCTTGATTCCCTTCACTGCCGACGCAGCCACCTTATATTTTTCACCCTCTTCCGGTTCTTATACGGTAGGCCAAAACTTTTCTGTCGGAGTCTATGTATCAAGCTCAGACCAAGCCATGAATGCTGCGGCAGGGGAAATTTCTTTTCCAGCAAATAAGTTACAGGTAATCTCTCTTTCTAAGAGCGGCTCAATTTTTAATATCTGGGTACAAGAACCGCTGTTTTCCAATACCTCTGGCACAGTTAATTTTGAGGGCATTGTTTTGAATCCGGGCTTCAAAGGATCTTCGGGCAAGCTTATTACTATTAATTTCAAAACAAAAGCGGCGGGCAACATACCCCTGAGTTTTTCTACTGGATCGGTTTTAGCCAATGATGGCCAGGGAACCAATATTTTATCTAGGATGACTTTGGCCAATTATCTAAGCCAAACTGAAATAATTCCCCCAGAAGAATATGTCCCTCCGGCAAACACCCCTGGGGCTCCCAAGGTTTCTTCCTCAACCCATCCTGATTCTTTGAAATGGTATTCTGACAACGACCCTAAATTTGCCTGGGATGTATCTGAGGATATTACCGGAGCAAGGCTATTAGTGGACAAAGAGCCCATTGTTGTTTCTCCAACGGTAGCTTATTCTGAGCCGATAACAGAAAAACAAATAGAAGATTTAGCTGACGGTATTTGGTATTTCCACGTTCAACTCAGGAATAAAAACGGCTGGGGCGGAGTTGCTCACTTCAAATTCCAAATTGACACCCAGGCGCCAGAACTTTTTGAAATTAATGTAAGGGAGGGCAAAGAAACCACCAATCCTCAGCCGACTCTTCTCTTCGGGACAACCGATGCAACTTCCGGCATAGATTATTATGAAATAAAAATAGACCAGGAGCCGGCCCTGAGGGCAGAGGAAGAAGAATATAAAATGCCGCTTCAGGCATTCGGGCCCCACACGGTTATAGTGAAAGCAGTAGATAAGGCGGGCAACGAAACCCTGACCGTGGCAGAAATTAATATCCTGGCCATTGAGACACCGGTTATTACCGACTATCCTAAAAAGTTAACCGCTGGTAACGTTTTTTCAATAGAAGGCCTTGCTCTGCCAGAAACCAAAGTTAAGATTTATATACAAAGGGGTGCAGATTCCCTGTCGTCCAAATTAGCTACTTTTGCTGCCTCAGAGGCGGCGGTGGAAGAAGTAAGAAGCGACAAGCACGGAAGCTGGATCTACATTGGAAGCGATTCTCTAGAAGCGGGCAGGTATAAAATTTGGGCAGAAGCGGTAGACTCTTCCGGAGCGAAAAGCATGCCCTCAGAAGATATTACCGTTCAAGTCGTGGCCCCGGCCTTTCTTAAAATAGGCGAACTGGCCATAGACTATCTTACTACCATCATCACTCTTTCGGTCCTGGTTCTGGTTATAATTTTCGGCATAAGTTGGATGCGGCATAAGATAAAGGAGAGAAGAGAGGCGACAAGAAGAGAAGTTACCGAAGCCGAAAAAAAGCTGCATCAGGTTTTCAGGTCTCTGAGAAAGCAAATAGAAAAGGAGGTAGCAAAATTAGACGGCAAGCCCGACTTAAGTCCTAGCGAAAAAGAAATATACAATAATTTAAAAAAGGCCCTGAAAAATTCAGAAAAATATATAGGCAAGGAGATTAAAGACATAAAAAAAGAGCTCTAATGAAGAAGCCTAATCGGTAGTTTTAATGAGGTGGTTTTTAAGATCTAAAATCCACAAGGCCAGGGTTACCAAAACCGATTTACATTACGTAGGAAGCATCGGCATAGACCAGACCCTAATAAAAAGGGCTGGTTTTAAGCCGGGAGAAAGGGTTTTGGTAGTAGATAATGCCAGGGGATCAAGGCTTGAAACCTACGTAATCCAAGAAAGGGCAAACTCCGGCAGCATGGTCATTTACGGAGCCGCTGCCCATTTAATCAAAAAGGGGGACGAAATTATTATTATGGGATTTGAACTGACAGATAAAAAGATTAAAGCCAAAAATATCCTGGTTAACAATAAAAACAAATTTATAAAATATTTAAGATGAAAGGCGGTTTTATCTGCTCCAACTGCGGCCAATGGGTTTCTTTCTCAGAAGACATGGGCACAAGGCACCGCAACCATTGCCCTTTTTGTTTATGGTCAAAGCATGTTGATCTTGAGGTTTCGGGCGACAGGAAGTCAGACTGTAAAAGCGGAATGAAGCCGATCGGCCTCACCTTCAAGCAGGAGGGTAGGGACAAATACAGATCCGCCCGGCAGGGGGAGATTATGCTGATCCACGAATGTTTAGGCTGCAAAAAGATTTCCCTAAACAGAATTGCCGGCGACGACGATCCGGAGAATATACTTAAAGTGCTTAAAGAATCTCAGCAATTGCCTCCTGATAAAAAAAACCGGCTGCAAGAAAACAACATTAAACTAATATCGGATGACAATAAAAAAGAGGTTCTCGGGCAGCTCTTTGGCAAGGATTTCAGGTCCGTGCTATAATAGACAGCACAAAGGTCGTTTATTATTAAAGATAATTTTATGTCCAAAAATCTGGAAAACAAAGTAGCCATAGTTACCGGCGCCAGAAGGGGGATGGGAAGAGCTCATTCTTTGGCACTGGCTGGAGCCGGAGCTAAAATAGTCGTTTCTGATATTTCCCAGGAGGAATGCCAGCAGGTGGTTGAAGAAATCAAGAAGGCGGGCGGAGAGGCCCTAGCAGTAAAATGCGACGTGAGCGATAAAAAGGAAGTCGAGGAAATGGTTAAAAAGACGGTTGAGAAATTCGGTCGACTGGATATTCTGGTCAACAATGCAGGAATTTGCCAGTTCAAGCCGTTTTTGGAGCTTTCGGAACAAGAATGGAACAAGACTATTGACATCAATCTCAAAGGATATTTTCTTTGCGCTCAGGCGGCAGCCAAAGAGATGGTTAAACAGAAATCAGGCGCCATTGTTAATATTGCCTCTATTGCCATGGGCCAGGTGGGAATCGGCATGTCTTCAATCGCTCATTACTGCGCCTCCAAGGGAGGGATTGTGGCTATGACCCAGGCCATAGCTGCCGAACTTGCTCCTTATAATATTCGGGTCAATGCCGTAGCTCCCGGAGCCATTGAAACGCCAATGGCTGATGCAACAAAAAGCGACCCCCAAATACTGGAGGCGGCTCTGGCCAAAATTCCCATGAAAAGGATGGGTCAGCCAGAAGAAGTTGCCAGACTGGTTCTCTTTTTGGCCTCAGACAATTCTTCCTATATGACCGGCTCCACCGTGATAGTTGACGGAGGCTGGATGGCCGGCTATTGACAAGATTCTTTGATCGGTTAATATTATCATTGTTTGGTTTTGTTAAAAAAGAGGCGGACGGGAGTGAGCACCGTGGGATTGCCCTACAGCAGGAATTCCCTCAAGGCGGAGAGGAGCTGAGAATCAGCTTTCTTTATATATCTGCAGAGAGAAAGAAGGTTTAAGGCGAATCAAAACCTGAGAAGCTTTACTGTTCAGCATATCCTTACCTGGATGTGAATCTGCATAATGCGGATTTCAATCCCGCGCTCATTCCCTCTCGCCTCTTTTTTATTTTGGGCATATTATATTTATTGAAGAATTGATCAAGCAGTTCATATTTTGGAAAGGAAAAAGGCCGTTAGTAGCTTTCTCATAGTTTCGCTGTCAAACAAGAAACATTTGGCAGTTTTTTCTTTTCTTGACTTTTGTTCTTGATCTGCGATAATTAAGGAAGTATGCCCAAGGGAAAAAACAAGAAAATAAAAAAGGCGACCAAAGTTAAGAAAACAGAAGGCTCGGTCCATAAGACCAGAATGAGGATTATCGGCATTGGCGGAGGGGGCGGCTCCATTGTTTACGAAATTGCCCCCCGGCTGAAGAGAACAGACTTTCTTGTAGCCAACACTGACCAGCAGGCCCTGAAGGGAGTTTGCAGGCGAGTCAAAACCTTTCAGTTCGGCCAGCGTTTAACCCACGGCTTGGGGTGCGGCATGGATCCTCGATTGGGCCAGAGAGCGGCCCTAGAGGAAAAAGATAAAATCGCTAAGCTTTTTAAGGGGATAGATTTGTGTGTTTTCGTGGTCACGCTTGGGGGAGGAACGGGTTCGGGAGCCACGCCTGAATTTGCCAAAATAGCCAAAGAGGCGGGCGTAATAACCTTCGGCATATTCACTCTGCCTTTTAAGTTTGAGGGGTCTAGAAAAGCTCAAGCCGCCAAACACAGCCTGAACAGGGTTACTCCCCACCTGAATGCCTTTTGCCTTATTCCCAATGAAAATATTTTTAAGATTATTGAAAAATCAACCCCGCTCAAAGAAGCTTTTTCAGCCATCAACTATCAGCTTTCTGAAAATCTGAGGGGCTTAATTGAAATGATTTATTTGCCCGGCCTGATTAACATTGATTGGGCGGATTTAAGAACCATTCTGGAAGGCCGAGGAAAATTATCTTATTTAAACGCTACTGCCTCCCAGGGAGCCAACCGGGCAGAAGAAGCCGTTAAGGCCCTTTTGAAAAGCCCCCTAAACGAGTATAGTATTTTGGGGGCCGAAAAAATAATTTATAACATTACGTCTTCCCGCGGCCTGGGCATGAAGGAAGTGGAGCATATTTCTCAGGCTATCGCTAATTACAACACAAAGGCCAAAATTATTTTCGGCATTTCCCACGACAATGGCTATAAAGATAGGATCAGGATCGCTCTGTTGGGTGTGGGCTGCGGAGAAAAAAGCAAAACCCCTGTTTTAAAAAAGAAAATTGGACCAAAAAAGCAACCGAGGAAAAAACCCGTTCCTAAAGCAAAATCAAAGCCCAAACCCGCCAGAAAGGCCAAAAGAAAAACAAAATCCAAAGCCAAACCAGAAGCTGAGCCGGTCAAGGAAAGCGAAGCAAAGACCCCGGCCCGCAAAAGCGCTTTAGATTTGAGGAAAGAAGCAGAAGAAACGGAAAAAGAATTGTTAGAGGAAGAGAAATTCTGGGATATTCCAGCTTTTTTAAGGAAAAAGAAAGAAACAAGCTAGAATTATGATTGAAATTAGCAAAGACGTTTTAAAAAATATTTATAAGACGAGGCCGATCGGTGCCAGAAAGTATGATTTCGGGCTTCTGCTGGTTATCGGCGGCTCCGATTTTTATTCGGGCTCACCGGCCCTTTCTGCTTTGGCAGCTTTCCGGGCCGGAGCAGATATGGTAAGAATTTTAGCCCCCAAAAGAGCAGCTGACATTATAGCTTCTTTTTCTCCTAATCTGGCTGCCTATCCTCTGGAAGGCAAGTGGTTAGATGAGCCCGATTTAGCTGATCTGTTTTCCGTGACAGAATCAGCCAAGATTGTAGCCAGAGAAAATGCAGCCGTGGTTATCGGCGGAGGACTGGGCAGAAGCAAAGAAACTCAGACCGCTATTGTAAAATATCTGTCAGACATCTCTTTGCCGGTAGTGGTAGACGCTGACGCTATTCGGGCTGTGGCTCATAAGCCCGAAGTATTTGCCAATAAAAACTTTCTTTTTACCCCGCACGGCCAAGAGTTTTTCTTGTTAACGGGCCGGGAGGTAATTGGTAAATCAGACCAAGAAAAAATAAAGGCTGTCCAGGAAGAGTCAGCTAAATTAGGTACAACAATCTTGCTTAAGGGCGGCATCGACATTATTTCTGACGGCAAAGAAGTGGCAATAAACAGGACCGGCACTCCCTTTATGACCTCCGGCGGCTGTGGCGACACCCTAGCAGGAATTTGCGGAGCATTAATGGCCCGACGCATAAATCCTTTCATATCAGCTCAGGCGGCAGCCTATATAAACGGCAGAGCCGGTCAAATAGCCGGCAAAAAGAAGAAGGAAGGACTTTTGGCCACCGACCTGATTGAAGCCATCCCAGAAGCAATCCATTAAAAACTATGTATGATCTAATTATTATCGGCGGAGGACCAGCCGGCGTGGCAGCTGGCATTTATTCTGCCAGGCAAAAACTACAAACACTTTTAATTACTAAAGAATTCGGCGGCCAGATGACCAAGAAAGCAGTAGCCATTGAAAATTATCCGGGATTTGAAAAAATCTCCGGTTTACAGTTAAGCCAAAAATTCGAAAAGCATTTAAGAAAGCAGGGGATTGAGATAGAGAGAGATTCAGTAAGCCTGATCAAAAAAGCGGACAGTCTTTTTTATATCACCACGGGCAACCGGCAAAAATTCGAAGCCAGAGCGGTTATCGTGGCTTCGGGAGCTGATCCCAGGCCCTTGGAGGTTCCCGGCGAGAAAAAGTATATCGGTCGCGGTGTAAGCTATTGCGCTACCTGCGATGCTCCTTTGTTTGCCGGGAAAGAAGTAGCCGTCATCGGCGGAGGCAATGCTGGTTTTGAGACAGCCGTAGCCCTAAGTAGGTGGGCTGAAAAAATATATATCTTGGAACGCTCGGGAAAATTAGCCGCTGACGAGGCTAACCAGGAAATGGCCAGAAGGACAAAAAGAATCCAAACGATTACCAACGTTGATTTAAAAAAGATTGACGGAGAGCAGTTCGTTCATTCAATTGTTTATCAAGACAGCAAAACCGGCAAGAAAACCGCTCTGAGGGTTGAGGGGGTTTTTGTAGAGATCGGCAACGTACCGGCTACCGGTTTTGTCAAAAACCTGGTTGAATTTAATAACCGAGACGAAATTAAAATCAACCCCGGAACCAATATGACCAAAACTCCCGGCCTCTTTGCAGCCGGCGACGCGACCGACATCAAATACAAGCAAATCGTTATTGCCGCCGGCCAGGGAACCCAGGCAGCCCTATCTGTTTCCCAATATCTTAAATAAACCATGTCTACTACCGGAATCTCTTATCTAATTTTGCTTATCGCCTTGGGATACTTGATGTACCGTCTTTTTCAGTATTGGAAAAAAGAAAAAGATGCGGCCTCCAAGCAGGTTCTTTGCTTTATCGGCCTTTTCGGGTTGTTTGTCCTGCTTACTTTAAACGCTGGATTGTTTTTTTCCGAAAATAGCTGTGTTTTGGTAAAAAGATCACAAATCGGCGCTTTTATCCAGGCTTTTGCTTTCGCTGTCATGGCTTACCATATTGTTTATCTGAAATTCCCCAAAATATCTCCTTGGCTGGGCTTTTTTCCGGTTCTCGGCTTGGGATTGGCAGTGGCAATTTTAAACATGACCTTTCTGCAAATCAGCCCTTTTCTTGAGCCGAGCGGAGCCATCAACTGGGGAGTTCCCTTTGATTCTTCTCTGGCTGTTTTTATCTCCCTCTTAAGGTTTTTTCTTTTCCTTATTACTTTTGTTCCGCTGGTCGTTATTCTTTTTTCACAATTTAAAAAATCAACGGACTATTATTTGAAAGGAAAAAGCCTGGGGCTGGGCCTAACTCTTTTACTTGTTTTGGTGGGAGCCTCTTTCGATTTTCTCTTTATCTCTGTTTTCCGTTTAGACGCCGTGTGGCGAGATATAGCTTTTATCGTCTGCAGCCTTATCCTTTTGGTCACCCTTACTTTTACCCTGCCTCGCCCATCATCTAAAATATGAATATCTTATCAATCAAAGCTAGCAATATTTTAGACTCCAGGGGAAACTGGACCGTGGAAGTTAATTTGCAAACCGCGCAGGGTCTGTTTAAGGATTCTGCGCCTTCGGGGGCCTCTACTGGAAAATATGAAGCAGCAACCGTTGATCCCGAAAAAGCAGTAAAAAACATTAACGAATTAATTGCTCCCAAGCTAAGAGGCAGAAAGGTTCTTGACCAGCAGGAGATCGATAATTTTTTAAATCCTGAGAAATTCGGCAGTAATGCCACTACGCCCCTGTCAATGGCCGCTTGCCGGGCTGGCGCAGCGTCCCAGGATATGCAGCTCTGGCAATATATTAACAAGCTTTGCGGGGAACAATCTGCCAATTTGCCCGGCCTTTCCTTTAACATGATTAACGGAGGGGCCCACGCTTCCAATGGGCTTGATTTTCAGGAATTTATGGTGGTTTGCAGCCTCAAAAAAGCATCGGAAATCTACCAAGATTTGAGAAAAAAGCTGGGGAAAAACGTAGGTGATGAGGGCGGTTTTGCTCCCGATCTTAAATCCGCAGAAGAAGCCCTGGAGCTTTTATCTCAATACAATGTTAATATTATTATAGACGTGGCAGCTTCCCAGTTTTCAGAAGAGAAAAAGAAAGCCTATAACTTAGACTATTTCCAGCAGCTGGTTGGAAAATATCCGATCATCGGCCTAGAGGACCCTTTTTCAGAAGAAGACTGGCTTAGTTTCCAGGAAATTACTGCGAAACTGCACAGAAAAATAACCGTGGTCGGAGACGATCTTTTGGCCACCAACCCTCAAAGGATAAAGCGGGCCGGCCAAGAAAAGGCCTGCAACGGCCTTCTGCTGAAAATCAACCAGATTGGAACAGTCACCCGGGCCCTGGAGGCTTTCAGACTGGCCAAATCCTTCGGCTGGAAAATAATGGTTTCCCACAGATCGGGCGAAACCAACGACGACTTTATTGCTGATTTTGCCGTAGGCATAGGCGCTGATTTTATCAAAACAGGCGCTCCGGCCAGGGGAGAAAGAGTGGCAAAATATAATAGGCTGTTAAGAATTGAAAAAGAGAGTAAATTATAAAATATTTAGTTTCTGGACACTAATAGCTTTTGCAGTGGTTTTTGCAAATGATATAATATTAGAAAGAAATAAATTATGCCTGTTAGATTTCAAATACTAAAATTACATTTGCAAAACAAGAGCTTTACTCTCGCAGAGCTGCTTATCGTCGTTAGTATTGTTGTTGTCTTGCTGGCAATAGTTATTTTAGCCATCAATCCTGCCGAGCGCATGGCCAAAGCCAGAGACGACCAGAGGGAACAGCACCTGAATACGATTTGGAATGCCATAGAGCAGAAAATATATCAGGAAGGAGGCAAGTGGGATTGTACAGAAGTCCCCCAGCTTCCCGAAGAACCCACAGTTATCGGCTCGGGTGAATGCAATCTTTACCCCTGCCTTTACCCCAATTTTATTAATAATTTCGAGTCCCTTATTGATCCGCAAACAGGTTCTTTCAAAAGCCTAGATAATTACGATACCGGTTATAAAGTCTGGCAGGAACAGGATACTAAAAAAATATCTCTAAGCGGTCAGGGAGAAACAAGGATGATCTATATTGGTGATTCACCGTTATTAGACCAAGGAGAAGAATGTGGTTTTGATTCTGAGTGCGAATCGGGGCACTGCGTTGACGGTCTCTGTTGCAACGATTCCTGTACCGGAGACTGCGAGGCCTGCAACCTGACTGGTACCGAAGGAAGCTGTACTGCAAGGGAAGCTGATGATAACAGCGAAGTTACCACCCCCTGCCATCGTTGTAACGGCACCAGCACCACCTCAGTAGCCTATGACGGCGATGACGGACTAAGCTGTGCCGGAGACTGCACTCATTGTGACAGCGGCAGCTGTGTTAATTGGCCCAACAACACCCAGCAGGAAGACTGTACTGGTTTCTGCCAGGCCTGCCAATCAGGTGTCTGCGGGTATGTTACTGCCGGCACCGATCCCTATGAGGCCTGCGAGGCTACCGGCTGTGCTTCTGGCTACTGCGACGGTGCAGGC
>Ga0180433_10011182_pt1 | contig 10675 bp, 6 predicted proteins | sample SS_ome_8_FD_132980 | JGI IMG/M metagenome (GOLD analysis project Ga0180433, IMG submission 132980) | Hypersaline lake sediment archaeal communities from the Salton Sea, California, USA - SS_1_D_1 metaG | ecosystem: Environmental > Aquatic > Non-marine Saline and Alkaline > Hypersaline > Sediment...
AGCGGAAAAAGATCTTCAGAAACAGAAAAAAGCCAAAGAAGACACAGCAAAGAAGAAGAGAAAAAAATAATCCAAATCAAGTACATCGATGGGCTCCGGTATCAAAGGGCTATTCTGGCCGGCTGCCGGGAAATTATTGCCCGAGAGAAGGAGCTGAACAAGCTCAATGTTTTTCCTATACCGGATAGGGATACCGGTTCAAACCTCAAAAAAACCCTCTCCCCAGTGATTGATCGACTGTCTTTGCCCATCTCCGCTCTTGGTGAAGCCAGTCGGGAAATCGCCTTGACAGCCGTCTCTTCAGCTCTGGGATACTCCGGCATAATCCTTTCGCAGTTTCTGGCGGGGCTGGCTGAAGGATTTCAAAACTTGAAGCGCGCGTCTCTTAAAAATTTTGCCCAGGCCGCCTCTATAGCTTTCGAGAGAGCGTATAAAGCCATAAAACAGCCCTATGAAGGGACTGTATTGACTGTCTGTAGAGACTGGCTGTCTGAGGTGAAAAGGCTGTCAGCCGAAACGGAAAACTTCGTCGACTGCCTGCAGGAATCCTTGCAAAAGGCCCAGAATTCTCTGGCCAGCACCCCACAGCTTCTCGACATACTGAAAAAAAACAGAGTCGTGGATGCTGGCGGAAAAGCCTTTGTCCTTTTCTTGGAGGGCATCTTGACTTTCATTAAAAAAGGCAATGTGAGAGAGTTCATAGCTGAGGACCGAGCAGGAGCCGCGGCTGAGACACAAAGAAGGATTGGCCCGGAACTGCCCCACTGTGTGGAATGCTGTGTCAGAAAACAGAATCTCAACCGCCTCGACCTGGTTGCCGCTCTCGATGATTTGGGACAGGAGCTCATATTCTACGGCTCCAAAGATTATGCCAAAATCCGGATAAACACACCTTTTCCCGATAAAATTTTTTCCGTGGCTTCAGAATTCGGCAAAATTTCAGGACAAAGAATTCTCCCTAATGAATCAGACCTTCCTCAGGAAGAAAAGAGACCTCTCGCTTTTGTCACAGATACAACCTGCGATTTATCTGATGAGCACATCGCGAATAACGATGTTTACTTTGTACCGATCAAAGTGCAAATCGAGGACAGAGTTTTCACGGATAAAAAAGACATCATTCAAGAGGAATTCTACGCGAAGATGGCGTCTTCCTCGGTTCTGCCCAAGACCTCGCAGCCGAGTCTGCTGGACTTCAAAAGAACCTACAAAAGTCTTCTTTCCCACTATCAATCGATTATCTCTATTCATCTTTCCAGTGCGCTGAGCGGGACCTTTCACACCGCTCTTCAAGCGGCACAAGCCATCGCACCGCAGAGAATTACGGTTTTGGACAGTAAAAATGTTTCTGTCGGCCTGGGATTGATCCTGATCGAAGGATTCCGCGCTTACAAGAAAAAACTATCCCCCCGGGATCTCAGGGCTCGTCTCGAAAAAAGCATCACCGGCACAGATATCTTTGTCGGAATCCCAACGCTCAAATATCTGATCAAAGGGGGCCGGGTGACCAAAGCCAAGGGGCTCGTCTCCAAAATTTTAAACATCAACCCGGTCATTCGTGTCAGTGAAGACGGAAGGCTCGAAACCATCGGAAAAACAATAGGTCACCGTAAACTCGAAAAAAAAGTGCTGGAATTGGCTCTAAAGAGGATGGGAGCTGTGAGTGAACGTGAATGGGAATCGGAAAAATATCCTCTTCAGGATGAAAAAAGGCATGTATCGCTGGCTGTGGTGCATTCGAATGCCCAAGGGCTGGCAAAACGCGTTGCCGACCTCCTAACTCGACACACCGGACAACCAGTGGAGATGGTGATGAACGCCTCACCGGTCCTCGGAGCCCATGTCGGCCCTGGAGCCGTGGCCGTCGCGATTCTCAAACTCACTCCCGGGCTATCTTGATACGACTTTAATCCATTCTTCATCAATTCTTGACAAAGCTTCGCCCATCAACGACCAGGTAAAAGGAAGAATTGACAAAACTTCCCTTTGCGCAGAGAGGGGCCTTCGTGATAATAAAGACATGACCTCACATAACATGAACGGCTTTGCAAATAGAGGATGTCTGGAACGCTTCATGAAAGGTCAGAATAAAGAATTCGCGCAACTCCTCCTGCGGTGGTACAAATCCCATCACCGCAGCCTCCCCTGGAGAGAGGATCGAAATCCTTACAGAATTTGGATCTCTGAAATCATGCTCCAGCAGACTACTGTCCAAGCAGTTATACCTTATTTCACAAAATGGATGAAGCGATTTCCCGATATCCGGTCGCTCAGCGAGGCTTCATTGCAGGAAGTATTGAAGGCCTGGCAAGGCCTGGGCTACTACCAGAGGGCCAAAAATATCCACAAAGCTGCGCGGATTTTTTCGGACGAATACCGGGGAAATATTCCTGATGAGTATGACACCCTGAGAACTATACCGGGATTCGGGCCCTACACCACCGCTGCCGTTCTGAGCATCGCTTTTGAGAAGGCATATCCTGTCATCGATGCCAACGTCCGGCGTGTCTGGATGAGGCTTATCGGACTCAAGCTGCAGGCCAATCCAAGAGTCGATGCATCCATAAAAAAACACATGGATCCCTTTTTCCCTTCAGCACAGATTGGTCTTTTCAATCAAGCCATGATGGAGCTGGGGGCCCTCATCTGCCGGTCAAAAAATCCCTTGTGCCTGCTCTGTCCGGTCTCGAATTTCTGCACAGCCTATGAAAAGGGCGAACAAGAAATTATACCCAGCCCGAAGAAAAGGAGCTATCGAAAAATCGACGCCGTCATCGGACTTATTCAAAAAGGAGACAGGTATCTGATACAGAAAAGACCGCCCGAGGGCCTTCTGGCTGATTTGTGGGAGTTCCCGGGAGGAAAAAGAGAAGGCGGCGAAACCCTGGAAGAGGCTCTTTCCCGGGAGATCAGAGAGGAATTGCAGGCTGAAGTGGAAACTGCGGACCTGCTCACAAGCGTCAAACATGCCTACACACAGTTTCAAGTCAAGCTCTATGCCTTCTCTTGCACTCTCAAGGATGTGCTGCCACCTCTGCCGAGAGACAAATACCGCTGGGTGAGCCTCAAGGCCATGAAACGCTATCCTTTTCCATCGGGAAGCGCGAAAATCATCCAATTCCTCGAAAAACACAATACACCATAATCTAATCGGGGGGCAAAACAAAGCCCCTTTTTTAGATATAAAATTCCCTTTCTTTCGGCTATAATTATCGCGATGGTTATTCACGTGGAGATTATTCATATGGTTAAGATTTTTACTTGCTTCATAGTCATGCTGATGCTCTGCTCTCCTGTTCCCTTTTCAGCCACTGGGTTAATTCTTTTCTCTGATGGGGAGCTTTCGTCTTATTTGCCTCAATCGGATGAGGTCAAAGGGTGGAGCAGGAACGAGGCTTTTGAGGAATACAAGGGTGACGACCTCTTTTTCTACATCAACGGCGGTGCGGAAATCTATCACGAATTCGGATTCGAGCGGGTCATCGTCCAGGATTATCAGAGCGAAAACGGAAAATCGGCTTCCCTGGAAATCTATGAAATGACCGATCCTTCGAGTGCCTACGGGATGTATTCCTTCAAGTCAGGCGGAGAGGGCGAAGGGCTTGACCTGGGCGCAGGAGGTAAACTCCAGGACTACTACTTGAATTTCTGGAAAGGGAAATATCTCGTCACTATCACGGGATTTGACGAGGATGCAGAGACTATCCAAGGATTGCAGTCTCTGGCCAAAGCTGCAGATACGCGCATAATCTCTGAGGCAAGATCAGAAAGGCCGTCTCTCGTGGGATGGCTGCCCAAAGATGGTCTGAAGCCTGATGACGTGAAATATTTCCAGGGAAACCTCGGGTTGTTCAACAGCTATCCCTTCACCACCAAGAGCCTCTTTAAAGTTACAGAGGCCGTAAAAGGAACCTACGGCGGCGGTTACGATATTTATATCATCCGGTACAGCAATGAACATGTGAGCGACGAAGTTTTCCGCTCTGCCGGCAAAGAATTGCCGCATGAGTCCCGCTATAAGAGTGTGAAGGCCAAAGATGGCACCCTGGAACTGATAGACGAGAAAGGCACCCTCATCCTCATTCAACCGTCCAAAAACTACCTGATCATAGTTTTGGGACCAGCAAGCTTTGACCGCGCTATGCAAATCGCGGCTGATCTCCGGAGCCATATCAACAATCTTTAGAAAAATTCGGAACTGAAGACTACGCTGAGATTTAAGAAGAGCAATCCTGCGAAGGATAAGGTCATGATAGAACTGGGTGATATTACCACTGCGCGGAAAAATATAGCCGGAAGAGTCCACAGGACTCCGATGATTGCCTCAACTTCATTGGGAAAGCAATTTGGTGTGAACCTTTACTTCAAAGCTGAGCTCTTCCAGAAAACAGGGTCCTTCAAGCCAAGGGGTGCCATCAACAAAGTCCTTTCTTTAGCTCCGGAAGAGAAAAAGCGAGGTGTCGTCACTATCTCGTCCGGCAATCATGCCCAAGGGCTGGCCTATGCCACATCTCTATTCAAAATTCCGACGACTGTAGTGATGCCAGGCTATTCTTTTGCCAGCAAAATCAATGCCGCCAAGGGATTCGGCGCCGAAGTGATTATCACGGAAAATAACCTTCTCAATGCCGGCCTTGATATCCAGAGGGAACGCAACCTGGTTATGGTCCATCCTTTTGATGATCCCGCCATCGTGGCCGGACAGGGAACCATAGGATTGGAGATTCTGGAGGATGTGCCCGATGTGGATTTCGTTATTGTCGCTGTGGGTGGCGGAGGCTTGATATCCGGTATCGCCGCGGCTGTCAAAATGAAAAGACCCGAGGCTAGAATCATCGGCGTTGAGCCTGAAGGAGCCGCAGCCATGTGGCAGAGCCTCAGGCAGAATAAGGCCGTTCACCTGGAAAGCGTCGACACCATCGCCGACGGACTTGCCGCCCCCTTTGCCGGTGAGATCAACTTCGCACTCGTTAAAAAATATGTCGATGAACTGGTCCTTCTTTCCGATGATGAATTCATCGAACCCATATGTCTGATTTTGGAACGCACCAAACTTCTCACCGAACCTGCCGGGGCGGCGAGTTTTGCTGCCCTATTCCATAATAAGCTCCGGATTCCCCAGGGATCTAAAGTCGTGTGCGTCTTGAGTGGAGGGAACCTCGACCGGGAACGTCTGGCGCAATTCTTGAGCAGAACCTCCTGAGCAAAGAGAAGTACTTTGTTATAGTTATAAATTGCAGCTCGGTTTGTGAGAGTTTAGTATCTGAGGATTAAATTCTCGATGCCGTTCTGCTCAAATTCCCTCTGATATTTCTCGCGAAAAGGTCTCTCCCTGTCCACAATTTCATCAAAAGTCATCCCTTTCACAGCATCTTCCCCATATTTCTTGATGAGATCACGCTCGACAAGCCGCAAGAGCAAGCCTTCCCAAAACAGCTCGTTGTCATATTCGTCGATATAATCGTTGAGGCTGTCCTCGAATTCAGCCGTGGGATAATGCTTCTTGAGCCCCGCGTCAAAATCGACGGTGTCCTCCATTTTTTCCCTTCTAGCAATGGATAAGACGTGGTCCAGGATATCATCAAACGCTGGAATTTGGTCGTCCACTGAACGGATGGAATTAATAAGCCAATTGCCCAGGTAAACCAGTTTCAGAAGGTCTTGGAATTGGTCTTTTGAGAGTGAGATCTTTATGCTTTTGCTCATTGTCTTTTCCTTCGAGTTTCCGCTCAAAAGTACCAGAAATCTTACCAAAAGGCAAAACCAAAGGCCATCTACACGAGAATTTTGTAGGTCTGAGAGAATGGCCTTTTTGGGCGGGAGTTCAGATGGTGAATGCCATCACCACGGCAAAGCAGTGGCCTCCGTTCCGGGAGATCCAGCCCTCAAGAAGGTGCAATCAATCTGCAATCAGTTTCCTCACCGCCTCTGCCAGAGCTTCACCTCCAGTGTCAGAGGCCAACCTCAAAATTCCTTTTCTATCTATAAGAAAGTACTTGGGAACAGAACGGATACTGTACAGCTTTGCGGCGTCATCATCTATGCCTTTTCCGGAAAAAACAATCTTCCAGGGGACCTTTCTCTTTTCCAAAAACTCTTCGAGCCCCTCCCTCTCTGAATCAAGGCTTATCCCGATTATCTCGAATCCCTGCGGATGAAGCTCCTCGTATAATTTCTTGAGCTCGGGAAGACCGGCCACACAGGGAGGACACCACGTCGCCCAGAAATCTATCAGGACAACTTTTCCTCTGTCCTGGTTCAGGGAATAGACATCACCGGACAGCAAAGACCCTGAAAAGTTTTTGGCCGGTTGATCGATCCCTGTTTTGGCCTTCATCCTGGCGATAAGATCTTTGAACCGCTTGTCGTCATGAAGGACCTTAAACTCACTTTGCAGCAAATATTCATAGGCATCAAAACCCCTATCCACGGATTTTTCCAGCCATTCATAAGCCGTTTCTTTCTTTTTCTGAGCCAGATAAATTCGAAAAATGAAAAAGCTTGTGTACGGAGACTGCCCTCCCGATTTTCTGTCCACATCGAGAGCCGTCTCGAGAGCTTCATCGTGTCGCTGGAGCATAAAAAGAAGCCTGATTTTATCGGCCATAACTTCAGGGGCCTCCCCCACTCTTTCGATGATCTTTTCGAAAGTCTGTAGAGCGTCCCCATATCTTTCCATGGCCATCAGAATTTTGTATTTCATGTCGATCAGACTTTCTGTCTCCCCGTATTTTTGAATCCCATCATTCACCAGTACGAGCGCTTGGTCGAACTCATCCTTATCCATTAAATTCGAGGCTTTATGAAGAATGTCCTTTTCCTCCGCGACAAGACACACCGTAAAGACAACAAGGAAAAGAACGACAACAGCCAGTCGCTGTGGTTGTTTAGCTTTATGCATCGGGCTCCCTCCTCGAGTTCATGACGATCTCACCGTTATAAACGGAATATTTTTCAAAAAGTTCTTCCTATACTCTGGCTGTATCAATAAAATATCAATTGGGCAAAAATAAAGCTAGAGAGGGCAACAGAAATGAAAAAAACTTTTTTCGTTCTATCGATTATTGTTGTCGCGGTATGGCCTTGCCGCCAAAACAATGTCATCGCGGCAAACAGTTCAGATGAATCGACTGTGGAGATAAGGTTTGCACCGCCTCATTATGTATATGTCCACGCCGACTGGTGCAATTCATTAACAGAAAGGCCTTATTATGACTGCATCCTCCACACAATTTCTGTTGTGAACGCGTCAAAAAAACCATTCCAGATTGATTCTGTTAAAATCGAAGCGCTGAAAGCCGGCCGTATGATTCAATGCCGTGTCTTGCACGATAAGGAGATTCGGAGCGTCTCGAAGCCGCTTTTGGAGCAGTTCAAGGGAGATTTTCAACCATTTATTAACCTCATTTTATGGACAAACAAGGTCGTTCCTCAGAGCATTCAGCTCACTTCAGAAACAAATGTAAAGCCAAAATCCGCTTTGATAATTTTCAATACTTATCTCTCTTTCTCCGTTCTACCAGATGAACTCAGGATTTCAGCTATTGGAAGGGCGTCCGACGGAAAAAAGCTCCAAGCAGAAGGATTGCTGAAAGTTGTCCAATACAAGAACAAGGTCAAGCACAGCCTCCCTCTTGAGGGCTCGTGGTTCATGCGAGGAATGCCGGCAAACGGCGTTCTGGATCACCACAGGTTCGGCATTCCGAATGAATATGGTGTGGATTTTTGCCGGATGAGCCCCACCGGAGAGCTCTTCAAGAACGAAGGGAAAGAAGCCAGCGATTACTACGGCTTAGGCGAGAAGGTTCTGGCTTCGGCTGACGGGACAGTTGTCGCCATCAACAATAGCGCTATACAGAAATGGACACGATTCAATCCTGCGGAAGGAGAATCACCACAGGAATTTCAAAAACGCCAATTCGAAGCGATGAAAGACGCCCTTAGAGGCAGTGTGCACGACTGGGTTGGCGGGAATTATGTCATCATCAAGCACGCAGAGGGCGAATACTCCTCTTATTTTCACCTCAGGGAGAAGAGCGTCCGTGTCAAAGTGGGTGATAACGTACAGAAAGGCCAACACATCGGCGATGTGGGAAACACGGGCGATTCCTTCGAAGTTCATCTTCACTTCCAATTGAACGACAGCCCTGACTTTGCGAGCGGCCGGAGCCTTCCCTTCTCTTTCGAAAATATCCAGACACAATTCCGTGAACCGGGCAGGTTTGTCAGGTCTGAAAAATAATTTACATCCAGTTCAATACGCTGCAAAGGCGGATTTCACCTGTACTGTACACGTCTTATGGGTGAAGAATAATAGAGAATGCGGGGCACAGAATAAAGCAAGGAAATTCCAATTGGTATGAATGGCGGAGAGGGTGGGATTCGAACCCACGGTACCGGTTGATGCCGGCACAATCGCTTAGCAGGCGACCCTGATCAGCCACTCCAGCACCTCTCCACCCTGGGTCAATAAGGTGTCTATTCTATCATCTTTCCCCGAATTATCAAAATCTGCGACCACCTTCCCCACTGCAGATATTCGCTTTCCTTTTCTCTGCAATGGGACAGGAGACAGAATTGAGTCTCCTCACTTAGAATACTCTGACACTAACTATTGAGATAATAACCCCCTGTTTGCTAAGAAGGCAATTTCAGGTCCCAAAAGAAGCGCTAAAGCGCAGAAAACGCCCTCTTTTTTTATCTATTTATAATATTTTGTTTAAGTTGACGAAGCCAGACCTCAAGAATCCAAGAATCAAGAATAGGGATCGCCAAATAAGGGTCCGGGGAACGCACCCGGTGAACGAGGGAGCGTTCCCCGGTTGTCATCAGTTCAAAAATTTAATCTCACGGCAATCTGGATAACCCGCCCGTGGAAATAGGTCTGGGCATCACCGAATGTGTCCTGATCATACCAGTTGTTGAACACTTGCCAGACATTTTGCTTGTTGAACAGGTTGAAGGCTTCGGCAAAAATGTTGATCCGGCCATCCCAGAAGAATTTTCCGATCCGGGCATCCACCCTTGCATAGTAAGGCGTTCTGAAGACATTTCTCTTCTCAGCCACGGGGTCATCAGGCCTGTCAGTGCGACCGTCATTGTTTTTATCAAAAAGAGCTGCTGCGCTGTAGGGCAGTCCGCTTTGCACTGTGATAAGGGTCGACAGTTGAAAACCATAGGGGAGATTGCCCGTTCCGCTGAAGACAAACTTGTGCGGGATGTCGTACTGGGCAGGCCCGTATTCTTTGGAAATATCGTTGGGATCATCAGGGGTGCTGTTGAAGTTGTCGTTCAGCACATCTCTCCACTTGGACCAGGTGTAGCTCGTCATGAACTGGAAGCCGTGACTGAATTTTTTTTCGAGAGATACGTGGAATGAAGTATAATCTGAATAATTGTCATACCCGATGGCCCGTCTCTTCGGCCCGCCGTCTGTGGTTCCTGTGTTATCTTCTTTCCAGTTGACGACCCTCTGGCTATAGATATCCCGCCCGTTCCGATCGGTGAATTCCAAGGATAGGGACAGATTGGGAAGGATTTCCCGCTCGATTCCGATGCCCCAGACATCGGAATAGGGCGTCTTGAAAGGTTCCTCGAGGAAGCGAATCTCTGACGGCGGGAGCTCAATACCAGGGGCTGGAGGACCGCCGAGAAATTCGGCCAGACCGAAATAGATTTTTTGGATATACCCGAATCCCCCGTAGTTTTCATCAAGGAGAAGAGCATTTCCCGTCTGGTGGTCATAAAACCGGCCGATGTGCCCCCTGATAGCGGTCTTGTGGTCTCCGAACGGATCCCATGAAAAACCGAAGCGTGGAGAAAACTGGTTGTGGTTCCAGGGAGACATGGTGTCATACCGGAAGCCAAGATTGAGGACCAGGTTATCCCGGATTTCCCAGCTGTCCTGGATATAGGCGCCGTAGCTTCTGAGGGTCACATCATACTCTAAACCCCGCCCTACCGGTTCAAAAGCGACGGTGATAACAGGAAACGCCCGGCTATCGGTAGCATACTGGACCAAATTGTGGAGCAAAAGATAACCACTCTGGTTGTCGTTGATGAACCTGAATCCTGTTTTGAAAGTGTGGTTTCCTGCCAGGCTATCGATAAAAAATGTCAGATCTTCGGACCATTGGAATTTTTTGCTGCGGAATTCCCTGGGGTCCTCAAGCCAACGCCCTGAAACAAAGCTAGGAAAAGCTTCGTAGGGAGTTTCCGGAACGTTTGGCTCGTTGATATCTTTTCTGTTAAGGTAACCCAGATTGCTTTCCAGAAAAACCTTCTGTGAAAAGGTGGTGGACAAGTTGACCTTGAATTGCCAACCGGGAATCTTCACCGTGTGTCCGGCGCTGGGCAGGGTTCCTCCGCCTACAGGCTGTCCTGACCTCAGGTCGCCGACCCAGTTTGTTTTGCTGTTCGGAAAATACATGCCCGAAAAGGTCAATCTGTTGGTCTCGCTGAGGATGGCTGAAAGCTTCAAGAAGTAGGTTTGATCGGAAGTCTTGGGTTCGGCATCGAAGTTTTCCGGTCGCCCGTAGAAATCGTATTTCAGTTCTTCAGGCACGATGGAAAAGTCATATTCCACGCCCTGTTTCTGATTCACGAACTGAGTGGCCGCGAAGAACCAAACCCTGTCTTTGACAATCGGGCCTCCGATGGTGAACCCGTATTCGTA
>Ga0180433_10011185_pt1 | contig 10671 bp, 5 predicted proteins | sample SS_ome_8_FD_132980 | JGI IMG/M metagenome (GOLD analysis project Ga0180433, IMG submission 132980) | Hypersaline lake sediment archaeal communities from the Salton Sea, California, USA - SS_1_D_1 metaG | ecosystem: Environmental > Aquatic > Non-marine Saline and Alkaline > Hypersaline > Sediment...
AAAAAGAAAAAAAAGACAAAAAATGAAAAAAATGACCGTTTTTACAAAATTATTGTTCGTTACACTGCTTGCTGGTCAGGCACGTGATGCACTGTGTATGAAGTTTTTAAATAGCTTTTTTGGCCAGACTAAAAATAATACCTACACAGAAAAACCAATCTTTACCAAAGAAGAAAGGCTTTTATTTTGCGATGATCAAAAAAATCCGACAGAATTTGATCCCAAAAAAGGAATGGTTCCCTGGTGGGAAAAACCCAAAGGAATCATTTTTTCGAACTGGTACTACGGGTATGAAAAAAAAGTGATCAACAATTTTTTAAAAGAAATGGTTGCGTCACTTCCTTTAGACACATTAAGGCTCGCTTTTTCTGGTAAAATAGAAAAAATAAATAACTCAAGCAGTAAAAGTATACAAAACTTTTTTGCTATGAAAGAAATAATAGAAACCGTTGTAAAAAAAACAGCAGAAATGAAAGGTTCTCTTCTAAAAGCAAGAATCGAAGAACCAATAGACTGGCGCCCCTGTTCTCGTTGGAACCTACATTTTGAAACTGAGTACTTTCAAAAAAGCTTTTTTGAAAGACTAAAAAAAGAACTAGCTAACTCGTGTTGTCGTCCAGAATACTTTTCACTAGAAGAAATTGCCTGCATGAAACACATGTGCAAAAATAACGGCAAATTTCCAGCTGCCCCCAAAAAACTTGGTGAAAAACTCAAAGAAAAACTCAAAACTAAAATGAAAAAAGAATCAATTGAAGCAGAAGCAAATCGTTTACACAAGATTGGATTTGAAAAAAAAGAAATATCAAGAGAAAAAATGATCGACTGCATTATAAAATGCATAAAATCATAAAAACAATTCAAAAAATAGAGGTAAGCTCACTTCTCTAAAAACTATGGAGGACAAGTAAAATGAAAAAAATGACCGTCTTTACAAAAATGTTATTTGTTGCGCTGCTTGCTGGACAGGCACGTGATGCGTTGTGTATGGATTTTTTTAAAAAAGCAGGATCAGGTCTTAGAAAACTTGCTGGATCATTTTTAAATTCAGACGAAAAAAAAGAGAGGCTGCCAGAAGATCTGAAACCATTTTATCCAATAAAACAAGACTCTATAAAACAGGAAGAGCAGTGGTATAAGATGAAAGAGAACACCACTGATTATCCCACGTTCTTTGAAGCTATCAATAAACAGGTTCCTTTAGAGGTTTCGAAAATCGTATTCCAACCTTCAACGCGTCTCGATCAAAAGGAAAATGAAGAATACAAAAATAAGAAGTTAAGGGAAATTTTTGAAACGACCCCGGAGTCGATTGAGTTACTCATGAAACAGCTGGCGGCGAAAAAACACGTGAAAAAACTTTTGTACCTGGGAGACACAGTTTCTTCAACTCTCGACGAACTCAAAAATATAATGAGCCGTAGAGAGGAAAAATTTTCACTATCGAGTAGGCCTTTTAGGCAAATCTGCTTGTATGGATCCAACAAAGCCGAAAACCTTTGGGAATACCGCTTTTTAGAAAAAAGAATAAGACTGATAGGCCACCACAACAAACAACTTTTTGCCAATCTCTACTTTTTGACACAGATAGGCAGATGGCCAAGGGATGCAAACACAGAAGAATATGCAATGAACATGCTCGAAGATGAGGAGTGGAGAATCCACATGAGAGATAGCGGGGCATGGAAAAATGAGCAGGCAAGAAAATTTTTGGATGGCTCTCGTTTGGATGGCACTCATCCTGAAAATAAAACAGGAAAACTCAACAAACAAAGATTAGAAAATCGCAGAATCGACTGCCAAATAGTCTGTAAATAATAATTTCATCCCCGGCAAGATGTCGGGGGTTTTCTTTTGACCGACCCAAAGCGGCCGTTTGACAATCTTGCCCCCTCGATTAGTCTAAATAAAGAGGTTATTATCCCATTTTTTAAAAATTTAGAGGGTACCACGTACATGGCAAAACAGGCCGTTCATCTGACCACTTATCTTCCGAAAGTTCTTTTGCTGGGCATCGCTGCACCGTACAACAGAACCAAAGACATCGACTCATACTACAACGAATTTCTGAGTCTCATCAAAACAAACGGTGTTACATACCACGAAACTGCATTTGTGAAACTGCGGGAAGTTAACCCTGTATTTTTTTTAACCAAGGGAAAACTGGAAGATCTCAAAAAATTGTGTGACGACCAAGAAATTGAAGAGCTTATTATTTCTGAGTCATTGACCGCACAACAAGAACGTAACCTATCTGATTTTTTGAATGTCCGAGTATTTGACCGTACCAAACTGATTTTAGAAATTTTTGAAAAACATGCACACTCAGCCGAAGGAAAAACACAAGTTGCGGTTGCCCTGCTTCAGTACAAAAAATCTCGTCTTGCGGGTAAAGGTATCCATATGGGTCAGCAAAAAGGCGTCATCGGTTTGCGTGCGGGTTTTGGTGAAACCGCAAAAGAACGAGAAACACGTGATATCAATACACAAATTTTGAAACTGAAAAAGAAGTTAAAAAAAATTCAACAGACACGAAATACGCAAAGAAAAAATAGACTCACAAATAAAATTCCAAATCTTTGTTTAATTGGATACACCAACGCAGGAAAATCTACCGTTTTAAATGGTCTAACAAAATCTGCGGTTGATGCTGAAAATAAACTGTTTGCAACACTTGATACCACCACACGAGAACTTTTCATTGAAGGAGAAAAAAAAGGCCTCATTTCTGACTCTGTTGGGTTTATTCAAAATCTTCCGCACCATCTGATTGAAGCATTTAAATCTACGCTTGATGAACTGCAATACGCGGACTTGTTATTGCATGTTGTTGACGTTTCCAATCCAAACTGGGAGTCGCACATTAAAGTGGTTCATTCTATCTTGCATGAGTTGAATGTTGACAAACAAACTCTTTATATTTTTAACAAAATTGACCAGGTAGAGGACCTAGAAACTGTTCAAGAAAAAATTGCGACCTTTCAACCGTACGTTTTGACCTGCGCACAAGAAAAAACAGGTTTACAAACACTCAAAAACATTTTACATTCATGGCAGGATACAAGTTCTTAGTTGCCATTTTTTTTGGACATAACAATGAAAAAACCAACATCACTTTTTGCAGCATTGCCTGCATTTTTTTTTGTCTTCAATTTGTGTGGGATGAAAAAAACAATATATGATGAGATTGGATCTGAAAATCTACACGGCGAAGATCCATTTTATAATGTCGCACGTATGATACAGAGCAGCAAAAAAAACAACTCCAATTCAAAAAAATCTCAAAATTCTGAGCCCGCTTCTCCATCAAAAAATAACTCTAAAAAGTAGGATTCTTTTTTTTCTGTTTACACCTCGTTAATTTTGTAGTAAAAAACAGCCAAGCATTTCTTTGTTCAACCTCTGTTTTTGACAAAAAAGGAAACCGTAATGAAAAAACAGAAACTGTTTTTTACTGCAGCTATTTTTTCCCTTCTTTTTTTTACCAACATATACTCGCAAGAATCACAAGAAACAGATTCCTACACTGACCGCATGGTAGAACAAGCTTCTTATTTTTATCAAAACGGTTTGTATGAAAAAGCAGAACGTCTTTACCAAGAAGCATCAAAACAGGACCCCGAAAATCCGGAAGCTTGGTTTGGTCTTGGCAACGTGCTTTTTAAAAAGAAAAAGTGGAATGATGCGTATCAGTGTTTTAAAACAATGATTGAACTAAATCCAACACACGCTCCTGGATTTATGAATACAGCACTTTCTTTGCTCAAACAAGAAAGAACACAAGAAGCAATTCCATATCTCGAAAAATCCATTAGTTTACATCTTAGCCCCAAAGCAATCGCACTTCTTTGCGTGTTGTTACAAGAAACAGAACGACATGAAGAAGCGCTTATGTACCTGAGAATAGCGCTTGCACTTTCACCGGGCGATTCGGATATTTTATTCAAAATCGGAATATCCCTCCATGCTCTTGGTCAAAGTGCAGAAGCGCTTGAATCGTTTCAAAACATTTTGAAGGAAAACCCGTACCATGTTCCTGCGCTTATTGAGACTGCACACATATACACTGCTCAAAAACGATACGCTCGAGCAATTCATCTTTACAAAGATACGCTGCGCCTCAAGCCAGATTTAAAACAGGTGCGCCGTGCATGTGCATCTTTATTGCAAGCAATTGGAAGAGAAGAAGAGATTATTGATCTTTACGAAACCATTTTAGAAAAAACTTCTGATTACGAAGCACAAAAAGAAGATGATTTTTCCAATTGCAGTGCACCGGAAGAGCTCATTGATGCAATGATTATCTTAAGCCTACAAAAAGAAACTACAACCGATAAAAAAGAGCGAAAAAAAATAGACAAAAAACAAAAAGAAATTTTCATAAAAATAAATCAACTCAGAACGCTTTACCACGAATTTAGTACACCCCAAAAGTTAGAAGAGCTCACCGAATATTTGACAGATGCAAACAAAACATTATTTGAAAACATGCAGAAAAAAAAGAAAGTATCTAAGCAGATAGAAAAAACAAAAAAGTTTAAGCTCTTTCTTAAAAATGAAATTAAAAATCTTGTTCAACCTCTCAACCAGTAGGAAGTAGTATGCACAAAACACAAATTCTTTTTTCTTGCATTATGTTTTCTTTGCACATGTGTGCACACGAATCACGGTACCTGGGCATTCAAGACGATACTCCTTTTGTAGAACCAATAAAAAAAGGAGTACAACAACCACCAAAACTAGAGGGTTTTTCCGATCTTTTTGCACGAGCAAATGAACTGTTTCAAAGCGGGAAACTAGACGAAGCAATTTTGTATTACGGAAAAACAATAGACATAAACCCTTCTTGTTTTCAGGCACATTTTAATCGTGGACTTGCACAGACAAAAAAACAAAACTATGCAGCGGCAGAACAAAACTATAGAAAAGCTTTGGAAGTTCATCCTGAATACGAAAAAGCCCACTTGGCACTTGCAGCAACCTTAAAGTCAGCTGAAAAGTTTGACGATGCAATTACTGAATACAAAAATATTCTTCAAAAAAGTCCGTACCATTTTGATGCGCATATGGCACTTGGTCATTTGCTTTGCGATCTGCGCAGATTTGATGAAGCAATTTTCTTGTTTGAAAAAGCAATGCAACTGAAACCAGAAAATACGCAAGGAAAATTTAGTCTTGCAAATGCGTTTACCATGAAAGACGAGCCAGCAAAAGCACTTCCACTGTTTCTGGAAATAGAACAACAAATACCGCAATCGGCAAACGTGTTGTGCAACATTGCATACACCTACAAAAAAATGGGATGGATGGAAGAAGCTCTCAACTACTACCGAAAAACGATAGCGGTTGACCCAAATCATGCAGAAGGTCATTTTGCACTCGGCACTTCTTTAATCACCATCGAAGACTTTGAAAATGGATGGAGAGAATACGAATGGCGCTGGCAGAAAAAACGTCCACCGTTTGCGCCACCACACAGGGCATTCTGGGATGGGTCCGATCTTTCTGGACAAGTTATTTTGTTGCAAGCAGAACAAGGATTGGGGGATACGTTTCAGTTCATTCGCCTTGGAAAAATCGCAAAAGAACGTGGCGCACTGGTAATTGCTGCTGTACAAAACCCTCTTGTAAAAATTCTTTCTAACTGCACCTTTATCGATCGTGTTATATCGCTCAAAGAACCGTCACCGCCATCTGATGTATGTGCATCGTTGATGAGTCTTCCGCACATTCTTGGTACAACGGTTGAAACCATTCCAATAGAAATTCCATACCTACACGCAGATGAATCGCTAGTAGAGTTTTGGGGAAAAGAACTTGCCGACGATCACAATTTTAAAATCGGCATTTGTTGGCAGGGAAATCCAAACTACAGCACGCCGTTTTTACGAAATGCAGTTGCGGCAAAATCGGTAAACTTACGTGACCTAGAACCGATCAGTCAACTACCAGGCGTCAGTTTGTACTGCCTGCAAAAAACAACGGGCGAAGAACAAATTGATCAATTACCAGACAGTTTTTCTTTGCATGTGTTTGGTCCTGATTTTGATAGAGCACATGGAGCATTCATGGACACTGCAGCGGTGATGAAACATCTTGATCTTGTACTGACTGTTGACACTTCAATTGCACACCTTGCAGGTGGACTTGGAGTACCGGTGTGGGTTATTTTGCCCGAACCTGCCGACTGGCGATGGATGCTCAGAGAAAGTGACTCTCCGTGGTATCCACACATGCGTCTTTTTAGACAACCAAGCTACGGTGATTGGGACTCTGTAATACGCACCGTTGTGAGAGAACTCAAAAAAGAGATCTGGAGAAAAAATTACCGCAAGCAACAAATGAAACAAAAACGCAAGGAAACTGCATGGAGTTGAAATCAAAAGCAACCGTTGCTTTTGTCTCGCTCCTTTTTTTGACAAACAGTTTTTGCCAAGAACAACAGGACAAAAGTTACTACACAAAAAAATCAAACCAACTTCGCAATCAAAAAAAATATGACGAAGCAATTGCACTCCTTAAACGCGCACTCTTTTTGTACCCAAATCAAGTTGGTTTTCTCTTTGATCTTGGTCACTGTGCAACCATCACGGGACGGGTTGATGATGCACTTGCAGCATATAAACAACTGGTTACCCTCAAACCAAACAATGCAAATATTCTACACAACATCGGTTACGTACTAAAAATGAAAGGAGATGTTGAGAGTGCAATCTATTTTTACCAACAGGCACTACAGATAAATCCAGATTCTAAATCAAGTCGGTATGCAATTGCACTTGCGCAACTAAGCAAGGGAGACTTTCAGGCAGGATGGAAAGAGTACGAACGGCAACAACTGCACACGGTTAATTTTAATTCTGATGAAATTCGCGCATGGATACAACAAGACCAACTTACAGGCAAACGAATTGTGATTCATTATCAGGGTGGATTTGGCGATACGATGCACTTTATCCGGTACGCACAAGAACTAAAAAAATTAGGGGCTCATGTCATTGTAAAAACAAAAAAACAACTCACCAAACTGCTGCAACTTTGTCCATACATTGACGAAATTTTGGTCGGGGCCATTCCGGTTCACTTTGACGGGCAAACAAGTGTCATGGCACTACCTGCATTGTTTAACTCCACTGAAGAAACAATTCCGAAATCTATTCCCTATCTGTTTGCCGATAAAAATCTTACAAAAAAATGGAAACAATTTTTCGAAGCTACGGAGCAAAAAAAACTAAAGGTCGGACTGTGTTGGACTGCTGATATAAAAAATGATGAGTGTAGACCACCTGCTGGAAATAGATCCATCCCCTTGGAACTTTTAGAAACACTTAAAAAGTGCAAAGGTGTTGAGTTTTATAGTTTGCAAAAAGAAACGCCAGATGTATGCAGCATTTTGCCACATGGTCCAAAAATTAAAACATTCGGTCCCGATTTTGATAAAACACATGGCGCCTTCATGGACACCGCTGCAGTGATGCAACATCTTGACTTGGTAGTCACAGTTGACACTTCAATTGCACATCTTGCAGGAGGACTCGGTATACCGGTGTGGGTGTTACTTCCTTACAGCGTTGATTGGCGTTGGATTATGGGAAGAAATGACAGCCCATGGTATCCAACCATGCGAATTTTTAAACAAGAAAAACCGATGAATTGGAATCCAGTTTTACAACAAGTAGTTGCTGCACTTTCTGGCCAGGTCAAACAAAAAAAATTAAACAACGCAAACAAACTACTTTGTGAGGGCAACACGCTGTATGGACAACACAAAATTGAACAGGCTCTTGAAAAATACCAACATGCAAGTGACATCATTCCGAACAACACAAGCGTGCTACACAACATTGGCCATGCACTTGCAGAACTAAACAGACCGCACGAAGCAATTTGTGCATACGAACGAGCACTTGCGATCAATTCAAATAATCCTGGAACACAATTTGCTCTTGCAACAGCCTATCTTGCAACAGGAAAGTATCAACGTGGTTGGCAACAGTATGAATGGAGATGGAAAAAACCAGGAAACAATTTGCAAGATCTACCGTACCCGGTCTGGGATGGGTCTGACCTACATGGAAAAACAGTTCTTCTACGCTCCGAAGGAGCACTGGGAGATTCCATACAGTTTGCGAGGTACGCACAGCTGGTCAAACAGCGAGGAGCAACCGTTATTGTACAAACACTTGCACCACTGAAAAAACTGTTTTCGTTGTGTGGGTATATCGACGAAGTAATTTGCGCAGGAGATCCCCTCTTGCATGTTGACTACCAAATTTCTTTAATGAGCCTGCCACACATTTTTGACACACGTGTTGATACTGTTCCCACAAACATTCCCTACCTACAAGCTGATGCACAACTGCAAAAAGAATGGAAACAGGCGTTTGATTCTTCACAGATTAACGTCGGCATTTGCTGGCAAGCAGATCTGCACAATGATGCTCAAAGACCACCACTTGCTCGCCGTAGCATTCCGGTTGAAATTTTTGCGCCACTTGCCGATATTCCTGGCATACGCTTGTTTAGTTTGCAACGAGGTGATGACGAATCTTTGGCACGTGTAACATTTGAACTGTACGGATTTGGTCCCGACTTTGATGAAACCTACGGTCGGTTCATGGACACCGCGGCAGTTATAAAAAATCTTGATTTAGTTATTTCAGTCGACACCTCAATTGCACACCTTGCGGGCGCACTTGGCACACCAACATGGGTAATTCTTCCTTTTAAATCAGATTGGCGATGGATGGTGCGACGACTTGATACACCATGGTATCCACACATGACGCTATTCCGAAACGGAAAAACGGTTGACTGGTATGAGGTTATGGAAAAGGTTGCAAAAAAATTAGAAAAACGGGTCATTGAAAAAAAATAGAGCAAGCAGTATGAAGCCAAGATCCCTTCTTTTCGTTTTTCTTTTTCTTTTTTTCCAAACTCACGCAGTCGACTCCGCAAGTTATCTTGATATACAAGAAGTTTCTCCTGGTGATCATGTTGTGTCTGCAGGCGCAATTGTAAATCCAGGAGATTCTTTTTGTTTATCCATTCCACTTTCGATAACGCTTCCAACATTTGAAACTTCGGGAAGTGTGCGTGTAGGCAACAATGCAAAAACAAAAATTCGAAAAAGAAAACAAAATTTGGTTCGACAGGCTCGCCACAGGGAAAAAATAACACCAAAAATACAGCAGGAAAGTAATCCGCAATTGCCTCATTCCGCTTACCACAACGCAGTAGATCCATCTTTTTTTTCAAGCCCAGGAATTTCTAGCCTTCAAAACTCATCAGGAACAATGAATCTTGAAGATGCAATTGAACTAACAGTCAGAAAAACTGTACCTATTTTGAGAGAAGTTTCTGCACTGGCAAGTATTTTCAAAGTTGTTCGTGGAGCAATTTTTGGCAAAAGCGACTGGAGAGATTATCATGCACAACCAAGAACCAGATTTGCATATCCTACAGACCTGAAGTATGTGCAATCAAGAACTGATTATGAAATTTCCCAAATGTACAATCAGTTTTTTAATGAGAAAAATAAGCAGACTTCGTTGCTTTGTGGATATTGTTCTGCAAATGAAATTCTGCAACGAGCATGGTCCAACACAAAGTTTTGTGAATTTGCATGTGATGCACAACAACTACTGATAAAGCGTTTTGAAAAAGAGGAACAAAAAAGAGAAAGAAAACTTAGAGCAGAAAAAACTAAAAGACAGGCACAATTAAAAAAACAGCAAGAGGCAAAAGAAAAAAAGACGCGTAAAAGATTAGAGAAAATTCAGAAGATTTTTCTAGATCATGAATCTTACATCGAAGCAATAACAGAACAAATGTATGAACAGGAAGATTATTTACTTTGTGAAAAAAAAAACAAAGAAAACATTTTTTTGATTCGACATCAACAAAGAATAGAAGCATTTGAAACGGCTCTTGCCAACGGATTTCATATGCAGTACAAAGCGTACAATGTTGAACAAAAAACACGGCAACTTCTACAAAAAGAAAATATAGACGTGAAACAATTCGAATCCTGTACAGGCAATGCGATTCAGCAACAGTTTCATGCAGAATTTGTAGATACGTTAAACAACAGTGCCGATCTGAAAAATCTGGATCTTGCACTTGATAAAGATTTGTGGTTTTCAACTGTCAGCAATCTTGCTCACGTTGGAAGTTTATGCAATAACATTGGCCAAATTGGTGCAACACAAAGACTTTCTGATATCTGTTTTGGATTGTATCAACTCGGCTACGCTGCAAATTTAAAATCAAATGTATCAATACATTCCATTCCAAATGGACTTGAAAATATTTGGACAGAAGTACAAAACTCACTGATTGTACTTCGTGATACCTGGAAATCTGGCGGAGATGCGGTATCTGATTTTATGTCCGGGGTTCAGCAAAAAGCGTTTGGTCGACCGGCAGAATATCTTTCTCAATTTTTGTACACGCTTAAAAAGAATCCCGGAGTTGTACTCAAAAAAATAGGTGACATTCTTCTTGATTGCGCACAGTGTTCTTTAGAAACTGCAAAATTACTACCCGCTTTGATCTTTGATCCTTTATCTACAAAAACCACAAAAATTGTTTTTGAATTTGATCAAAACTGGATAATTCCTCTTTTAAAAAAAATAGAACCCGCAGGACAAGCATTTTACGAAATGTCTT
>Ga0180433_10011187_pt1 | contig 10670 bp, 11 predicted proteins | sample SS_ome_8_FD_132980 | JGI IMG/M metagenome (GOLD analysis project Ga0180433, IMG submission 132980) | Hypersaline lake sediment archaeal communities from the Salton Sea, California, USA - SS_1_D_1 metaG | ecosystem: Environmental > Aquatic > Non-marine Saline and Alkaline > Hypersaline >...
TAATAGTCAAACGAAAGATGAATTAGGAACATCTATCACTAATTTTGGATCAAGTTGTAATGTTTCAGACGGATTTATTGAAAAGATTGCCAAAATGGGTGTCATGGCAGCTGCTTGCGCATTAACAGAAGTAAAGGAAAATAAGGCTGCTAAAAAAACAGATGGTTCTAAGAGTAAGAGTATAAGAGGTATTCCAAAATTGATAGATGCTAATTTTGCAGGGACTAGCAAGTCAGATAAGTGTATATTGATATTGTGTGAGGGAGATTCAGCAAAGGCAGGAATAGTATCTGGATTAAGCAAAGAAGATAGAAATATTATAGGTGTATATCCGATGAAAGGAAAAATATTTAATACTAGAGGAGAAACACTAAAAAAAATAAGTGAAAATAAAGAAATAATTGAAATGAAACAAATATTAGGACTAGAAGTGGGTAAAAAATATACGCAAGAAAGTGCTAGTAAAAGTTTGAGATATGCTTCAATTTTGTTTATGACGGATCAAGATTTAGATGGTTCTCATATTAAAGGGTTGGGTTTAAATTTATTTCAAGATCAATGGAACTCTCTTTCAACTTTACCCAATTTTCTAGGATTTATGAATACTCCGATATTAAAAGCAAAGAAAAATGGACAAGAAAAACTGTTTTATAATGATGGAGAATATAAATTATGGAAAGAACAGAATGATACAAAAGGATGGAATATTAAATATTACAAGGGTCTAGGAACAAGCACATCAAAAGAATTCAAAGAATATTTTGCTCATAAAAAAATAGTATATTTTAATCATGATGGCGCTGCAAGTGATAATGTAGTTGATATGGTATTTAATAAAAAACGGTCAGAAGAAAGGAAAGATTGGTTGGCTGCTTATGATAAAGATAGTTATTTGGATACCAATAAAACGAGTGTATCTTATACAGATTTTATAAATAAGGAATTGATACATTTTTCCAAATATGATTGTGAGCGTTCTATTCCTAACTTGATGGATGGATTAAAGATTAGTCTAAGGAAAATTCTATATAGTGCATTTAAAAAGAATTTGACTAGTGAAATTAAAGTAGCACAATTTAGTGGTTATGTATCAGAACAATCAGGATATCATCATGGTGAAGCAAGTTTAAACGCTGCAATAGTAGGAATGGCGCAAGATTTTGTAGGAAGTAATAACATAAATTTGTTATTACCAAACGGTCAATTTGGAACAAGATTACAAGGAGGAAAAGATTCTGCAAGTGAGAGATATATCTTTACTCAACTTAATCCAGTAACAAGATTAATTTATAGAAAAGAAGATGATCCAATATTAGAATATTTGGAGGATGATGGTTTTCCCGTTGAACCTAGATTTTATGTGCCAATTATTCCAATGATTTTAGTAAATGGAGGTAAAGGAATAGGAACAGGTTTTAGCACAGATATATTAAGTTATGATCCTATAAGGCTAATAGAATATATTGAAAATTTATTAAAACTAGAAGATAAAGAAACAACATTTACTCCCTATTACAAGAGTTTTCAAGGAACATGTGAGCCTTTTGAGGGAAAAAAATATATTTTGAAAGGTAAATATACAAAAACAGCAAATAATAAAATTCGAGTAGAAGAATTACCAATCGGTTATTGGACAGATGATTTTAAACAAAATATTGAAAATTTGATGGAAGGTGATAAAACAAAAAAAAGCAAAGGCATTGTAAAAGATTACAATGATATGAGCACAGATAAAAAGGTAGATGTTGAAATTATATTTCATGAACCGATTAATGAAAGTATGGAGGCTTCAGGAATGTATAATAAATTAGAAAAAACATTAAAGTTATATACAACACAAAGCACAAATAATATGCATTTGTTTAATCATGAAGAGAAATTAAGTAAATATGTGGAAATAGAAGATATATTGAATGCCTATGTTCCAGTTCGTTTGGATTATTACCAAAAGCGAAAGGACTATCAAATACAAAGTTTAGAAAGAGAGTTAAAATTATTGTCAAATAAGGCAAAATATATTCAGGAAAATTTAGATGGGACTATAGATTTGCGAAATAAAAAGAAGGATGTTATTATTACTATGTTGGAGGAAAAACTATATGATAAAATAGAGGAAGATAATGATTATAAATATTTATTAAAGATGCCGATGGATAGTGTAAGTGAGGAAAATGCAGAAAAGATAATACAAGATAAAAATAATAAAGAGAAAGAGTTGGAAACATTAAAATCAACAACCATTCAAGAAATATGGTTAAGAGAGCTGGATGAATTAAAAAATCATTTAATTAGTTCTAAAACAGTAAAAATAAAAAAGAAATAAATAATTTATGAAAATATTTATTTATTTAATAATTTTATTACAAAATTTTCAAATTTTAGTAATATAATTTTTTCTTGTAATTTTATTACTTCTTTTTTTAAATTTTCAATTTGATCATTTTTTACTAATAATTCACCTCTTATTAATGGTGAATTCATAATAACACAATATAATGACCTATATTCATCATATTCATTTTTTAAATCTATAATTTTATATTCATAATGTTTTTTTAATAATTGACAACAATCACTCATATTAATATTAAATTATTATTTTTAATATTAAATTATTATTTTTTATTAAAACCAAGGTTTTAGTTCGAGTGTTTTATTATTAAAATCAGGTTGGGTTGGTCTATCAATAGGGTGATACATAGTGCTTACATCTTTTTTATAGATGATGTATGCTCTAGCTTCACTATAAATATGTTTAACACAATATTCAATTACTAAATCATTTAAAGCTTGAATTTGTTGAGTAATATTGTTAGGTTGATTGGTAGAACTTTGTAAAAAAATACTTCTCATGATAATTTTAAGAGTATCACAATTTTGATTATCGATAACATATTGTCCTTGAGACATATTGTATACACCAGCTCTAATACCATTTTGGATAATTTGAATATTTTCTTTTGAAAAGAAAGCTCTAGATAGATTAGATTCTGTAAAATTACCGATCATTGCATCATGAAAAGTAGAACATTCAGAATTAGTAGGTATTTTATCATATAATTGAAATTGATCCATATTGGGACCCATAATATTTACTCTACCGTTTGTTGAGGAACAATTCATTATAATATTTCAAAAGAAAAAATAATATTAATTTAATTTATATAATGGCTGGCGGTTTTCAAAAAATTGTATTAACTGTAGCAATAATAGTATTTATATTATTATTAATTTTTATTGGTTCTGTATTATACCAAAATAAGTATGGTAGTGCTTTTCCTCCATTTGTTTCCAATTGTCCAGATTATTGGTTAGATATGGAAAAAACAGTAACAAATGCAAATAGTGATGATTCTGATAATTCTAAAAGTAATATTAAATGTTATAATGTTAAAAATTTAGGAAATCCTTCTTGCCAAAAAGAAATGGATTTCAGTGGAGATATGTGGAGTGGTTCAGATGGAGATTGTCGTAAATACAAATGGGCTAAAGGTTGTGATTTAACTTGGGATGGAATAACAAATAATGAGGATATATGTGATAATAGTAGTAGTAGTGATTAAATATTATATTTAACAAATCTCTCTTAAATATAATAGGAATGACAATTTTTAGATCTTTACCAGATGATTGTTTATATATTATAAAACAATATTTACCTAGTAAATTTAAAGTAATATTGGAAAAAAGGGATTTAATTACTTATATTTATTCTTTTTTGCCATTAAAAGAAAGAATGCTTATTAATAAGAAAACTTATTACGGATTACAATCACAAATAATCATTCCACAGGAAAAAGAAGATAAATTAATAATAGAGTTGGTAAAAAAAAAATGTATGATGGGAGTTGAGAAATATGTAACTAGAGAGAAAATAGAGAGATTAATTAAAAATAAAAAATATTATTTTGAAAATAGAGTATATTTTAATTTATTTTCTCTCCTTGAGCAGTTATGTATAAGATATAACTATAATCAAATACGGGAATATTTATTAAATTTAAAAGAAAATAAGAAGTTAAATAAAAATAAACATAAAAACAAAATATATAAAAATATAATATGGAATTAATAGATTTTAATAGTATATTAAATAGAAAAAAAACAAGTGAAAATATTATACATTTTTTTAAAGAATTTGAAAAGAACAAACATGATTTATCTTTTAAAAGAGGAATTTATATTTATGGTAATCCAGGAACAGGCAAAACAACATTTATAGAGAAATTATTAAGAGAGATAAATTATGATATTATAAAATATGATGCAGGTGATATAAGAAATAAATCAATTATAGATACAATAACAAAACATAATATGGCAGATAAGAATGTTTTATCTTTACTTCAAAAAAATACAAAAAAAATTGCCATAATTATGGATGAAATTGATGGAATGAATAATGGCGATAAAGGGGGAATAAATTCATTAATTAAATTAATTCGTCCAAAAAAAACAAAAAAACAGAAACTAGAAGAAATTACATTAAATCCGATTATATGTATAGGTAATTATCATATGGATAAAAAAATTAAAGAATTAATGAAAGTATGTAATAGTTATGAATTAAAAAATCCAACTAACAAAGAAATGGAATTATTAATAGATAAATTAATGCCAGTCTTAGAAAAATCCATAAAAAATAATTTATTAAATTATATCCAAGGTGATTTAAGAAAGTTAGATTCCATAGTAAAAATTTATAATAAGCAAAATATAATCTTGAATAAAGAAATAATTCAAAATATATTTCAACCAAAAACTTATAATGAAGATAGTAAAAAAATAACACAAAATTTAATAAATAATAACTATTCAATTGATAAACATAATAATATTATGAATGAAACAGATAGAACCATAGTAGGATTATTATGGCATGAAAATATAGTAGATTGTTTAGGTAAATTTAAACAAAAGGATTCATTACCGTTTTATAATAAAATTTTAGAAAATATGTGTTTTGCTGATTATATAGATCGCATAACTTTTCAAAAACAAATATGGCAATTTAATGAAATGAGTTCCTTAATTAAGACATTTTATAATAATAAATTATTCCATGAAAATTTTCCTAAAAAAAATAAATTTAATCCTAGTGAAGTGCGTTTTACAAAAGTTTTAACAAAATATAGCACTGAATATAATAATTATATGTTTATTCAAAATTTATGTTTCAATCTTAATATGGATCAAAAAGATTTATTTTCTTTTTTTATTCATCTGAGAGAAAATCATTCTGAAGAAGAAATTTTTTCCATTTTGGAAAATTATGAAATTAGTAAATTAGATATAAATAGAATGTATAGATATATAGACAAACATTCTACGGCTATTGATGAAATTCCTGATGATATTTCTATTTCAAGTAATTTATAAATAATAATTATTTTTAATCATTATTATTTATGAAGTTTCTTTATGTAAACTAGATAATTTCATTAATAATTCTGTATTTAATTTTTGTAATTCGGTAATTGTATTATCTTTAGATTGTAATTGATTTTTTATTTCCATATTCTCTCTTGCTAACTGTTCATATGCTTGTTTTATTTGTTGTAATTGACCTCCTTGTTGTTGCAATGCCCCTTGCTGTTGTTTCATTATTTCTACAATTTGTTGGTTATTTAATGCAATATTTTGATCTCCTTGTTGTATCATTATCTGTCCTCCACCAACTCCTTGAGCCATCATATTTTCCGCATGTTTTCTTCGGGTTTCTTCTATTTTAACCATCTGTTCCAATACATCTGGCTTCATTTTTGGCAATCCTGGACTATAAAATTGTAACAAGCTATCTATATTCATATAAAAATCTTTCAAATCTTTTTCTTTGACAAAATTATTAACCGTTTTATTAGATTCTTTAACAAATTGAGGATGAGGATTATCTAACAATTTCTTTTTATCAAATGTATTATGATTATGTGAAAATACCAATATTACTTTCATTGGATCTAATTGCACAAATGGCACTGTATAATCTTTTAAAAATGATTTCTCTTCAGCCAAACATGCTTCCTCATCATATTTACTATCTTCTATTAATTTTCGTTTAAATGCAAATGTTCCTGCTGTTGCATGTTTTTCACCATAAGGACCAAATTGATACATTTTATTAATATGTTTAAACCAAATATAAATCTCACTTGACCCTGCACATAATGCCTCTTTATCACCCATTAATTTTTCAACAGCATGACTTACTCTTTGGGGTGGATAATAATCATCATCATCCATGTAAACCAATATTTCTCCTTTACTTTTTTCATGTAATAAATTTCTTTTTTTTCCTAATGACATTTTTTCATCATATTTAAAATACTTTACATTTGGGTGTTCTTTCACCAAGTCTTCAATTTTATCCGTTCCATCATCTATTATAATCCATTCCATTCTATCTTTTGGGTATGTTTGATGATTAAAACATTTAATCATTCCATCTATAAATGGTCTTCTATTAAATGTGGGAGTACATACACTAACAAAAGGATATTTCTCTTCTCTATTTTCATTATTACAAGTATTTTTATTTACTGGTTTTTTGGATTTTTTATTATTATTATTTTTTCTACCCATTTTAATATATAATATATAATATAAATTACTTTTTATATTATATTTATTTAATTAGTTATTTAATCTAATATCCTTTTCCTCTTTGGGTTGGTTTATTATCTACACTTACAACGGCACTTTCACTTTTTACTTGCCTTTGGTGGAATCATATTAATAAGAAAAATTATTGTCATTGCTATTGCTGGAAAAGTTTCTAAATTTTTAAAAGCTGAAATACTACATAAAATATAAAATATTAATTTCATATAAAAAGTATTCCATTTATTTCCCATTATATTTACTAATTCTTTTGGATTTATCATTAAAGGAAGTAAAATTAATTTAAACATTAATCCAAACATCTGGACAAAACTGGTTAATAAAGGAACTATCCATGTCCATCCCAAAAATAAGCCTATAATGGAAATAATCATTCCCCATTGTGAATCTTCATTCCAAAATACGCTAACTAAACTAGGTATATACCACACAGATGAAACTGCTAATAAAATAAATACGCAAAATGGACCCAAAACAAAAGGAACAATGTCTTTGGCTTCTTCTGGAACCATTGCACAAAATGACGATGTAAATTCAATAATAGCCTTTAATACAGATCTTAACCAAATGTATGAATATTTTACTTTATTAGCAAACCACGATGTTATTATTCCTCCAAATGTTTCCTCTTTTGTTTCTAATGTATAAGGAAATCCATAGTCAAACATTCCTTCGAAATATTTATTATCAAATAATTTACTTTCACATATATTAATAAAATTTCCACAACCAGTAGCTTTTGTAGCTCCTCCTTCTTGTCTCTTTTTTCTACCACCATATTGTCCAAATTCACTATCTCTTTGTTCTATTAATTTAATACCACATAGAGAAGGTAATTTATTTCCTGCTTTATTTTTATCTGTATAGGGTCGTTCATCAACATCAGATGGAAAAAACATTTCTAAATTAACTCTTGTAAGAAAAACAAAGTTAGCTCCTAAAAAACCTATTATTATTACATGAATTAAAGCTAATATTATATCCCGTATAAAAGGTCCAATATAATTCCCTTTACTTGTATTCAATTTTGGTGTCACTAATTCTTTTTCTGTATTTTCTGTATTTTCTGTTGAGCTCATTTATATATATATTCAAAATATAATTATAAAAATTTATCTATATAATATAAGTCAATGGTCGCAACAATTTATATAATTGATGGAGGTGTATTTTCTCCTCCAACCAAAGCTACTGGACAATTAGCATTTAATATTTCATCTTTTATTTCATCTAAGAATCCTAAAAGTAAAATACAGTATCATTTTTTACCTACAAATAAGTATTACAATAAACCTTGGGTGCGTTGTGTATCTGAAGAAGATAGATTAATTATGTTAGATAATTTAGTAAAATATATAAATAAAAATTTTAAAGTTCCTTCTCATATTAGTTTTAAAGTTGATGATTGGGAAATCGAATGGGGTAAAAAAAATAAAGCTCCCTCTACATCCTTAAATACACTTACTAATCATTTTTCTTCTACTCAATTAAAATCATTATATTTATGTCATAGTATTGAAAATATAATAATGAGAGTTAAAGGAGAATGGCAAAATTCCTTACAATTATTTTTTATGGTTAAATTTATTGTTTATGATATTTATTCTTCACATATTATAGGATCTAATAATACATCTTCTTATGTTTATAAAAGTTTTAATGTTCAAGAATTATTAAAACAAGCTAATGGAAATTTCCCACAACCATTAGTAAAATATTTTAAAAAACATAATATTTCAAAACAAAATATTACTGATTTTATAAATTATAATAAAAATTCTACTAAGTTTGATGGTATTAAAGATTTAATTATGCAAAATATAGTATTTCTACCTAAACATTTAGTACCTGAATCTTATAAATCTATGGCTGGTAACCGTGTCCGTGAAGAATTGGATGTTTATTACTCATCTTTGGGTAATTTACAAAAATTTATAACACCTGAAACTCAAAGTTTTATATTAGATAAAAATCTTTATCATCATTGTAAATCTACTTATCAATCCAAATTAATTTCAAAAACTCGTTCAAAAAAGCGTAAATCAAAAGCAAAATCTAAAAAGAAAAAATAAAAATTATAATATAATAACTTTATATATTATATTATGAGTCGAAATAAATCTGTTCCAAAAAGATATATACCAAAAGGATTAACCAAGAGAGATAAAAAGAAACAGAGAGAAATGTTGAAAAAATCAAGGAAGATGTATAAAAAGGGAAAATATTTAACAAGAAAAAAAGTGAAATCGTTTAAATCTAAAAAAAGCAATCATATAACAAATGCCCAAAAAATATACAAAATAGATAAAATATATCCAGGTAAAGAGTTAGCTAATAAGACGGGTTGTTCTGTAAATGCTTTAAAAAAAATAGTGAAAAAGGGAGAAGGTGCTTATTTTAGTTCAGGAAGTAGACCAAATCAAACAGCTCAATCATGGGGATATGCGAGATTAGCAAGCGCTATTACAGGTGGTAAATCAGCAGCAGTAGATTATAATATATTAGAAAAGGGATGTGAAATGGAGAGTGAGGCATTAAGATTAGCAAAAAAAGCAAAAAGAAAATATGGATTTGGGAAGAGAAAAACACCTCAAGTGAAACTTTGAAGAGAGAAAATAAATAAAAATAAAATTGAATTTAATAATTTAAAATAAATTAAGTTAATAAATAAAGGATGTCGTATATGAATGAAGCAACAAATAATTATGATAAATCTGATTTCCATTTAATAAAATATGGATCCATTAATATAGTATGTATATTTTGTCAAGATACTTATCATTTAAAAAATAAAAATTTACTTTATCACAGGGACAAAACATTATTTTGTCATGAATGTGGAATCGATGCAATGATTCCTATTACCAATGATTCGATATTATTTGACATGAATGAAGAAGAGAGAAAAGATCAAATAAAAGAATGGTATATTGAAGGTTTTGAAGTAATATTAGATGACGATGAATTTTATTATGATTATGAGTATAATAATTGTGAGGAAATTAAGGAAGAACCATCTTTCTAAAAATGCGACACCATTTACATCGTTTCAATGTAAGTGAACAATTGTCACAAACCATAGGAAAAATATAATTATATTCAATAGGACAAACAGGTTGTAAGGGATTTGTATGACCTTTAACATTTTTTTTTAAACAATTAGTACACAAAGCATATTGAGGGCTCATAGGTATTAATTTATAAATTAGCATTTGCTTATGAATTTGGCATAAATAATTATTCATATAGCTATAATTATTTATTTATTTCTTTTTATGTTTTTTATTTTTGTCTTTTTTCTTCTTGGTTTTTTTCTTTTTAGGTTTTCCCTGAAATTTACTAGTGACTTGTTTTTTGATTTTTGTTTCAATTATTTTTGTTGCTTGTTCTTTTGTTATTAATCCTTTTTCTACTTTATCTTCAATTATTTGTGGAGTATATCTTAAATAATAAGGACTGGCATCTTCTAATTCTGCTGCTACATTTTTTCTAGATTTAGCTAATTTTTCATGTTCTTTTTTGTTTTTAATTCGTGACCAACCTTGGAATAAAGACCAATGTTCTTGAGGTCGATCTTTTAGCCAAGGTCCATATCTTTTCCATTGTGGATTAATATCCAAATATGGTTTAACATAAAATGGGGTTCCACATGAACTACCCCATCTTCCCCACATTTTCATGTCTTTTGCTAGGGTTGTATCTGTACATGTGCCATCTACAGCACCTCTAGGTTGGTAAGGTAATGGTCTATCAGCTTGGCTCATAAATTGTCTATTATCCAATTCATAATGAGAGCAAACAGTTCTGGAACACATATTTACTTTATTTAAATAAACATCAAAATGATCAGCAATTATTTCTTTAGCAAGAGGAATATCTATTTTACCTTTATATTTTTCCATAAGAGTCTCTAATCTAACTTTTCTTGCGCCTTGGTGTCTTCTTATATCATCAAAGCCACTATTAGTACATTCTAAATTTCTAATTCTAGGATCATAAGGAGCATTAAATCCAATAAAATATCCTTCTTTTTTTCTCTCTACGCCTACAAA
>Ga0180433_10011188_pt1 | contig 10670 bp, 9 predicted proteins | sample SS_ome_8_FD_132980 | JGI IMG/M metagenome (GOLD analysis project Ga0180433, IMG submission 132980) | Hypersaline lake sediment archaeal communities from the Salton Sea, California, USA - SS_1_D_1 metaG | ecosystem: Environmental > Aquatic > Non-marine Saline and Alkaline > Hypersaline > Sediment...
GAACTTGAAACAGTCTCTTTTTTACCATCGCCTCTACAACCAGTCAGCCCCACAAGAGCTAAAACTGCAACGCCCAGCAAAAGCACTACGGAAAAAAACATTTTCTTCATGAAAAATCTCCTTTTTGAAAAAAACAAAACTCTTTTGAGAAAAATAAAAAAACGACTCAGTAAAATTCAAGAGTTATATTAAATCTCTTGCAACCGCCACACCAACTTTGCTAAAAATAAACAGTCAGACCATCAGAAACTCTTTTTAAAAAGGAAAAAAAAATGAAAAAACTCATGCTGACAACAATGACAGCCATCTTGCTTTCCACCACGCCTGCCATACCAGGCTTGCAAGAAAAAATAGATTCACTTGAAAAATACCTAAGAGGGAATCCTAAAGACAAAGGAATTCAAAGACTCTTAGAAAAACTAAAAAAAAAGGCTGCAAAAGCAGAAGAAATAAAAAAAACCGATGCTTATAAAATTGGAGAAATTCTCTATGAATTAGAAATAATGAAACATTTAGAAAAAAAAGGACCAGGATTCCATAAAGATCTTCTGGAAGAAAAAATAGAAGTGCTAAAAAAAATCAAACCAAAAAAACCCTCTGACTCAGTTGCTCTCGGTGAATTAGTAACTTCTTTGGAAAACAAACAAGAAGCATACGAAAAAAATCCCAAAGAAAAGCCATGGTCTTTAAAAAAATCATACGCACCAGGCGGAGATATCAAAAGATATGGCGGACGACTTGAAAACTTCTTGAAAATTTTTCTAAAAAACTGAAGGCGTTTAACGCTTCTTGAAATGTAATACTTTTTTATTTTTTCGGTTTACACAAAATCCAATCGCCGCTTTAATCTTCTGATTGCATTCCAACCACCTAAAACAATAAACACAATCAACGCTAAAACACACCACCAAAAATTCAGTGAACCCTGTTGTCCCAAAATTGCCGCACGCGTTCCTTCAGAAATATAGGTAATTGGATTTATTAAATCAATGTACGCAAGAACGGGAGAAACTTCCCGCAATGCCTTCCAAGAAAACTGAAAGCATCCCAAAAACCACAATGGATAGATTAATCGCATCCAAACACTATCCATCCGTAATAAACTACGCACATAGCTTGCCGTCCATAACGCCAAAATCGCATAAAAAATGTTGGTCAATAAAAAAATTAACACATATTTTCCAAAACTAACTTGTGCTAGGGAAAAAGAATTCCACAACATCAACTTGCCTGCAGGAAGAACCAAAATGCCAAGCAACATAAATGAAATAGTGTAATAAATGATTAATCGAATAAAAACAAGCCACGAAGGAATCGGTAGCGTAAAACAATAACTGATAACGCGATCACCCTCAATATCTGCAACCAGTTCTGCCAAGTAGCTAAATGACTGAAACAATCCAGCAGTAGAACACATGCTCGCAACCATAAACGCACCATAACTTTTGGTCAAACCAAACGCTGGCATGATGTATGCAAACACCAAGATCATGGTGGAAATCCAAATAAACATATCGATCCATTTGCTGACAGCGATTTTTTTGAAAATCTTCAAATCTGTGCGAACCAACTCTTTTACGACATGTATGTAAGAAAGACTTTCTGTTTTGTTATTCATTTTTTTCTTTCGCTAATTGAATAAATACTTCTTCTAATTTCTCTTTTTTAAAGGTCCTCATAAGATTATCTGGCGTATCGACCAATCGAACCAAACCTTTATCCAGCAAGCACACGTAGTCAGAAAGTTGTTCCGCTTCTTCTATGTAGTGAGTAGTCAACAAAATAGTGATGCCGCCTGAACGCATTTGTTTCACATACTCCCACAGCTGATTTCGAACATGTGGATCCAGTCCAGAAGTTGGCTCATCCAAAATCACCAATTTTGGACTATGAAATAGAGAGCGAGAGATAGAAACACGCTGCTTGTAGCCACCAGAAAGATCTGATGGTTTTTTTTCCAAAAATTCAGTGAACTGAAAGTCACGGGCTAAATCATTTATGCGAAGATCAATCTCCTGCTTGTCAAATCCAAAATAGCGACCATGTGCCTCTAGATTTTCTTGCACCGTCAATTCGTTATTTAAATTCGGCGCCTGGGGGCAAAAACCAATCTGCCTACGAAATTGCGCAATGTCTCTATAGATAGATTCGCCTTGGAAAAAAATATCTCCAGCCGTTGGCGGATGAACAGTGGCAACAATACTCGAAAGCGTTGTTTTGCCTGCGCCATTTACACCAAGAAGCCCAATGACTTTTCCCTTTTCAAGCTCAAGAGAAACACCACGCAGAGCCCGCTTAGAGCCATATTTTTTCTCTATGTTTACGATTTCTAAAAATTTTGTACTCACTTGTTTCCTTGTGTTGGAAAAGTTTTTGCCAAACTTGATGAAAACAAAAAACCAACAATTCTCATCAAAAAAAGCATCAAAAAACAATTTATAGGGTAAAAAAGAAAAGGAAGAATGCGCTCCAGCCTTCATAGCCTCAGCTAAGTAAGCTTATATGGCGCAATCCCAAAGTCGAACAGCCATGCGGCACAAAAGTATCATACTCAAAATCTCCTTATAGAAAAGCAAAAGACAATTCCAATGTAAACAAGCCGATTGAGCAAGTCAAGGCAAAATATTGATTATAACCACCAGCAGCATATAATCTTTCTTGCAAATAATAACTCTCTAAAAAAAGGAGCGCCATGCATCATAACTTTCTGAAAAAAAGAACTTTCGCCGTCCTCATCTGCTGTCTAGCAACAATCTCATTTGCTGACCAAAGTCTTGAGCAAAGATGCCAAAAACTCAGAAAAGAAATGTTCAATAAAATACTGCAGGACATGCACAAAAACTTCAAAAATGAAGAAAAAACACGAGTAACAAAAAAATTAGAACAGGCAACACCAGAACAACTATTGGAGGCTTCTCGAGACTTTATTGCTTTTATTTTTTCACTGAAGTTGACCCAATTGTTTTTGAGCAAAAAAGAAAAAAGCGAAATATCTGAAAATGCCTTGCAAGAATGCCTCAAAAAATACCCACGTAGAAAAAAAGAATGTAACCTTTATCAAAAGCTTACAGAATTTACGCAGTCCAATAACTCTGATACCTGCATGAAAATAATATTAGAAACATCGCTTTTTGATGATGTCCTCGCAAATACTGTTGAGCAAATAGAAAAAGGAAAAACACAGTAGAAAAAAGATAAACAACGCAAACAAGCTGCAAATTGACTTTAAACCGCTTTTAGGTACACTTTTTTAAACATATCTAACATTTTTTACCGAAAGAGCATCATGTGTTTCAAAAAAATATTAACTCTTATATTGTTGTCTTGTTTAACTACCGGCTCTCTTGCCAAAATAGGTTTTAAAGAAAAACAAAAACAAGAAACAAAACAAAAGCAAGAAAGAAAAGAAAAAATAAAAAAACTTTTTAGGCTTAGGCTAAGGTGCCAAGAAAATTATAAAGATGAATTAAAACAAATTTTCTCATCCAAAAAGCCTGAGCAAATACTGCGGGATTCTCGATCATTTATATTTATGCTTCTCAGTGTCAATCCTAACCAAACTCTTTCTAAAAAACTAAAAGCTGAAATAGTTGAAGCTGTTTTCAAAGAGTGCATGAAAATATATCCAAGCGAAAAAAAAGCTTGCAATGAAGTTGCAATGATGTATCGACTTCTCTTTGAAACTAAGACAAAAAAGATTATTGAAATTGCCTCTTCAATGCCTATTTTTGACCAATACTTTGAAGAAACAGAGCTAGACGAAGAACGTAAAAGACGGCGCAGAAAAAAAGATCAAACTTCTACATAGCCCCTGCAAATTGACTTTAAACCGCTTGTAGGTACACTTTTTAAGTACTTACAAACGGTTTTTATTTTAATAAATCACTGACAAGGAACACTGTCATGGAAAAATTTGAGCGGACGACATCATGTGGATTGGTCAACAAGCAATGGTTGGGCAAGACTATCAACCTTTCTGGTTGGGTGAGTCGGCGCCGAGACCATGGCGGTTTAATTTTTATTGATCTACGCGACAGAAGCGGTGTCATGCAAATTGTCTTCAACCCAGATTTTGATAAAACCGCGCACGCAGCAGCACATGATTTACGATCTGAATATGTGATTTCTGTTTCTGGAGAGATTGTCGAACGTACTCCTGAGACCACCAACAAAGAGATGCCAACTGGCAAATGGGAGCTTCAGGTTAAAAATCTAACTGTCCATAGTAAGTCAAAAACCCCTCCTTTCTCTTTAGAAGATGCAGAAAAGGTAGATGAAGAACTCCGACTCAAATACCGATACCTTGATCTTCGACGCGTGCAAATGCAAAAAAACATAAAACTCAGGCACCAGGTAGTTTTTGCAATTCGTGAACTTTTAAATTCTGAAGGTTTTTACGAAATTGAAACACCAATTTTAACAAAAAATACTCCTGAAGGTGCACGAGAATTTTTGGTGCCATCCCGCCTGCATCATGGCTGCTTTTACGCAATGCCACAATCTCCACAACTTTATAAACAACTTTTGATGGCTGCAGGCATGGAAAAATATTTCCAGATTGCCCGTTGCTTCCGTGATGAAGATTTACGTGCAGACCGACAACCAGAATTCACCCAACTCGACCTTGAAATGTCTTTTGTAAAAGAAGACGATATCATGTCGGTAGTAGAAAAAATCATCCAGCACGTCTTTAAAAAAGTTTTAAACAAAGATATACCTATTCCATTTGAACGCATAGATTACGATCAAGCTTTCTCTGAATATGGTTCAGACAAGCCGGACCTACGTTTTGGCTTAAAAATTAAAGAAAGCTCCTCATTGTTTGAAAAAACAGAGCTAAGTTTTTTACAAGCGGTCCTTAAAAAAGGTGGAAATATTGGTGGGCTTCATGTACAAAATTGTCCTTTTTCCCGCTCAGAATTAAACACCTGGACAGAAAAAGCACAAAAACTTGGCGCAAAAGGGTTGCTCTGGGTTCGATTTAAAGAAGATGGTTCCATTGAATCTCCCGTTGCAAAATTTTTGCCAGAAGATTTCCAAGCGCAAGCAAACAAAATATTTGAAAATGTTGGACCAAACAGCGTTCTGTTTTTAATCGCAGGACCATACCATGATGCATGGACAACACTCGGAAGGCTTCGTTTAGAGCTTGCAAGAGCACTTGATATTATTCCAGAAGGCGAGTTTAATCTTTCTTGGGTCGTAAAATTCCCAATGTTTGAATACGATAAAGAAAATAAGCGATGGGATGCAATGCACCATCCATTTACCTCTCCACAAGTTGGCTGGGAAAAACTAGAACCAGGCAAAATGAAAGCACGTGCATACGATGTTGTTCTGAACGGAGTAGAGCTTGGCGGCGGGTCGATAAGAATTCATGACTCAGAAACACAAAGCAAAGTGTTTGAGTTGCTCGGCCTGAACAAAGACCAAGCAGAAAAAAAGTTTGGATTCTTACTAGAAGCACAAACGTACGGCTTTCCGCCACACGGGGGACTTGGCCTTGGCCTTGACCGATTCGTAATGCTGCTAGCAGGGCAAGAGACTATTCGGGAAGTGATTGCATTTCCCAAAACACAACGCATGTACGACTTAATGATGTCTGCACCAAGTGTATCCGATCCACAAATGCTCCAAGAGTATGGACTTAAGCTTTTGCCTAAGAAAAAATAAAAACTCTTTCGGCCCACTATACAATCTTGTAACCTTTCCTCCCAGAAAGTAACTTTAAACCTTTTTTTAGGGAAGAAAAATGATCTGCAAAAAAACAATTCCTTTTTTGTTTTTGTTGTTACAAACCAGCTCTGCATTTTGCATGAATTGGAAAAATATTGAGCCGAAAAACGAAAGTCTTACATTTTCAATTTGCCGGAACCCAGAAAATGACACTCGCGAAATCGAATGCACAATCATAAACACTAAACAAGAAAAAATAGAGTTTATGGTTGAAGACAAAAACGACATAATGTCTGCGTTTTACAACAGTGAAAAAAATGGACAAGGCACAGATCACTACTTTAAAAATGTTCAGATGAAAAAAAAATCAGTCACCTGGCAAGAATTTGAACCCCCGGCTCTAGCAAGATTTATTGACGAATCCAACCTAAAGAAAATAAAAAGCGGAGAAAAAAAGGGCAAAATCAAAAAAATGGTACTTTTGCCCAAAAAAAGCAGTGGTGAAATTTTTCCTAAAATAACCGCGAGTTACTCTAAAGAAAAAAAAGAAGCATCCATTGAAATCCTTTATAATGACAAAAAAGAAATGGTCGATACTCGACACATAATTCCCCAAAAAACACTTAACTTCATGTTTAAAGAGCAACTTCTTATTTTACTTTCAGCAATAGTTTATGATTCTGTCTTTAAAAAAATTAGAATCACTGCACCACATTTTGCGTATCAAACAAAACTGGCAACAAGCTCTGAAGATTTGAAAAAATATACAGATGGTCATCTAGAAGGTCGACTTCTCTTTGAGTTTACATCTTATAAAAATCAACTCATTTGGGAAAGAAACTGCTCCTTACCCAAGAATCATTCTTACTACTCCTTACCCAAAGATCCTTCTTATGAGAAATTCGAAATGTCTATCATAGCCAAATACACAAAAAAAATTAAAAAAAAACGTAAAACTTCTTTATAAATCTAGGCAACCTCTCCTGTAGCAGTTATACTTTACGCAACCAAACAACCTGAAACAAACATCAAGAAGATACAAATGACAAGCATCAAAAAAATATTGATTCTTTTTTCTATTATCTTTCACGCTTTTTCCCTGACAGGGATGAAAAGACCAGCATGGTTTGAAAAAGAAATATTAAAATTTTCTTGCCTGTCTTGTAATAAAAAGTGGACTTTTCATGTACCTCCCCCCCTAGACTGGGTCGAAAAAAAAGACAGAGCTACCACAAAACAAAATAAATAGCATCTCCATAATTTTCCAATAAACTGAAAATCATTTGTGTGTTATCCTCAAAATATTGCAATGTAAAAATGTAAGTAAAAAAGGATGCATAAGTGAAAATTACAAAAATTATTGGCAGAGAAATTTTTGACTCTCGCGGCCTTCCAACCGTTGAATGCGAACTAGTCTTAGATAATGAGAGCGGTTTTATTTCTAGCGTTCCTTCTGGAAAATCTACCGGATCGCACGAAGCGCACGAACTGCGTGATGGCAAAAAACGGCTTGGCGGCATGGGCGTACAAAAAGCAATCGAAAACATAGAACAAAAAATTGCACCGGCACTAATAGGAAAAGAACCAGAAGTCGTTTCTGCTGACATGCAAATGATCACAATCGATGCCACAGAAAATAAAAACAATCTTGGTGCAAACGCAACGTTGGCAGTCAGTAGCGTCATTTTAAAAGCACAAGCCGCACTAGAGGGCATGCAACCATTTGAACTCTTTGCTGGCTTATGTGACATCGAACAGGTTTCTTTACCTATTCCGTTAGTTAACATTATAAACGGCGGCGCACACGCAGAAAATAACTTAAAAATTCAAGAATTCATGGTCGTCGCAAAAGGACAGCAAAGCGTCAGAGGGTCATTAGAAGCTGTTGCAGTACTTTTTTATGAAATGAAAACTCTTCTGCAAAAAAAAGAAAAAGGTACTCTCTTGGGCGACGAAGGCGGATTTGCGTCGAAATTTAAAGATGACTACGAGGCGCTTGATACTTTGATGGAAGCAATAGAAATTGTACAAAAAAAGTATAATTATGATTTTCTTATCGCATTGGATGTTGCCGCAAACTCTTTTTATAACAAAAAAACAAAAACATACGATCTTTACGGAAAAAAACTTTCTACTGCTGAAATGATTGCCTGGTACGAAAAAATTGCAGCACAGTATCCACTTTTTTCTATAGAAGACGGCTTGTATGAAGAAGATTTTGTAGGCTGGGCAGAACTTACACAAAAACTTGGCGCTAACGTACAAATTGTTGGTGACGACCTATTTGCTACTAATCAAAATCGAATTACCAAAGGACTCAAAGAAGGTTTAGCAAATGCGGTCTTGATTAAACCAAATCAAATCGGTACCATAACCGAAACGCTGCAGGCAATAGCACTGTGCTACCAGCACGAATTAAATACAATAGTTTCACATCGCTCAGGAGAAACAGAAGACACTCTGATTGTAGACTTAGCAATCGGTACCTGCGCAGGACAAATAAAACTGGGAGGACTTGCACGAGGGGAACGCATCGCAAAATACAACCAACTTTTACGCATCGAAGACAGATTAAGTTTTTCTATTTTGGAGTAAAACAGATGAAATTCCAGGTTCTTTTTTTTTATTTCTTTTTACTTGCGCCATTTGCTAGCGCAATGGAAAAAAAAATTAAGGGAACCTGGACGAGAAAAAACTCAAAAACCTTTCTTGCAAGCTTTCCTGCAGGCAGCAATTACGACAAAGCAGAGTTTGTGTGGAAAGAGCGAAAAAGCTCCAATTTTGTAACGCTAACTCTCGAAAAAAACGGCAAGCTAAACAAAAAGCTTGCCTTTCTTCTTCCGATTCTTTTGAAAGGAGAAACAAGAAAAGAATTTTACTACTCTGTTAAAGTTAAAAATAAAACTACTTTTTTTAAATCCGAAAAAAAATCCGAAAAAACAGGAATTATTTCTATTGCTAGCAAATTTCTTAGCTTCAGCTTGCCAAAAAATGACATCAAAGTTGAGTTAACAACAAACTACCCTAGAATCGAGACCCCGGAAATAGAAATAATCTAAAATATGTTTTTTTGAACCGGACATTATCCCAAAAGAGGATTGTCAAACTGAGCAAGCATTTTTTTCAACTGCTCGTCTCTGTCTAAAACCTCTTTAGAGTCTTTTATTTCTTCATCTGCTGAAACATCTGTAGATAAGCTTGGTTTTTTTTGTTTGTTTTGAACAATGTGTATAACCTCATCTTGATGCAAGTCCGGCTCATCAGCTTGATCTTGATCCGTAACCAAAACTTTTTGAGGTTGCAAAGCCAACTCCTTTTTTTCTTGTGTTGGCATTTTTACTTTTGGTTCTCGTCCTTCCATAGCAGCAAGTATTGTTTTATTCGGATTTTTCCTAAAAATTGGCAACGGAATCTCGCCGTCTGCAAGCATTTCTGCTCCGATGCGATCTGGAACACCTTCTTGCGCAAAAACATCAATCGCTTTTTCTGGATCAACACCGGCCTTGAAAAACCAGCGAGTAATCGGATCTCTGAGCGTATCAAATAACATGCCATCTTTGACATAATTTTTTGCAAGATTTATGTAGTCTTTTGTGTACTTATCTATGCCTCCACGCAAACGAGGTTCAACAACAGTTGGTCTAATAAAAACTGTAAGATTATTTTTTTGTTTTGCTCCTCGACGCCGCTTGAATAACCAGCCAATAAGTGGAATTTGCCCCAAAATTGGTGTTTCGTTCAGTCCTTGGTTTGTTTCAACCCGAATCAAACCACCAAGCGCTAAAACTGAGCCGTCTTTAACATTTGCATTTGTTATCACATGCCGATCTATTCTGTTGGAAGTTTCACCGATAAATTCTACCAAGGTAACTTTAACTTGCATGTTGACAACTTTTCCACCGGTGATTCTAGGCGTTATTTCTACCGTTAAATCAGCGTCAACCTCACGTTTTGTTGCGATAGGAGCACCACCAGTACCAATAGATGCTTCCGGTTGAACTAACCGCTTTTCACCAATACTCACAACAGCCTTTTGATTATTTGTTGCAACAACGTGGGGATGAGAAAGAATTTTTGAGTTAGAATAACTTTGTAAAATCTGCAGTAAAGACCATGCATTTCCATTGTTATCACTTAATGAAACAACGGTACTTCCAGCAGATGAGACCGCTGAAAGAGGATCAACGGTTACAGGCTCAGCGCCCGAAGTCTGAAAATCTTTCCGCATTAAGTCAACATTCAAACTGCTAGCAGAAGGATCGCTACTATCGTAATTTGCAACAGCAGGCCCCGGTTGCGCAGACTGAAATTGAAGATTTCCATCTTGTACAATTTCTGGCAGATTTAACGCTGCCGGCGTACGCATATGACTCCCTAAAACTCGCTCATCCTCTAGCGTTAAATCTGCAACCAACACCTCAATGATAACTTGCGGCTGAGGACGATCTAATTCTTCAATTAATTTTTTTATTCGCAACCAATCATCATTGCGTGCAGCAATAATTAATTGATTACTGCCATAATAAGTACTTTTTTGAGCCGACTTGTCTGCTACCAATGCCGATTTGGCACCTGTCTGAGCCGCAATAGTATCTGTCTGAATTAAAACTCCCTCAAAAAATCGCTCAGGTCCCCCGGTTGCAATCCCCCCAGCGCGAGATTGCTGTGTTGCACCAGTCAGGCGTTGTTGTGATTGAATTATCCCTTCCAGCGTATTTTTAAATGTCGAAGCATCAAGGTATTTAAGTTTATAGGTATGTAAAATCGACTTGCCAGAATCCAGCTTAACATCTATATATTTATAAATAAACTCTTCAACTCGGTTTATTGCCTGTCTTGTACCAATAACAATAAGCGAATTAGTTCTATTTTCTGCAATAATTTTTGTCGTTGGTGAAAAGTAATCTGCTCTACTTTTCCCTCGCCAGCCAACAGCTCTTCTGCCAGGTCGACGTGGGTTTTGTGCTGCTGCAATAATATTTTTATTAAATAGA
>Ga0180433_10011189_pt1 | contig 10669 bp, 5 predicted proteins | sample SS_ome_8_FD_132980 | JGI IMG/M metagenome (GOLD analysis project Ga0180433, IMG submission 132980) | Hypersaline lake sediment archaeal communities from the Salton Sea, California, USA - SS_1_D_1 metaG | ecosystem: Environmental > Aquatic > Non-marine Saline and Alkaline > Hypersaline > Sediment...
AGGACAAGTGGGAGTTCCACAAACTTGTTTTCTGCCCGGCTGCTATTATTGTGCAATACCTCATTGGTGCGATGCACACTAGACATGTGCTTGGATTCTAGTCCGGCCGTTTTGCACAGATTTTGAGTAGTCTGCGTCGCCGGTTCGCTGATCGAAGAAGCCGACAAGTATCCAACAGGATCGCGTCCTTGCACCAAGGAGCGACTATACTGACACAAAAGACTGCAGACCATATCGTTCAACACAACGCTGACTCGCAGTCGTTTTCGGCGACACCTGCACGCGGTTGTTTCTCGGCCAGAGGGAAATGGAGTCAACACGTCAGAAAACACTTGTGGACGTAGATAAAACCGCAACATGCATTCGGTCAAAAATGTAGATCGCGTTCGTCCGTGTGCCTGGCGAATGCCGTCGATGCATGCATGCAACGCCGCCCACAGGGTGTCGTGCGTCAAGAACGCGTCAGATTCTTTTTCTTCTTCTTCTTCTTCTTGGGTAACCCATTCGGCGTCTTGCATGGCACGACGGGCGAATTGTTCGACTACAAGAGGCACAGCAAATGCAGTGTCCATTTCATTGCCCAGCCCCCGGTACATCTGAAATTCCTGCAGTTTGATCTGGTCGTCGGCAACCCATTCCATCCACATAGAAAGAATGCGTTCATTCGACAAGAACAGCGAACTCGGTGTGCGGAAATATTGCTCCTGCCATGCAGAACGAGCCATCCACACGTAGGGGAGCGATACCCAACACAAGCGTTGACAGTCGACACCGTCATGTCCGTAGACACACTGTACTACCTTGCCGCTGTCGTCGGTGACGGAAAGATTGTACTGGGATGCCACACTGATAAGTCCCAATGCCAGGGCGCGTTGCGTCATGCCTGACATGGATGTGTTGAGGGAGATGCCCACGACGCTGCGATGGTTGGTAAGTGCCTGGTAAATGTATCCCGACGGGCTGAGACCGCGGGCAATGCAGTCGCGGACCATGCCATAGGCGCATATGTTGTCTGACAAGCGTTGCACGTTGCACAGCGGACGTTCGCGAAATTTCATATCTGGCATGGCATTGTCGACTTGTTGCGGACCAAGACACCCCAACATCTGGGTAATGTTGAACATGCCGCCGCGAGCACCAGACTGCACAGCCGATACAACCATGTTGCGATGTGCCTGCATGGTGTCGACAACAAGGTCGCCACTCTTGTCACGAGCAGTGCGGAGGACGAGCAGAATGTCTCGCATTTCCTCGGGCGTCAGGCCAGACACACACAAACTGTCACGGGCTTTTTGACGCAGCAGAGCGGAAAAGGCGGCATTGGCCTTGGAAAGGTCGGCGTCCAGCAAACATTGAATCTGGTCTTGTATGGAGTCGGAGATCAAGAAATCGGTCGGAGGGATGGAAAGGCCAGCGCGGAGCACGTAGGCTAGCGCCACACGGCCAAACAAAAATAGCCACTCAAATACATCGTCCCTTGTCCAGAGTTGCAGCATGGCCAGACCAAGCGCGTGCTTGGAAACGCCGATGTGATGTTTGGTCAGCGTGCCCACCAAAAACTCTCCGTCCTTGAGAAGAAACGAGAAAGGCGAAATGGGCGTTTTTGTGGTATGCTCGGCATAAAAGCACGGCGGAAGCAGTAGCGACAAGAACTGCTTGCCTGTCCAGCGCGCTGTTGGCTTGAGGTGGGCCGGCGCTGGAAGATGAACGCGAGGATCAAAGTCAACCCATTCCAGCCGCCGTGAAAATGCTGCTGCTGCTGCTGCTGGTGCTGTTGCTGCAGCACTACCACCACCAGCACCCCCTCGCGGCTGCTGCTGCTGCTGCTGCTGCTGCTGCTGGTGCCGAGCGGCTGTTGCCGCCACCAAGCCCAAGACGCGAAAATCGGAAAACGACAAGAGATACAACACGTCGTCATACTCCAAGAGAGTGTCGGGGCGGGATAAAATGGCTGGCCCCATAATCTGCCATTGCTGCAACCCATACATGAGCTTTCCGCCGGCGTCGTTGACCATCGTTTCGGTAAGGTCGTAGAGAGTGGCGACTTCGGCCCGCGCCAGGATCGACTGAGACACATGACCGTTGTATTGGTCGCCATCGAAATCGCCGTTCAGCGGCACAACTCCCATGGGGTTGTACCGCATCACACGATCGGCACACCGCCGGACCGTGCGGCACTGGATGGAGGGGCGATGCAAAATAGGCTGGCGGGTAAACATGAGACTATCGCCCGGGCGTAGATGTCGCTCCACAATGATTCCGTTCGCGCGCAGACATGGCTCTGACGACGAGAATGATGATGGGTCGGCAAGGCACTTCACTAGCTGTCGGCGTGCTTCTGGGGCGCATGGAATCGCGACCGTTGTGGTCCCAGCAGAGGAAGGCAGCCCTGCTGATGTTGACCGAGCTTGGTGTTCGATGTGAATACGATCAGCACCATATTGATGATTCGGGCCCAGCAACACTGCCTCGGTAAGCATGCGTTGATTGAGGAAACACACGCGCTGGTTGAGCATGCAGCGTCGTCCCATGCTCTCCGAAATAGAAATGCCTCTGAGATCTTCAAAAGCATTCGGACCTCCTACGTTGCGTGCCGTGTAATCGACGCGTTGCGCGCCGCATACGCTGCGTATGAATGCTTCTTTGCCTTGCAGGGTGGATCGGATGGACCCAATATTGCGATTGGACTGGGTACGCTGCCGGGCGTTTTTGCGATAGTGTTGAGAACGGAAACTCTGCTGTTCGCGCCGACGCTTGTAGTGCTCTTTTGAAGCAATGGTGTCTTCGTCGGGAGGAATGCATGCCGACGACGTTGCGGCGTGACCGGATGGAACGGCATACTTTTTCTGCTTTTTTCGATTGTTGTAAAACCCTTTGGAGAAAAACTGCTTGCTGTTGGATGTAGTCACCACCATGGTCCCGGCGCGATTCAACGACGGCATGATGCTAGCGCAACGTTCGGCCAATTCTCCGCGCACGTCTTTGGTGCCAGTCAAGTACATGCTCACTGCTGCCTGCAACAATTGTTCAAATTCCAACAATTGCGGGTCCGTATCGATTTCGTCGGCGCGGTCTCTGCTGTAGAGTTTGCACCGACGTGCGTAGTACCAGTCGTTGATGGTTTTGATACGGAGCAAATGTTGCGTTAGTTCATGGACACGTGCATTGATACCGTTGACAATAATGGTGGGTTGAATGCACGGAGGAGGAACAGGCATTACTCTGCTCCATAGAAATGCCAAAGGCGTGACTCCAAACCCCAACGCATCCCAGCAACCGGGCTTGGCGCTCTCGAGAATGGTCACAATCGAGCGCACCCGAGGCACGACGACGGCGGTTTGCCTGCGTGTTTTTGGCGACGACGCTGCTGTTCTACCAGACGGCCGTGGGGGCGGCAGTGGCGTCGGCTGGTTGGATGAAGGAGGAGGAGGAGGAGGAGGAGGAAGAGGAGGAGGAGGAGGAGAAGACGGGGGACGTTCGGTGGCGGCAGCAGCAGCAGGGGCAGCAGCAGCAGCAGCAGGGGCAGTACTGCGCCGGCCGCGCTTTCGCGGCGGCGGCGGCGGCGGAGCGGCAGATGTGGTAGCATCGCTGTCAAGGGAATCCGTTGTCGCGGTTGCCGCCGTCGATGTCGTGCTGTGCACAAGAATTTGGCGATAGGCCAGAAACGGCGGTCGTACCACCCAGATGCGCCCCGCGTGGCGGCAGTTGGGGCACACAAATCCCGCCTCCAAAAAACTGCTCACAAGTTTTGCAATCTGCTGTGCACGTTTTGATCCCCCTACGCTGCCTCCCCCTCCTGCAACGCCACTTTTGCAGGCTTGGGCCAAGGCAGCAGAGAATTCCAAACGGCCCCGAAAGACGTGCGGTTGGGTTTGGTTGCATTGTTCTGCGGGAATGGTTTCCAAATAAGATTCCGAACAATAAGAACAGATGCAGGTTAGAGCACAGGCAAGTTCGGCGGCGAATTGTGGTAAAATACATGGTGCCATAAGATACATATGACCCATATGGCCTGTGCAATGCGGAAGTGCGCCGCTGCGTTTTCTGTGACAGGTTGCACACTCCGTATTGTCGTCGAACGGGCCCAGGCGGGGGTCATAAAAACTCTGGGACACCGGCTTGCCGTGCTGCGCTAGCACAGACGACGTGATCGTTTCGTGTGGAGAAAACACCGAGTGTTGCAAGATTTCTTCTTGTGTCATTTGGCGGTAGCATAGCGCTCGGGGCACAAACTGTGCAACCTTTCCGGGAGCAGATTCGGCACATGGAAACGGATAGAGTGCCATCCCAGTACACAGCACCACAACAACAACAACAACACTACGCGCGCCGCAACCACACGCACGTACGTAAAAACGGGATGAGGAATTATTTTTTCACACAAATAGCCCACGCCTTCTCCCCTCTCCTCCTCCTCCACCACCACCAATGTCTTCTCGCGAGCGATGTTGGGCACTTCGTCTCTTGTACGAAGCACTTGTCCAGTGTCCAAACCTATGCTCTGAAGATTTGGCACAGCAAGCTCGAACTATGGAATATGCGTTGTTCCAGAGGTGTGGTGGAATACACACCAAAGGCCGAGCCTATAGCAACGCGGTCTACGAATGCGTGGCCTTTTTAGAAGAATTTTCCGACACCGTGGCAGACTTGTCCAATGTACAGGCCATGCTGGACGGGCACATATGGGACGTTCCGCAACTTGCCTGTCCAACTCCGCCGGAGGATGGCAAAAACAACACCACAAACAACATTGGCTCGACCCATCCGGTCGCCCAAGCACTTGGGCAGACACGTCAAAAGGAGTCCGAAACGTTGCATGATTTACAAGTTCCCCGCGTCCACGACCAGACACGGGAGGCGTGCCCTCGATGCCACAAACATCAAATTCTTGTCGATAGCAAACAACGTCGCGGTCTCGACGAAATGCCCACCCTCTTGTATTTGTGCCTGGACTGTGGACAACGCTGGACGAAAAACAATTAGCGAGGAGATGATGGCCATGCACACACATTCATCCGACGACAGGCGTATCTGACAGTAAGGATATAAAAATGCATGGAATATCTTGCTATTGTCATCGTCCGTCTTGTGTCTGTCTGGGGGGAGGTATACGTGCGCATTGGGATGTACGCGACGTGGACCGACGGAGATGCTAGCAAATCCGATCACACAGAGGGCAGCGCCGGGCGTGTCTTGTCAAAACGGCGCTTCTCGGTGCTTGATGTCGACGGCAATGGCGATACCAACAGCAATAACAATGCCGATAGCGACGACGACGACTGCGGCGAAGTCGTACTTGGCGGCGGCAGCGGCGGGGAAAAAAGGAGGAGAAAGGGGAGAACGGAGCATGTTTCGCCCGCACAAATGCGCCGTGGTGGCAGCAGCCGCAAGAACAACAACACCACATTCATTTCCCGTCCGTCGGTAACGGGATTGTCGCCACTTTTGCCCTGGTCTGCTCGCGTGGCATCGCCAGACCCGCTTGCCTCTAGCCGCTATGTAGCCTATCTGCATCCGTCCCAACACCACTTCCGCCACCACCACCACCACCACCTTCCAACCAATACCGCTCCCCCGTGGCTCTATTACCCGGAACCAACTCGGTACAATCGGATTGGCAAGGATGTGGATGGTGGAGAAGAGGGGGAGGGCGATGAAGGGGGGGATGTGGAGGAGGACGAGGAGGAGGAGGAGGAAGAAGAAGAAGAACAAGAACATTCAGAAGTCAGCGACATGGACGGCGACGATGACGACGGCGAAATGCACAGCCTTGCCAGTTTGACGACTACTCTACGCCGTCCTCGTCACCGGCATCCCCGCCGCCGCCGCCACCATCCTCCTTCTCTCCTCTCCGGAGAACTGAGTGTCTGGGAAGTCCACAATCGTCTATTGCGTCCTTACCGGCAATTGTTTCCCGGCAACAAAGTTGTCGACTGGCTTGTGACCACAACTACTGCTGCCGAACGGCGTCGAGGTACAGAGTTGGAAACCACGCTGGGATGCTTGTTGCCAGAGTCGAATGTGCCCTTGTTTTTTGAATTTCGCTTTGCCGTTGCGACCGATAAGCTGGAAAGTTTGTGGAATTCTCGGTTCATTCGGGTCTTGTCTCATCGCGCGTCGCAGCATGTGTTGCGCTGGACCGAGGCAACAAAACCGAAAGCGGCAACAACAAGGACAACACCAGTGCGCACAACGCCATCTTCCTCTTCTCGCCGTTTTGCACCAGACGCTGCGAGTCAGTGTTCGAGCGCATCGTTGTCCTCTTGCTCGGCTAGCTCGGTTTGTGCACCCGTCCGGCGGCGCAATACGATTACGTTGGACTATCTTGCCGCCGCGCAAGAACGCGAAGCTACTAGCGATGCTGTCGGCTTGAGCGAATCCCGAGACGAACGATCGTACCTATCGGATCCCAGTGGGTCGCGCACTCACCCGTCGTCGGCATCGGCAGCGGCGGCACCACTTCTTCCTCCTCCTCCTCCTTCTGCTAGTATGACAACCGCGACATGGCCGACAGAAGGAACGACAATGACGACGGCAACAACGACACCCGAGCTCTGTCCCCAAGCTAGGATTTGGACGGAATTTGTGCTGCAACACGCGACCGAACCTGGATTGTGGGCAGGCGTGTCTGTGTTTCCGATGCCCAAAGACGAATGTGCCGAAACGGAGTGGGATGAGTTTGTGTCTGCCGCCCCGCGATTTACGGACGACCAGCTGTTTGCATGGCAGCGAAAGAATCGCCGTGCCCCGTCTGCCTCTGCTGCCAACGTGTATCGGGGCGATGGCGAGAGTGAAATGGAATCATCGCTAATGGGCGAGAGCGACGATGGCAAAAGCAGCAATGGAGGCGGCAGAAACGTACCTGGACCATCGTCGTCATCGTCATCAACATTACTGTTGCGCAATCCCTTGCCAAATGCTATGATGCCGGAGACTGCGACGATGCACAATGCTCTTCGTGTCCGCAAAACGTTCTTGTCGCTGCAAGAATGGTATCAGTGTGCTCATACCCAACGGCAGCAATCGATGGACAAGGACGACGTTGACGTTCTTCAGCCCCAAACGTATGTGGAAGTGGGGTTTCGAATGTGTTTTCCATTCTTGTCAGTGTCGCGGAAAACAGCCGTAGTGTTGCGCGAACAACTTGTTAGCGTGCTAGCGTGTGCGGACCGTCGAGATGTGCGGTTGTTTTCCGACTCTGCCCTCGTGTCGTGCTACCACACAAGCGTTCCGCAGCCCTTGACGTTTCAACGATTTTCCTATCCCTGTCGCCACTGTGCGCATTCTTCCGCGTGTTCGTGCACAGGAGGACACGTGGAAGTGCGCTGCGGCTATCAGTTTTTTGGCGTACAGACCTTGTCGCGAGGTTTATTGGACGATGTTTCCATAACGGATGCGGAACGTATTCTCTGGACTACGCCGTTTGGCGCAGAGTTTGATCCGTTTACGCTTCCACATCGCTATCCTCAGACGCTAACTGAGGCAGCAATTGCGGAAGCGGCACGCCGCATGCCAGACCGGGTTGTTCCATGTACTAGCTTTCCCCCGGATGCTGGGATTGCTACTACTGGCCAGCGCGGTTGTCGGAAAAAACATACGGCCGCCACAGCAACAGGAAGAAAAGCTGCTGCCACTATGTTACTACGACAGTATTCGCGCGAGACCGTCGTGCAACACCTTTTGTATACCCCGGCGTTTGGAACACAACAAGAACGCATGTGTATTACAAGCCGGTGGCAACTGGCCGATTTGTTTCGCCTGGTCACGAACGACCGGAAATTGTTGTTTCGCCCCGACCACTCCGATCAACTGTTTGTAAAACAGGTCAAGGAGGCACTCAACGAAGAGGTCCGGCGTCTTTGTCCGGAGTATGCGTGGACACGTGTGTTGTTGGTGGCTAGTGCCAGTACATATCCCACTCCCCCTCCGCCCCAAACAGCGGAGAACCACAAACGCGACATTCTGCTGCACTCGGGTGCAGAAAATATCCGACGGTTCACTTCGTCGTCGTCCCCCTTTGTACGCTGCATTTTATACGGACCAGGAAGTGGCTATTGTGGACAACATACGCACATACATACTTGCGTGCAGTTGTTTTACTTTTACGTTTTGCCACCCAGCACATCCTATTCGTCGGGTCGTGCGTCTTTTGTTCCGTGCATTTATTGCCCAGAATGTGCAAGACTGCAATTTTACCCCGACAAGTGCATTTGCGAATCCATCCCGAGGACCAAGTTTTTGTTTACACAGCTCCTGTTTCTGTGCACCACGTCCAAACGGGGACGAGCTCGCATTGCGTCGGTAAACCAAATGGAGTTCGAAGCCAGGCATAGGGCAAACAGAGATGGCAATGGCTACACCCGGAACGAGGAGGAAGAGGAGGAGGAGGAGGAGGAGGAAGAGGATGACGATGGCATTGTTCGACGCTCGTCTGCCAGCATGCTCAACATGGGCGTTCGACATTTGAATCGATTGCGTTGGTCCCGCGATCAACTGTTTCGACCCGAGGTTCAACGCGAACGCTTGGAACATTTGCGCGCACTATCGTCCTCGTCTTCCTCTGTGCCGGTGCCCGGAAGTCGCGAGTCCTTGGAACAGACAAGCAAATTGCTCTTGGACCACGTTCCCACAGGCGTGTATGTGCCAAACAACCCTCCCGTGCGCAATCATTTACTGGAAGAAACAAGCCAGAGGCTGCGGACCGAGTCTGTGGTCGATGTGGCGCAAGCAGCAAAAGAAGAACGATTTGCACAGGAGCAGTTGGAGTCGTTACAATCTGATTTGACCTCCCGGTTTTTTGGGAAATAGATTTGTCAATCTTGTCATCGGCCTTGGAGTTGTCGGCAGTCTTGCAAAAAGTGGGTAGTTCAAAATAAGAATGAAGGTTTTGTCGTTGAAAAATGCATTTTTGAAAATGATTTTTGTGTCGAAAAATGAAAGTGTAACCTATTATCCCTCAAGTAGAGACCCTCTAATCTTACCACTTTTTGTTCATGGCCAAAAGCAAATCTTCTAGACGAGCAATGTCCGTATCTTCCGACGATACGAGCGGAGGAGATTCGTGGAATAGGCCGATCGTGAATGCCGCAAAAGACTTTAGAGACGAAGGGATGCATGTGGGCAAGGCTGTGGCGCGGCCTGATCTGGATACGGATCGGAACATCAATCCCGCGCGGTCTCGTTCTCATCATCGCCGTCACCATCACCATTCTGTTGCCTCCTCCTCCTCCAGCTCTCGTCGCCATGGAACCAAAAGGGCATCGGATGGTACGACAACCAACACCGTCACGACTCGCCACGACGTGAAGGAACTATCTGACAAGGTTGCAAAACAAATGCGCAAACGCCACCGCAAGATGGAAGTCGTGCGAAAGGAGTGTGGTCTCCCCTATTCCGAATATATTGCTCTGTGTGCTATCCTTGCCTACTACGATTGCGAGGAACGTTACCGGTACAAACCTATCACCAACCATGCCGTCACCTGCACCATCCAAGGTGCAGCATTGCGCCATGCGAAGGCACTCTTGTCTGAAGAAGAGTACCAAAAGCTAAAACCAGGCATCATTCTCTGTGTGTCTGTCTTTGCACTCATGGGCATGTTGGAAAAAGAACGCAGCATAACATTGCACCGTGTCGCCAAAGAACCTGCGGATACCAGCCCTGCTCTCAGAAAGATAACCCACCAGCTTGCCACGCGTGGACCCAAGGCTGCGGATCGTCAACTTTTGAACAGCGATGTAGACACGAGAGCCAGCGACACCGACCGTGACGATGACGACGACGACGACGATGACGATGACGACGTTGACGACGACGACGACGACGAGATGGAGGACGACGAGGTCCGATCTCGACCTCATCGTCGCCACCGCCGCCATGTGGACTTGTACAGAAAACATTGTCACAAAGGACATTGTCATATGCGGCGCACACACCACTGCGAATGTGACAGTATTGACGGAGACCACACAACGAACACTAGTTCCACAAAGAAACGCAAGCTTGCTGCAAAACGCAAACGTGCTGACATTGCAAATGCCATGCGGTTTGCAACAAACTCATAAGACCCCCGAGTCCTTTATAGCTTGGCCGGGCGGAAAAATTAATAATCAAAACGAAAAAAGCAAATGTAAAACATGTATCTTTGCAACACGTTTTTATCGCTCTACCATGGAAGCCAACAACAAACGTCGTTGGGCCGATGTCATGTTCGGTCTGAATCTGGTGGCCGTCATCCTGCTTGGAATACTGCTGACGGTAGCACTGATGAAAGACTATAGAGGATCGAAGGGATCGGGATATTCGTACATGGCTGCCGCATATGCCTTTTTCTGTATTTCAGCATTGCTCAACATTGCCGACGTAGTGGCTCTCAGCATGGGCTGGATCGAATGCGCTCGGGCCCGACCAAAAACCGAAACATGGAAAAACTTTGGCAAGCGCAAGAATGTAGTGGAGTAGCACCGAACTGTTTTCTAGTGAATGACTGGCACATTGTTGCCTCTCTATGCTGTCGCAAGGGGTACGCTGTTTTTCTTTCTTGGAGGAAACACAAATGCAAACGCACAAATGCAAACGCACAAATGCAAACGCACAAATGCAAACGCACAAATGCAAACGCACAAATGCAAACGCACAAATGCAAACGCACAAATGCAAACGCACAAAT
>Ga0180433_10011190_pt1 | contig 10669 bp, 4 predicted proteins | sample SS_ome_8_FD_132980 | JGI IMG/M metagenome (GOLD analysis project Ga0180433, IMG submission 132980) | Hypersaline lake sediment archaeal communities from the Salton Sea, California, USA - SS_1_D_1 metaG | ecosystem: Environmental > Aquatic > Non-marine Saline and Alkaline > Hypersaline > Sediment...
TTAGTGATGTCCAGGAAACATTGAAAAAACGGCCATATTTTTTACCCTATGGGAAAGCCGAGGATACCCCATCTCCTTTGTTGCCAAGGGTTCGGCGTAGTTTACTACAGCCTCGCCCTTGGACGCCTCGGATCTCGGGCGCCCTCAACTTTTGCAACCTCAGGGTAGATTGAAAGGAGTTTAGTTGCTTGCTTCTTTTAAGAGGAGAAATCATGAAATATTTGGAGACAATTCTTTGCTTGGGTGTGCTTCTTATAGCTGTGATGGGAATGATTGATCTACCTACGGCATGGGCGGTAGAGCCAGTCAACACGGACACGCAGGGATTGGCTATCAAGGGCTATGATCCGGTTGCTTACTTCAATCAAGGGAAACCGCTCAAGGGCACAGAAAAATTTACTTGGCAGTGGATGGGGGCTGAATGGCGTTTTGCCACTGCCGAGCATCTTGATTTGTTTAAATCCAATCCAGAGCAATATGCCCCACAGTATGGCGGGTATTGAGCCTACCGCATTGCGATGGGGCACATCGCAAAAGGAGATCCAACGGTCTGGAAGATAGTCGAGGGCAAGCTCTATCTGAACTGCCGCCAGGAGATCATGAAAAAGTGGGAGCAAGACATACCAGGCTATATTGAGAAGGCAAACAAGAACTGGCCTAGTGTATTGGAGTAGACCGGAAAGGGAGGGACTAGCGGGTCAGATCTTAGATGTTAATCATTGCCGGTCAGCCTTGTGTAGCCAGAAAGTAAGGCCCTGAAAATGGAAAGCATTTTTCATTCACCCCCCTTCGGACATCTTCACACCCCAGTTCGACGAAAGACCAGGACCTGGGAAAGGACGATTGGGAAGAGTTTTTAGCTCCCAAGGTATTTCTTGAGATGGCGGGCCGTGTGAGAGCCGTTGGGGTTGGCGATGAGTGCCGCGGGCGAACCTGCTGCCATCACCTGGCCGCCCTCGTCTCCCCCTTCCGGACCCAGGTCAATGATATGATCGGCCTCCTTGATGACCTCCATGTTGTGTTCAATCACCGCCACGGTATTTCCTTCATCGGCCAAGGCCTGCAGCACCGTCAACAGCCTCTGCACATCGGCCAGGTGCAGCCCCGTGGTCGGTTCATCCAAAATGTAGAGGGTGCGGCCCCTGGAGGACTTGGCCAGCTCTTCTGCCAGCTTGATGCGTTGGGCTTCACCCCCTGAAAGCGTTGGGCTGGGTTGTCCCAGGCGCAAGTACCCCAGCCCAATGTCGCAAACAAACTCGACGGGCCGGCGGATGGACGGCACAGCAGAAAAAAAGTCGGCAGCCTCCTCAAAGGTGAGCTCCAGGACTTCAGAGATGTTTTTCCCTTTGTAGGCGACCGCCAGGGTCTCCTGGTTGAATCGTTGGCCTCTGCAGACCTCACAGTGCACATAGACGTCAGGGAGAAAACTCATGCCGACTTTCAGGATGCCGTGTCCCTTGCAGGCCTCACACCGCCCCCCTGCCACGTTGAATGAAAACCGGCCGGCCTTGTATCCTCGGGCCCGGGCCTCCGGGGTCATGGCAAAGCGTGTCCGTATGTCAGACAGAAACCCCACGTAGGAGGCCGGCACAGAACGGGGGGTGCGGCCGATGGGTTTGTGATCCACCTCCAGGACCCGGTCCAGGGACTCCCAACCCTTGATGTCGTTACAGCGGCCGGCATCACGCTGTTGCTTCAAGAGCCGGTTGCGGACGCCCTTGTACAAGGTTTCTTTAAGAAGGGTGGACTTGCCGGAACCTGAAACACCGGTGACGCAGATCAAGGTACCCAGGGGGAAACCAACATCGATCCCTTTCAAGTTGTGTTCCACAGCCCCTTGAACCGTGATAGATCGGCCGTCCTTGGCAGCCCTCAAGCGGGAGGTGATGCGGTGGGGGTGTCCATCAAAGGAAGCGCCTGTGACAGAGGCGGGCACTTTCTTTAAATCCGCCAACCGACCCTGGGCCACAACACGCCCGCCTTCCCGACCGGCTCCTGGGCCCAGATCGATGATGTAATCAGCAGCTCGGATCGCCTCTTCATCGTGCTCCACCACCAGGATCGAGTTTCCCCGCGCCTTGAGTTCATCCAGGGCCGCCAGGAGCATCCTATGATCCCTGGCGTGAAGGCCGATCGTGGGCTCGTCCAGGATGTAGCAAACCCCTGCCAGATTCGATCCAAGCTGAGCTGCCAGCCGGACACGCTGAGCCTCGCCGCCAGACAGGGTGTCGCCGCTTCGACTCAGGGCGAGATAGGACAATCCGAGGCGATTGAGCAAGGAGAGACGGGTGTGGATCTCATCTAGAATCGGCTTGGCGATAGGGGATTGCCGTGGGCTGAAAGGGAATGTTTCCAAGGTTTCTTGGACCTGGCTCACGGGCTGCTGCACCAGGTCCCAGATGGAACAGCCCTCGATCTTCACGGCCAGAGCCTCACCTTTCAAACGACTTCCATGGCACCCTGGACACGTGTCGTGTCCATTTTTTCCAGAATGCTCTACCTCACCCAAGCCGTCGCACACCGGACACGCCCCATGCTTGGTGTTAAAGGAAAAGAGGCGAGGGTCGGGGACGGCAAGTCCTATCCCGCAGGCTGGACAGATGCCCTGGAGACTAAAGACTTCTTCCTTGCCTTTGGGGTCTACGATGACAAGGCTGCCATTGCCTTCTTTCAGGGCGCGGCGCACCATGTCGTCAAGGCTGGCGGTGGGAAGCCGTCCCACCACCATCTCAATGGTGTGCTCATGGTATCGGCTCAGGGCCATATTTGCCTTGAGGCTTGCCAGTCGGCCGTCGATTCGGGCTTGGCTATAACCCTTGGCCAGAGACCGGGCCAGGACATCCTTATGAAACCCTTTTCGTCCGGCCACCTTAGGCGCCAGGACCAGGGCGCTTTTTTTCCTGTAGCGATGCCGGATCTGATCCACGATCTGCTCCTGGGTCTGGACGGTCATGGGGCGGTCGCAGCCGGTGCAGTGCTGGGAACCGAGCTTGGTGTAAAGAAGTCTGAGGAAGTGATAGATCTCTGTGAGCGTGGCCACGGTCGACCGGCGACTGGCATGGCTGATGCGCTGTTCGATGGCCACCGTGGGGGGAAGGCCGGTCACCACGTCCACGTCCGGTCGCTCAAGGATCTTGACATACTGTCTCACGTAGGGGGCTAGGCTCTCCAGATAACGGCGCTGACCCTCTGCAAAGAGGATGTCAAAGGCCAGGGTCGATTTGCCAGAACCAGACACGCCCGTGAGCACCACCAGCTGGTTGCGGGGGATGGAAAGACTCAGGTTTTTAAGGTTGTGTTCCCGAGCCCCCCTGATGGAAATGGCCGGCAAGGACCCTTTGGCCGCCTCGGAAACGGTCGGGGCTGGCGCCCTGGTGGGCCTTAACCGGGCCGGGTCCTTCAGATACGCCTTGAGAAACCGGCCCGTATGAGATCGGCGATCCCTGGCGACCTCTTCTGGTGGGCCGGCCACCACGACCCGGCCGCCGTCCTCGCCGCCCTCGGGCCCCAGGTCGATCACCCAGTCGGCTGTCTTGACCACATCCATATTGTGCTCGATCAACAGCACAGAATTTCCCACGGCAACGAGCCTGTCCAGACAGGCCAGGAGTTTTTCGATGTCGTCAAAATGGAGCCCGGTGGTGGGTTCGTCAAAGAGGAAGAGCCTGGCGCTGTCATCTCCTGCCTTGAGATATCGAGCCAGCTTGAGACGCTGGGCCTCGCCTCCTGACAGGGTATTGATGGGCTGGCCCAGGCGCATGTAACCGAGGCCCACATCGGCCATGGGCTGAAGGGCCGATTTTACTTTGAGTTGATCGTCAAAAAAGGCCATGGCCTGATCCACGGTCATGGAAAGGATGTCGTAGATGCTTTTCCCCTGATAAGTAACCTCCAGGATCTCTTCCGTGAAGCGCTTGCCCCCACACTCGGCGCACGTGATGAACACATCGGAGAGAAACTGCATCTCCACCTTTTCAAACCCTTCACCCCGGCAGGTTTCGCATCGGCCCCCGGCCACGTTAAAGGAAAAATGGCCGGGCCCGAACCCCTTTTTGCGGGCATGGGCCGTGTCGGCCAGGAGACGGCGGATGGGATCGGCCGCCTTGGTATAGGTCAAGGGATTGGCCCGGGGGGTGCGGCCGATGGGCCTCTGGTCCACCAGCACCCCGTCAACAATTTGCTCCAGGCCGTCGACCGTGTCGTGGCGGCCGGGCCGACCCTGGGGGTCCCACTTGGCCCATTTGATGGCCCTGTAAAGGACTTCTTCGGCCAAGGTCGATTTGCCTGAGCCCGAAACCCCGGTGAGACAAACCAGGAGCCCCAAGGGGATGGGCACATCGATCCCCTTGAGGTTATGCTCGGCCGCCCCTTTGACGGTAATCCACTGGTCCTTCTTGGGCTTTCGTCGGCTCTCGGGTATGGGTATGTATTGCTCTCCCTTCAGGTACTTGCCCGTCAAAGAGCCGTTGACGTTCTTGGTGGGGCCAAAATACATGACCTGGCCCCCGTGCTCACCGGCCCTTGGACCCAGGTCGAGCATGAAGTCGCTCTGGCTAATGATCTCTGGGTCGTGTTCCACCACCACCAGGGTGTTCCGGAGTTTGGTGAGGCCTTTCATGATCCGGATGAGACGGTGATTGTCTCGGGGGTGAAGACCGATGCTCGGCTCGTCCAGGACATAGAGGGTGTTGACCAGGGAGGAGCCGAGGGCCGAAGCCAGGGCAACGCGCTGGACCTCACCCCCGGAAAGGGTGCGGGATTGCCGGTCCAGGGTGACATAGCCCAGGCCCACGTCTCGAAGGTATCTGAGCCGGCTGCAGACCTCACCCAGGACAAGCCGGCCGGCTTCATCCCCAGCAGGGACATGAAGGGTTTGAAAAAACGTGTCTCCCTCATCCACGTTCAAGGCATACACCTCACCGATATTCAGCCCCCCAAGGCGATACAAAAGGGCCTCTTCCTTGAACCGGGTCCCATGGCATTCCGGGCAGATGGCATAGCTACGGTACCGGGAAAGAAAGACCCGCACGTGCATCTTATAGGTCCTGGATTCAAGCCATCTGAAAAACCCCCGGACCCCATAATAGCTGGGAGTTCCTTCCACCAGGGACTGTTGTTGGGCCTTTGTCAGGTCTTGGAATGGGATGTCTGTGGGGATCTTCTTTCGCCGACAAAAGGCCATCATGTCGTCAAACTCCACGCGGTGGTCCTCCCAGTCTCCCCACGGCTTGATGGCCCCTTCCTCCAGGGAAAGGGTGAGGTCCGGTATAATGAGATCCAGGTCCATATCAATGGTGCGGCCAAAGCCCCGGCAGTTTTCGCAGGCCCCAACCGGGCTGTTAAAGGAGAAGAGGTTGGGCAAGGGGAACCTGTACGATAGATGGCAGTCAGGGCACTCAAGGGCGTTGCTAAAGGCCAGGTGTTGATCGGGCTTGATCCACACATCCACCTTGCCTCCGCCAAAGCGAAAGGCCTGCTCAATGGAATCGACGATCCGCTTGCGTTGGGCGGGCTTGAGCAGGAGCCGGTCTGCCAGGATGTGCAGGAGCTCGGTGCTGCCTCCGGTCTTTCGGTCATCCAGGGATTGAATCTGCCCGTCTTCAAAGCAGCGGTCAAAGCCCATGCGGGCCAATTCCCGCCGCCCTTGTTCGGCCTCTTCACCGGTCACGGACCACGGGAAGGTGATCACGACCTCACTGCCTGCGGGAGAATCCTTTATTGCCTGCCACACGTGTTCCGGGGTTTCGGGGATCACCGGCTTGCCGCAGCCCTTGCAGTGGAGTTGGCCCAGGTGGGCATACAGAAGCTTCACATAATCCGTGATCTCGGTCATGGTCCCCACGGTGGAGCGGGAGGTGCGCACCGGATCTTTCCGGTCGATGGCAATGGCCGGCGGGATACCCTCGATGCGGTCCACCTGGGGCCGGTCCATGCGATCCATGAACTGTCGGGCGTAAGGGGAGAAGGTCTCTACATACCGCCGCTGGCCCTCCGCGTAGAGGGTGTCAAAGGCCAGAGAAGACTTTCCCGAACCGCTTACCCCGGTGATCACGGTGATACGGTTTAAGGGAATCTCCAAGTCGAGATTCTTGAGATTATGCTGTCTGGCCCCTTTAATGAGGATGGCCTGATTCTGCATGGGATTTGGGTACCTTTCGGAAAACTCAAAGCTTACCACAAAAATGCCTTGCCCCTCAAGGCACCTGGCGCGAACATACCTTCAGATCATCACTCAACCAGAGCTGTTAGATGTCCTTGGAGGCGAGCCTATTTACAGAGAGTGCCTTCATCGTCTCTTTTTGACAGATCAATGGCCCAGGATATATGATCCAAGAAACTTGCCGGTGTTTCCAGGCCCAATAGGTAAGGACGCGGATAAAAGGGGAGAAAGAATGGGCTCCCAGACTTGGGTAAGAGCCATCCTCCATCTGGATATCGATGCCTTCTATCCCGCGGTGGAAGTCCTGGATCATCCGGAACTCAGGGGCCAGGCCGTCATCGTCGGGGGGCCGAAGGAAAGGGGCGTGGTCTCCTCGGCGTCCTACGAGGCCCGCCAGTTCGAAGTCCATTCGGCCCAGCCCATGGCCACGGCTATGCGGCTTTGTCCCAAAGGCGTCTTCCTGCCTGTGAGGATGGCCAGGTACAAAGAGGTTTCTCGCCAGGTGTTTAAGATCTTCCATCTTTTCACGCCATTGGTGGAACCGGTGTCCATTGATGAGGCCTTTCTAGATGTGACAGGCTCCAAACGGCTCTTTGGCCCGCCTGAGGCGATAGCGGCCACCATCAAGGGGCAGGTTCGAGAGGGCACAGGGCTAACGATTTCAGCAGGCCTGGCCCCGTCCAAATTCGTGGCCAAGATCGCCTCAGACCTGGACAAGCCGGACGGTTTGACGGTGGTATGGCCTGACCGGGTGCAAGCATTCCTGGACCCTCTTCCTATCGACAAGATGTGGGGGGTGGGCAAGGAGACCCAGGGCAGACTCCATCGCCTGGGCATCCGGACCATCGGGGATCTGAGCCGCTTTCCAGCCAAGGTCCTGGAAGACCACTTTGGAAAGCATGGCGCCAAGATGCATCAACTCGCCCTGGGCATCGACGAAAGGGCCGTGATTCCGTGGCGTGAGGCAAAATCTGTGGGACACGAAGAAACCTTTTCCCAAGACATCCTGGAGTCGGAGGCTGCCAGAAAGGCAATCCTTTCCCTGGCCGAAAAGGTCGCCCGCCGTATGCGTCAAGAGGGGGTGTCAGGAAGAACCATCACTTTGAAAGTCAAATATAGCAATTTTGTTCAGGTCACCCGGTCTGCCACATTGCCTGCCCTGACCAGTGACGGGCACACTCTATTCTCAACCGCCTGTGGACTCATGGAGAAGACCGATGTGGGCAGAAGACCGGTCCGCCTCTTGGGTGTCTCCGTCTCCCAACTGCGTCATTCTTTTGCATCGGCAGAACAACTCTCCCTTTTTGGAGAGGGAGAGACATTGTCTAAGAGAAAGAACCTGAACTCAGCCCTTGACTCGGTGTCCGAAAGATTCGGTGAGGACGCCCTTCGGCCAGCCACGCTTCTCACCAAATAGGTGGGCTCAGTTCGGGAAAAGTAGTAGACGTGAAAGGAGGAAATCCCGGGGTGCCCGCTGCTGTCTGGGACTTGATGGTTGGTCACCGAAGAGATATGTATCGATGAAGCGAACATGCGGGTGCACAAGAATCGCTCGCAAGGTCGCGACTTGTAGCCGCGGCGTTCGGCTTGAGAAAGCGATGAAAAAATGAAAAGGCCATGGGTTTTTGATCCACATTCTGGTGGGGTAAAAATTGGTCCATATCGCAAGGCTGAAGTTGAAGATCGGATTTTCAGATACGCCGATCAGTATTTGAAGAACAAATGTGACAGGATCGAAGTGCGCTTTCGGGGTGCACTATGCTATGTAGTCGCTTGGAAGACAGAATTTGATGGTGAGCAATTTCGCTTTCCTCTTTGTCGTCTGAGACACTTCGATACAGAAAGGTGGAGCATAGCATTATTCACATGGAGCAGGGAGAAATACGAACCCTGTATCTTTCCATCTGGCGAGTGGTTTGGAAACATAGAGGAATGTCTTGAACTAGGAACGACTTTTCTTTGAATATCAGATGATTATGAATTGGCAGGCAAGAGAGACATGCCATATTTCAACTTAACCATTGAGACAAGCGCCATTAAAAGAGGAGAAAGGCGTCCCCCCAACCCATTTGATAACACCCGAATTGATGAGATCATCAACGAACGCTGTGCGAGGATACCGATTACAACCTTGAGGCTTTCAAGCTTTTTCGCAGTCTCCCCTGATTTCTGGATGAGTTTGCCACTTAGGTGAGATCTATATTTCGTCTAGAAATCTGAAACGGATCCACTTAGAACCATTAAGCCATTCTCAGCTCGAGGGGCTCGTTTGGAGTCATGAAGAAGTCGTCCTAAAAGACAAGCACGGGAATGTGTCATGGCGAAGGAAACAAGAAAAGAGCGCAGGGCAAAGAAACGAAAAGAAATCCGTAAACGCCAAAGGATTAAGAGATCTGCATTACCGGCCCTTCTCCGACAAAACCCTGATCTCCTTGAAGCCCTCAATTACCGTCATCCACTTGTAAAATGTCTTATTAATGAAAACTGGCAGGATACCAAGCTGGCCTCCGCGATGATCATCAGGGAGGCTCCCACCGGGCTGGTGCTCTCTTGCTTTCTGGTTGACCTTCTAGGCCTAGGCCTTAAAGATGTCTGGGGGAACTACGGTCTGACCGATGCTGACATTGAGAAACTGGAATCAAAGAGTGAAGCCCGGGATAACCCCTTGATCATCTGTGACCTCTCCTTAGCTACAACTATTATTCACGGAGGCATTGTCTGGGCCAAGAAATGGGGCTTTAGGCTTCCCCGGGAATACAAGATATGGCTCAGGCTGGTGGAACCGGTTAGCCCAGAGGCAATCGATCTCGATCTTTTTGGGAAAGATGGCAAACCGGTTTTAATATTGCATGAAGACGACCTTGACAGTCTTGAAGATGCGGCCTTTGATCCAAGGGTTCTAAGGGACCCTATTGACATCGGCAGCGACGGGCCTTCAAGACAGACGCTGAGCCGACTTGGAGATATCAAGGCGGCTCTGATCCGGTTTTCGCGAAGCCCGGATTTGGCTGACGAGTTTCAGGCAGCTTTTGAGGAAAGGTTCGGCAAGAACGGGGAGCCTGACTCCGAGGATGCATGGATCACATTTCAGGATTGGTTTGTCTTGGAAAACAAGCTGGAGGACGGTGGAACCGTGGCCCAGCGTTTTGTGGAAGCGCACAAAGATGGGATGAGTGACGATGTTCGTGAACTGGTTTTGGGCTGGGGAGATGTGCTTGACGGCTTTTTTGAGGTCAAAGTGAAGACTGAGGACGGCTATGCCATGAAATGCCTGATCAACGAGAAGGATTACACCGTTTATGCCACAACTCCAGAAGAGAGCTTCGACCTTGCGCCCGGGGACTGTGTCCACGCCAGAATTGTTCCGGCAAAGGGGTTTCATGTTTTTTCCGGGATGCTATCCCGCTTTGAATCGGATGGGAGCCAAGAATTCCGGGTCTGGATGTACGATACCGCTGTGAAACTTCAGACGAGAGTTCCGCGCCTGGCCTTTAAGGACAACGAGGAAAAACTCAACAAAAGCCTTGAAATCACCCGCGATCACCACAGGGATTTCGTGAGTTTTTTCGGCTCAGACGAAGTCGTCGGCACGGGCAGAGAGATACAGGAAAAGTATCGCGCGTTCATGGACTACTTGGTCTTCGAGAAAGAAGATCCGGAGACAGGCCTGCCTCGGAGCCAAGCCTTTGAGAAGAAAACAGGCGAGTCTTATCGCCATCCGGACTTCGCCTTCCCCAAAGATCTGCTGAGGGCCTTTGATGTGGGTATGCTTTCCGATCCTGTCGGAGGGGTGGAAATGTTGATTGACTACCAAGGTTTTGTTGGCATTTTCCAGGATCCGGAGACTTCCCTTGAAAGAGAACAAAGCGAAGATTTGGTGCTCGGCTATCTTCACTCGGATTCCATCTCGGATGTCGCCTTCAGGAAAGTGGCCCAGCGGTTTCCAGACAATTTTAGCCAAGTTATGGGCTACTACCTGGGCCCTAAAGGGATTTCAGCAGACCAGATCGATGAGCTCATGCACGAATTCAAGCCATGGACTTTTGAAAAACTGCCGACAACAGTGGCCATCCTGGATAGCGAGATGGCAAGGCTTTCTCGCGTGGCTAAAGAAAAGGAGGCAGACAAGGAGTCTGGATCCGTGTTCGGCAAGTTAAAAAGCGTTTTCAAAAAGGGAGCAAGAAAGGAAACAGACTGATGGGATCAGGCGTAAAGGTCAGCCCCTTAACATAGGCAACGAATGCGCTGTGAACAACACCATGAAGGGGAGCCTTCCAACCAAACGGAGATTGTATGGCACAGCTTGAAAATATCGAGGCAATAGAAAAGAGGCTCTGGAACGCAGCTGACACATTGCGCGCCAACTCCAACTACGCCAGCAACGAATACTTCATGCCCGTCATGGGGCTGATTTTCTTGCGCCACGCCTACAGCCGCTACTTGGCTGTCAAGGATGAGATCAAAGCCAACCTGCCGAAGCGGGGTGGAAAGACGCACCCCCTGACAAAA
>Ga0180433_10011191_pt1 | contig 10669 bp, 8 predicted proteins | sample SS_ome_8_FD_132980 | JGI IMG/M metagenome (GOLD analysis project Ga0180433, IMG submission 132980) | Hypersaline lake sediment archaeal communities from the Salton Sea, California, USA - SS_1_D_1 metaG | ecosystem: Environmental > Aquatic > Non-marine Saline and Alkaline > Hypersaline > Sediment...
TGGATCATGAAGCTGGCGCCCGTTGGGGTGTTTGCCCTTATTGCGGGGGTCGTGGCGGAGAGCGGATTTGGTATAATTACATCATTGGGAAAATACGTTGTGACGGTCGTGCTGGGTTTGGCGATACACGGCACGATCTTGCTGCTGCTTTTCCTGCGAGTCGTGGGCAGGGTGTCGCCGCGACATTTCTTCGAGGGGATGCGTAGCGCGCTGGCGATCGCATTCAGCACGGCAAGCAGTTCGTCAACGTTGCCGGTCACTATGGAATGTGCAACGGATAACCTGAAGGTGTCGACACGAACAGCGAGCTTTGTGCTCCCGTTGGGCGCGACGGTCAACATGGACGGCACGGCGCTGTATGAATCGGTTGCGGCATTATTCATCGCCCAGGCGTATGGAATCCAACTGGGTTTGGGCGCGCAGGCTGTAGTGTTCATCACGGCGACGTTGGCGGCGGTCGGTGCGGCGGGTATACCGAGTGCCGGGCTCGTTACTATGACGATAGTGCTAAAGGCGGTGGGCCTGCCGTTGGAAGGAGCGGCGCTCGTTTACGGTGTTGACAGGTTTCTTGATATGTTCCGCACTGCGGTGAACGTCATGGGCGACTCCGTCGGCGCGGTGGTGATAGCACGCAGTGAAGGTGAAGGACTGTAGGAAATAAGGAGTAACGCAGTGAGTACCGTTCTGATTGCACTCGTCGTGGTGGTGCTCTTTCTGATCGCGTATCACACCTACGGCCGGTTTTTCAGCCAGCGGATACTCGGTCTCGATCCCGAGCTACCAACCCCGGCTCATCGCCAACGGGATGGTGTGGACTTTGTGCCGGCAAACAAGTACGTTCTGTTCGGCCACCATTTTGCTTCCATAGCGGGTGTGGGGCCGATTCTGGGCCCGGCTATCGCCGTGATATACGGGTGGGTACCGGCCTTGCTGTGGATAGTGGTCGGTGCGATATTCATCGGCGGTGTCCACGACCTAGGCGCGCTGGCAGCGTCGATCAGACATCAAGGGCGGAGCATCGGCGACCTGACTGAGGAGCTGGTGGGGCACCGTGCGCGAAACTTGTTTCTGCTGCTGGCGTTTTTCCTACTGGCGGTGGTGCTGGCGGTGTTCGCGATTACTATGGCGGCACTGTTCCGGGAGTGCCCGGAATCGGTGTTTCCGTCGTTCGCCTTGATCGTGATAGCGTTGCTGGTGGGTTTGCTCATGTACAGGACGAAGATAGGGTTGCCCGGCGCGACCGTTATCGGGTTGGTTCTGTTCATCCTGGCGATATGGTACGGCACCGGCCATCCGATGGGCGCGATGCTCAGCCGCAACAGCTGGGCGTGGCTGGTGGTGCTGTTCGGCTACGCTTTTGTGGCTTCCGTGCTGCCGGTATGGCTACTTCTGCAACCGCGAGATTACCTGAACTCGTTTGGTCTTTACGCAGGGCTCGGTTTGATGTATATAGGGTTGTTTCTGGCGCGACCGACGATTGTGGCGCCGGCCGTCCAGCTGGCTCCGGCGGGTGCTCCACCAATATTTCCGTTCATTTTCATCCTGATAATGTGCGGTGCAATATCCGGCTTTCACAGTCTGGTGTCGTCGGGAACTTCTTCGAAACAGATCAACAGCGAGAAAGACGCTCGGCTGATAGGCTACGGCTCGATGCTGGTCGAGGGGGCTCTGGCGGCCGTGGTGGTACTGGCGTGCACGGCCGGCTTACGGTCCACCGAGATATGGCAGGCACGGTATGCGAACTGGGCTACCGCCCAGAGCCTCGGAGCGAAACTGAGCGCTTTCGTGGACGGTGCGGCCTATTTCATCTCGCATATCGGGTTCAGTGAGACCGTCGCCAAGACGTTCGTCACGGTCACGGTGATCGGTTTCGCGCTTACGAGCCTGGATACAGCCACGCGGTTGCTCAGATTCATTGTGGCCGAGGTGGGGGAAAGGGCGCGGATCGCGCCGCTGAAGAACAGGTTTGTAGCATCGGCGGTAGCTGTGGCACTGCCCGTGGTGCTCGCCACAGCCAAATTCAAGAATCAGTCGACCGGGATGGCGCTGGTGCCCGTATTCGGTATCAGCAACCAGGTGTTCGCGTGCCTTGTGCTTCTGGTAGTCAGCGTGTTTCTGTTGCATCGAAAACGGATGACCGTGTACACCCTTGTGCCCATGGTGTTCATGCTCGGGATCACGCTGGCGGCGATGATCATCAAGATTGGAGACTGGGTGAACGAGCGCAACTTCCTGCTTATCACGATAGGGTCGATCATCCTTATCGGGGAGTTGTGGCTCGTCATTGAGGGGGCGCTTGTGTTTTCGCGCAGACACCGCGTGAGCGCTTCCGGAACCGTCGGCGGCACATGAAGGGGAAGCGCTAGCGCGTGCCACGGGTGGCGTCTTTCGCGGTGATCGTGCACCCTCACCGCTGAAGGCGCGGCGGACAAAGGTTTCATGGACTTCGGCTCTCTTTACAGGACGATTACCGACGCTTACGCAGCGATACCGAAAACGCTGTCCAACGAGTACGCGTTCCCACCCATCCATGTGTTCATCGAGTTGACGCGGCGGTGCAATCTTCGCTGTGCGATGTGTCAGAACTTGCCGTACATGGATAGAATGTCGGTTCGGGAGGAAAAGGAGCAGGAGTTAACGTTTGACGAAGTGAAATCGGTCATCGCGGGAACGCCGCGATTCTCACTGATAACCTTCACCGGAGGCGAACCGCTCGTCCGAGACGATTTTGCGGAGATACTCAGGCATGCATCGTCAGCGCGTCGCTGTCACGTAATCACCAACGGCGTCCTCATTGATGGCGAGACGGCGGAACTCATGGTGCGGTGTGCCGGCCGAAACCTTTTATCCAGGGGCCTCGTATTTGTCGGCATATCGATTCATGGTCCAGCCGAGGCTCATGACAGAATCACCGGGCTCGAAGGGTGTTTCAGAAGGGTTACGGAGGGTGCCAAGAACCTCGCGGAGACCAAGGCTGCCGCGGGGAGCAACCTGCCGTTCGTATACCTCTGTGTCGTGCTCACGGGCGAGACGGTGACAACCTTACCGGAGATGCCGGCGGTTGCCAAAGCGGTTTCTGCGGACGTGCTCAATGTAACGTTGCAAAACACCTCAGTAGAGCTGTCCATCGTGAGCGGCGCTACGATGGAGACGATGTTCACATGCCCGCGTCCGCCCGATTTTATTGAAGGTGAAGTGTTGCGCGAGAGGTTGTCTGAGACGTTACGGCGGGCGGAGCAGCTCGGGATACAGGTTCGCCTGCCTCGTATGCCGATCTCCGATGTTGTGGACTACTATACCGGCACATGGGATGCCGGCGGCTACACGTGCAACGCGCCATGGACAAAAGCATTTGTCTCTCCGCGAGGGAACGTGTACACCTGCCACCAGTTCGAAGTCGGCAATGTCCGCGAGAGACCGCTGAAAGCAATCTGGAATAGTCCCGAGTACCGCCGTTTCAGGCGGACGTTGAAACAGCATCGTGTGTTTCCGATCTGCGCGGGCTGTTGTGAGCTCGAGCACGTTTCCGGATCGGGTGATAGACCGTGAGAGAGGGCTCACACGGGTACGACGTGGGCTGCTGCTTGACGGACGTGCGTCTTTGTGCTGTGATCCATGCGGACGATTGGCGTGGTTGATATGGTGCCGGCCGTGTCGTATCGGTGGCTGCCGGCGTTCGGAGGCGAGGCATGCTTGGGCTGATCATACTGATTGTGCTGACGACCGCGAGCCCCCAAGGGGGCGACGGTGCGCCCCCGCAACTCGATGAGCAACAAGAGCTTGAGATAGTTGTTGCGTATGACAATCTTCAGATGAAGTTCATCGAATGGGATCTGGACCTAGCACGTGAGTACCAGGCACGTGGTGAGGCAGAACTCGCTCAAGAGAAGGTTGCTTCAGCGCGTCAGCGTGCCGACAATATTGTACAACGGTACGAACGGTTCCTGGCGGAGTTCCCTGATAATGCCGCGGCACACAACTACTACGGTGAGGCGTTGGCGGACCTCAAGGACGAACATGCCCAGGCGGTGCAGGAGTGGCGCAAGGCGATTGAGCTGGACCCGGATCTGCCCGATCCACACAACAACCTGGGCATATACTACGGCCATTTCGGTCATCCCGACAAGGCGATCGACGAGCTGAGAAAAGCTGTCGAGCTCGATCCGAATGTCGCCGAATTTCATTTCAATCTCGCGTTAGCCTATCACAACTTCCGGCATGTTGCGGCGCGCAAGCTTGGCTGGACGCTGCCCCGGCTTTTCGAGGAGATACTGAATGAATCGCGAAAGGCACGGCAGCTCGATCCTGATGATCTCGAGATCGCCATGGATTATGCTAGGACCTACTTTTCTGCGGAGGATTTCAACGTCACTCCGGACTGGACCGAAGCGTCGTCGGCGTGGCAGTATTGCCTGCCGTTGGCGAAGGACGACGCCGAGCGGTTCAACATACTGTTGAATCTCGGGCGTGTTGCGCTCAGGATGGGCCGCAAGGAGGAGGCGCGTAAGTACTTCGACGAGGCACGGTCGATTCGGCCGGAAAGCCCGGTGGTGAAGCGGTTGCTCGAGCTAGCCCGGTGATCATCTCTGGAACGAGCCCGGCGAGCTCGCAGTAACGGGTGCGCGGTTCTTTCGCCTCCTGAGAGGAAGGGTTGGGACGATGCGGGTTCTGCTGATCGGCGCGCGGGGCATGCTGGGCACAGACCTGAGGTCGGTGCTTGCTGATCGGTACGAGCTGATTGCGCCGGACCGGCAGAGCGTGGACATAACCGACGAGGCGGCGGTGCGACGTTGTGTCGAAGCCGCCGGACCTGATGTTATAGTGCTGGCCGCAGCCTATACCGACGTGGAACGTGCTGAAGATCAACGTGAGACGGCTTTCCTCGTCAATGAAACGGGCACGCGCCATGTGGCGGTTGCCGCGCAATCTGCCGATGCCTCGCTGATATATTTCAGCACGGATTTCGTGTTTGACGGCAAGAAGGGAACTGCGTACACCGAGTCGGACGAACCGAACCCTGTCAGTGTCTACGGACGATCGAAGTTGGCAGGGGAAAAACAGGCGGAATTGGCACCGCGTCATTGTATCATCCGTACGGCGTGGCTGTACGGACCCAAGAAGGCGAACTTTGTTGAGAAAATGGTGAGTCTCGCCCGAGAGCACGGTCGGTTGAGCGTGACCGCCGAGGAGATGGGTTCGCCGACATATACGCTTGATCTTGCGCACGCGGTTGACTGGGCTCTTGAAACGGGGTTAACCGGGTTGTACCACGTGACGGACGCCGGCTGGTGCAGCAGGTATGAGTTTGCCACCGAGATAGTCAACCTTGCGGGTCTTGAGAATGTTGTTGTGGAACCTGCGGCGCCGGGCGAGATAGCGACGAAAGCCGCCAGACCAACGTTCGGCGTGCTATCAAACGCTCTATGGGAAGAGGCCGGTGGACCGCCGATGAGACACTGGACAGAGGCTCTTCGAGCCTACCTACATGGCAGACGTGACAGATGGACGGTGCTTCAAGCTGAAGGGCCTACAAGGGAACAGTGAGGGGAGCGGCTGAACGAGTATGGTGAAACTGATTCTCGCCTCAATGCGACCGTCACAATGGGTGAAGAACACCGTGGTGTTCGCGGCGATGGTGTTCGCAGGGCGGCTGTTTGTTCCCGCAGACCTGCTGAAAAGCGTTGGTGCGTTTGTCATCTTCTGCATGGTGTCGGGGGCGGCGTACCTGTTCAACGATGTGCGTGATGCGCAAAGCGACCGGCACCACGAGGCGAAGCGGCTCAGGCCTGTCGCGTCGGGCCGCCTTTCGGCGCAAGCGGCAGCGGGAACCGCGTGCGTCCTTGTAGTGGTTGCGCTGGCCCTGAGTACATTGTTGGGGCGGGACTTCGTCGCGGTGATCGCCGCCTATCTCACTCTGAGCGCAGCGTACAGCCTGTATTTGAAGCACGTGGTGATACTGGACGTCATGGCGGTCGCCGCCGGGTTCATGCTCAGGGCGATCGCGGGGGCGGCAGCAGTGGATGTCGAGATATCCGCATGGCTGGTCATCTGCACAATCTTCTTGTCGCTGTTCCTCGCCGTGGGCAAGCGCAGGCACGAGCTGATGTTCATGACGGACAGTGCGGCACCGCATCGGAGCGTTCTTGCCGACTACTCCCCGCAGTTGCTGGATCAGATGATAGCGGTTGTGGCGACTTCGACCGTGATCGTGTACACACTTTACACGACATCGCCGGAGGTGCAGCTCAAACTGGATACGACGAAGCTCTATATTACGATACCGTTCGTTGTTTATGGTATTTTCCGGTACCTGTATCTGGTGCACAACCGGCAGGAGGGAGGAAAACCGGAACGGGTGTTGTTTTCCGATATCCCCCTGCTGATTGACGTTCTGTTGTGGATCGGTGCCGCGTGCGTAGCGCTCTATGTTTGGTGCTAAGAGGCGAGGGTAGACTGTGTCAACCGACCAAGTGAGGACCTGACCGTTGCAAATGGGAGGTGGCTGAACCGTGAAGAAGCCGGTAAAGATTGCGTTGGTGGTAATTCTTGCTCTGGTAGTTGTGGTGACGGTGGTTGCGCTGCTCATACCACGGATGGTGGATATGACCTGGGTGCGCGACCTGATGGCGGAGCAGGCACGATCGGCGCTGGGCAGGGAGGTGAAACTGGGCGAGGTACAGCTTCGTCTTATTCCGAGCATCAGGATTTATCTGGCGGGTCTCGAGGTGGCGGAGGCCCCGGAGTTCGGCACTGAACCGTTCGTCACGATGGACCGGCTGTACGCGACGGTGAAACTGATGCCGTTGTTGAGGAAACAGGTGGTAATAGACCAGATTGTGCTCGAGGAACCGACCATCTCAATCGTGCGAGCCGAGGACGGCACGTTCAGCTTCGCCGGACTTGTCAAGGGCGAACCCGAAAAGGCGGAAGGTGCCGAGGTGCAACCGAAGGAACGGCCGGGCGCAGCGCCGTCAACGAAAGTGACGCTGGCAGGCCTCCAGGTGCGCGGTGGGAGCCTCACGTTTCTCGACAAGCAGACCAGCCCGGATACGACGCTGCGGGTGGGCAGTCTCACGGCAAAGATACGGGATCTCAGCCCGAGTACGCCGGTGACATTTGACGTTTCAGCCGATGCGCTCGGCGGCACGGTTTCAGCGCGAGGTTCCGTCAGGCCGACGCCTCCCCTTGAAAATATGAGAGCTGATATTGACGCGACGCTCGACGGGTTGAATCTGAGCCAGCTCAAACCCTACGTGAAGCAGTTTCAGTCAGACAATGTTTCCGGGGATTTTACCGTTTCGCTGAGCGACGAGGAGCAAACCGCCCGCTGGAGCGGAAACGTGTCTCTGACGAACTATGTCGTGAGCGTTCCTGGTCGTCCCGCGGCTTCAGTAAAGGGAACCGCCTTCTCGATCGACGGTTCTGCCTCGGCCCGGTATGACGCGCAGGAGGCGTCCTTCGACGGCAATGTTCAGGCGCAAGGCTTGGATATCGCCGGCTTGGCGTCGGCGGTCTCGAAGGCTGCGGTGAACAGTGTCGAGTTCGAGGGCAAAGGGTCGCTTACCGCGGGAAGCAGAACGATACGTGCTCAGGGTAAGGCGACGGTGTCTGATCTCAATGCGAAAGCGGGAGACCCCGGCAAAGAGTGGGATATCGCCGCCGAGAAAGTGTTCTTTGACATGTCCGCCGATTATGCCTCCGGTGAGAAAGAGACCACCGGCAAGGCAACAGCCACAGTTCGCATAGATAAACCGAGTGCACGAGGGCCGGCTGGTGAAGCTTACGAGCTCACGGCGCTGCAACTGGAGAATCTGGCCGCCACATTGCGAGAGAACAGGCTCTCCTTCAAGCTTGCCAGCATGGCGCTCGGAGAAACCGTGTTCGCGGGTTCGGGCGTCATCGATCTACCGAAACAAGACGCTGGCTCTGCAGAGAGCGGTAAGCTCGGGTACGATGTGGCGTTCGATTCGAGCAAGGTAGTCCTGCACCAGTTGGCGGCGGTCGTGCCCGCCCTCGCGACGTACAAGCCGTCGGGAGAGCTTGCGGTCTCTGCCACCGCAACAGGGCGAGCTGGAGGGTCACTGTCCGCGGTCACGTGTAAGGTACAACTCAAACAGGTGGGATTGAGTCACCCGAAAATCGGCGTGCCAATCCAGGGCGCGGTCGGGACCGCTGATGTTTCGCTGTTCTCCGAAAAAGAGTACGCCAAGGTGACGGGGCTCACGTTTTCTCTCGGCGGGAGCCGATGCGAGGTTGAAGCAGATCTCGATCGTGTCCGCATTCCCCGCGGAACGTTCAAGGTAACTCTCGATAGTCTGGACGTCGAACAGCTCATGCCCAAGAAGCCGGCTGCCGCAAAGACTGGTGCGCAGCCCACGCAACGACCTGCTCGTCCTGCACGATCTTCCGAATCGCCTCTGAAAGAAGCGCGCCTGGCCGGCGAGATAACGCTCGGTGAGGGCAAGTACAAGACCGTTACGTTCGGAAATGCTGCGGTGTCGGTGGGCTTACGGGACGGCGCAGTGGTGGTTGACCAACTGAGATCCGATCTGTGCGGTGGGAAGCTGAATGGTTCGGTGAAGGTCTCATCTGCCTTCCAGAAACCGGCCGTGTCAGGTGCGATGGCCGTGCAGGCTATAGATATCGAACCGCTGCTGGCGTTGAGCGAACGTGCGAAAGGAATAGTGGAAGGCGCTGTTTCGGGTACCTTCACACTGAACGTCCCGGACCTGAATTCCGACCAGTTGCTGAAAACGATGAAGCTGGACGGCAGCGTGGAGATGCCGCGCGGTCAATTTACCGGGTTCGACCTGGCGCGGAAGCTTGCTGACATATCCCGGCTTTCCGGCGTGGCGGAAGTCGGCCCCGAGAACACGGTGTTTCGTGATCTTGCTGCCGAGTTTGCTCTGGCGGGCGGCACGGCAACGGTATCGACACTGCGCATGGCGCTGGAGCATTTTGACGTTCGCGGCGCAGGCACGTACAGTCTCGACAAGTCTCTGAACATGCGTGCTCAAGCTATACTCTCGGAAGAACTAAGCGCAAAGAACCGGGGGAGCGATGTCCAGACGTTCTTTGAGAATAAGGATCGGCGCATAGTCGTTCCCTTTATCGCGACCGGGACAGTGCCGCAGATCAAGGTAACGCTCGACGCCAAACGAGTGTCCGAGAGGGCGCTCGAGAAAGGAAAGGAAAGGCTTAAAGAGGAGCTGCTCGAAGAGGTAGTCGGTAAGAAAAAGCCGGGCGAGAAGGAAAAACCCGAAGAAAAGATACTGCGTGACGTAGGAGGAGCGCTGCTCGACAGGATTCTGGAACGGTGATTTGCAGAAGCTTATTGCACTTCTTGTCGAACGGCGCTGTCGTCGAGAGGATCGTGCGCGCGTTTAAGCTTTTCTCTTTCAATACGTTACACCGATGGAAAAAACCGCTTGCATTTTCGCGGGAAGTGGGTATATAATGCCGTGGATGATGTGCCTGCTCCAGCGGCACGATAGACCGCGGAGTCGTGCTGCTGTTCCTGACTCTTACAGGAAACTGGACAATAATTTACAACATGACCAACGGGCGAGAGGTGTGTTTTGCGCGACTGAGCGCGTTATTCGGCGGTGGGGAAAAGCGGCCCATGCAAGTCACGGCTGCTGGAAACCCGCGCCGGCATGTTGAGATGGAGGAATGGTGATGCCGAAGGGTCAAGTTCAAGAATATCCCGTCATATGGTTCCAGGGCGCGTCATGTTCAGGCTGCGTCGTGTCCGTGCTTAATTCGGCGAGTCCGACGGTGAGAAATCTGCTGGTTGACCAGGTGGTGCCTGGTAAGCACGTGAGCCTGAAATTCATGCCCACTGTCATGGCCGCAGCGGGCGAAATCGCTATCGAGGCGATGGAATCCTCGGCGAGTGCGAGCAAAGGCGAGTACCTGCTCGTCGTAGAAGGGGCGGTGCCGACGAAGCAGAACGGGATATATGGAATGGTCGGTGAGAAGGATGGACGAGAGATACCGATAGTGGAGTGGGTGACCTCCCTGGCTGCTGATGCTCTTGCGGTGATCGCTCTGGGCACGTGCGCATCATACGGCGGGATATTTGGCGCCCGGCCAAACCCGACCGGATGTGTCGGGGTAGGCGATGTGCTTGAGAAAGCCGGCGTCTCGGTGCCGGTCATCAACGTTCCCGGATGTCCACCGCATCCCGACTGGTTCACAGGTACCGTTGCCCGAGTGTTGCTTGGTGGGTTGCCGTCCGCGGACGAGATCGACGAAGACGGTCGTCTACTTGCGTTTTACGGCAAGCTCATCCATGAGAACTGTCCTCGTCGCGCTTACTTCGACGAGGGCAAATTCGCCAAGAAGTTTGGTGACGAGGGATGTCTTCACGAGCTGGGATGTAAAGGGCCGCTCACGTACGCGGACTGCCCGATTCGCCTCTGGAACAACGGGCAGAACTGGTGCATCGGCAGCGGCGGACCCTGCGCCGGGTGTACCCAGCCGGAATTTCCGGACCTATTCTCGCCGCTGTATGTGAAAGTTAGCGACGTCGATCTGCCGGTCATCGGCGAGTATTGGGCTGATAAGGAGAGGAGCGCTCAGGAATGAAGAAGATAGTGATTGACCCGATTACCCGAATCGAGGGTCATCAGAAGGTAGAGGTCACGGTTGATGATGGCGTCGTGAA
>Ga0180433_10011192_pt1 | contig 10669 bp, 10 predicted proteins | sample SS_ome_8_FD_132980 | JGI IMG/M metagenome (GOLD analysis project Ga0180433, IMG submission 132980) | Hypersaline lake sediment archaeal communities from the Salton Sea, California, USA - SS_1_D_1 metaG | ecosystem: Environmental > Aquatic > Non-marine Saline and Alkaline > Hypersaline >...
TCTCTTGAGGAATGCCGTTATTATCTGATTTTGGCCAAGGATCTGGGTTATGGTGATACCGCACACCTGATGACCAAACTCGAAGAAGTGAGCAAATTACTACAAGCATATACCTCCAGCCTCCTGTGTGACTCCTGACTCCTGTATTCTGACTTCTGACTCCTGTATTTTACAGATTCTCAACTCGCACCGTGTGTTGAGCCACTGCTGTATCCGCTATCACCCGCAGTTCTTCCAGGTGAAATCGTTTGACAATGTGCTTGATATTTTCCTTCTTCAGCCCAAGGAGCTTGGAAAGGTCTTTCGGATACACCTTGAGGGTCACCTTTTTGGACAGCCCTGGTTGACGTTCGAAGGCTCCGATTGCCCGGTCTAAGAAGATGGCCGAATGGACCAGATGGCCAAAGGCTGGATGAAAGGGACCTGCCAGAACATGCCCGCCAGCCAGTAAGCTGCCGCTAGGCTGCAAGCCCAGGCGGATGACCTGGATGCCGCATCCTGTTAGCAAAACATAGAGCTTCTTGGTCAGTTCTACGGCCTCGGCCAGAGAAAGCGGTTTGAACCGACCTGAAGCATACCACGTTGCGAGGAGCGTGTTCTTTACCACCACTGTTGGGTAGATCCGCACAAAATCAGGCCGCAGTTCAGCCACCTGCTGCCCGGTTTCAAGAATCGACATTGGCGTATCTCCCGGGAGGCCGGGCATAATCTGCAGGCCCACCTGAAGCCCGCGGGCCTTGAGTTGGTTGACCGCGTCTCTGGTCTGGGCGGCTGTGTGTCCCCGTCGGCTGAGGGCAAGGACGGTGTCATCCATGGACTGGGCGCCCACTTCAATGGCCCGAACCGTATAGGGGGCCAAGGTCTCCAGGGCGTCATGGGTGACGGTGTCGGGTCGGGTAGAAAAGCGGATGCTCTCCACCGGGCCATTTTGGATAAAGCTTTGGGCCTCATCCAGAAGCGACTTTTGATGAGAGGTCGGGAGCCCGAGGAAATTCCCCCCATAAAAGGCCGCTTCGACCGAGCCCCGACGCCTTCCTTTGAAGCCAAGATACTGCCTGATCGTGTCTCGGACTTGCTGAGGTGACAGGCCTCCGTTTTTGTGGCCCGTGATGGTGCCCTGGTCACAGAACACGCACCGGTGTGGACAGCCCATGTGGGGGATGAAGAGGGGGATGATGAATGGCTTGAGGTTCATTAGTGCATTGCAAAGTTGATGACCTCGTAAAAAGTCGATTTACTCACTCCGTGAACATTTTGGGCGCCCTTAAGATGATCAGCTAAAATGCCAAAACTCGGGCCAACCCCCTCAAACAGTTGGCATTTTTTAATGCTGAACATCTCAAGTGCTTTTTTCCCAAAATGCTCAATGTCATTCGCAAAACACTTTTTACGAGTCTGTCAAAATTGGTATTTCTTATGGCAGCATATCAGAATACAGGAGTCAGGAGTCAGAATTAAAAGACAACCTGCAAAGGATTTTCAGGATCTTATCGTATGGCAAAAGGCACATCAACTCGTTTTGTCAATATATCGTGTGAGCGATTCCTTTCCACAAAGCGAACTTTACGGACTCACCTTTCAAGCAGAAGACGGTGCTGAATTCTGTCTCCTGGCTTCTGTATTCCAACTATCCACGCAGCCCTGTTTGATGCCGGTTCATCCGGGTTCAGCGTTATGCCCCATGCCCAATCTGTGAGGGGAATCACTGCGTCTTGGTGTGGTTTTCTGGCCAAAAGTGTGGGTTTTTTTCCATCGCTTGCCATGATGAGCGTTTAAGCTGCTGACAGTGGATTGCAGGGCAGTATAAACGCAACTCTTTTACATTACAACGAAAACCTTCCAAATACTCTAGGTGCTACTAATTTTGCATATTTTTTGCATGACGGCTTCGTAAGAAGGCCAAGCTCTGCGTTGCGCCGCATCCTTTGTCACTGCGACGTACGCATTAGCATGTTGGGTGTATTTGACAATCTCGCAAAAGGCCAATTTTGTTCGCTCCGTGAACATTTTGGGTGCACTTGAAACGTTCAGCTAAAATGCTAAAACTCGGGCTAACGCCCTCAAACAGTTAGCATTTTTTAACGCTGAACACCTCAAGTGCTTTTTCCCAAAAATGCTCAATGTCGCTCACAAAACACTTTTTGCGAGTTCATAAAATTCGACGAGAGCTTGGCACAATCCCATTTCGCTTGTTTGTATGAATTTCAAACGGGTGATGCGAGGCTCTTTGGTAGTAACATGGCCCCCTAAGATAAGGAGGACTCAGACATGGATAACGTGAACAAGAGGAAAGAGCACGTTGAACGAAGACAACATGAGCGATTCCAGGTCCGTGACGGTGCGTTTGTGGTGCTCAGACCCCGTTCTTCCATTCTGGGTCAAGATATCGATATCGTAGGCAAAATCATAGATATCAGCCAGGCCGGGCTTGTGCTTCGTTATGTCTCCTCCCAAGAGCGGTCACACGAATCCTTTGAACTGGATATCGTATTGGCCGGTAATGGTTTTCGCTTAAACGGGGTCCCTGTGAAGACCATTTCGGATTCCCAAATGGCTGACAAGGCTGCCTCGAATTCCACGACAGTGAGACGCCGAGGTGTGCAATTCGGGACGCTGACGGAGGAGCAAACGTCTCAGTTGGAACGTTTTATTCGGGACCATACCAAAGGCCACCGGTGGGCTGGCCCTCCGGTCCATGTCAAAGGGCAAGGGGAGAAAGCGCTGGCCCAGCTTGGGATTTAGTTTCCCAATCATAGAGAAAATTCAAGAGCTCATCACGAAAACACGAAAGGATGAAAGCACGAAAAAGAAAAATAGCCAGAATTTCGATAAATTAACACCTAAAACATAACACTTAAAACGTGATGAATTCGACTTTTTGAGAGCTTTGCATAAGTGACAAGGGTTGTGCAAAGGTCTCTTTTTTCGAGTTTATATAGAAAGGAACACCCATCATGTTGATTGACCTTGCCTGCCTTCTTGGATTCGTTTTGCTAGGGGCCGTGTTGGGCATCATCGTGGAGATCGGGCAATACGGATAAGCCGAGGAGGGTTTGGAGATCTTTAATCTCTATTGGGTCCAATACCCCGGGGCTTGCCGCGACTAGTGATGCATTAGCCATCGAGCTCTATGATGCTTGTTAAAGAATCCAGGAGCCAGGAGTCAGAATGCAGTAGAAAAAGGTTGGTGTGGACCCCGCGTGATCGGTCAGGGAATCTATTCTGTCTCCTGAATTATCCCCTTTGCCCATTGTTGAACGGCCTCGTTTAAGAGTTGCCGGAAACGTTTAGACCCTCCCAGGCCCTTGCGACCAAACACAAAGTTGATCTCCGAAAGGAGCGGTTCCGGTTGCCGCCTGCTTCGGTCAAAGAGCACGTCAAAAGCGGCCAGGTTGATCCCGGTCTTTGAGCAAAAGTCGCTGACACATCGGATCCCTTTTGCCGTGAGCTCAGGGTCAATGTGGTCGCGGATCACGGCCCCCCTGCCCACATTATTGCGAAACTCCTCGGGATCGTTCTGGCACCTCCAATAGGCCTTGACGATCTTGCCGATCACGACCACGCGCAGGTCTCTTCCTTTGTGAGGGACGAAGGCCTGGGCAATGAAACGCCTGGTAGCATGGACGCTGACATTGGCCAAGCTGCTCAGCCGTTGTCTCAGTTCGTGCCGATACCTCACCAAGAAAACCGCCCAGCCGCCGCCGCCTTCATCGCCCTTCAAGACCCATGGGAAGGGAAAGGGTGGTTCCTTGTTGTCGTCGTGGCGGCGCTTAAAGTCGTCTACCGATTCATAGCAGCGGGTTTCAGGGTGGGGGGCGTTGAATTTCCTAAAAAGACGAATGTTGGCAACCTTTCCCTCAAAGCCGAACCGATACGTGTAATCGGGAAAGAGGTTGGGACAACGGGCACGGCAAAACCGGTACTGGTGGGATTTGATACGCTGGGGAACGACAACCGCGTGTGCCGAGGCGATGGCTTGGGCTTGTGTGTCCGTAAAAAGGCCCTGTAAGGTGAGCCGAAGATTCACATCCCCCCTGACATGGGGATGGAAAGACAGGATCATGTCGTTAATGTCTCTTGCAAAAAGACCTTTGCGTACCCCTTGTGACTCCTTCCCATGATGGTTTTCGAATGGGTTGTGCCCAGGTCTTACCTATTCCCGAGCCATCACGTCGTCGTTTGCCCAGATGACCAGGCCCGTGGTGTAAGGTGTTTCCATCTTCTCGTGGCTCGGCATAATCCTGATGGTGAACCCGTACTTGCCGGTCTCCACGCACGGGATATCGCCCTCGAAGTGATGGTTTCCATTGCCGTCAGAATCGACGGCCTGCATCTGTGCCGTCTCTCTTTCCGTAAACTCACCCTCAAAGTTCAACGGCCCGAAATAGAGCTCCACGTCCACGTCTTTGGGTTCAAGTTCATGGAGAAAAACGTCGGTTTCCACCCGAAGGCGGCCAGACACGGGCACGGGCGTGCCATCATGCACATGAACGCGGTGGATGCGAATCTGATCCCAGTTCGTCATGACTCTCTGTCGCCAGACGGCGGTCTCTTTGGCACCCTTCATCTCTTCCCTTGAAAGCTCCTTGTAGCGCCTTGACGCACTCAAGTAGAAACGCTTGGTATAGTCCTGAACCATGCGGTGGCTGTTGAAGATGGGGCAGAGGTCACCCATGGCGGCTTTCATCTTTTCGAGCCAACCAAGAGGCAGATTGTCAGGGCCTCGGTCGTAAAACAGGGGTATGATTTCCCGTTCTAAGAGATTGTAGATGTCTCGACTCTCCACCTCGTCCTGTAACTCCACATCCTCATAGGTCTCGCCCCGTCCAACAGCCCATCCATAGCCCTGGTCATAGGCCTCATCCCACCAGCCGTCCAGGACGCTCAGGTTCAAAACCCCGTTTGGAATCGCTTTCATGCCGCTGGTCCCACAGGCCTCAAGAGGCCTTCGCGGGGTGTTGAGCCATATGTCGCAGCCCTGCAGCATCATTTGCGCCACCTGGATGTTGTAGTTCTGAAGGAATACAAAGCGATGGCGGATCTCTTCTTGATTGGCAAAGTGAATCATCCGCCTGATCAGCTCCTTGCCGGAGTTGTCCTGGGGATGGGCCTTGCCGGCCATGATGATCTGTACAGGTCGTTCTGCGTGGGTCAGCAGCTTCATGAGGCGGTTTTCGTCCTTCAGGATGAGCGTGGCCCGCTTGTACGCTGCGAAACGACGGGCAAATCCAATGGTCAGGATCTCAGGGTCAAGCACTTCAAGGGCGACCCGACACTCTCGGGCCGATGCCCCACAGGCCTGGAGCCGCGCGTGCAACCTTTGTCTTGTAAAGGACACCAGGCGTTGCCTTTGCCTTTCATGGGTCTGCCACAACTCTGAGTCTGGAATCTGGGCGACTTTTTTCCACACGCCGGCGCTGTCCGGGTCTTCGACCCAATTGGGTCCCGGATATCGATCAAAGAGCTCGGCCATGTCTTTCGAGACCCACGACGGGATATGGATCCCATTGGTAATGGCATAGATAGGAATGTCCTCCACGGGATTCTTTGGCCAGATGCCGTGCCACATCTTTCGGGAAATGCCGGCGTGTAGGCGGCTCACCCCATTGGCATGGGCTGAGAGCCTCAAGGCGAGCACGGTCATGGAAAAGGGTTCTCCCTCGTTCATGGGGTCCTGGCGGCCGAATCCCAAAAAGACCTTAAAGGCAATGCCAAATGAGTGCACTAGACCTTCAAAATAGGTGCGCATGAGATCCGGAGAAAACATATCGTTTCCCGCCGGCACCGGGGTGTGGGTCGTAAACGCATTGGTGGCAATCACAAACTCCCTGGCTGCATCAAAGGACAACCCTTGCTCTTCTTTCAGGATGCGAATACGCTCCAGGGCAGAAAAGGCAGAATGGCCTTCATTCATGTGGTACGCGGAAGGTTCTATGCCCAGGGCGCGGAGTGCGCGAACGCCACCGATACCCAGCACAATCTCCTGACGGACCCGCATGTCCCAGTCCCCGCCGTATAGTCTAGAGGTAATATGGCGATGTTCGGGTACATTTTCCTGGACGTTGGTGTCCAGCAAGAACAATGGGACCCGTCCCACGACGACCCGCCATATCTGGATCTTGACCAGTTGGCCACGTATGTCCACGTCCACCATGATGGGCTGGCCATTTTCATCTTTCATGAGGGTCAGGGGCATGGCAGAAACATCGTGTGCTGGATAGGCTTCCTGCTGCCAGCCATCGGCATTAAAGTATTGCTGAACATAGCCTTCGTTATAAAACAGCCCCACACCGACTGCCGGAAAATTCAAGTCGCTGGCCGACTTCAAGTAATCACCGGCAAGGATACCGAGCCCCCCGGAATAAATGGGCAGACACGTGGCCAGACCAAATTCCGCCGAAAAATAGGCCACACAAAAATCACTCAGATCCTTGGCGTCATCGCCCCAGGAGGGCTTGACAGAAAGGTACTTTTCCAGCTCCTGGTGAGCTCTGTCCACCCGAGCGAGAAAGTTTTTGTCCTTTGCCAACGCCTCTAAGCGTTTCTGGCTGACAGAGCCCAGCATGTAAACGGGGTTATGTTGGCAGGCTTCCCAGAGTTCGCTATCCAACTGTGTGAACAAATCGGCGATATCATGGTGCCAGCTGAACCACATATTGTAGGCAAGCCGCCCCAGGGGCTGCAACTTTTCAGGGAGCTTGGCAAGCACATTGTACTTGAAAATCGCCTTCATGATCGGCCTTCCTTCTTGACGACCTGGGCGAGCTTGGCCTTCAGTTCTGAAAGATCATATGATTTGACAACGTAATGATCCGCAGCAACTGATTTCACATCTTCCCTATAAGAATCATAGGCCGTATTCAGAATGATCGGCAACTCAGGGTAAGCGTTGCGTATCTCCTGAAGCAGATCCAGCCCGTCGCAGTCTTCCATCCGGATGTCCAGCAGCACGGCACACGGTTGGCCGGAGGCAATGAGTTCCATGACCTCCTTGCCTTCGCCGGTTGTCATGACCTCGTAGCCTTCCTCTGTCAATTCCTCTGCACAGAGGGCCCTAATGCTTTTTTCGTCATCAACAACGAGTATCTTAGTCATGAGTCTCCCTTTGGTTGTCCTTCACGTCAGATCGGATCTATGACGTTTCAAGTTTTATGTTTTAAGTGTTAAGTTGCAAATATTATATGTTTTAATAAAGACTTAAAACCGGAGACCCTTGCAAAACCTCGTCTGGCTCTTTGGTATGAGGTTTTTGACCCATCTACGTGCTCACTGACTAAATCGCAAAAACTCGGCCTAACGGCCTCAAACAGTTTGCGATTTGCTCACTAGGGTGGGCCGTTCGTTTCGCCCGGATGAGTGCCCCAAAAACCTCATAATTTTCGCCCTTCGAGGTTTTGCAAAGCTCTCAATTCGAATCCATCACGTTATAGGTGGTACGTTGCCAATCGGGAATTACCCTCTGGCAAGAAGAACCCCCTCGATAAAGGGATCCAGGTTGCCATCTAGAACATCGTTCACATTGCCCACGTCAAGGCCGATGCGATGATCCTTGACCATCTGGTATGGATGGAGGGTATAGGATCTGATCTGACTCCCCCATGCAATCTCTTCCTTCTTCTGATAGTCTGCCTGCTTTGCCGCCGCCCTTTTTTCTTCCTCGTGTTCGTAGAGCCGCGATTTCAAGACCTTCATAGCAATCGCCCTATTGCGGTGCTGGGAGGACTCCTGCTGGCACTGCGCCACGATGCCTGTTGGTAAATGGGTGAGGCGAACCGCGGAACTGGTCTTGTTCACATGCTGGCCGCCAGCCCCTCGGGCGCGGAAGGTCTCAACTCGCAGATCATTTTCATCTATCTCGATGACCACCTCTTCACTGACCTCCGGATAGACGGCTACGGAGGCAAAGGACGTGTGTCGCCTCCTGTTGGTATCAAAGGGCGAAAGCCGCACCAAGCGGTGGATGCCGATTTCGCCTTTCAGGTAGCCATAGGCATAGGGACCGCTGGCAATAAAGGTCACACTTTTGATGCCGGCCTCATCTCCAGGCTGGAAATCAACGACTGTGCTCGTATATCCCTTTCGCTCGGCCCACCGCACATACATGCGGAAAAGCATCTCGACCCAGTCTTGGGCTTCGGTTCCTCCTGCGCCTGCGTTAATGGAGACGATGGCATTCTTACCGTCATTCTTGCCGCTGAGCATTCGGGCAAGGGCCATCTGGTCAACGGCCTTTTGCAGGGCCTTTATCGTTGCTGACACCTCGTCGATCGTCGCGGCATCATCTTCTTGTAGGGCCAAGTCCAGAAGAACGGTAGCATCCTCAAGCTCATTGTGCACTTTCTGCCAAGCCTGAACGCTTTCAGAAAGGGCCGTTCTTTGTTTCAGGATCTCTGTTGTCTCCTCTGGCGTATCCCAAAAGCCCTTCTCCGAGATAACCGCCTCAATCTCGCCGAGGCGCTTCTCTTTTTCATCTATGTCAAAGATAGCCCCTGAGTTGTTCCAGTCTATTTTGAAGAGATTCAATCTTGGCGTTCAATTCGAGTGACATGGCAATCCCTCCTTCGTGCGTTACGTATAGAATGCGGGTTCTTTGTTACAGCATATTGGTCGAACATGTTTGAGTCAATTATTGACTTAAAGGCGTCAGAATTCAGGAGACAGGAGTCAGAATTCAGGAGGCAGGAGACAGGAGGCAGAAACCAGAATACAGTAGACAGAAGTCAGCGCCATCTCCTGATTTGAGAGGTCAATGCGTAAAGTTCGTTTCATTCTGACCCATGATCCCTTTCTTCTGATCCCTGCCTCCTTTGTTCTGTCTCCTGCCTTCTATAAAGGCCATTGCACCTGCAAATCGGATGCCGTTGATCTTTGTTGAAAGATCAACGATCTCGAAAACAGCCCGTACAAAAAACCAAGCTGATCAAAACACAGGCTATGGCAAAAAGATCACCGTGAGATGTATAGAAAGTTTTCTGATCCATCATGGGCAAGGCCCGGGTTCGAACAGCCTCCCGATACAACGGGGTTTCGTCAAGAAGCCTGCCCACGGGATCGATGAACGCGCTGATTCCCGTGTTCGCCGCCCTGGCCACCGCTCGGTGGTTCTCGACTGCCCGAAATACGACCATGGAAAGGTGCTGGTATGGAGCGCTTGAGGTGCCGAACCAGGCATCGTTTGTGATGTTGACCAGGAGTTGGGCCCCGTTTTGGGCCACAGCGCGGGCAAGCCCTGGGAAAATCACTTCAAAACAGATCAAGACGCCCAGCTTTTCCGTGTTTAGAGAGAGCACCTGACCCTTTTTGCCAGAATCAAAATCGCCTACGGCTTCGACCATCTTTCCCAAGAAGGGAAAGAACCTTTTCAGTGGCACATATTCCCCGTAGGGGACCAGGTGTACCTTGTCATACTTGCCCAAAACGTCACCAGACGGACCCAACAAGAAGGCGCTGTTATAATATCGGATCTCAGATCCCTCTGTGCGAAAAGAGGGGCTTCCCACCAAAAAGTGGACCCCGCAAGTACGGACCAACGCCAAGACTTGATCGGTTAAACCCTCATCGTGGAAGAAGTAAAACGGGAGGGCCGTCTCCGGCCAAATCATCAGGTCCGGTCGGTTTTCTAAGGCTTCGACAGAAAGGGCCCCATAGCGCTTTAAGGTCTCGCCTTGAAACGAGGCAACCCACTTCACAGACTGGTCGATGTTGCCTTGCACCAATGATACCATGCGTTTGGGTGCGGCTTCAGCGGCCCTGTCAACCCTTGCCATGCGCCACGTGCCGTAACCCAGAAAAGCGGCGATGACAAGGGTGATGGCCAACGTCGGCTTCCAAGCAAAGCCCCTTTTTTGACGGGCTGCCTCCCATAGTTCAAAGAGCGCGGCATTGACGGCCACGATAAGGGCCGACAGTCCATACATACCTAACATATCCGAAATCTGAATGAGGTGCAAACGGTTATATTGGGAGCAGCCCAGGTTCTCCCAGGGAAAACCTGAAAGGAGAAAAGCCCTGATATATTCCAGCCCTGCCCACAAAAAAGGAGCGCACCACAAGCAAAAGGGAGAGGTCCTCCGGCACCCGCTGATCGCCATGGCAAAGACTGCGGGATACAGACTTAGATAGGCCACGAGCAAGGCGAGAATGAGCCAACACAGGACCATGGGCAGTTGGCCATAGGTAGACATGACCCCGACCACCCAGTACAGAAGGGTGGCGTAGTGGACGAGGCCTGTTAGGCATCCCAACTTGAAACCGGCCAGTGGCCCTTCACCTCTGGTCGCATGAAAAAGGGGTACCAGGGCGATCCAGGCGAGAAATCCCCAATCCACTTTGGGAAAGGAGGCCGTCAAGAGGAGCCCGGACAGGGCTGCCAGTCCGGCATCACCGAGTGAGATCCCGAAAAGTTTTTTCCCCATGGGCGCTGTTGTCCTGCCTCGAATAGATCTACCCAAAATGGCTACCATTTCACCCAGGGGATTGAAAGGAAAAATGCCTGGACGGGCATACCATTACCTTTTACAAGGTTGGCGGTTTTTTCAAATTAGCCTAGTGTCCATCCATAAATGGCATCTTTGGGCCCGATGCCTCGTTCTCCGCGGGTTTCCGTCCTCAACGTAGCGCTGCTACGCCTGCGGCGAAAACCCTTGTGCGGCCTTGCCTCGGACCAAAA
>Ga0180433_10011193_pt1 | contig 10669 bp, 9 predicted proteins | sample SS_ome_8_FD_132980 | JGI IMG/M metagenome (GOLD analysis project Ga0180433, IMG submission 132980) | Hypersaline lake sediment archaeal communities from the Salton Sea, California, USA - SS_1_D_1 metaG | ecosystem: Environmental > Aquatic > Non-marine Saline and Alkaline > Hypersaline > Sediment...
AAAAATTAACCTTATCAAAACTAGATTTCAAACCATTAACAGAAGAAAAAACATCCTTTTTCTCAGAATCAGGATCCCTATCCTCCCTCTTATCAGAACTAAAACCCTCCTTAATCTTATCATTAACCAAAGCCTTATCCGAATCAGAAGGCTTAATAGGAGCAGAACTAGCCTTCTTCTCCAAATCAGAAACACCATCCTCATCTTTCAAACTACGATTAACATTTCCATTGAGAACATCATTAGAGTCTTTTTCAAAATCTGAGCGCTTTTTTATTATCTTTTTTGATTCTAAGTATTCCTTGAGATTTTTGCCAATTAATTTTTCATCATATTTATAATTAATATCTCTAAGTTCGATGTTTGGTTTTGAAATGTCTACTTTATCTGATGTATCCTTCTTTTCTTTATCAGAAGGAAAGTCTTCAACTTTAGAATCAGACGTGGATGATTTATTATTAGGAGGACAAACAGATGTTTTCTGTAAATTTTGATTTGCATCATCTTTGGTTCCAAAAACATCATTACTAATAGCACTAGAAGGTTTCTTTTCATCACTTTTATTTTTTAATTTATTTTTAAATGGAGTTTTTTCAGTCTGTTCTTCTGTTTTTTTAATATTTTCTTCTTTTTCTTCTGATTCATCTGCAAATTCTTTTTGCTCATCCTTATTTTTTGATTCCTTATTAAAAACATTTTTATTGTTTTCAATATCAGGCTCAGGTTTTAAAATACAGCTTTCTTTTGTTAATGATTTAATAACTCTTTCTGCAACTTTTTCAATAAAATATTCAGAGGTTGCTAGAATTTTATCTACTTCTTGTTCGATAAACTTATCTGAAGTTCTTATTCTTTTTACTTCACTTTTGATATCTGATAGAATTTCTTTGTATTCTTCTTTTGATTCCCCTTCATCTTGTTCCTGCTCTTCTTTGTTTTGTAAACCATCTTTATTAAAAACATCTATGCTTTCTTTTTGTTCTTCATTTTTTTCTTCTGATTTCTTTTTGATTTCTTTTTTATCTTCTTCATTTTCTTGTACATAAAAAACTCTTTTTTTACCATCTGAAAAATCATAGAAAAATTCAAGTTTTTCTCTGTTTTTTAATATAATTCTATCAATTATTAAATCTATTTCTTCTCTTGTTTTGGAGGTATTTGATTTAGGTATATGTTTGTTAAAATCCTTTATCAAAATAGTACCCCCTCTAAGAAAAAGATTTTTGAATTTTCACAAACATATATATCCTGCATCCGCATCCCTTCAAACGTAATATTTCTAACTATATTTAGAGAGCAAGATAATGCAATACTTTTTTATTATGCGCGCATCTCATCCGATTTTAATCTTTGTTATACCTTAGTCGATATATATATCTTTCTTAAATTAATTTTATAAAGGAAAAATATTTATTAAATTGTAGACAACTTTATAATGAGTCTTTTATTCTGAATTTACTTAATGGATGGGCCTGTAAGGTAGTCTGGATATCCTACCGGCCTTCGGAGCCGGTAACGGGGGTTCGAATCCCCCCAGGTCCGTTATTAATATACTTTTATGTCTACATGTTTTGTTTTTTCTACATTGCATTCATTGTCTTCGCTGTAGAATTCTATTTTATGATAACATTGGTGTAGTATCTTAAATGGCCCGGTGTATAATGTCCAATCTGTTTCTATTGTCTCTCCACGGAGTACTCTATACATTATTTTCTTAACACCAGATGGGTTATCTTCAGGGTAGTCTGTAGCATTTAACCATATCATTGTATCTGTTGTTATCACTCCATCTTTATAGTTATCTGCATATGGCATTCCAAATTCTATTGTTGTTTCTGGTGATTTTTTATCATCTATTTTTGCCACTTTTACATCAACTTCATCTTCATAATTTGTATTTTTTACTTCTAAAGTAGCTTTATTCCAACCATTACAGACTTCAACAGCGTTTGCATAAAGAATTATCTCAATAGATTCACCACTTCCTAATCGATCAAAATGCCATCTTATCAGTCGTTCTGACTCAAATATTGGAATGTAGTTTTCTGTATAATCATAGGCAAGCTGAGAAGACATGTTATCGATTATTGTAAGATCAGTAATATCTTTTGTATCTTCATTTTTTATAGTGATTTTGAATTTTACATTTGAGCCAAGGGGAATATTTATTTTATCAGACCATTCTAGTTCTTCTTCATCCCATACTTTCTTTATCAACAAAGGAACAATTGATGTATCATCTACTGAAATAAACACCGAGTCCGTGTCAGTGGGATTTGCAGTTACTGTTGCTATATTTTGTCCAGATCCTATGCTGGTTGCTTTAGCGCTAAATTCGATGGTTTCACTTTCGTCTTCTTCTAAACTATTTAAATCCCATTCTATTTTTGAATAGGATTCATATGTTGGACTATCTGTTGCGTCATAGTTATAAGAGAGAACATATGGTAAGTTATCCTCAACCTTTACACTATCTAATTTTCTATTTCCAGTGTTTTTTATTATTAATTTAAACATTATATCTGTATCAATCCTTACATGAACGCTTTTAACCCAGTCTCCATCTTCTGGATCCTTTATCCATTTTTCAATATCGATGTCTTTTCTTTCAATTTTCCAGGTTTTAGTTGAAGAATCACTTAGTTCACCAGGATCCTGTTTACTATTTTCATTTTCATCAATCCATGCAACGATATGGGCGGTACCTTCAATACTTGATACTAATATTACGCTAACCTGCCCATTTGCATCCGTTTTATCTTTTGTAGTTTGCCCGCCTGTATCAAATTCTCCAAAATCAGTTGAAAAACTAACAGAAATTCCTTCCATTGGTTGATCATATTGATCTAGTACTGTAGTTGTAAAGGTATGAGATTCATCAGCAGGTAGGAAGTTTGTTACATCTTTAGGATCAAGTGTTAGTTTTGTTATTTTTGGTGGTTCTTTTTTCCATTCTTTAGTTGATGGTGAATCGGTTATTTCACCAGAATCATATTTATCGTTATCATTACCATCAACCCAAGCACGAATACTTGCAGTACCATGAACAGTAGAAACAACAGTTACACTACACTGACCATTCGAATCAGTCTTAGCCTCAGTATACTGACCCATACCCTGAAAATTACCAAAATCAGTTGAAAAACTAACCATAACACCCAACATTTTATTACCATACTGATCCACAACAGTAACAGTAAAAGTATGACTAGTATCACCCGGCAACTGATTAGAAGCACTATTCGGATCTAAAGTTAGCTTATTTGGTACAGGTTCAGGTGCCTTTTCCCATTCCTTTGTTGAAGGACTATCAGTTATCTCGCAGCAATCATATTTTCCGTCACTATCTTTATCAATCCAAGCACGAATACTTGCAGTACCTGCAACAGAAGAAACAATAATTATTTTTGCTTCTCCATTTGAATTTGTTGTCTTTGTATCATATGTACCATCACCCTGAAAATTACCTACTCCGCTTTCAATTTTAAAACTAACTACAACATCTTTCATTGGTTGTCCAAATTGATCCTTCACTGTTGCTGTAAATTCATGAATTTCATCATCCGGTAGTTGATTGGTTGCACTATCTGGAGTTAAACTTAATTTATCAGGTTTTGGATCTTCTGTTTTCCATTCTTTAGTTGATGGTGAATCCGTAACTTCTCCAGAATCATATTTATTATTTCCATTTTTATCAATCCAAGCTCTGATATGAGCAGTACCAACCACACTTGATGAAATAGTTGCTTTTGCATAACCAGTACCAATACCTAATATACCATAACTTGTATCATCTTCAGTATATTGACCCGCTCCATCAAAACTTCCAAAATCAGTTGAAAAACTGACAGTGACTCCACCAACTGGGAACCAGTATGAACCTGATTTCATCTCAACGTATGCATAGAACTTATGAGAAGTATCATCAGGTAATTCATTTGTTTCACTATCGGGAGTTAAAGACAATCTATATTCAATATCATTCCATGTTTTTGTAGATGGCGAATCAGTTACTTCTCCAGAATCATATTCATCATTATCATTACCATCAATCCAAGCTCGTATATGAGCAGTTCCTGCTGCATTAGAGTAAATTGTTACTTTTGCTTTACCTTTATTTGACCCGCTTGATCCAGTTTTTTCTTCTTCGTAGGTGTCAACACTGCTACTTTTAAAACTACCAAAATCTGTTGAAAAACTAACCCATACATTTTTCATTTTATTTCCTTTTTGATCATAAACCGTTGCTGTAAAAGTATGTGAGGTGTCAGAAGGTAGTTGATTGGTTGCACTATCTGGTTCTAAAGTCAATGTTGTAGGAACAATAGTATCAACATGAAAATTATCATTTTTATTTCCAAATTTTACGCTGTATTCACCACAATCATCAGATTTAACAGTATATGCCTCAAAACAAAAATTGCCGTTACCATCGGTTTTTTTATAACCCAAGGCGACAGTTTGACCAGGGTCGCAGGAGGCACCTCCTGGTTTACCTTCAATAGACCAACTATACCATTTGTTTTTATCAAAATTTTTTCCATTAATCCAGACCTCATCTCCAGTTATATAATGGTTTACATTTTGTTGTTCGGTACCACAATCGTCTCTTGTTGTCCATATCGTACCGCTTCCACCAGGTGAACCAACAGGTTCGACTCCGCTACCTAGACTACCACCTGAGCTACCTCCACCTGTTGTTACAGTTGAGCCTCCACTACTTGAACTGCTGCTAGAGCTACTACGTGATTGTCCTACATTAGAATTTCCACAAGTTTCACATTCGCTATTTTCTTCATCTTCTGGTTCATCATTTTCACTTGTATTGTCACTAGTGTCTTCTTCTTGGTTGTCTTCTGTATTTTGATTATTGTTTTCATTATTTCCTTGGTTAGTTTCTTCTTCAGTAAATATTGTTTCTAAATAAGCAATATCAATATCTTTTTGATTTGTGCTTTCAACTTCTATTTTAATATAATTTAATTCATCTTTGTTGTTTCCTGCTTTTAAAAAACCAGAATTTGGGGCTATCAAAAGAAACATTATTATTGCACAAACAATGATTTTACCTAATTTCTCCTTTATCATAAAGTTAATACCTCCAATCGTTCAAATCCTTGTTTTTTTAATAAGGAGTACATTTATAAAGTATTCTGTATAATCAATAATTTTAATTATATATTTTACTAAGATGTTTTATGAAACATAATTATAAATTTTTTTCATTTTTAATAAAATTTAGTTTTTTAATTAGATTTTTATCTATATTTTATAAAACAGACGTTACTATTTTATAAAAAATAAAATGGATTTTAGATTTTAAAATTTATAAAATATATTACACTTAAAAGGTCTATTATTATTTGATTTATTGTTAATTTTTCACTCTGACAATTTATCACATAGGATTTAAATATTAGAAAATATAGAGTATTACTTAAGGGATCTGGAAACGATTATTTTCGTTTTTAAAATTCCTTTCATCTTTACCATCCACCCATCTTCCTCCAGATTCCTACTCCCTTCTCTCATAAAAATTTGTTTTTGATGTAAAAATATGGATTAAAAAAAGAAAAATAAGATTTATGCGAATGTTCCACGAAGTTTTCTTCGCTCGATTTTAACTGTTGAAGGAGATATAATCATAAGGTTGTTTCCAATACCTGCGATGTCGCCATCTATTTCTTTTGTCATCTTTTTAAGATCAGCAGTGATCCTTTTTAATATAACTTCTTCTTCGGCAATTGGTGAAAAGTCAAGAATTAAAACATTACCACCATATACATAATCAGTAAATTCCTTTAGATCCTCGTATCTTTGTATCTCGCCAACACGAACATACATACTAGCATTTGGTTTTTCACCTGTTGATTCAATATATTTTTCAAGATCAACGTAGCCTTCTGCATCACCGATTCGTCTATCACCAAAAATCTTATTGACAATTCCCATAATAATAACCATCTCCTTAAATTTTACACAAAAAGATAATATATATTTGTCTTTATAAACTTTTGGCGAGATAATTCAAATCTTATGATTTGATTAACTACATTATCCTTAACTAGATTTTTTCTCAGAATAATCGATGAAATAATTTTGCATTATATACGAAAGGAAAAATAGTATAACACTCGTAATGACTAAATAAAAACCATATTGAAAGGTTATAAAGTTTACATACCCAACATTGTTAACATCAAAACTATTAACCAAAAAATAGCCACCTATTAAAAAAGAGATAAGTGAAATCAAATTAACAATTCCAAGATACAAAAAATATTTTGTTTTTTTAATATCGATGTTTTGAATTCCTCTATACGAAAAATAAATGAATAAAAAAGGATAGATACTCATCCCCATAAAAAAAGATACAAATAATAAATAAAGGTAATTATTTGACGCAGTAATATAAAAATCGTAGGGGTTTTTTAAGTGAGCTGATTCGTATTCTATAGGTGTTCCCGTTTCAAATTTAAAAAAACCAAAAAACCAATATGTATGATATTCATGAGCATCATCTGATTCCAGTGAATCAGAAACAATAATATGGGCTGTTAACGGACCATAGTACGTTTTAACATATGAAAAATCTTCGATACCCATATTTTTTTCAATATCGGAATAGTCAACACCAATTATTGGTACAAAAAGTGATACAATTGCAATAGCAACTGCAGCAAGAACAATCAGATTTAATAATATTTCTTTATGTTCGTTTTTCATCCCACTACCCTCCTTGGAATTAGGTTGTTTGTTTTAATATTTTTGGATGCTATTCCAAAGTTTGTCCCCTACATAAAAAAGTGTGTTTACTGCTTTTCCTTTTTTTGTGTTTTTCATATCAATGCCACTTAGCTCTGCAATCCCAACTGCTAAAGGTTTTTTGTTTCTCTCATCACATATCCATACTTGATCTCCTTTGGATATTTCTTCATCTGCATCAACGATTCCAGGTGTCATGACATCAGCACCATTTGTTACAAATTTTACAGCACCCATGTCTACAACTACTTGTTTGTTTTTTGGTTTGAATTTGTCAAGGCCAAAAATTGTGAATATTAGTTCTTCTTTTCTTTCAAGAAAACAAGGAGCTCCATCTACAAAAATAAGCTTTTCATTATCAAGTATACCTGTCTCAACAATTGAATTCTTTAAAGACAAATCTGAGTTAAAAATCTTCGATATCCTCTCTGTTAATTCAGCTATTTCTTTTTTTTTCAGCCTGTGTTTATTTTTTACTTTGGAACTCATCTAAATCTTAATATAAAATATGTTTCCTTTAAGTTTTTCTTATTTTATAAAAATCCCCAAAACTCTTATAAACAAGATGTTTATTTCCAGTTTCCAAGGTAACATTTATGGACAAACCACTTAAGATATTACATGAAAGCTTAAACAAGCGTGTTATGGTTGAACTTAGATCTGGTCGATCATATCATGGAGTTTTAGACGGATATGACGTACCACATATGAATCTGGTACTAAAAAATGCTGAAGAAATGGCAAATAATGAAGCAGTTGATAAACATAATTTAGTAATAGTTCGCGGTGACAATATTATTTATGTCTCACCTTAAGAATAATATGAGGAATACTTTTTATGACTAAAGGAACAGCATCAAAGCGTGGCGGCAAAAGAAGCCATACTATATGCAGACGGTGCGGTAAGCACGCGTTTCATATACAAAAAAAGGTTTGTGCAGCATGTGGATTTGGTAAAACCACAAAAATCAGAAAGTATAATTGGGTTAAAAAATAAAAAAATATTTTTAGTTGTATCCACCAATTTTTAAGCTAGGATCACCAAGTAGTGTCCACTGTTGAACGGTTTTTAGATCATATTTATGATCATATACAAATTCTGAAGAATCTGATATTGTCCAGTTAACTGGATAAGCATTAATGTATCTATCAATTGATTTACCCCAGCATTCGCCTAGTATGTCTGATTCTTTGTTTCCATATACATAGAAAAATTGTTTATCCATGTAGTCTCCCGCGCCTTCCATTGATTTTTTGTCTTCTTTACTCATACCTAGGCCTGTATTTGCAATAGTTGCTATAGATCCGCCAAATGGTTTACTTGTAAGCCTCCACGCCCAGCATTCAAGTCCAAATGTTCCATGTCTAAATGATTCTAGCCCATATTTTATAAGATTTACAGGTGTTATATCAAATTGGGCGTTGTGACATGCTCCAGCGACAACAACCGGTAGTTTGTAGAAATTTAGTAATTTATACATATCAGTGTTTGCAAGTCCATCCAAAAATTCATCGCTATTGTATTCATGTGTACCCCACTTTAAGGGTGATGCATGTCCTTCAAAAAACATAAATCCACATCCTTTGTTTATCTGATTTATAACATCTTTTGGTCCTGTGAAATTACCATTTGATACCCATAGTCTAATTGGGTTAAAATCTGTCATGTTTTCTATTGCTCTTTCTGTGTTTTCCTCACCTTCATATCCTGATGTGTTGAATTCATAGTCTCCCTCTGGATATGTATCGCCTGCTACTACAACAAAATCATTAAACCAAGTGGAGCCATATGTCCTTGTTTCATATTTTATGATTTTATCAACCATTATTATTACTTCAAATATGTTTTTACATGCTAGTCTTCCAACATATACATCAGGGTGAAGATCGAGATATGCATCACGTCCATCTGTTTGATTTACAATCCATTCTCCAAAAACTGCATCTTCATCTGTGTCCCATGTTTGAAACTCTTGCTCGTTGTTATATAAATCTGCGTAGTATAGTTCGGATATGAAATATGGCTCAAGATATGCACTATACGTCATATCTTGATTATTGACATATCTAACAGGCATCTTTTTGTTTGATCCTACTAGTAAGACATATTTTATTCCATAATCATCATATGCGTCCTTTATTGCGTATTTTATCTGTTCAGGTTTGTCTCTTCCAATGGTATATTCATCATAAATCTCATTTAGAGTTATAATCTTTGTTTTTACGCCGAATTTGTTTTTATGTGCTTCAAGTGGTTTTAAAAATTTTTCAAATTCTATTGGTGTTATTATCAAAAGATCATAGATGTTTGTTTTTATCTCTTCATCATCTTCAGTTAAAGTTATATTTTGTGTTTTTGCAGTAAAGTTTGGTATTGTTATTGACCCAATAATAAACATTACAAGTATTAAAAATACTATAGATCTTTTGTATTTTATACTCATCTTTTCAATCCCCCAAATTTTCAGATTTATATAATAGTGTTAGTATATAATATTTACCTTAAATACTTAGAATATTACCGTAAAAATCTATTATATACCCTTAACAAAAGAAAAGTATCCTTTTACTATATCAAAAAATGAGTTTTTAGTCTATATCTAATTGATTATAATTTTTTATAGATATCTTTTCTGTGGCCAATTTTTATTACCAAAATAATAAGTTTATTTTTTTTGATATCTAGAATAACTCTATAATCCCCAACTCTTAGCCTATAACCCGGATCTCCAACAAGTTTTTTAACATGAGCTTCAGGTCTTATCCTTATTCGTTCAAGGGCTTTAACAATCCTTTCTTGCACATTTTTTTGAAGTTTTTTAAATTGTTTGTATGAAGTATCTGTAAAAACAATCTCGTAGCTCATCTAGCCATCTCTTTTTTTATTTTTGAAAGAGTATGAGTTTTACCTGCTTTGTATTCGGCACGAGATCTGACAAGTTCTTTTTTTGTTTGTTCTGAAAGTTCCTGATTATCTTCTATCAAATCCCAAATCACTTCCTCATATGTTTCTTTATTGAAAAATTTTCTTTTTAGAAGTTCTTTTTTTAGGGTCTCACTTATTTGGATTGTAGTGTCCATAGTATATTATAGTCTGCTATAGAATATAAATTTTTCGGCCTATAAATAACAATTTTTTCTCTAAAAGTCACTATTTATTACAGCTGATTTTCATATTTATTAATAAAAACATTTATTATTGAAGCTATCATGCCATTTTTCTAAGAAATTATGACTAATATAAAATGTAAACATTGTTATAGAGATTCAAGAACTAAATCAAGATATGATACAAAAAAGATTGAAAGGTTGGAGCTGGTCGCGTTTGATATGGATGGTGTTCTTGCTGATATCATTTCTTCTTGGAAGTATATCCATGATTATTTTAAAACATCAAATGAAAAATCTGTAAAGGATTATATTCAAGGTAAAATCGATGATATGGAGTTTATCAAAAGAGATGCAAGCCTTTGGGTTGAAGATGATATGCCTGTAAGAATCGATAGGCTTTCTGATATTTTATCTGATGTTAGGCTTATGAAAGGTGCTAAGGAAACTATCAAGAAATTAAAAGATAATAACGTTAAAACAGCTATCGTTAGTGCGGGCCTTAACGTTTTAGCAAATAGAATTGGAAAAATTTTAGGTATTGATTATGTCTATTCAAATGGTGTTAAAATAGATAGGAAAGGATTTATCACAAATGAAGGTTTAATTGGAGTAAAATTGATGTATAAGGATGAAACCATCAAGAATCTATCAAATGAAAAGGATATTTTACTTGAAAATATAGCTTCTGTTGGTAATTCTTGCTTTGATATACCTATGTTTGAAATCTCAGGTATTGGTATCGCATTTAACCCTTCAGATCAGTGTGTTAGAAAATATGCAGATTTTGTGGTTG
>Ga0180433_10011194_pt1 | contig 10668 bp, 7 predicted proteins | sample SS_ome_8_FD_132980 | JGI IMG/M metagenome (GOLD analysis project Ga0180433, IMG submission 132980) | Hypersaline lake sediment archaeal communities from the Salton Sea, California, USA - SS_1_D_1 metaG | ecosystem: Environmental > Aquatic > Non-marine Saline and Alkaline > Hypersaline > Sediment...
AATATCTAGTACCAAAATATAATCTCCCACTTTTAATCATCTCATATTAATAATGCAGAAAATTCAAGTTTGATCTATAATATTTTCCATTCCTATATTACTTTTTTTGTATTCAATAAAAATCAGTCGATTAAATTAAAGGCGAAAGATAAGTTAACAGAATTAGAAAAGTTTTTTTAAAAAAATTAAAACTAGTTTATCTATTTATAAAATAGGTTGAATATATTATCGCTATAATGAATCGACTAAAATTTCTGATATATCCTTAACTATAAACTTTTTCTTCTCTGTATCATCTATACCATATTCCAATCCTAATTCACATAAGGGGCATGCCGAAATAATAATCTTAGCTCCTGTCTCTTTTAACTCTTCGATTCGGTTAGATGCTTCTTTTATAGCGATTTCTTTATCTGCCCAGTGCGTAGTACCACTCCAACCGCAACAGTGAGTGTAATTCTTAGTATAAGTAGGCTCCGATATTTCAAGATTTGGAATAGAATGAAGGATCTCCCTAATTGAATTTACATCATTAAGATTTCGAGCTAGAAGGCATGGATCATGAATAGTCACCTTTCTATACTCTTCTTTTATCTTACCTGGCTTTATTTTCTCTTTCTCAATTAAATCCTTAAGAAATTCGGCAATATGAATTACTTTTATATCCGCTTTCATACCAATTGTTTCATATCTTTTTGTTAAGGTTAGCACACAACCAGGGCAATCAGAAATCACAATTTTTGCTCCAGTTTTCTGTATTAATTCGATATTTTCCTTAGCGAGTTCTTTTGCTAATTCCATGTCTCTTATATTAAGTACTGGAGCTCCACAACAAACTCGCTTTTCGAGATTCGTAGAAAATTTAATTTTAGCTTTTTTTAAGAGTTCAATATTTGCTTTTACTACTTCGGGAAATTTCATGGTTTCGCATCCAATATAGTAAAAGACCTCATCCTTTCCATCAGTTTCAATATTTTCAATTTTCTTTTCCTCGTAGGTTTTATAAATATTAAAATCCTCAATGGTTTTTGTGCTCTTTATCTTCTCAATTTGCTTTTTACAATAATCTGGCATTAGACCAAGATCATTAATATCATCTCTAACAGTTTCTAATAAAGAAACTACTGAAAAATCAAAAGGACACCATACTTTACAATTCTCCTCATTCGTACACTTATACATTAAATCGATGAATTCCTTATTTTCAGGTAGAGAAGGATCTATTTTTCCAATTGAGAGAAAATATCCGATTCTTGCTTTATATGCAGGACTCATCGTTTCTGTTTGAGTTGCTTGAAGCGTACCGCAGTCAAACCTACACATATTAGGACAGAGCATACATTTTATTAGATCATCAATATTTGCCTTAACTTCTTTTTTAGGGTAGAAATTTTGTTTCTTTTTTCGGAAGTTCTTCATTAATGTGGATTTAGTTTCCCTATCTGCCTTGTTTATAAGAGGAAGCATCCACTTATATTTTTTTAAGGTTTCAAAAACACCCATTTAAGGCTCACCTCTTTTCCAAATAGCTGAATATAATTTACCTGGGTTTAATATATTGTTTGGATCAAGTAATTCTTTCATTTTTGATAAATATTTAAAAGCGTTCCCCCATTCTTTTTCCATCCAATGAGCCCGATTTACTCCAATTCCATGATGGTGTGCAATAGAACCTCCAGCATCAATTACGGCTTTGATAACAGTGTCCCACCCTTTCTGATAAAATTTTAGTTCATCCATTTCTCTGGGCGGGACCCCTCCCCATGAAAAGTAAATTCCTACTCCATTTGGGTAAAAATGAGAAACATGAGCCGTAATCATAAGAACTCCTTGTACTTTATCCATATTATCTAATACTTTATGATAAACATTAGCCGCAGCATCCCAAGATGCTGCAACCTCTATCGTATCAAAAACAATTTTATATGGGGGCATTGAACTAGTCTCAGTGACTCGAAATCTAGTTTCAAACCAATGCTCGACTGGGGCTTTTCCACAATCAATTCCATTATATAGTTCACATTTTGCTCTTGTAATGTCCTCCTCTAAATCTACTAATTTTGAATTTCCTTCACAAACAAAAACAACCATAACGCGATCCTTAGCTTTTTCGATCTCCTCAAAATGTCTCTCAGTTTCAGAATGATCATATATTCGAATAACTGCGGGAAAAATATGTTCGCGTAATATAGTTCTTGTTGCCATAAAAGAATCTTCAATGGTTGGAAAAGAATAAGAGATTAAAGTTCTTTTTTCAGGCTTTGGCCAAATTTTTAGAGTTGCATTAGTAATAATTCCTAAAGTTCCTTCAGATCCTATAAACAATTTATCAAATTGGGGACCAGTTGAATTCCTTGGAATTGGATCAAAATTTAATATTTCTCCATTTGGTAGGATAATCTCAAATCCAAGTACCATATCCTCAATTTTACCATATTTTGTAGAAAATTGTCCCGCAGCTTTATGAGCTAACCACCCTCCTAGGGAGGAAGTATATAGCGATTGAGGAATATGGCCTGAGCTATATCCTTCTGCATTTAGATAACGTTCTAAATTCATTCCATTTATTCCTGTTTGGACGGTAACCGTTAAATTTTCAGGATTAATACTTAGGATTTTATTAAACTTTTTCATGTCAATGATGATGCCTCCGTAAATTGGAAGCGAACCACCTACCACTGAAGAACCTTCAGCATAAGGAATAACAGGGATCTTTTCTTCATTAGCAATCTTTAAAATCTCGAAAATTTGAGAGTTATTTTCTGGCCAAGTGATAAAATGAGGTAATGCTGCTAATTTTCCCTCTATAGTCCAATTCATAGATAATAAGGTTGCATCTTTAGAATAAGCCATTAAGTCAATCGCTTTTGAGGAAAAATTGCGATTCCCAAGAATCTTCAGTAATTTATTTTCAATTCTCTGTTTATCGTGAATTTCAACACGACGTTCCTTATACATTATTTCAAAATTATCTATATTCACTATTTTCAGCCTTGTTATATTCAATATTATCTAATTAAATGATTAAGATTAAATTAAAATTTCTAAAATTAAATTTAATATAAATGCTTTATTCTATTTTCCATATAAGATTACTAAAGTCACATCCAAAATAATAAAAATTACCATTTTGAAGAATTTAAATGACAAGCAACATATTTGGAACTTCGGGAATAAGGCGTGTGTTTCAAAACTATTCTGAATCCGATTTAAGATTTACACCTCAAATGGCCTTAGAGGTTGGATTGGCCTTAGGGACTTATTTAAAAGGAGGTACGGTTGTTATTGGAATTGATATTCGTACTTCCGCATTACCCATAGAATATGCATTAGTTTCGGGATTATTAAGTACTGGATGCACTGTGAAAAGTTTAGGTATTGTCACCACACCAACATTAGCAATGTCTTCTCGCTACTTAAATGCTGATGCTTCTGTGATGATAACCGCTTCCCATAATACGCCTGAATATATTGGATTAAAATTGTGGAACCCTTCCGGGCTAGGATTTTCCCCAGAACAAGAAGAGGACTTAGAAAGAATTTATAACGAAAAAGCATATTCCAAGACGAAATGGTATGAAATCGGAAAAGTCACGCAAGTAAATGATATTAATGATATCCATATTTTAGACATTACAAACCGCATAATCTTTGATGGGAGTAAGTTAAATATCATAGTCGATCCAGGGAATGGATCTGGATGTGAGATAGTCCCAAAGTTATTAGCAAAATATAATATTAATATAGTGACCATTAATGCTCAGATGGATGGCAGATTTCCAGGTCGAGCTTCTGAACCAAGTAAAGAAAACTTGGAGCAAATTTCTAAATTTTTAAGAATTTCTCCACAAGAGGATATCGGGATCGCACTCGATGGTGATGCAGATCGTGTAATTTTTTTGGATGAAAATGGAGTAATAGTTGACCCAATTAGATTATTAGCTCTTATGGCAAAAAAGTATATAGAAGAAAATAGAAAAAACTTAAAACCTGAAGATATGAAAATTTCCACACCAATAAATTCATCCAGTCTATTAGAAGATGTCCTTAATCCTTTAGGATGTGAAGTAATTAGAACTGAAGTTGGTGATATTAAGGTAGCTATTGCATTAAAAAATCAAGGAGGATTTTTAGGAGGAGAAACTTCGGGAACTTATATATGGCCTCGATTTCATTATGGACCAGATTCTATAATTACAATTGCAAAAGTATTAAAAATGATAATCTCATCTGGGAAAAGTTTAAGTGATTTATTAAAAGATATTCCCGATTATCCTTATTATGCAGATAAGTTTAGATTAAAAAAAGATCTTCCTTTTGACGAGAAAATTAATCAAACTATCATAAATGGAATGAATGAAGTTTTTACAGATCTCAATACAGAAATTGTACAAATTAATCAGCTAGATGGCTGTCGCTTCGATTATAAAGGAGGATGGATCTTAATTAGGAGGTCTGGTACAAGTCCTTACTTGAGAATCTCTGGTGAATCGAATAAAGATCTAAGCTCAACTATTTCACTAAATAAACTTGCGAAAGAAAAAATGGCGGAACTAGAACTTATTTATTCTGAATAAATTATAGATTACTAACTTTTGTTAAGAATTTAGGTTCATCTGGATTTAATCCTAACAACCTTGCTACCTCTATCGTAAGTAATTGTATTGGTATAATTACAATTAACGGTTGTAAATCAATATAGGTATTTGGAACACTTATTCCATAATCAATAGATCCTGGTATATCTTTGTTATCAACTGATTCATATACCGCTAGGACCTCTGCTCCTCGTTCTCGAATTCTAGATAGTAAATTTATTAAATGTGTTTTTCTCTTATCTTCTTCATGTGGGATTATCGCTAGGATGCATGTATCCGAATCTGCGAGAGTTATAGGTCCATGAGGGAATTCTGCTGTTGAATATGCTTGTCCAAAAATGCGTGCACCTTCTTTAAATTTTAATGCCGCTTCCATAGCTGTAGCATAATCTGGACCACTACCTATGATGAAGCAAAATTTGAAAGCTTTAAATAAGGATGCTTTACTTTTTATATTCGCATGTAAGTCTGGTAAGATCGAATGAATTTTATCGGGGATTCTAATTAGTTCCACCCAGATTTTGTTATATTCCTCACTGGATACAGATTTTTTTGCGATTCCAAGCTCAAGAGATAATATAACTAAAACTGCTAATTCGGCAAGATACGTTTTTGTCGCGAGAACGGACTTCTCTTCATTACAGTTTAATTCTATCGTAAATTCACCTACTTTGGAAAGATTAGAGTTAGGATTATTAGTTATACCAATAGTAAGACACCCTTTTTCCTTTGCTAAAGTTAAAGACTCTATTGTATCTTTTGTTTCCCCACTCTGGGAGATTCCAATGACACAATCATTTTTTTGAAGCGTGGGATATATGAGATATTGAAATTCCATTGAAAATTCAGTAAATGTAGGTATCTTGGTTATTCGATTAAACATATAAGATATTGCGAATCCTGCGTGATAAGAACTTCCTGCGCCGATTAGATATATATGATCCACATTTAGTTCTGCAATCTTCTTTGCAATTTTTCGAATGAAATCCTTCTGAGCTATTACATTTTGTAAAACCGAAGGGATTTCATATACCTCCTTCTGAGTTAGGATCCCCAATTTATTATTTTCTGCCATTTTTTCATTTCTCTTCCAAATTATTTGCTTTTTACAATATTCTCAGAAAATTTATTAGATTATGCAAATACCAGAAAGAATATGTTCTCGGATTTTAGGTTAGATTAAATCTAAGATGATATTGAAATAAGTACCATTATTTTTTAAGTTATTCACATTATTAAAAATGATAAAGAAAGATTCTTTTAATTAAATTGGAAACAAGTTGGTTGTGAATGTGTGGAATTTTTGGAATCATCACGAATCAAGATATTCCTATTGGTCAGTTTGCACTTGAAGGGATAAAGCGTTTAGAGTATAGAGGATATGATTCATGTGGTATTGTAGCTCAATTTGATTCCCAATTATTTGTTAAAAAAGATGCTGGTAAAATTGAGGAAATTAATGAAAGACTTAAACTTAATGATTTTCCTAGCGGATCCAAGCTTGCATTAGCCCATACAAGATGGGCTACTCATGGTCCTCCCACTAAAGTTAATAGTCATCCCCATTTAGATTGCACTAAGAAGATTGCGGTAATTCACAATGGTATCTTAGAAAACTTTTTAGAATTAAAAGAAGAATTGGAAAAGGAAGATCATAAATTCATATCAGATACCGATACAGAAGTAATCCCTCATCTAATTGAACGTTATATTAACCAGGGAATTGATTTCGTACATGCGGTGATAAATGCGATCAATCAATGTGTAGGCGCTTATGGCGTGGTAATTTGTCATGCTGATTATCCTGACATGATTATTGCTGTACGAAAAGAATCACCACTTGTTATAGGAATTGAAGAGGGCAAAACAACATATTGCGCATCTGATATTCCTGCATTTCTTCCCTACACTCAAAAGTGTTATATTCTCGAGGATAATGAAATGGCAATTCTGAGAGCGGGATCAGTTGATTTTCTTAATATTACTCATCCCGATGAGCCTCTGGAAAAAGAACTCAACAAGATAGATTGGACCATCGATGCTGCTGAAAAAGGGGGATACGATCATTTTATGCTTAAAGAAATATATGAAGAACCGTTAGCTTTAAGACAAACTTTGAAAATTCCACGGGCGAATTTACAAACTTTTGCGAAAATTCTTTGGTCTGCCAAAAATATCTATATCACTGCAGCAGGGACCTCATTTTATGCCTCATTAGCAGGAAAACATATAGTTACTAAATTCTTAGGAAAATACATCCACGCAATTGAATGTTCTGAATTCAAAACAGAATTAGATGATGCTCTGCAAGAAGATTCTGTAATTATTGCGGTCTCTCAATCTGGAGAGACGATTGATCTTATTGAAGCTGTCAGATGGGCAAAAGAGAAATTAAAAAAGAAGGTAACATTGTTATGTATTACAAACGTGGTTGGTTCTTCATTAACACGCTATTCAGATGAAAATATAGTCACTCAAGCAGGTCCCGAAATAGGAGTTGCGGCAACAAAAACCTATTGTACTCAAGTTCTCACACTTGGTCTAATCGCTTTAGAAATTGCTAAATATAGAAAAGTATTAAATGAAAAAGAGATTGATGAATATTACGATGCTTTAAAGTCCACACCCGATATTATAGAAAAATATTTGGATAATAATGTTTCGAACATTAAAGATATTGTAAATAATTTAGATAAGAGTTCAAACTTTTTTTATCTAGCTCGTGGAATTTCTATTGCTACCGCTAAGGAAGGCGGTCTAAAGCTAAAGGAAGTGGCGTGTAGATTTATTGAGGGCTATTCTGCCGCTCATGCTAAGCATGGACCGATCTCATTAGTTAGAAAAGGATTTCCAATTATTTTCATAGCACCACCCGATGAAACCTACAAGAGATTGGTGGGTAATGTTATGGAATTTAAAGCACGTGGTGGTTATATTATTTCCGTTGTTGTTAATTCTGATAAAGTTATTACGGAATTGAGTGATAGGACAATAAGAATCCCGCAGCCAGCAAATAAATATTATAACATAATCAGCCCTATTACATTTATTCCGGCCTTACAATTATTATCTTATTATGCTGCTTTGAAAAATAATTTAGACCCAGATCAGCCACTTAATCTCGCAAAAACAGTAACTGTTCATTAATATTCAATATATTTTCTTAACATCGAAGATATGACCTTTCCAGGGAGCTAATTCGACATATAAGCCATTTTTCGATAAATTATCTCCAAAATATGAATAATTCTGCTCCGAAATCAAATCATTAAATTGCCATTTCGAATTTCCATAATCAATGTTTTCAATTTGAATATGTGCTTTAGAGGGACGTAAACTATAATTAACCACTATCATTCGTCTTTTTGTATCTTTCCACCATTGATAAGCCACTAAATTTTTATAAGAACGATCATCTCCATTAATGGGGAGGGCTTTACATAGTGACCAGTTAGCATTAGTCAATTCATCGGATGGTAGGGCTTGTAATAATTTTTCATAGAACTCAATGATATCTAGATTATCATCCTCAGTTGGATTTCTTCGCAATTGAATAGGTACCTTAATCTCATATCCTCGCATCTGACCCTCATAGATTAATCTTGCACCCGGTAGGGTTAAAACTATCATAGCTGCTGCTTTAGATGCCTCCTCACCAAACACAGAAACCGCTCTAGGTTCATCATGGTTCTCAATAAAGCGTAATAATTTTTTTTGATATTCCCAGTCTGCTTGAATATGTTCCTTAACTCTTTCTGCATTCTCATTAGCTAATCGTTCATAGAGCTTTTTATCGTAACAGTAATCAAATCCTTGTTGCATCAGTTCCCACTCCATATCCCAGTAAACTTCAGCTATAAACTTAAAATTGGGAAACTTTTCTTTAATAGGCGGAATAACTTGTTCCCAAAATTCTGTTTCTGGTTCATTGCCAACCTTTTCACCCCATGTTTTTTTAAATATCTTATTTGTCATAAGCATTGCCATGTCGCAACGTACTCCATCACATTGTTCAGCGATATTGAATAATGTATTTCTCGCTTTCTCGCGAGCATCTTGAGAGAATGCATTAATCTGTACTGTATCTGTCCAAGGTGGAAAGTTAGGGTCTCTTCCATTGGCATACACATCCTCTCCCACAGAAAAATATTCAAAAGGTTTTTGCATAAGATCCTCTATTGTACCTTTCACAAACACGTCTGATTTTTCTAAAGTCCAAAGGTGATCAATTGCAACATGATTGGGAACATAATCTAATATTAATGATATCTCTCTTTCTGCTAAATCTTTTCGGAAGGATTCTAATCCCTCAGATCCTCCAATTTGAGAGTTGATATGATAATAGTAAATGGAATAAGGAGATCCTATCACATCATCCGTATTAAAATATCTTAAAGCTTTTTGATATTCTTTTTGTAAACCTTCATCATTTCTGGCAATATCTTTTCCTTTTGGACTTCTTTCCCAAACACCCATACACCATATAGCATCAAAAGCTCTCAGTTCTTGATCAATTAATTCAACGGGGATATTGTGCAGATCGATGGGGTGACCAAATATTTCGGAAAGTGTATTTAACCATGGGATAGTATTTATTTCAAAAATTAGGGGATGATTATTATTAATATTATATGTTGTTTTCATAAATTCGTTTCGCACCGCAAGTTTTCACATCTTGAATAATATTAAATATCCACCTTTCTTTATAAAATAAATTCTATTCTAACCCGAATTTTTACTTTGATATGAAAATCCGTGGTTTAATTCTTAGTTCTTCAAAATCAATATATATAAATTAGTAAATAATCATAATAATATAAAGAAACAACTAAGGAATAAGTTAAAAAATGAGTGAAGAAAAAGAAGCTCTTAGAAAACTAATTATGCTTATTTCTGATTTAAGAGCAAAAGATGAAGAACGCTATGAAGCGCATGTGAACTTCATGAATGAAACTATCCGTATGATCAGTGCCATCGAATCACAGATGAATAAACATTGGTCCACCGTTTTAGAATCGCTTAAAGAACTAAATGAAAATATCAATAACAACTTGGATTCACTATTAACTGGAATAAACCCTAAGGGATTAAGAGAAACTTCAAAATCTCTTCAAGAAATAATGGATACTATGAATAAAAGCGTTCAGAGTATGAATTTAGAAAAAGTCCTTAGCGAATTAAAGGTTCTTAAGGCAGCAACAGGAACCCCAAGTATCACTCAAACCCAAGTTATGACTGAAAAAATAGCAGTAGGTCAGCAGCCAGAGCAGATTACTGCTGCGATGAATTTAAATCCTAGCACTCAAACAAATTCCAGTGAGGAACAAGAAGTTTATGGATATGTGCCAAAGAAAAAGAAGAAAGACGATGAGGATGAACCGCATCTGATGAAACCTTCCGATTTATTTAAAAAATAATCACTTTTAAAAATTAGGCAGATCTCTGTAAGTTTTCCACAAATGGTTTCAACCGATTTTCAATTTGTTCAATATTTTCTCCAATCTTTTTGAACTTTATCACAATAGATGGCAAATTTAATTCAGATTCTACTCTATTTTTGAGACTTTCGTAAATCTTTGACATTGAAGGACATCCATATACTTGGTTGAAGATAAGACCATCTATCTCCATTTTTCTCGCTGCTTTCAGATAAGAAATTGCTAAATTTTCATTGTCACAACCAATTCCTTTGGTTGATGCATCTAATAAATAGCGAGCATAGCTTTCTATAGGATCCGAGTCTTTTGAAACTGAGATCTCCTCTAATAAGCCTAAAATTTCCCAATCGGCATAAAGTATCCGACCACCTAATTTATATATAATTTCATGGGTTTCAGGCTCCCATCCGCCATACATTGGAGAGAAGAGTAATTTAGGCATATCTGATACGTCAGTTCCAATTCCCTTTTTTATACGCTCTCGCATTTCTTTCACAAGGTGGCTCATATTTCCAGAAAACGTTGGGCATTTGAATTGTAATCTTGAAAAGTAATCGTTAATAGAGCGAGTATCTCTGCAAAGGTTGCAGGGTTGCATGGATAAAAGTTTGAGGAGCTTATCTCGTATAATA
>Ga0180433_10011195_pt1 | contig 10668 bp, 10 predicted proteins | sample SS_ome_8_FD_132980 | JGI IMG/M metagenome (GOLD analysis project Ga0180433, IMG submission 132980) | Hypersaline lake sediment archaeal communities from the Salton Sea, California, USA - SS_1_D_1 metaG | ecosystem: Environmental > Aquatic > Non-marine Saline and Alkaline > Hypersaline >...
CAGAGAAATTCCCAAGTTTTGGAAACAAAGTAGTCATTTTTATGTGGAAACTAAGTTTCCAATTCGAGAAAACTCCCCGGGGAATAATCAGCCGGAATTCTTTGGGGCAGTCCCTTCCTCAGGGGAAGATGGGGCCAGTCATCACTTTATGGGCTTTTGATAAATTCTGTAAAGGCAGATGGCATAGATGTTGCATAGAATAAAGATGACCTGGGTAAATAAAAGATAGTTAGGTCCGAAACCGCCTCTGGTGGTGTTCATAGAATCGGAATAAAGGTTGGGGACCAGAGTTTAAAGGTAGGTTTAAACTCAGCAAAGGGGGGTTGGTTGCGAAGGATCCGGGGCGCCTCAACAAACGGGAGACGCCGCGGGTCCTTCATCCTTATCTGGATTCTTCATCCTTCTTTAATCTGCAAGACAGCAGCACCATCGATTCGGCTGTCTTTGAGTAGTTGCAGGACCTTGTTGGCTTCTTCCAGGGGGAAGCTTTGTGTGGTTGTTTCGATGGGGATTTTAGCGGCGATATCAAGCAGTTCGTTTCCATCCTGACGCGTGGCATTGGCCACGCTGCGGAGAGTGCGCTCATGATAGAGACAGGTGGTGTAGTCCATCTCGGGGATGGGCGACATGTATATGCCGGCCAAAGCCTGAGTGCCGCCTTTATCCAGCAGTTTCATCCCGTCGAGGACGGTCGGTCCGGCCGGAGTGAAATTGACGATGCTGTCCATTTTTTCGCCGGGATCATCCTTGGTAGTCCCGGTCCAGACAGCTCCCAGGTTGTCCGCTAAAGTCCTGTGCTCTTCACTCCGCGAGAAAACAAAAACATTGCAGCCCCAGTGGACGGCGATCTGGATGGCCACATGGGCGGAGGCGCCGAACCCGATGAGTCCCAGATTTTGACCTGGCTTTATCTCACTCAGTCGGAGTGCTCTGTATCCAATGATTCCCGCACACAGAAGAGGTGCAGCGTTTTGATCGGAAAAAGCGGAGGGAATGGGATAAGCGAATATTTCCGGTATTTTGATGTATTCGGCATACCCACCGTTTTCGTGGTAGCCCGTGAAACGTGCGTTATCACACAGGTTTTCCTTTCCCTGTCGGGCGTATTTGCAGTCCTCTTCGGTGGAATAAAGCCAGGCCACCCCTACCCTATCGCCGGCTTTAAAGCGGGATGTGTTCGATCCTGTCTGCTCGATGGTTCCGACAACTTGGTGACCGGGAATGATGGGGAGGACAACCTCCGGAAGCTCACCTTCGACGGTGTGGAGGTCTGTGTGGCAGACGCCACAGACATGAACGCGGATGAGAATATCATCCGGACCAGGCTCTGGAGTGGAGACGTTTTCCAGGGTAAGAGGATTATGTTCTATCGGGGAAAATTGCCTCAGCATCATGGCTTTCATGGCTTCACCTCTAAAACGTGAATCGACATCTTATTTTGACAAATATGAAAAGCGTTTATTCATATAAGGTAGTTTGTCCCTAATTTATATCCAACCACATGATCATCCAAATTGTCCCCTGGCGAGAGGGATACAGCGGCCGCCGACCTGGACATTGATTCGGCCGCCCTCCTCTGCGGCTTTTATGAACAGGAGCGAGGGTTTGCCGATCTCATAGCCAGACTCGACGCGCAAATCAATGCTCTTCGTATCGAAATATCCCTGCTCCACCAAATAGCCGGCTAAGCTTCCCACCCCGCTTCCGCAGGCCGCATCCTCGGGCACGCCGTAATACTCATTAAAGGCCCGCATGTTCACATCGTTGTCATCAAAATAGGTCTCTCTGGAGAACAGGATAAAAGCCTTGCCGTCGGTGGGGGCAACAAAATCCCGAATGGCGCTCCCGTTTGGTTTGGCCCTTTTCAGAGCTTCCAAGGACTTGATCGGTACGATGATAAAAGGAAGACCTGAAGAAGCCTCTTGTATGGGATAGCTGCCATCAATATCCTCAGCATCCAGGCCGACAATTTTCGCCACGTCCACCGGATCGAATTTATGCCCGAAGGAGGCAGGCTTTTGTTTCATCCACAAAATATCGGGTTTACCTCCCTCATAAAGGAGATCAACGGGGATTTGCCCTGCCTCGAGGTTCAGTGTAATCTGCGGCACAGGCTCTTTGATGATTTCCTGCTGGATTGTGTAGGCTGTTCCGAGTGAAGGGTGGCCTGCAAAAGGCAGCTCCTTTTCAGGGCTGAAAATCCGGACATCATAGCCGCCCTCGCTTTGCAAATCCGACAGGATAAAGGTCGTTTCCGCCTGGTTCATCTCCCGGGCAATGGCCTGCATTTCCTCTGCGGACAGATCGGCAGCGTCTTTGAACACAGCCAGGCCGTTTCCGCCGTATTTATCCATGGCAAATACATCCAGCATATAAAAATCCTTGCTCGCCATAGGCGTTACTCCTTTTAATTATATAGAGCGCTTTTTTATTTGTGCGCGTCCTCAGTCAATCGTGAGGTGTCAATCTTTGTCAAGCTCAGATTTTTTCGCGATTTTGGCCTTGAGCCGCTCCATCCGGTATTTGAAATCCTCTTCGAAGCGGGGCGAACTGCTGAGAGAGAGGACATACCCTTCTTCTGCGATTTTTCTGGCTTCCTCATAGTTTTTCTCTCTGTGTTCCAGATACATGGCATACTCTCTGAACGAAAAAAGATGTCTCGCCGAAATAGCCTCCAAAGACATGATCTCCTTCCAGAGAGAAATGGCCTTGTCCCATTCGGCATTCCGCTTGAAATGGTACGAGAGCTTTTTCTTGGCCTCGAGGATGACGTCATCGGAGAGGCTACCGTTGAGGGCCCGCTCGAAGTACTGGACAGATTTCTGATGATCGCCGATCTTTTCCATGACTTTTCCGGCCCCGTAAAAATCCATGGCATCGGCCAGGCACTCTTCCACCTCCTCGGAAAAGATAAGCGCTCCCGTGATGACCACAGCGAGAAGAGAAAGGATGTCTTCCTGATTGTGATAGAGAACGGGTTCGATGAGGTCGTAATTGCCGGTCTGGAGATACTGGAAGTAGCGCCAGGGAACCTCGGCCGAGGGGATATCTTCAGTCCGGCCGGTCCGGACGACTTCATGGGCTAGGTGGGAGAGCCGGCAGTTTTCATATTTATGACCCCAGAGACTCCGTGCCGGATAGAGGAAATCCAGGTGAGGCAGCGTGTTTAAGGGGAACGGTTGGCGATGGAGGATGAAGCGTGTTTCGAGCAGAGGGATGTCGAAATTTTTGCCGTTATAGGTTACCACAGATTGAAAATCCATCTCACGGAAAAAGCGGGCCATCTCGGCGATCATCCGTTCTTCTTCGGCCAGTTCGCCGAGGAAGTACTGGAGCACCCAGAACTGATCGTCTTTATAATAGCCCATACCGACGTTGAAGGGGACTGTACCAGTGCCGCCGGAGAGGCCGGTGGTTTCCAGATCGATGAAAAGGGCGGTGGAGAGGTCGAGCTCTTGGAAGGCCTCGTCTTTGCTGAGACAGGCCAGAATGTGTCCCTTGATATTCAGGCCTGAAGAAATATTGATTTTGCCGTACCGGGTGTCCAGAGGATAGGCATTTTCTATGAGGCGAAGGGGCTCTCTATCAAGGGATTCGTATCGTGGTTGATGTGTTGAGGGTTTGGGTTGTTTTTCGGAACGGGTCAGGCTGATAAGCTGTTGGAGCTTTTCCTTTGTGGAAAGGACAGTGTCTTTATTGATTTGGGCCCAAGTCTCCTCAACGTGATGAGATTTGGAGGGGGTGTCCGGTTTTTTCGAAGGCGGAAATGATGTGTCCGCGACAACAACGTCCTCTTCATTCAAGTTCCGAGCCAAATTTGCCAGCTTTTTCTTCGTGCGCGAACGGACTTCACGTTCTTTTTTGAGCTGATCGAGCTTCTTTTTGATCTCGGTCATGTCCAGAGGTCTTACTCTCCCATGAATTGAAGGACGATGTTTCTCGAACGGGGCCGATTGTCGAAATCAACGAAAATGATCTGCTGCCACGTTCCCAGATTCAAACGGCCGTTGCTGAAGGGCACAGTCAGGGAGGGGCCGAGAAGTGCTGCCCTGACATGGGAGAATCCATTGCCGTCGCCCCACCTGGCATCGTGATGATAGTGAGCATTCTGGGGGATAAGGCGTTCCATCATGGCCGAGAAATCTTCGACGAGTCCGGATTCGTGCTCGATGGTCGTGAAGCCCCCTGTGGAACCGGGGACAAACATCGTGGCCAGACCTTCCTGAAGGCCGGATTCGGTCAGCTTATCGGCAACGTGTCCCGTGACATCGATCATGTCGTTGTAACCCTTTGTCGCAAGACTCAAGGAATCATGTATAACCTTCATCGTCACTCTCCGTATCAATCAACTCCACTATAGGATAATTCACAAAAATCGTAAAGCCGGGATCAAAAAAAGGTGCCAGGCACCTTTTTTCCCCATATAAAAAAATGGTGCCTGGCACCTTTTTGAATCTCTTCCGAAGTAAACAACAGGAGTGAAGATGGGGACGGTTCTATATGCCTGAGCAATCTGGCAGATTACCTTGGGTGGTAATCAATTTCGACAAGCGATGGGATCTCATTTAAACTCAGAGCCTTGGATGGGAGAACCGCCCCCTCAAATCCCGGCTTAATTGTGGAATCCTGAACACCTCATCCACATCATTTCTCTCAATAAAACCGTTATTGAACTAAGACTTCCATCTCTGTTCGCTGAGGGCATCAACAGATTGATTGGAGAAGCAAGAAATCAGTCTTGACGGGACAAAGAACACATAGACACAACTGGCAACATTGAAGACTAACTTTACCCTGCTTCCTTAATCTCAGCCATTTCACTATATAAAACTAAAAAAAGGATTGTCAAGGAAGAATTGGTAATTTTTAATCGAAATGAATTATGCAATTTTGGATAGCCCGGGAACTATGTAGCAAAAACAGCATTCAGCGCCGGTAAACCCAGATGCTGTGTTCTTTGCCGTCTACGGCTGTGAAAGAAACATAATCCACAAGCTTTGATTCCCAGCGTTCAATAGGATAGTTATGCGAGACAACTAAGGTTCCAAACCGGAGCTGACGTTCCAGATGAGGCCGGAGCAGTTCGTTGGACTCGGTCAAGAGATACATGGTTACGACTGAGGCCTGGGAAAAATCGGATAGGGTCGCGTCTTCAAGCCGGAATTCGACAAGCTCTTCGACGCCGGCAGCTTTGGCGTTGGCAATGGATTCCTTGATCCGCTGAGGCTCGAGATCAATCCCAATACCCCGTATCCCATACTTCTTAGCAGCGGTGATTACGATGCGGCCGTCCCCGCAACCCAGGTCGACAAGGATATCATTCTTATCGACTTCGGCCATCTCGAGCATCCTTTCGACCACATCCATCGGCGTCCGCACATAAGGGGCCAAATCCACGACATCCGTACGGCCGTGGGAACCGGCAAAAATATCGATTTTATTGTTCTCGTCATAACGAAAGGAATAGGATTCGCCTGGATCGAGGCGGTAGTCGATTTTCTCTTGATCCCGCCAAAAGGAAACATCCAGGGCCTCATCCCCTGGATAGCGGTGAACTTCATTGACATCCAACGTCCTTCGTGTGGGAGGATTCGGAGAGTTGCAAACCTTTATGGTGTAAAACAGTTTTTCTTTGGTTACGTTCCGGATGGTTATCTCTTTTTGCTGGACAGAAGGGATGGAGGGTTCAGAGTTCGAAGGAAAAAGCCGGGCGGAAGAAGATGACGTGACGGAAATGATCAAGAACACCAGGATGAAAACCGAAACGATTCTCTCCTGGAAAGACATCAGTGTAAAGAGGCTCCTTTGGCAAGCTTGTCCAGGAGCTCCAAGCGATCTTCTCTATTTGCAGGCAGTTCATCCAGCATCAAGACCGATCCATCTTTGACTGTGATAGCCTTGGATACAGATTGGAGAAAGGGCTCGATAGCGTGAGAGACGACAATCATTGCCGTCCCTGCCTCGAGGCGATGCTCTGTCCAGGCAAGAATGTCTTCCTTTATTTTGCGGTCCATCCCCTCCAATGGTTCGTCAAGGAGAATATGGCTGGGCTTTCCGACGAGAGCAGCGGCAAAAACGGCCCTCCGCCTCTGACCGAGTGAGAGCTCCCGAACCGTGCGGGAGGCAAAGCTCTGGAGATCAAAAAACTCCAAGGCATCCCTCCCCTTTTGGAGAGGCTCATGCCGCAGTCGACACACGAGGTTGAGAATTTCTTTGAGCGTTGCATAGGGTGTAAGATCCGGTTGTTCGGAAACATAGGCAAGATTCTTTCGGGCCTCGACTTCCTGGCTCCAGAGATCATGTCCATCGATGGAGATGGTGCCCGCATCCGGTTTTTCAACGCCAGCAGCCAGCTTGAGAAGGGTGCTTTTCCCGCATCCGTTTGGCCCCAGGAGCATGGTCAGGCCAGGCTGGAATTCCAGGTTCAACGCAGAGAGCACAGGCTCATCTTTTTGGTAGCAAAAAGAGACATTTTGAAAGCGAATCATTGCTTACTCCACGAGAAAGGATCGCCGGCGGCAAGGTGCTGCATTTCATGCCAAAGGCTCACCTTCTGGTTTTTATCTTCGTCGGCGGCATACTTCAAAGCAAGAGGAGTCAGGGCCAGGTAAAGGAAAGATATCCAGGGAAAAACGGCCAGGGTGACAGCACCGGCTATGCCCACATAGGTTATCATCTCTCCGGCTCCCAGACGGTATCTGTAGCCACGCCGCATGATGAGCGAGGCAATAGCGACGATAAGAGGGAGGCTGCAGGCAACAGGCCACAGGGCACGAGTATCGAGAAAAGCTATGAGACAAAGCTGAGGCAGTGACAAAACAGCAAGAAAGAAGGCATCAATGAGAATCCGCTCTCGTGCTGTCCAAGGGAGAGAACGTATCCATGGCCAGACAGGCCGTCGTTCGGATAGGCGTCCGGCAATGAAAGCACAGAAGAGAAAGATACTCAAGGCGCCGCCAAAGCACATGACCCTGAAATTCAACGACGGAGAAAAGGAATTGTTTTGAACAAAGATGCGCGTCAAGCCAAGAACTAAAAGGGAGGGCAGATAAGGAATAAGAATTCGAATTCGCAAAGCCCGCCAGGATATGATGACTGTGAGGAAAAAACCCGAGAAAGCCTTACGGAATTTGGGCGGCCGCCTGAGAGCTTCAATGGGTCCGGCGATAAGATCCGTGAGGAGGAGAAGCACAAGGCTGTCGGCGAGAAAGTACCATTGTCCGCTTGTGGCAATCACACAATTAATGGCAGCCAGGGGTATGGTGAGGTATCTGCGTTTCACGGGGAGAACACACTGGGCACCGGCCAGACCCAACAAGGGCAGCCCTGCAAGAAAGAATTGCACTGGAATTTTGGAAGCTTGAGAGACTAAGACAGCTAAGAAGGCAAGGATAAGAAGGATGGGCAATTGAGCTACGAAGATGGCCAGAGTTGCCAGACGGCGGTGCATAGGGCTGGAGGCGGGAAAGTGGCGGATCCAACCGGTGAGTCCAAGGCAGATTCTAGGCGATGCCATCAAGGCAATGCTGATCGCTACAACCGCAAAGACAAGACCCGACACGAGAGATTCAGATTGCAGCAATCCGGAAAAAATCGCAACTAAAAAATCAGCCCTGAGAATCACAGATATGGCAAATATTAGAGCGACGATCGCAGCGACTTTTCTCAGCGCTATACGAATGCCGACTCTCAGATGAAAGACAAAAAACGGCCACAGTGTGCGTTGCTTCACTTGTGACCCCATATATCGAAAATATCAAAGCACCATATCGATGTCAAATACCAAAAAAGGTGCCAGGCACCTTTTTTTTATATGGGGAAAAAAGGTGCCTGGCACCATTTCGGTCAACGAAAGTGCGGATTAGTGCGTTATGGTATATGATAAGAGAAAAATGGACGAGATAGCACTAGTACAATCGGCGCAGGCAGGCGACACCGAAGCTTTCAAGTTCCTGTTCGAAGGGAACAAAAGAAAGATCCTCGGGCTCGCCTACCAGTACACGAAAAACATCGAGGATGCTGAAGATATCCTCCAGGATACGTTCATCAAAGCCTATAGCTCTCTGCAAAGGTTCGACATCCAGGACCACACTAATTTTTCTGCCTGGCTCTACAGGATAGGCATCAACTGCAGTATCGATCATCTGAGGAAAGCAAGGAGGGACAAGGATAACATTCTTCCAGGAGAAGACGTCATGAACGCATCAGCCCCAGATAGCGCGTCAAATCCCGACAGTTCTCAACAGAAAAAGGAAGTTCGGGAACGCGTCGAACTGGTCTTGAGCACTTTGACGAGAAAACAAAGAATGATTTTCATCCTCAAACACTACCAGGAGTTGAGCATCAAGGAAATCGCCGAGTACATGGAGTGTTCGGAAGGCAGCGTAAAAAAACAGCTTTTCCGGACTGTTTCGGTCATGAAAAAACACTTCAGGCGCTATATGCCGGAGGACCGCTATGAAATGCAAAAAATATAGAGAGCAGATTGTCCTTTACCTCTACGGTGAATTGACCGACAGGGAAAAGGCCGAACTGGAAGATCACCTCAAAGTCTGCACAGATTGTGCCGAAGATTTGGCCTACACCCGGGAGGTCTTCCAAACTTTGGATGACGCAAAGGTGGAGAGCGTGCCTGAGGCTGACTGGGATAAGTGCTGGAAGGCTATCCACACAGACATCACAGAAAAGCAAACAAAACGCAAGGCAAAGAAGCTATTTTATTTTCCAGGTTGGGTGTATGCGGGCGCTTCTCTGATTTTGATCTTCGTGCTGGGAATCGCTATCGGCCGTTTCTGGCTTCCGTCGCACTCCCCCACTGCCGTAGCGGATATGGCCACGGCCACGGTTTCTGGAGGCCTAAAGCCGGACGTCACACCCGACTATGTCCAGCAATCTTTGAACGATCACTTCGAAAACCTGAAACCGCTTCTCGTCGAATACGCCAACTATACGAACGAGGGCAACGGGAAGGAAACGGTCACCCTTGACAAGGAAGCCCTGAAAAATTTGCTCATCCAGAATTATCTCCTGAAAAAAATCGTGGCGGAATCCAACCCTTCCGCCCAGGAGATTTTGGAGGATTTGGACCTCGTCCTGAGAGAAATCAAGAATCAGAAAAGTGATGACACAACCGCTTCATCTCTTATCAAAGATCTCATCCATGAAAGAGACATTCTCTTCAAAATGGATGTTTTGAAGACAATATAGGGAGGTACGAAAATGAAACTCACGAAGATATGTGCGCTGTTTATGATACTCGTCTTGATCCTGGGTGGATTTGTTTTGGCCCAGGAAACAGAGAGGGATAAACAGAAAAGAGAAGAACACAAGCAGCAGTATGAGAAAATAAAACAGGCCTATGAGCAAGCAAAGCAAACGCTCTACCAAAAAAAATATGAAAAGGCGGCGCTCCTGTTCGAACAGTTTATCAATCAATATGAACCAAGCGCGTACGCCGCCGAATCCTATTACTGGCTGGCCTACAGCATGAACAAACAAAGCCAGGAGATGGACCAGTATGAGGACCAGAAGGCCTACCAGAAGGAGGCGATTCGCTACCTGAATTCCCTCATTGACAGATATGCAGAGAGCTCCTGGGTCGATGACGCCAAGACACTGCGGGTCAAAATCGCCGAAGATCTGATCAACAAGGGTCTGCGCGGATATCGCATCTATCTCAACGGAAGTCTAAAAAAATTGGAAGATTTAGAGCGTGAAGACATTGAAGAGTCTCTCGAAGAAATGGAACATCTCGATCTGGAAGAGCTGGAGGATTTGAAGTTCGAAGAACTGGAAGGCCCGAAGATGCCCTGGTGGGGTTGAGAGGATTGGAGGGATTAAAAGGCCTGGAAGCGCTGGCCGTGCTCGGAGAATTGGGCCACTTCGATGAACCTTTTATTGTCGGAATAGGTAAAGGAGAGGAATTGGATCCTGAACTTGAGCTGAAGCTTGTGGCCTTGGATGCGCTGCTCAACGTGGACGAAGATAAGGCCTATCCTATTCTTGTCAAAATCATCAACACCGGGGAAAACCCCAAACTCAGGGAAAAAGCTCTGTTTATTCTGGGTCAATCCAAAGGAAGGGAGGCCCAAGATCTGCTGATAAAGCTCGCCACCGAGGACAAAGATACAAAAGTCAGAGAGATGGCTATTTTCTGGCTGGGAAACCGAAGCGATAAAAAGAGCTTTGACGCTCTTTTGAAGATTTATGACACGACAACAGATAGCAAGTTGAAAGAGAGGCTGATCTTTGCCTTCGGTCAGAGCAGAACAAAGGAAGCAAGGGCTAAGCTGATCTCTATCATTGAGAACGACAAGGACAGAAAAGCCAAAAAAGCGGCTATCTTCTGGTTGGGTCAGAGATCTGACAGGGAGAGTGTGGAAACGCTAATCCACTTGTATGACAAGCTGACAGATGCCGAACTCAAGGAGAAGGCCGTGTTTGCCATCAGCCAAAGCAACAGCAAGCAAGCAAAAGACAAAATCATAGCCATCGCCAAGGCAGAAAAAGACTCGAAGATAAGAAGGAATGCCATCTTCTGGCTCGGGCAATCCCATGGTGATGAAGCTCTGGAGATTTTGAAGGATATGTACGCGAGTGCAAAAGATGCAAAAACCAAAGAGCAAATTATCTTTGCCATCGGGCAGAACAGCGGTAAAAAAGCCGTTC
>Ga0180433_10011197_pt1 | contig 10667 bp, 9 predicted proteins | sample SS_ome_8_FD_132980 | JGI IMG/M metagenome (GOLD analysis project Ga0180433, IMG submission 132980) | Hypersaline lake sediment archaeal communities from the Salton Sea, California, USA - SS_1_D_1 metaG | ecosystem: Environmental > Aquatic > Non-marine Saline and Alkaline > Hypersaline > Sediment...
ACGAAAATGACGAAAATAACGAAAATGATGATAATAATTTATCATCTTCTCAAATTTCTTTTGGAAAATTAGAAAATTGTTCTTATCAAGAAATAAATAAAGATGAACCAATTGATTTTGTATTTACTTATGTTGATTCATCTGATAAAAACTATATAAAAAATTTAAAATATTGGTATAAAAAAGAAGGTGATGTAATTGTTAATAAAAAAATTAATTTTGATGATAGATATTTTGATTTTAATGAATTGTATTTTTCTTTATTATTTTTAAAAAAATATGCAAGTTTTATTCGTAATATTTATATAGTTACACCAACAACAATAAATTTAAAAAAATATTTTGATAATCATGATAATATATTTATAATAGATGATAGGGAAATATTACCAGCTGAAATTATAAATCCTTGTTTTCGTTCTACTGTTATTGAGTCTTTTTTACATAAAATTCCAGGTATTTCTGATAATTTTTTATACGCATGTGATGATATGTTTATTGGAAATTATATAACATTAGAAGATTTAATAACAGAAAATGAAGTACCTTTTGCAAAACTAGAAAGATATAGAGTTAATTATAAAGATGAAGAAATTCATAAAAATGTACCATTTAGAATGGATATTATAAGAAGTAATTTATTAATTTATAAAAAATTTGGTGTGCTACCTCGTTATTGTCATAATCATCAAATAATTTTTTTTAGAAAAGAAGTATGTGAAATAACTCATTCACTATTTACTGAAGAAATAATAGCGAATGGACAATACCGTTTTAGATTTCCTACTCATTCTAATCTTCATTTTGCTTTATTACAGCAATTTGTAGGAGTATTATATGGTTATTATGATGTTTTACAATCAACACGTAAAGATAGTCTTGGTTTTTATCCTTATAATCAATATAATCCCTGGAAGCGTTTTTATGGTATTTTAAAAGAAAAACCGAATTTTTTTTGTATAAACTATTTAAATGAAAAATATCTGTTTTATCTGTATCATTTAGTTTTACAATATCATTCAAATGAAATAAATACTATAAAATCATTTATTATAATCACTAAAGAAAAAGATTTAATTAATAATAATAAAACCAAATTTTTAGAAAAATATTTGAAAAAACATGGTAATGTAACAACCGGAATAATAAATACATTACCAATAAAATTATGTCAATGGATAAAGGAAAATGATGAAATAAAATGGAATAATACAAAAATAGTAAAAGACAAATCAATCGAAAAAGTAAAAATAATTTATTTATATGATAAAAAAAACTATTTAAAAAATTTTACATCAAATGAAAATTATGATATTATATTATTAAATATTAATGAAATAGAAAAAGTAATACCTGAATTAAATTATTTATGTCTAATAAATTTCGAAGATACTGTTACTAAAAAAGAAGATCTTTTTTTCAAACATGATTATAAAAAAGTTCTTAATTATCAAATAAATATTATTTTTAGAAAAGATAAAATTAAAATATTTGACACTTTCTATTATAATTATCCCAAAAAAATATTAAATAATTTTCAGATTGCATATCCTGTATAATTTTTCTTTATTTTTTTCTTCTAATTTTTTAGGTAAATATGAATAAAATTTTTTTTTATCTTTATTATATATTGCTTTTCTCATTTCAGAAGCAGATTTTCCCTTAAAAACATTAAATTCTTCATCTATTATTTTTATACCTTTCTTTTTTAATCCTTCAAATAGATTAAAACGTGCATCAGAATGATTTTTAGATGAATTAACAAGTACTAATTCATCGCCATTTTTTAAACTTTTAGCAATTGTATATGCAAAAAAGATTGGACTTTTCATTGGACTTAATAAAAAATTAATATTACATTTTTTATTTAATATTTTTTTATATTCATTCCAAAATTTCATTGATAATTCACCAGTAATTTGTGGAATACATCTCTCTTTTACTAATTCTTTAAAATCAGTAATTTTTTTACAATCTTTATTATTTAATTTCATTTTTATTATTTCATCTTTCTGTTCTTTATTAAGTTTATATGTTTTGATATCAAAAGGAGGTACTAATAAACGAGGTGTAGAAGATGTTATAATATAAATTTTATCATTTTGATATTTTTCGCATAATTTTTTAACAATATTAAAATGTCCAACATGGGGGGGCTTAAATCCTCCAGCAAATATTATTATTCTCATATTATTTTATATATAAAATGAATGAAAGAAGCTACGGCTATTATATTAATGGTAGTATTTCTAATTATCCTAATATTTGTCTTCATATTCATTAATATTTTCTTTAATAATAATACTTCATCTATTCCTGATGATTGTCCAGAAGGATGTAATGGAAAAAAATGTAAGAATGATAATAAATGTCAAGATTGTCTAAAATGCTGTTGTTATGATTTTCAATGTGAAAAATGTAATGTTAATCCTGAAAATGACGGTATTATTAGAGAAAATAATGAACAACCTAAAAAAATTTTAGTATCTAAAGAAGAACACCCTTATAGAACACATTCTAAAATAAATGATATTGTATTAAGGAAAAATAGATTAATTAAAAAAATAAATAAAAAAGTGAAAAATTTAAATGAAGAGTTGTAAGTATAGTATGCAACAAGAAATAACAGTTCATAATAAAAAATTTTATTTAGCTCCTCATATGGGTTATATTTTTCAAGGTAATTTTAATTATTTACCCATTCAATGTCTGTTAAGTCAATATTTTTTAGTAAAAGACAATAATGCATTTTATGTATCAGTAATAGATCCAAATACGGCAGATACATTTGAGATATATGAGATGGATTTGAATAATCAGGAAGGGGAAGAATTAGTTGTAGAGAATGAAATAAGAGGGTCACAATATACGGAATTTTTAAGACAAAAAATATTAAAAGAAAATTACGCAATATATATTGAGTAAGTAATTAAAATTATCTTATTAAAATAAAGTATGGATAATCTTTTTTTCTCTGAGAAAAATTATAATTTTATTAAAAATCAAATTTATGGTATTGTTAAACAAAAATATAATTTAGATGTTAATCATAAATATGATGAAGATATAAAAAAAGTAATGAGTTCGCTATGGGAGCGCAATAAAGATAAAGCTCAAAAAAGTATTAATAAACCAGGAAAATTTATTAATGCCCTCAATGAAAAAATGATAACTTTAATTGTTCCTCAAATTGGTAATTCAATTGTATCCGGTTATGAAAGCTACTCTAATAACAATCTTTACACACAAGTTGAAAAAAAACCTGATCAACCATTACCTGAAAATCAAAATGAAGATATGGAAAAAGCTTATGCAAAAATATTATCAGAAAGACAATATGAAGGTAATGTATATTCAACAGAATCATATCAGGGAGAAAATGAAACATATGACAATTTTTTACCTCCTCAGTCACCAGAAGGGAATAATTTAAAAACTCAAGGAGCAGGTTCTCAGCCTATACCTAATGTACATCAACCAGCACCAGAAATTCCTAGAACATATTCAACATTTCAACCTGCTCAAACAACTCTTCCATCTCAACCTCCTATAATCCAACCAGCAACAAATAATAGTGAAATAATAACACCTGAAATGAAGGAAAGGGAGGAAAAGATGCGTTTAAATCATAAGGATAGTATAATGGGTTCAAACATTGATTTATCACCAGCACGTGAAAACGATGCAAATCTAAATCGAGAGAATTTTGAGGTAAAACCAAAAAATACAAGTAATATAACAGATGATATATTTAGAAAAAGAAGACAACCCCAAACAACCAAAGATGAGTATAATGAAGAATTAAAACGTCAAACAAATCTGGATAGAGCAGTGTCAAATGATAAAGAACTTGATAAATCAATCTATGAACAAAAAGTAATTGATCCGCTAGCTACTCATCCAGAAGTTATAAATACTGAACAAAAAACACAACAAATGTATCAACATGAATTACATTTAATTAATCAAATGTCAAATAATGCAAATACACAATATTCTCTTTTACCTCCACAAATGAGTAATTATATGAAACGTCCATATTTCTTTATAGTTGATTCATTACAAAGGGATTTCATAACATATCCATCAGCATCAAATTTTCAGGTAAAATTTGAACAACCAGATGATACAGTAGAAATTCCCTCACATTTATTACCAGATGGAACAATTAAATATGAAAAAGGAATTCATGTAGGATATGCTGGAGGGAAAGGCGCCAAATTAGAAAATTCCCTTAAAAATATTTTAACTTTAAAAGTACTTGATGCTCAAGTTCCATTTGATGCAACCTATCAAGGCGGAAAAGCACCCTATAAATTTAATGGACCAAAAATTGATGAAAATAAATTAGTTCCAAATTCCTTTAATAGTTATCCTTATGGTCCTATTTATGAAAATGATTATGGGTTTCCTATTGATGTTCTTGATGAACCATATTATTTTCTTGTATGTGAAGAAATTGATGGTACTTATGATGGAACAACTTTAGCTTCTAGAAAAGCTTTAGCTAAATTATCTTATGATAAATTATTCGGATTTAATAGAAAATTTTTAACATTGAAGACATCACACGATGAATATAAATATTGGCATCCAACACAATTAGGGGAGATAAATCAATTAACTTTATCATTAGTATCACGATTCAATTCATTAATAAATTTGGGTGTTGATAGAATTATAATATCAGCAATTGAAGAAGGTGAAGAAAATACTGGAAAATATTGCAATCTAGAAGTAGGACAACATTTAACTAAAATAACAATTAAAACAGATGACCCATCATATTTAGAACCAGTATGTGGTCACGGTAATTTCCCAGGAGATAAATTATTATTATATTCAGTATTTAGTTGTAATCCATTAGGTAATTCGATTAAATTTCCCGAAGCTATTAAAATCGATTTAACTAACTACCCAATATGTAAATTAACTGTTCAAAATGATACTAAAATTGTTGATGTTAATGTAATGCGCTTTCTTAAAGTAGGTGACCTATTTATTATTAATAATGAATTTATTCTTGAAGTAATATCTATTGATATTATAAGTGAAACATATCAGGCAACACAATTTACAGTACAATCCAAAATAACAGGCTTTAACCCATTATCACCAGTATTAACATTAGGATATGTAAAGAAAAATGAAAGAGGTTATCAATCAGATGTAAAAACAGATTTTAATTTTACAAATGGATTAAGAGTATCAGGTGAAGATAGCGATGAAATCACTTTTGAAATCATTTACCCATTTGAATGTCTTCCTGACTATTTTAAATCACCACCTTGGGGTTTCTATAGTGAAGGAGAAGCATTCTATCTACAAGCAAAAAAACAAATAACATATACATTCGAAGCTGTATCTATTGAACAAAATGCGAATGCTCTAATGTCTCGTATTATTACATAAGTTCAATTTCATATTTAACTCTTTTTTTAGCTAATTCTTCATCACCAAAAATATCATTAATAATATTATCAATACCAGTTGCACCACCATATTTTTGTTCATTACATAATTGAACAATACCTTTTCTAATTTTTTTCTTTAATACTTCTTCCTTACGCGTATATAAATTTTGAATTAGCTCTTGTAAATCATCTCCTATTATCTTTTCAACAGAACGTTGAATACATTCATCTACATACCATTTTTTAATACTTTTTATAATAATTTCTTTTGCTACTGTATAAGGTTCCATATTTCATTAATTAATTTTTCTTTATATAAATATGACAAAGGATAAAAAGCCTAAAGATAAGAAACAAAAACCTAAAAAAACTTGTGACCCAAATAAAGAAATGCGTAAATCTTTTATTAAAAAAGATGGAACTAAAGTTCGCGCTTCTTGTGTTATGAAAACAAGAACACAACCAAGAGGAACTGCTGAAAAAATTTTAAAAGATAGAAAAGAAAGTGAAAAAAAAGCAATGTCTATTTTAAGAAAAAGTGGAGAAAAATATCCTTCTAAATGCCCATCTGGAAAAATATTAAGAAGTGCATATATGCAAAAATCCGGTACTGTTGTCCCCCCTTCTTGTATCAAAAATAGAGGTGCTTCTGGAAAAGGAAAACCAATTATTGTTTTAAATCCATCTGATACTTCTTTATCTGATGAAGGTTATGGTGGTAAAGAAACACCTATTAAATCTCTCACAGAAATGGAAAGACATAGAAGATTAATGAAAGTAGTTCGCTCAACTGCAAAAAAACATAAAAGTAATCGTCTTGGTTTTATTTCAACAATAAAAAAGTTATCTACATTAGCAGTATTAAGTAAAAGAACAGATCCAGAATTATCCAAAAAAGTAAAATCTGACCAAGAATATATCTCTAAAAGATATTCCGATTATAAAGAAAAAATGAATAAATAACTAAGGTCTATAAAATATTTTTCGTAACTCATTCATCTGTTTATCTGTCACTTTCTTATTTTGCATCTCCTCCCATGAAATACCATATAATCTCTCTAATATATAATTCATTGAAAATACACCACATTCGCTACCACCATATTGATGTCTATTTTTATTAATTTTAATATCTAATGGTTTTTTATATGTTTTTGAAACACTTTCCAAAAAGTTTTTAATACTTAATTTTGGAGCAACTGCATAACTATCATAATATTCTACACTTTTATCAGGAATAGATATAAAAACAGCAACCCAATGAGAACCTGGTTCATTATGATTATCTAAATTATAAACAATCCCTATTTTTCTTATACCTCTTTTACTAAATTTTTCTAAATTTATATTACTTAATTCACAAGCAATACCATCTGGACAATCTGCTGGAACTGGACCTAAAAATAAAAAATCAGGAAATACTTTCTCATATTGTCTCATAACATTATAAATATCAGGTGTCCTTAACCAAGTTTTAGGTTTTGATTTCCAAGAATAAGGCATTTGTGGTCTAAAACTTTCTTCTAATCCTCCAATTTTTTTTAATGGTTCTTTTTTTATCCATTTATATTCTGGTTCTTTCTTACATATATCATTTTCACATCGTGATGTCATATATTTTTTAATGTCATTCAATAAATCCAATCTACTACCATTTTCTTTTAACTTCCTATTTATTCCATTCTCCCTATTATAACCATTTATCTGTTTTACCATTTTTTTTAATTGTTCTTTTGTAAAACATGTATGTGATTGGTTTCCTACATGGGGAGCACATATTTTTACATTATGCATATTAATCCATAGAAAAAAATATTAAATAAGAATAAATGGATGTAGATGAAATGTATGCAGTGGTTCCCACAATTAAAAATTTATGTGTTAAACGTAAAGGTTCTGAAACATTTTCAGGTTTTAAAAAACGAGATGTATCAAAAGAATTTGAAAAATCATTAGTAATAAAAGATTTTGAAAATGCGATTTACTTATGCGTAGAAATGCACATAACTGGATCATACAAAGATGCCCTTAATATTCTGATTGAATTCTTTATTAATTATGGTATTACTGATAGTCCTGAATATGCTATTCATCTCGCTAATTATTTAAATAAAATGGAACGTATTATTAAACATCTTGGATCCACTGAAGCTAAATTAAGAACAATTAATTCAAATGAATTTAGAAATGTTTTATCTTCAATGGTTATTGAATTAATAGAAATGAAATCATCGGAAGGAGAATTAAAAAGGAGAATAAGGGATACACGTGTATTTGATACTGAGAAAATTGATAATAATATTATTGAACACAAAGAAAATTTTAATTCTTTACTAAAAAATGTTTCATTACAAGAAATAAAAATAGCACTTAATGAAGTATTATACTCTATCTATGTTATTACTAATAATATTCCTTGGAAATATAAAAAAAATGAAACGACTAATCCTAGACATTTTCAAAATCCTATAATCTATTTTGATTATTGGATAAAATGGATATTAAAATGGGAAAAATTCATAACCCATAATGCATCTGTTGAAAGAAATTATATGAAAAAAAATTTAGTTTTCAATGAAGATTTATATAAAATTAATGTTCCTACAAACGGAGGAAATCATTGGTTGTGGTTCTTATGGGATTTTTTTATGAAGAAAATTGAACATAATAATCAAATAAATAATATTCACTTTCAGTTATCAAAAGCGATGTTAATCATTACTCGTTATAAATTTTCATGGACAAAATCTAAGATTAGATATTATTGTTTAAGAACTGTATTAGATATCATTTATGAAAATAAATCTATAATACTTAAAAAAAAAATTTCACAATTACTTATATTTACTCAATTAAATATAAATGTTATATATCAATCAATGGTACCCAAAGTTTTATGGTCTTCCAATATTGAATCATATAGAAAATTAAGTAAAAAATTAGAAAATAAAGCAGAAAGAGAAGAAAAAGAGAAAAATTCAAATAGTAAAAATCAAATTTTACAAGCCTCTATGAATAGAATTGATGAACTGTTAATTAATCAACAAGCTAAAAAGAAAAATAAAATTACCGATTATTTTATTTAATAATTTAATGAAACCTTTTATTATATCTATTATTGTTATTAGTTGTCTAATATTTATCAATTTACTCCTATTCACCTATGAAAAATTTATTAAAAAAAATATATATTATTCCATTTTACCTATTAAATTTATACTCAAAACTATATTACTCCCATATTATTACCCTAAATTTTTTTTAATACTAGTTATTTTAGGAGGTATTATTTTTATTATTATATTTTTTTTTAAAGAAAATGAAAAAGCTGAAAAAGAAGCAAAAGATCCAAATGCACGTCTAAATGAATGTCTTGAAACAATTAAATTTAATAAAAAAACTAAATTTGAAGAATTTCCATTGATGAATTTTAATAAATTCTATAATTCTGATGTTTATTATTTTGTTAGAGATTATTATATATGTGCCTCTAATAAATCGTATCTACCTTGTGGTGCTTCTAATGATATTGTTTCTTTAGTCGCTATTAAAAATGTTTTAGATTTTGGTGCCAGATTTATCGATTTAGATATCTTCTATTATAGACCTGATAATACATTTTCATCTATGAAAGAAAAACAATTATATATACCATCTGCATTTGATAATAAAAATAAAATTGTAGTTGGACTAGTTAGTGGAGATAGTCTAATGACATTAGAGGGAAGTGAAACACCTTCATACCTAGATTTTGAAGAAGTATGTACTCTGATTTCAAAAGAAGCTTTTAAACAAAAAAGAAATAAATTTCCCTTATTTTTATATCTAAATATTCAATTTGAAAGCAGTTTGTTAGAACAAAAAGTTTATGAAATATTACTTAATAAATTTAGAGCACGCTTTTTACCAGCTAAATATGGTTTTATGAGACAAAATTTAGGTGAAATTCCTATTATTGATGTTGAAGGAAAACTTATTCTTATTTTAAGTAAAAAACCCCGAAATCCTAATTTGTTTGAATTAAGTAATGGTATTAATAATGAAAAAGATATGAGATTTTATAATGTTTCTATGACGAATTCACAGATGAATTATGGAGGTATTAAAACAATCGCCATTGAACCAGATACAGATATTGTTGAAAAAACTAAGTTTAATTTGTCCAGAATAAATATTAAAAATTCATTTGATACTAATAATGTTGATACACCTAAATCTGACCTTAAAAACCTTGAACCTGATGAATGTCTTGAATTAGGATTTAACTTTATATGTATGAACTTTCAACTCTGGGAAGATGGAAAAATGGAAAAATATATGAACTTTTTTAAAGAAAGTCCATTTGTTGTTAAAAATGAAAAATTAAGATATATACCTAAACCTCCTAAACCTATTAAAAAACAAACTCCTGCTGTTGATTCCTCTTTGCGTATAAATGAAATTCATAATGGTTTTGGTAATTTTGATATTTAATTCTAATTTTTAATCTTATAAAATATAATGAGTGATTTTATGATTTCTGGATTATTTAGAAGAACTAATGAAAAATCCAATAATAAACAAGTAAGCAAATTAGTATTAAATTCAAATATTATTAATAACAATACTAATAATTATAAAAATAGAAACACTAATAAAACTAATAATAAAAATACAAATAGAAACATTAATAGAACTAATAATAACGATACAAATAGAAACATTAATAGAACTAATAATAACGATACAAATAGAAACATTAATAGAACTAATAATAATGCTATAAACAGAACTAATAATAACGATACAAACAGAACTAATAATAATGCTACAAATAGAACTAATAATACTACAAACAATCATTCCAACAGAAACACTAATAGAAATAATTTTAATAAAGATAATATGAATGTTAAAGATTTTAAGGAAGAATTAACAAAACTATTTACTAGTATTCATCAACTAACAAATGAAAGTAAAGAAAAAAGTAATAATTCAACAAAACTTAGAATTTTAGTTTCTAAATTATTTAAATATATTAAAGAAATAAATGAAGTATTCTCTGCTGAACCTGAAAATAGACTTAAAATGTTAAATATATTAAAAGTTAAAATTAATCAAAATAAAAATTTATTGTTAAATCTTAATATTAAAAATAATTATAGGAAAAATATGAACAATAGAGAAAATATGAACAATAGAGAAAATATGAACAATAGAGAAAATATGAACAATAGAGAAAATATGAACAATAGAGAAAATATGAACAATAGA
>Ga0180433_10011198_pt1 | contig 10666 bp, 8 predicted proteins | sample SS_ome_8_FD_132980 | JGI IMG/M metagenome (GOLD analysis project Ga0180433, IMG submission 132980) | Hypersaline lake sediment archaeal communities from the Salton Sea, California, USA - SS_1_D_1 metaG | ecosystem: Environmental > Aquatic > Non-marine Saline and Alkaline > Hypersaline > Sediment...
TGATACTTTAGAGTTTGATACAAGCTATGCGCGATATTCAGATATTGTTCATGCTAACGACACTGTTTTTGCCATTGCTTATATGGGTCCCAGTAATGATGGATTTGTAAAAACAGTAGAAATAGCCAATAATGGAACAATAGCAGACAGCATCATTGATACTTTGGAGTTTGATAAGAGCTATTGTTATGAACCCGAAATCGTATGTATTGCTGACGCCGTCTTTGCTATTGCCTACACTGGTCCTGGCTATGATGGTTTCTTGAAAACTTTGAGGATAGGGGCTAGCGGAAGCATTGCTAATGCAGTTGATGATTCTCTGGAATTTGACACATCTACTGGTTGTGAACCTAGCATTATCCATGTTGACGGTACCGTTTATTCCATTGCATATCGAGGTTCTGGTAGTGATGGTTTCGTGAAGACAATGGATATAGACTTAAAAGGTACGATTAGAGAAATAGTATCCAAAGATGGTGCTTATGGAATTAGTGCGAATTCCACAAGAGTCTTTGCTACAATAAACACGCATACCAAAATAATTTCGGCACCAATTTCTCCGGGTTTCAATCATATTGTTTTTACATATAATAAAGAAGGTAGTTCAGATCAGTTGAGGCTATACATAAACGGAACAGAAATGGCCAACGGGACATTGACGGAAGCAATTACAACAAACACAAATAATCTTTACTTTGGAAAAATCAATGCTATTATTGATGAGATTAAACTATATGGTACGCCCCTTGCCAAAGGTGATGTTGCTGATCACTTTGATCTCATGAAACCCTAATTTAAAATGAATAAATCCCAGGTGGAAAAATGAACAAATTTAAAAAAAATATTAACACGCTTCGAAATGCAAATGAAGCATCAGTAGGAGTTATTGTAGCAGTCTTAATGGTGGGATTAGTACTTTCAGTTATTTGGCTTGTACAATCATTTTATGTGCCCAGATGGATGGAACAAAAAGAAGCTGAGCATATGGATGAGGTGTTGGATCGGTTTTCCATGCTAAAATTTGCAATAGATATGCAAATATTAACCGAAAAAGATACGCCTGTATCTACTTCAATAATTCTGGGTAACAAAGAATTACCGTTTCTTGAATCAAGTAGGTCATTTGGATTTCTTGGTATTTCATCGAATTCAGGGATCAATATAACGACAACAGATGGCAACTCAACTCAAACTTCACTTGGCAGGGTAAAATACTCATCTGAAAATGTATATTTTCTTGATCAATCCTGCATCTATGAAGTGGGAGCTGTGATAACTAGTCAATCTGAGGGTGATGTAATGGCAATAACACCATCTTTTGATGTGATGTACTCTGATCCAGCAGTTAAATTATCATTTGATGTAATAAACGTTTTGGGAATCGGGGAAAAAGTATCTGTTAGTGGATATGGTTCATATCCTATACAGACAAAATTCTCAGATACTAACGTTACTGATATTACAGATGTTCAGAGTATTGCCTTGGATACCTCTTATCAAAATGCTTGGAACGTGCTTATCAATAGTACGTTCTCAAAAAAAGGACTAAGTGAAGGCAGTGATTTTTGGATTAATACAACCGATAGTGGGATAAAAATAGAATTTGCCTCTGCTCTTGATGTTGATATAACTTTAAAAATCGTAAATATTCTTGCCCAGATAGGTCCAGGGTGGATTGAATAGAGATAAGATAAAAACATAACTATTACCATCCTGAGAATCTATGGAACAAAATTCGATTCATTTCGGGTGAAATATGGGAAAGTTGATACAGAGATATATCATTAAAATTAAAAAAATAGATTATGCGATATCTGAGATAGTTGGAACTATTTTACTGTTGATGATTGTCGTGGCGGTTTTCTCTGGAATCTATATCATTGTTTTAACACCCTCTTCTGATGCCCCCCAGCCATTTGTAACTATTGTTGGAAAGGTAGAAGAAATAGATGGTGAAATTGAAAATCTTGGAAATTTAGATAAGACTGCAGATGTTGTATTAATTCATAGAGGGGGAAAACCTATATCACTGGATTCAAAAATCTTGATGACCATAGGCAGTACTATAGTAAATATGACTGTTGGAAATTGTTTAGATATCAAGTCCAAAGAAGATGGAGCATGGACCATTGGTGAACAGATTGTTTATCCAATTGGAAACGAAACATATCTGCATGTTGAGATCACGATTGTTGATTCTACGAGTAATTCTGTGATATTCATGGGAGTTGTTCAGACGGGATCAATGATTGTAACAAAAAATGTGTTTGATGTTCAACATAATGCTGCAACATTAATTATGGGTTATGATTTTGAGGATTACGGCTCCGGTAGATTAAGATTTGCCTACAAAAAACAGAGTGAAGATAACTGGGAGTATACTGCTTGGAATCCAAATATTGGTGATGGCATTTACCACAAGAGGGTTACAGCATTGTCATGCGAAACTATCTATTTATTTAGAGGAGAACTTGAATATGAAGGTGCCACTATTGTATCTGGTGTAACAAAATCTTTTACGACGAGTGATTGCTAGACTTAAATGTGTTGAGCTATTTATTTTTTTCAAAATTTATCTTGAAGGAAATGCAATAATATACAAATGAAAAGCAACATATTTTGCATTAAAAATAAGCGGGTGAATATGCATCTGCATTGCTACATGCATATAAATTATTTAAACTGGAAAATATTTTGTTGTAAAATCTACTTGGGGAGAGGACAAAAAAGGTAATGTTAGGAGAAGAGCAGTGTGCTCGATCAGCAGCACATTGCATATAAAATTGTCTCTTTTCCCTTGTAAAGATGGGCAAGGAGGCATGATTTGAAATGAAAAAAAGGATAGAGTCACAGACAATTAAAGATGGTATTTTTTTATCACATATACGAACTAATTTTATCGACCGAGTTACCAACAAACGAATAAGATTTAATCCAAGACCTTCTCAGAAAGGTAAAAAATCAGAAGAAAATCAAAAATCAACAAAGGAGAAAATAAGTAACTTGCGGTCAGAAATAGGGGAGGAAATAGATTCACTTCTAAAGGAGAGTGAAAGGAAAAACATAATCAGAAACGTTTCATTTTACGAACCATCCGCTATTGTTTCAAAGCAACCCACAAAAGAAATTCAAGAACCATTAAAAATAGGTTGTAAACAGCTTGATATCAAAGCAGAGAAACAATCGAAAATGACATCTGATAATTATAATTCAGACAGGTTTTTTGAAATAAAAAACTACCCTTCCAGGTCTCCGAATGCCTACCCTGGTACGATATCTAAACCAAAGTTTACACTTGGTGTAAGTCCTGTTGGAGGCAGACAGTTCTTAGATGGAACTTTCAACGGTAGGATGTTTGGTGATCATATTTGTGAAAGCCAAAATATGGTTGTGGCCCCCGGTCTTTTGCAGGTTAAGGGAGAAGCACAGGAAGCAATGAAAGAACTTTTTGAGAATAAAAATATGATGATTAAAGGCGAGAGTGATGAGTCTAAGATTGCACTTACTAAAATGCAAATCATCAATGAAAATAACTATGATACGAGAGTAGTGGATGAGAAAACGGGATTCGGATGGAAAGGGCTTGGATCCAGGAGAATTGTTTTTGACGAAGCTATACATGAATATATATATGAACTCATCGAGCCCCAGCTTGGGGAGAAGGAAAAACAAATCAAAAGCAAACTAACTTATTTATTTAGAACACGTGTCGATAACGATGATTTTGATGTGGATGGAAATGGGAAAAATGAGTATCTTGCAAGATCATTACAGACTATTATCAGGGAGAATCATATTAAATTGGAAACCGATTCCAAGGATAGAATTTTTTATCATATAATTAGGGATTTTGCAGGATATGGTAAAATAGATATTTTGATGCATGATGCTGAAATTGAAGATATCTCATGTGACGGTCAAGAGGTCCCAATTTTTGTTTTTCATAAAAAATATGAGTCGATTTCGAGTAATATAATCTTTGATTGCAGTGATACATTGGATTCGTTTGTGGTAAAATTGTCTCAAATAGCTGGAAAACAAATTTCTGTGTATAATCCTGTGGTGGACGGAAAACTTACAGATGGCTCTCGTCTTCAGACTACACTTGCTAGAACCATAACACAGTGTTCTACGTTTACTATCCGAAAATTCAAAGAAGATCCGCTAACTCCAATTGATCTGATTAATAACAACACAATGTCGTTACACATGGCTGCTTATTTCTGGATGGTTATAGAACAAAATGCATCTATGCTTTTTTGTGGGGGGACAGCAACGGGTAAAACAACAATATTGAACGCACTTTCTCTCTTTTTACCATCGTCGTTTAAGATTGTTTCAATCGAAGATACGAGGGAGCTTAATCTTCCTCATAAAAACTGGATAGCAGGGACTACACGAACTGGATTTTCCTCCTCGGAGACGACAAAATCCGGTAAGGATATTGATATGTTTGATCTTGTTCGCGTTGCGTTACGTCAGCGACCACAAGCAATAATCGTTGGAGAGATTCGTGGAAAAGAAGCATATACACTTTTCCAAGCCATGACTACCGGTCATCTTTCGTATTCAACCATCCATGCAAGTAATTTACGCGCACTAATTCAACGGCTTGAAAATCCTCCTATTTCATTGCCAAGAGTATTACTCACGTCTCTAGATCTTGCGGTATTTTTAAATACTGTCACAGTTGAAGGAATGCCGGCAAGGAGAGTTACAAATGTCAATGAAATAATAAAACTCGACCCTGAGTCAAATCGACTTGTTACGATGACACCATTTAGTTGGGTTTCAGAGAGGGATGATCGGTTTGAATACAGTGGCGGAAGTGCAATGCTTGATAAAGTTAAACAACAACGTGGATGGAATGATGAACAACTCAATCAAGAACTAAGCAACAGAACGGTAATTCTAGAGTGGATGAAAAGAAGAAATTTAAGATCATATGAACAGGTCGGAAAAATTGTATCAGAATATCGTAAAAATCCCGAATCGGTGTTGCGTAAGGTAAAAGAGGATACCTTATGAAATCAACAAAATATTCAGCATTTTGTGCCAAGATCTTTGGAAATATTTTCTCAAAGAAAACAGATAGTATTCTAGAAAAAAATATCGAATTAACACAAGCTAATATCTCTTTGGGTTACGATGTGTACTGTTCTATTGCCTTAATGAATACAATCATAGGTTTAATTGGCACCCTCGTTCTTGTCCTTTCAATCCATATATTCATTCCCTCGATTTATACCATATTATCTATTGTAATAGCACCGGTAACAGTTGCGATTTGCATATGGGCAGCATATCGGTATCTTCCTAAATATTTCATCAAAAAAAGAGCAAGAAATATCGACTTGGTTTTGCCTTACGCAACGAATTTTATAAGCTCAATGGCAGTAGCTGGTGTCTCGCCAGCTGAGATATTCCAGTCACTTTCATCAATAGAGGTATATGGCGAAATTCAGAAGGAAGCAAAAAGAATTGCAAAAGATATTGTGGTTATGGGTACGGATAGTATTACTGCGTTGAAAAATGCTATCGAGATTTCCCCATCAAAAAAATTCAGAGCATTTATTCAGGGAATGATAGGAACAATCCAGTCAGGTAGTGATTTGCATGTATATCTCTCAGCTTTTGCAGAGAAATATATGCAGGATGATCTTCTTGAACGAAAGAAAGATCTAGATATGCTTAGTGTGATAGGGGAAGTTTTTGTTATATCTGTCATTGCTTTTCCCATATTTTTAGTTATCATTCTTACCGTAATGGGATTTTTTGGCGGTTCAATGAATCTATCCATGACGATACTATTATTTTTTTCATTTGTAATTCTGCCAGTGGCATACATCGGATTTTACATGTTGGTAAAATCAACTAGCCTTGAGGAAATTAGCAAAGTAAAATTGGTGCAAAATAATAATGTTAAACATCGCATTAAAGAAAACAGAAAACCTCTTTTCGTTTTGTTACTTTCAGTTGTATTACTGGCGCTTTTTTATGGCATAATTTATGCGTTAAGTTATTTCGGGTATCTGGATCCCGATATGTATTTCTATTTTGATAGTGTTTTTCTAGGGGTACTTGTTGTGATGGGACCAGTCGGATTCTATAAATATCTAGAAACCAAGAGGAGGAAAAAGATACAAGAAAGGTTGCCCGAGTTCCTTGTTGAAATTGGGGATGCTCTCTCAACAGGTATGACAATTTTTGAGGCGATTAAAACTGCAGAAAAAGGTCATTATGGGGAATTAAAACCCGAAATTAAGAATATGAAAATGCAACTATCATGGAATGTTCCAATAAAAGATGTGTTTACTGATTTTGCAGTTAAAATGAAATCTGCCATTATCCGACGAATAGTTGTCACTATAAACAAGGGAGTAATGATGGGGGGTAGCATGCCGAAGATTTTTAAGGCAGCAGCAGGGGAAATCAATCAGGTCAATCGGCTAGAAGACCAGAGAAAAAGGGACATGTCCATTTATACAATAGTTATTTTACTGTGCTTTTTTGTATTTTTAGCAATCATAGTGATTCTTAATAGAACTGTTTTCATGTCTTTTATTGATCTTCAAACAGATCAAATGAGTCAGTTTGGGGGTATTTTACCTATGGATTTGGTTGATCCACTGCAATTGAGATATTCATTGTATTCTTTTGTGTTTGTTCAAAGTATTGGTGCTGGAATTCTAGCAGGATTTATGATGGATGGTAGACTTTCTTCAGGGGTTAGATACAGTTGCATTCTTGGAATAATTTCATTTTTCGTTTTTAAATTATTGTTCTAAATGTAGGGAGAAAAAAGTTATGAAACATAAAAGGGCAGATGAGGCGGTTTCGGAAATCGTTGGAACTATTTTGCTGTTGGGTATAACTGTATCGCTTTTCTCGGTGATATGTGTCATTGTGTTGTCCTATCCATTTTCACCTTCCTCACCATCTGCAAGTTTGGTTGGGATGGTAGCGGAGGATTATTTGCTAATAGAACATCGGGGTGGAAAGGCATTAGATTTAGGGACAAAAGTTTCATTGACTATTGGTGACAATATGTCAAAAATCGTAATTGTTGGAGACTATCTAAATATTGAATCTAAGGTAGATAACCGATGGGATATAGGGGAATGGTTCGTTTATCAGGATAGCGATATAAAAGAAAAAAAAGTGGGAATTGCAGTTGTTGATGTAGAAAGCGATTCTGTGATACTGATAGAAACCTTTCAGGGTAAAGAGGGGTGCTGATGTTAGAGGTTAGTATACTCCAACAAATGGGAGATAGTAAATGATTCAAATGAAAAATGTGAAAAATTCGAATGACGCTGTTGTCGGCATCGTTGCAACATTTTTAATCGTAGGATTGATTGTTACTGTCATTTCGATGATACAAGCAGTTTACATACCTAAATGGATGGAACAGACAGAAGCAGATCATATGGAAGTAGTGGCAGATCAGTTTTCCCAGTTGAAATTTGCAATAGATACTCAATCAGCAATCAAAGAGCCAGACACTCCGATATCAACATCAATAACTTTAGGTAACAAAGAACTACCGTTTCTCACGTCTTCTCGAGCATATGGTTCTCTGGATATTTTATCAGACGATTGTATGTTGACGATAAATTATTCAAATTTTACAAAATCCAAATCGTATCCACTTGGGATAATCAAATATTCCTCAGCAAATGCATATTTTCTGAATCAGGCCTATATTTGTGAGGCAGGAGCTGTGATATTGAGTCAATCACAGGGAAACACCATGTCGATAAAACCAGCATTTTCTGTGGGTTATGGATATGGATCGGATATCAACATATCTTTTACTATAACTAATATCTCGACGATTGGTGGAAAGAGATCCATTGGAGGATATGGTACATACCCAATACAGACTGAATTCTCGGAGGTTGACGTCACAAATTTTGCCGATGTCAAAAACATTACTATTGAAACTAATTATCAGAATGCTTGGCAGAAATTTATCAATAACACTCTGATTAACTCAGGGCTTAATCATTATAGTTATGGTGCCAATTTTTCAATGATTGTTGATGATGAGAGTATGATTTTGAAATTTACCAATTCGACTACCGTCAATCTCAAACTGAAATATGTAAAGATCAACGCTCAGATAGCTCCAGGATGGATAGAAAATATTAAGGGGGGTAAAATAAACCTCTAACCATTATTTTTTAAATTAATATGGAGAGCAAAAAAATGAAAAAATGGAAGGAAAAAATCAGACGCTTGAAAGATTCCAATGATATGGTGACAGAAATCATTGGAACTGTTTTGCTATTAGGGATAGCTGTTGCTGTTTTCTCTACGTTGTATGTTATTGTGTTTGCTTATCCATTTCCTACCTCTTCGCCAAATGTTACATTGATTGGAACAATAGAGGGTAGTAATATAATCATAGAGCATCACAGTGGAGAAGCATTGAGTCTTGACACGGAAATATTGATAGGGGGATCTGATGATGCAAACAGTTTCTTTGTCAGAGATTTTTTGGACGACGAATCAAAGAGTGATGAAGTATGGAATATAGGTGAAAGAATAGTTTATCCATTTGAGTATAATATTAGCTGTACTCAAGTTGAAATTATGACAGTTGATACAGAAAGTAATTCATTGATACTGATAGGAACCCTTGATATCCACCCAGAATGCGATGTGGGAGTTAAATATACGATTGACAGTCGTTCTTTGATAGGTGATACTCCTCAATTCAATATTACAGTAACTAAATATTGGGGAGATCTCAATGAAACAGATGTTAAGATACATATCACGTCGCCAGATGGTATGTCATATCTAGGGGATGCTGCTGAAAAAGGTATCTATAACAAGAATACAGGTATTTGGGATATTAGCAACCTTGCTGTTGGAGAGTCTGTTACCCTTATTATATATATGCATGGGTTTCCTGGTGGCAACATGACCGGCATAGCGGAAATAGTATCATCGACTGTTAGAGATGTAAATCCAACAAATGATGTGGCAGATTTGATAATAGTATCCTAATTGGCATAGTGCGTAAAGGAATCATATATAGTGAAGACTGACCGAAAATTGACTACGATTTTCTATGCCCAGAGGGAAAAGCAACTCAACAAATTTTCTGTTAAATACCGGAACATCTATGCCATCAAAACGCCAGATATTTCCCGTTTGGGATATACTTTAATTCCCTTCTCTGTAATCTTCATGGTGACGATTTTCTTTTGATGTTTTTCATCTCGCATTTTTAAAATTTCAATTGCGTTTTCCCTACCATTTTCTCGTCTGATATTGTAGAGCACAACGACTCCATCAGCCAAAAATTCCTCTACGCCTGTCGGTGAAAAAATTTCAGGAATCTGTTTTGTTTCGGTTATCAGAAAGCTTGTACTTCCTATTTTTTCAAAAAAACGGAATAGTTGTTCAACATAAATACGATAAGATTGCTCTTTCCCCCTAAATGTTGAGGAGACTGCTGTGAGTGAGTCAAATACGATAAAATCTGGTTTAAATCCGGCACCCTCAACAATAGCTAATGGTTCCAATTCCATAAGGAGTGGATCAACATCTTTTGTCATCATGGCCTCAAAGTCGTTGCCAACTTTTTTGTCATAATAATAAATCTCACTTGTCAAAAACCTCTTGATTTTAAGATTGCCTGATTCCATCAATTTCTTTGGGTTCCACCCAAATTTCTCCATACGCTGTATTAGCCTTTCCGAAGACTCTCTAAAGCCAATGTAATAACACTTTTTTCCTTGAGATGCCTGATGTGCAAGTATTTGTAAGCAGAAATTTGTTTTTCCTGTACCAGCACCCCCGGCGACAAGAACCGAAGATCCTTTTGGGATGCCGTGCTTGAACAAGGTGTCAAATCCAGTTACGCCTGTTGAAACAAATTGCTCCTCCTTTTTAACTATTTCTTTTTGCATTTCCATTCCTACCATTCACAATTTATCTAAATATTACCGGTCCTTTATAACCTATCCATCATCTCCTCTTTCATTATGTATTTTTTATTTAAATGCATTTGGGGTAGTTGTTATAAGTCTGTATATTTAACAGCGATGTTGTCAGTGTTGCTATATATTTAAGGAAAACAAGATTCATCAATGGATCATTCAATTTTATTCCAATAACTTTTATATGGCCGAATGAAGCTCCTTATGTTCCTCTATCTAATGTATTGGTTGGAACCTATCTTTATGGTTTATGATTCTTTGTATTCTTGACAATAATGGTTGTCATGGTAATCATTTTAGGTGGAAAATACAGGTAACTGGTTCTTGATGGTTAGGATGGCGATTATAGGATTGTGGGTAGCGTGTACTGTATTTTTTACAAATTGGCATTTTTTCAGAGTAGATTTAAATAACAGAAAAAACTAAACAGTGATTAGGTATTACATAACACAGGTGATTTTGGTGGTGGATATGGGATATCAGCTACCTGCACAACTACATGCAAACAAACTATTTATATTCTGGTGTTATTAATACCTCAAAAGATAAAAAAGTCATATAGGAGAGAATGGGATGAAAGCAAATAGAAAATTTGTAGAAGGTGATGAGGCAGTATCCGCTGTTATTGGTGTTATTCTTATGGTTGCAATAACTGTGGCGATAGCAGCAACAGTGTATGTATATGTAAGTGGGATGATTGGTGTACAACA
>Ga0180433_10011200_pt1 | contig 10665 bp, 8 predicted proteins | sample SS_ome_8_FD_132980 | JGI IMG/M metagenome (GOLD analysis project Ga0180433, IMG submission 132980) | Hypersaline lake sediment archaeal communities from the Salton Sea, California, USA - SS_1_D_1 metaG | ecosystem: Environmental > Aquatic > Non-marine Saline and Alkaline > Hypersaline > Sediment...
CACCAGGAACGGCAAGCGCATATGACCCAATACCCGGCTGCTTGGGGAGCTGCGCCCCCCCCGTGTCTGCACGGTAACGGATGCTCTCACAGCTGACATTCGCTATATCCGGACAGTATTGGTCCGGCTCGATCTTCTTGCGCAGGTTCTTGACGTGGACGTCGACGGTGCGCTCGAAGCCCTCGAAGTCGACCCCGAAGACGCGGTCGAGCAGCTCCAGCCGGGTGAAGGCCCTCCCCGGCTCGCCAGCCAGCACCTCCAGCAGCCTGAACTCGGTGGGGGTGAGATCCACGGCCTGGCCTCGGACCCGGACCTCGTGGCGGCGGCAGTCGACTACCAGGTCGGCAAAGCGGATCTCCGCGGGCCCCAGACCGACCTCTTTGCCGAGCCGGCGCAACACGGCCCGCACCCGGGCCACGACCTCGCGGGGATTGAAGGGCTTGGTGACGTAGTCGTCGGCGCCCAGTCCCAGGCCGATGAGCTTGTCCTCGTCGGTGGTCCGGGCGGTGAGCATAATGATCGGCACGTCCGACTCCGCCTGGAGGGCGCGGCAGACGTCAAGACCGTCCATGCCGGGCAGCATGAGGTCGAGCAGGATGAGATCCGGCCGTTTGTGGCGGGCCAGCTCCAGGGCTTCCAGGCCGTCGTAGGCGACGAGCACGCGGTAGCCATCGTTTGTCAGATAGAGTCGAAGTAGCTCCACGATTTTCGGGTCGTCGTCAACCACCAGGATCTTGCGGTTGGTCATCTTCTGGATAGACCTCCAACTTCGCAAACGCGGTGGGGAGGGGCGCCGGGGCGCTCCTCCCCACCACTGTTTCATGCCCATCTCCTTTCTGCACTCAGTGCAATCCGCAGGGTTACGCGTCGTCAGGATCCGGGCAAGGGAGCCCGCCCTGTCCGCGACCGCGGCCCAAGCCGCGGCCCATAGGGGCGAAGCCTTTCTCAATTCCCTCGAGCAGCCAGTCGGCCCGCTCCCGGGTCATGCGCCCGTCCTCGACGGCCTGCTCGATGGCCTCCTGCATGGCCTCAGCTCGGGCGGCACGTATAGCATCCTGTACCGCTTCCATCTCGACGCCCTGCTCCTCGGCAATCTCGTCCAGGCTCTTGCCGCCGTGCAGCTCAGCGAAGAACTCCTCAGGGGTCAGACCGAGGGCCTCGGCTACCGTGTCGAACATCGTCCACCGGTCGCCGCGGGCCATGCCAAACATGCCGCGTCCGAAACCAAGCCCGCCGCCTCGCTTCCCTTCATATCGGGGCAGAGCTTCAGGATCGGGCGTGGGCTCCTGGGCGAACACGACCGTCGCTCCAAGCAGTCCCACCAGCAGCAGCGCGATCAGCAGCCCTCCGCCGGACAGAAGAAGTCTCTTTTTCGTCATTTGATTCACCTCCTTCCTGGTGTAGATTGGGGTTGGCTTTCTCCCAACCCACCGCTATTGTAGTAGAACGATGTAAACGGGTTATGAAGAAGCTGTTAGGGTTTGATGTAGGTTGTTCTCCGGCCTGCTCACATCTTGCCCTTCAACGTTCTCACAGCGATTATAGCGGCAAGATATGAGAATATGCTTAGCAGATGCTGAAAATACGCTGAGAATCGCTTCTCCTTACTCAGCGTTTTCTCAGCATGCGTTCAGGTATCTCTTAGGTACCGGGTCTACAATATGGTATAATCGAGCGTGTTATAAGGGGGTATCGCAGATCAGAAACCTCGGTCTCTCAGGTGACCGGCACTTATGTACTGGTTTTGATGGAAACGGCACCTAGGGAACACCAAAGGGTCGTTTCTTGGGGGCAATTGCGGAAGTGCCGGTCACCTTGATGCCCCAGACAGGGTTGTTCCTGAGGAGAGCGTGTGATGGCGACTGTGCTTGTTGTGGACGACGACCGGAAGTTGCTCAAGATGCTGCGTCGAACGTTGACTTACGAGGGGTTCGACGTGGTGACCGCTACCGATGGACGAGAGGCGTTGGAGCAAGTGGAGACACGCCAGCCGGACGTGATCGTGCTGGACTGGCTCATGCCTGGACTGGACGGCATGGGGGTAATAGACCATCTGCGGGCCGTGCAGGACGACACGATGATCCTGATGCTCACGGCCCGTGACGCGATCGAGGACCGGGTTGAGGGTCTGGAGAGCGGGGCCGACGACTACCTGGTCAAGCCCTTTGCTCCCGCGGAGCTCCTGGCGCGAGTCCACGCGCTGCTGCGGCGCTCGGGCGGTGCCGCCAAGGATCAACCGCTGGCCTACGTCGATCTGACGCTGGACCCGGTGACCCGCGAGACGCGGCGGGGCGAGCGGCAGTTCGAGCTTACGCCGACGGAGTTCGATCTCCTCGAGTATTTGATGCGCCACCCGCGCCAGGTGCTGCGGCGGGAGCAGATCCTAGAGGAGGTGTGGGGCTACGACTTCGGCGGGGACGACAACGTGCTGGAAGTATACGTCGGCTACCTGCGCAAGAAGACGGAGCAAGCGGGCGAACCGCGGTTGATTCAGACCGTGCGCGGCGTCGGCTACGTGCTGCGGGAGGAGTAGGGGAATGTCCATTCGCCTGCGCCTGACGATGCTGTACACCGCAATTCTGGCGCTGACCTTGTTCGCGTTCAGCGCGATACTCTACGGCTCACAATCACAGGCCCTATTGAACAGGGAGAAAGATTTTCTGGCCGATGGGGCACACCGTGTCGTCAAGCTTCGCCTGCACTGGGATCGGCCATTCGACGATCTCCGATTTGCATGGCGGCCGCCAAGAGACGAGGATGCGCCCAACCGCGAATTCGGCGTCCCAACCACGTACATTCAGCTTCTAAGCCTGGAGGGGCAAGTGATCAACCGTTCGGGGAATCTGGACGAGGTGATTCTGCCACTCAGCGATGCCGGATGGCAAGCCGTGCAGCGCGGGGAATCCTGGGTGGAGACGGCATCGATCGAGGGCGAACGATTGCTGATTTACAGCACACCGGTCATCGTGGAAGATCAAACTACGGAGGTTGTGCAGGCCGCGCGCCCACTGGGAGATCAACTTCAACACCTGAACACGCTGGGAAGAAATCTGCTCATCGGCAGCGGCACAGCGACGATCGTCGCGTTTGGCGCCGGGTGGATTCTATCGGGATTGGTGCTGCGTCCTGTCCACCGTATCACGCAGACGGCGCACGCGATTGGCGCCGAGCAGGATTTCGACCGCCGCGTTGACCACGCCGGCCCGAACGACGAAATCGGTCAACTGACCACCACGTTCAACACGATGTTGGCGCAGTTGCAGGCGGCCTACAAGCAGGTCGAGCGGTCACTACGACAACAGCGGCAGTTCGTGGCCGACGTATCGCACGAACTACGGACGCCCTTGACCACAATCCGGGGGAATCTGGCGCTGCTGCGCCGCGAACCGTCGATCGGCGACGAAGAACAGGAAGACATCCTGGGCGACATGGCGGGCGAAAGCGACCGGTTGATCCGCCTGGTGAATGACCTGCTGGCGCTGGCACACGCAGAGTCGGGGCGCAGCCTGCAGAGCGAGGCGATTAGGGTCAAGCCGCTGATCGAAGACGTATGCCGCCATGCCAGATTGCTCGGTCCGGACAGGACGATCGGCTGCGATGACTTGCTCGACGTGGCAGTGGTCGGCGATCGAGACGCGCTCAAACAGGTGGTGCTGAGTTTAGTGGACAACGCGCTCAAGCACACGGATGGGGAAATCCGCCTGACCAGCGCAATCAAGGATGAGCAGGTGACCATCAGCGTCCGTGACGCCGGCCCGGGCATCGAGCCTGAGATGCTGCCCCACGTTTTCGAGCGCTTCTGCCGGGGGGAGGAAGCCAAGACCAGGCCCGGCATCGGACTGGGGTTATCCATTGCCCAAGCGTTGGTCGAAGCTCAGCGGGGGACCATTGCTATCGAGAGCGAGGTCGAGCAAGGGAGCGTCGTCACAGTGACCCTACCCCGAGCAACTACCCCGCGCGCGGGCTGACAGGCAGCGTACACGACTACCACGTCCCCTTCGGCTACAGACGTCCCGTCCGCGCCGCCAACGATCTCTGCCTCGGTGTCGGTCGTCATCCCCAGCGCCACCTCCACCCGCTCAATCTGGCCACCGACCAGCCGATCCCCGTAGGCTTGCTCTCCCTCCACGTGAACAGCACGTAACGGGACGATCAACGCGCCCTCCTGGCTGGCCGTGACGATCTCGACGTCGGCTGTCATCCGGGCGCGCAGCGGAAGCTCAGCAGGCATCAAGGAAACAGTCACAGGGTAGAGCATCACACCGGACTGACTTTGAGCCACGGACGCGATATACGTCACCTGGCCCACCATTTCGACGCCGGGGAAGGCGTCCACGCTCACCAGCGCCTCCTGGCCGACCGACACCTGCGACACATCGGTCTCGTCCAGATTGACCTCGACTTCCAACATCTCCAGGTCGCTCAGCACGATGACAGACTGATTGGCATTGGCGATCTCGCCAACCTGCACATCCAGAAGGGTGACAGTGCCAGCCACGGGTGCAGTCAGCGTCCCTTTCCGCAGGGGAAATTGAGCTTCCTCCAAAGCGACACGCGCATCGTCTACCGACGCCTGCGTGGTCTCTATCTCCTCCTGCGTAGCCCCCGCCAGCAACAGGTCAAGCTGGGCCTGGGCGGCGTCCCGCTGCGCCGCCGCGGTCGCCACGTTGGCCTGCGCTGCACGTACGTCCTCAGCGTCCACGCCGGCCTGCAAGTCGTCCAATTGGGCTTGGACCGCAGCCAGCGAGGCATCGGCGACCGCCAGGGTATAGCGCGCCTGCTCCTCGGGGGCACCGAGGCCGGGGCAGATCGTCTTCTCCTGGTCCTCGGTCAGGACGGTGCCATCCGGCAGGGTGGTGCCAGGGGGCAGCTTGAAGGTACGGCAGTTCATCAGCCGGTCGTGCGCGTCAAACGCGCTCTTCTGCTGCGCGGTGGCCGCGGCAACCTGGGCCTCGGCGTCGGCGATCTGGCCCTCGTCGGCCCCCGCAACGACCTGGTCGCGGTTAGCGGCGGCCGCGGTCACCTGGGCCTGCGCCGCCGCCAGGTTGGCCTCCTGAACGGCGACCTCCTGAGGCCGCGGGGGGACCAACAACCCAGCCAGCTGCGCTTCGGCCGCGGCGAGCGCGGCCTCGGCCTGGGCCACCTGCAGATCCAGGTCATCGGTCTCCAGCCGAGCCAGCGGTTGGCCGGCCTGGACAACGTCCCCCTCCTCGACGAGCACTTCGGCCACCCACCCGGTCGACGAGAACGCCAGTGAGGCCTTGGATTGGGCGACCAGGCTGCCGGTCGCGTCGACCGTAGCCAGCAGGGTGCCGCGCCGGACGACGGCGGTGTCGGTCGATTCCTCGGCGGCCGCGGGCGCTGAAGCGCCTTGACAGCCGGTGAGGGCCAGTGCGACCAGCAGGGCGACAGCCACCACAACAGCCTGCCAGTTCGATTCTCTGCTCATACGCTTCCTCCTGTGAAGACTTCCCTTTGGGACAGTCACGTTCTACCGTGCACCGGGGCTGAGTCTACAGGAAAATTGTGTAGGAATTATGGAGGTCCAATGGAGAGAAGATGAAGATTGCGAGTTCTACATGGGTGATCTCCGCTCGCCCGCTATTGACAAGTCGTCGAAGTTGCGCTATAATATGGTCACTCCCAGATTGGTCTGACCTGTGATATAGCGGTATTATGGCAATGTGAACTGACAACTTAGTGCTATCAAGGAAACTACCCAGGCGTGGACGCAGAACCGGGTTCGACCCTCTCCTTCGCGCTGGCGCATTTCTCTACCGCTCACCCGGCTGCCTAGAACAGCATCCCTAACCCGGTCAGTTGCCCGGCCAGCCAGCGGTGTCGACCAGATTCGGATAGGCTACCAGGCATTCACTGAGGAGGAAACAGATGGCAAATCAAGTTCGCGTGGCAGCAATCCAACCTCCCCATCCGCACGCAGAGCTTTCCAACGCCGTGATGTTGAAACGGTCTCTCGAGCTGCTCGATGAGGCCGGCGAGGCAGGGGCTGATGTTGCTTTGCTACCAGAGTTGATCAATATCTTCATGGCTTCACGGACGGCATACCCAGAAAAGATCGGGCCAGAGCTCGACAACCTGCGGGCTCTGACGGCTGAGATGGCCGCTCGCCACCGTATGTACGTGATTCTACCCGTTCTCGAGCCTCGTGGTGGACATCAATACAACACTGCCCTTATCTTCGATCGGGAAGGCAAGTTGATTGCCCGGTACGACAAGGTCCACCTAACCGACCAGGAGCGCGAGGAGTTCCCCAACATCGAGGCCGGCGATTCCTTCCCCACATTCGACCTCGATTTCGGCCGGATTGGAATTATGACGTGCAGCGACGTTTCCCACCCCGAGGTCGGTGTGATCTACAACCTGCAGGGTGTGGATGTCCTCTTCTATCCACGCTGGCAGAGCGGGCCCAGCGAGATCTATTTCGAGATCCAGATGCGCTCGCGTGCGCTGGATAACCAGGTTTTCCTTGTGAGTTCAAGCTTTGGTGTCAGCCCCGGCCGCGCCTGGAAACCCGGCATGCTGTTCGGGCGTAGTTGCATCATCGGGCGCGATGGCACGATCCTGGCAGATGCTGGGCATCAAGAGGGAATGGCCATTGCGACGGTGGATCTGGATCAGCCGATGCTCATGGACATTCTTGATGACGTCTACGGCTCTGACTTGCGTGACGTGCGCAGTCTCAAGCTCGCACGCCGTCGCCCCGATCTCTACGGACTGATCACAGCGCAGGGAACGGATAAATCCCGGTAGGCCGGGATAGGCTTCGTCTAAGCGGACCACATCATTCTCGTTTGACTCAGAACAAACAGGTAGAAAAAGACAGGAGGTGTACATCGTCGAGAAGAGATACATAACCCGAGATGCGGCCCGAATATGCGCGCTAGTTCACATGGTGGTTGTTTGAGGTTGAAAATCCAATATACCGAACACATAAGGAGGCACGTAATGAAGAGGCTACTTCTTCTGTCAGCCGTCCTGGCGTTGTTACTTCCAGCCTGTGCCCCACAGGTCGTCGAACAACCGGTGGTTCAGACCGTGGTGGTTGAGCAGGTCGTCAAGGAAACCGTCGAGGTGGAGGTAACGGCCGAGCCATCCGCCGAGGAAAAGGTGCTCAACTTTGCTTTCTCAGAGCCGACCATGGGCCTGGATCCGGCCATTGCAGGCACGTCGACCTCGAAGCGGGTCATTCAATTCATGCATGATTCGCTTTGGGAGTGGGATGAGGACATGAATCCCCAGCCGTGGATGGCGGAGAGCTGGGATATCGCGAGCGACTACACGTCCTATACGTTTCACCTCCGTCCTGATCTCAAGTTCAGCGATGGGTCCCCCATCACGGCCGAAGACGTGAAGTTCTCCTTCGAGTATATGGCCGAGTCCGAACTGTGGGAAGGGCGCCTGAGTGTCATCGAGAGCATTGAGACGCCCGATGCACAGACGGTCGTGATCAACATGAACCGCTCCGTCCCGGAGTTCATGCTGCTGCCTTCGTTCCAGGTAAACTACTTCATCGTCTCCAAAGCGGCTGTCGAAGACGGCGCCGATTTCAACGCGGCAGGCACACCGGTTTCAGGACCCTTTGTCCTGGAGGAGTGGGTGCCGAAGAGCCACCTGGTGCTGGTCAAGAACCCGCACTGGTGGGGAGTCGAAGCCCTGGGCTACCCCAAGTTCGACAAGATCTTCCACCGCTTTAACGAGCAGGGTGATGCAGGGGTGGCTGCGGTGGAGAGCGGCGCAGCCGACATCTTCGCGCCGGTATCCGCCAAGGACGTGCCCCGGCTGAGGAAATCGCCAGGCGTTATGCTCTACGAGGCGCGCCGCGCGACAGTCAGAGGCTTCGGCATGGACAAGGCCGAACCGCCCTTTAGCGACAAGCGGGTGCGCCAGGCGATCGGTCTCGCGACCAAGCCAGACGAGGCGACTGAAGTATGCTGGTTTGATACCGGAGGCACCCTGTGGGGCGGTATCATCTACCCGTGGCAGAAGGACTGGTACACCGACGTCACTCCGTGGGATAAACCCAGGGACGAGAAGCTGGCTGAAGCCAAGGCGCTCCTGGACGAGGCCGGCTGGAAAGATGAGGATGGCGACGGCGTCCGGGAGGCACACGGCGTCGAGGGCGTGGCAGATGGTACACCCTTCGAGGTCTCGGTCCCGTTCGAGTCCAACTGGCCGCAAGCAGAGTGCCATACGTTGCTTTTGCAGGACTGGATGAGCGATATTGGCATCGCGATCAGTCCCGACCGGTACGATCCTGCGTCCTACTGGTCGGACGTACTTGACCATAAGTTCAAGATGTGGCATTATGGCCACGGCACCAACCTGTGGGGTCCGGCTGGATTCAACACGATCTTCCACAGCGATGGTGCGTACAACCAGTACTCGTTCCAGGGTAGCGTCCCCGAGCTGGACGCCATGATAGAAGAGATGTTGGCCGAGACCGACAAGGAGAAAGTGAAGGAGCTTCTCCACGAGATCGAGGTCTATATCGCCGACAATCAGTTCATCATAGCAACTGGCTCACAGAACGCACTCAACCTGGTCAACGCCAGAGTTGTGGGCTACCACGCGAATTCTGTGGACAGCCAGCGCGCCCTCATCACGTCTGACATCCCAGGGCGATAGCGAACCGACTCAGGGAAGGGACGCTCCGGCCATGGCCGGAGCGTCCCTTGGCCTGGCCATGAATCCAGTCGAGGAGGACTAGCGACATAATGATTCGGTACGCGTTACGGCGTTTAGCCACCTTGATCCCATTGGTGGTTGGGCTGTCAGTGGTGGTGTTCCTGTACATCCATATGATGCCTGGAGATCCCGTCCAAGCCATGGTCGGCCGGTATGCCAGCCCCGAATTGGTGGATCAAGTCAGGCACGAATTGGGCCTGGATCGACCACTGCAAGTGCAGTTCGTTGAGTGGGTCACGGGCCTGGTGCGCGGTGATCTCGGTATCACCCTGCGCTCACGCCAGCCAATCACGCCGATCCTAATTGGCCGGATCCCGGCTACCTTGGAACTCGCGGGAGCGGCCTTCCTCATATCAGTGGTGATCGGCATTCCCAGCGGCTTCGTGGCGGGCTTGATGAAGGACACGAAGTTTGATTACATCTTTTCCGTCGCAGCGCTGGCAGGCCTTTCCACACCCACCTTCTGGTCAGGCTACCTTCTGGTATTGCTGCTGTCGCTCCGCTGGGGCCTGCTACCCTCTTCGGGATATGTTCCCTTGACCGAAGACCTCAAGCAGAACTTGATCTATCTGATCATGCCGGCGTTCACCTTGGGCATTGCCAGAGCCCCATACATCGCCAAGATGACCCGTACTGCAGTGGTTGAGACTCTGCAGGAGCCATTCGTCGAATTCTCGCGCGCAAAAGGTCTTAGAAAGCAAAGGATCTTACTCCGATATGTCTGGAGACACGCTCTCCCGTCTATCGCAGTCGTACTTGGCCTGCATATAGCTGGTCTTCTCGGCGGGTCTATTATCGTCGAGGAGCTATTCAATTGGCCCGGTACAGGCCGCCTCGTAGTTGGAGCCGTGCTGGAGCGAGACTATTTTATGGTGCAAGCCACCGTCCTGATCTACGCTGTGATCGTGATCTCGATCAACTTCCTGGCGGAGATCGTGCACGCCTTGCTGGATCCGCGCGTACGCCTACACTGATGTCATTGAAAAGATATGGAACTGATACGTCGCCTTCGGACCAATACGCTGGCCTTTGTCGGAGCGATAGCCATCGTGATTATCCTCTTGATGGCCATCTTCGCTCCTGTAATCATGCCCCACGATCCCAACGAGGTAGAGACCGCCGACCGCTTCCTACCGCCGGGAAGTGAGAGGTACATATTAGGAACTGACCTTCTGGGACGGGATGTCCTGAGCCGCATCATCTTGGGCAGCCGGGTGTCTCTCCTGGTTGCAGGCGTGGGCGTTGGGATGGCAGTCGTGATAGGGGTCACATTCGGCGTGATCGCTGCCTTCTGGGCAGGCTGGTTTGAAATCATCATCATGCAGATCGCTGACGTACTGTACGCCGTTCCGACACTGATGATAGCGCTGGGTGTGGTTGGTTTGTTCGGCAGATCCGTAAACGCCGTGATGTTCGCCATCGGGGTAGCTTACTCGCCGCTATTTGCCCGCGTCTGCCATAGCGCCGTCGTATCCATACGCGAGTTGGGCTTTGTGGAGGCATCAAGGGCGATGGGGGCCTCGCGCTTGCGCATTCTGTGGCAGGATATTATGCCCAATATCCTGCCACTGATTATGGTGCAGGTAACCGTCTCAATATCGTGGGCCATCCTGCAAGAGGCTGGGCTGGGCTTTCTGGGGATGAGTGTCGCACCGCCGACCCCTTCCTGGGGCACGATGTTGAACGAGGGGCGTGAGTATTTCTACTCGGCACCTACGATGCCTCTGTTTACCGGCCTGATGGTGCTGATCGCCGTGTTTTCGTTCAACCTGTTCGGCGATGGTCTGCGCGACATCCTCGACCCGCGTGCCTGGGAACGCCTGAGATAGCCGAATGGCACGCTGTCCAGAAGGATGCTTCCTGGGCTGTCAGGATCCAGCGGGTCAGCACTCTTTGGAGATGCACAGTTTGACTGATCGAGACACAAGGTAAAACAATTCATGGAGCCACTACTAGAAG
>Ga0180433_10011202_pt1 | contig 10665 bp, 8 predicted proteins | sample SS_ome_8_FD_132980 | JGI IMG/M metagenome (GOLD analysis project Ga0180433, IMG submission 132980) | Hypersaline lake sediment archaeal communities from the Salton Sea, California, USA - SS_1_D_1 metaG | ecosystem: Environmental > Aquatic > Non-marine Saline and Alkaline > Hypersaline > Sediment...
CAAGACCTCAACCGGTTTTGGACCGGGTGGGGCAACTGTTGCTGATATTCAGTTGATGCGCGAAACAGTTGGTTCAGAATTTGGGATTAAAGCCTCAGGTGGAGTCCGTTCGGCTGAAACAGCGCGGGAGATGCTTAATGCCGGGGCAACCAGAATCGGCACCAGCTCCGGTGTGTTGATAATCTCATAACCAAGTTTACGCTTATCGATGTGGGGTCAACTTTGACAAAGTGACAGCTGATAGAATACAATATTTAAAGCATATATTGTGACCGGTGAATGAACCGGTATTTATTTTTACGGAGGGGATAAAATGCGTAACCGCTTTGTTCTGATTGTGATCGCGGTCATCATTGTTAGTTCAATTCTGCTGACAGGCACTAATTTTTACTTAGATCTTCTGTGGTTCCAGGATCTTGAAGCTCCACAGGTCTTCTGGACCCAGTACCTAACCCAGTGGGGCATGAGGATTGGTGCTTTTCTCTTTCTTTTTATCGTTCTATTCATTAACCTGATGTTAACTAGACGGTACATCCTGAGTTTTCCAAACCTTGCTTTACGGGAAAGATTGATGGCCACTGGAATGATGCGTTTCCTGACCCCACGCCGGATGGTTTACTATTTTTTAACTGCATCTGTGATTTTGGCTTACATTTTATCCGGTTATGTCAGTGGTTTCTGGATGGACCTGCTACGCTTTATTAACCATGTCCCCTTTGAGATCAGTGATCCAGTATTTGGAACAGATATTTCCTTTTATGTTTTTCGACTACCCTTCTATCGTTTTATTTATGGTTTTCTGATGATGACTCTTGTCATTAACCTGATTATTACTGGGGCTATTTACTTGTTGCTCAATCCACCGTCAGCGGGTAAGCAGAGTTGGATGCTGCCCCCGGGCCGGGGAGTCAGCCATTTAGCGGTTATCCTAGCCTTACTTTTTGGTCTTAAGGCCTGGGATTACCATTTAAAGCAACTTGAACTTGTATTATCAGAACGGGGTGTAGTCTATGGCGCCGGTTATGCTGATATTCATGCCAATTACCCAGTTTTGATGATCTTAATGTACCTGGCCATCGCTCTGGCCTTAGTTTTTATTGTTAATATTTTCTTGCGTCGCTTCCGTCTCTTTATCTACGGGATCTTAATTTTAATTGGTGTTTCCATGCTGGGCGGGTGGGCCTATCCGACAGCGATTCAGAGTTTTGTAGTCGAACCGAGCGAGTTTAGCTTTGAACAGGAGTACCTTGATTATAACATCGAATACACACGCAGGGCTTACGGTTTGGATCAGTTTGCGACCAGACGTTATGATCCTAGTGCAGACCTGACCTGGGATGATCTGCGTGAAAATCCTGGGACCATCAAAAATGTTCGCCTCTGGGATTATCGACCCCTGCTGACTACTGTTAATGAGCTCCAGGCGATACGCCTTTATTATCGTTTTAGTGATGTTGATATCGATCGTTATCGCATTAATGATGATTATCGCCAGATCATGATTGCGGCTCGGGAACTCGATAAGAGTCGCCTCGCCGAGCAGGCTCAAACCTGGGTTAACATGCGCCTGCAGTGGACCCATGGTTACGGGGTGACGATGAGCCCTGTCAACGAGGTAACTCCTGAAGGTCTGCCCCGCTATATATTAGGGGATATTCCGCCGAGTGGTGAGCTGGAACTTGACAATCCGGCGATCTATTTCGGAGAGTTGACCGATGATTATGTTATTGTTAATACTGAAACCCCGGAATTCCATTATGCGACAGCCGGCGATTTAAACGAGTTTACTTTCTATGAAGGGGAGGCCGGAATTCCCATTCAATCATTTTTACGCCGGATTTTATTTGCGCTTAAATTTGGCGAGTACCGGATCGTTGCCTCGAATGAACTAAGTAACGACAGTAAAGTTCTCTTTGACCGTAATATCCACGACCGGGTGCGTAAACTGGCGCCTTTTCTCAGGTATGACGGTGATCCGTATATTGTTGTCAACGATAGCAGATTATTCTGGATCCAGGATGCCTATACGGTAACGGACAGCTACCCCTATTCAGCGCCTTATGGCAGCTTTAATTATATTCGCAATTCGGTTAAAGTGGTAATTGATGCGTATAATGGCAGTGTTGTCTATTATATTATTGATCCGGAAGATCCCTTGGTGCAAACCTATGCCAGCATTTTCCCGGAACTATTTCGGCCTATGGAAGAGATGCCTGAAGGCCTGATGCACCACTTCCGCTATCCTGAGGATCTTTTCGATGTTCAGTCGCAGGTCCTTACCCTATACCATATTATCGATTCAAATGTCTTTTATACCCGGGAAGATCTCTGGGCGCTGCCCCTGGAACAGTCCTTTGGTCAGGAACAGCAAATGGAACCATACTATACAATCCTTCAACTCCCCGGTTATGTTGAACCGGAATATGTGCTGATCCTTCCCTTTACTCCTGATAAGCGCAATAACATGATTGCCTGGATGGTTGCCCGTTGCGATCAACCAAACTATGGCAAGGTCGAGGTTTTACTCTTTCCAAAGGAAAGGGTTATTCTAGGTCCCAAGCAGATTGAAAATAGGATTGATCAGAATACCGAAATCTCTGAACAGTTTACGCTTTGGGGTCAGGCTGGTTCCAGTGTGATCCGTGGCAACTTACTGGTTTTGCCAATTAATAACGCTCTTCTCTATGTCGAGCCGATATTCCTTGAGGCCGAAAGAGGCGGTTTACCTGAACTGGCTCGGGTTATCGTCGTTTTCGGGGAAACGGTTGTGATGGAAGAAACTCTTGAACGTTCACTGATCCAGATTTTTGGTGAAATTGAACCCTCGTCTCCTGATATCGATCCGGATGATTTACCTCTTGAACTTCCGGATGACGAAATACCTACGACGGATGAGCTGCCGGTGATTGAAGATAGTTTCCTGCTGGAGTTAATCAAGAAGGCGCAGTTAGTATATGAAGAAGCCCTCCAAATGCAGCAGCAGGGTGATTGGGCCGGTTACGGCGAAAAGATCCGGGAGTTGGAACAGATCTTAGCTGATTTATCCAGTCTGGCCGAGTGATCCGAATGAGGAGGAACCTGCTGTGAGTAAGAAGGAATATCTGGTCTATACTGACGGAGCTTGTTCCGGCAACCCGGGCCCCGGTGGCTGGGCCGCTTTAATTGTCAATGGTGATGAGGAAGAAGAGATTTCCGGAAATGCTGATGATACAACCAATCAGCGGATGGAGCTGTCTGCTGCCATCAAAGCGCTTGAGACTATTCCTCCAGGCAGCCGGGTCAGCCTTTTCAGTGATAGCGCCTACCTGGTTAACTGTTTTAATCAAAACTGGATCGGACGCTGGCAGGTAAATGGCTGGTTAAGCACCAAGGGGGAACCAGTTGAAAATCGGGATTTATGGGAAAGATTATTGGAGCTTTCAGCCGAACGCGAAGTAAAGTGGAACAAGGTCAAAGGGCATGCCGGGGATCAATTAAATATCAGGGTGGATAAACTTGCCCGGTCAGTAATTGCCAACGGTTGCCCGGGAGGTACCGTTCAAAATCCTCAATACAATCAGGCTAAAAAAAGGAATGGTTGTCAGTCCAGGCGGATCGGCTTGTTGACCGGTGGTGGAGACTGCCCCGGCTTAAATGCGGTTATCCGGGCTGTGGTTAAAGGGGCCGATTACCAGTACGGGCTCGATGTAGTTGGCTTTAATGATGGGTTTAAGGGTTTAGTCGAGAATAACGCCCAGATTATTGATGATAAATCAGTATCAGGTATTCTTAACCGTGGTGGAACCATTTTAGGAACGTCTAATCGGGACAATCCTTTTGATTACCGCCCACAAGGTTCAGATTACAGCAACACCGGTCTGGACCGTTCTGCTGATGCGCTAAAAAATCTCGATCAGTGGTCGATTGAAGCCCTGGTGGTTATCGGTGGTGACGGCAGCCTGCTTTTAGCTCATCGCTTCAGTGAATTGGGAGTACCGATTATCGGCATCCCTAAAACAATTGACAATGATCTGCCTGCTACTGATATAACATTTGGTTTTGACTCGGCAGTGACTACAGCAACAGAAGCGATTGATAAGATCCATACTACTGCCGAATCACACCACCGCATTATGGTGGTAGAGGTCATGGGGCGGCATGCCGGGTGGATTGCTCTTCAGGCTGGAATGGCAGGCGGTGGCGATATTATTCTTATTCCGGAACTGCCCTTTCAATATTCCTGTATCGCGGAAAAAGTAGAAGAACGTCGCCGCCGGGGTAAAAAATTCAGCATTATTGTGGTTGCTGAAGGTGCTTATCCCGCCGGGGGCGAACCGCTTTATCAGGTCAAAGGCGATGTAAAAAGACTTGGCGGTATTGGGCCGCTGGTGTCAAGGGAGATAGAAAAATTGACCGGAATGGAAAGTAGGGCCACAATATTGGGCCATCTTCAGCGTGGTGGGAGTCCAACTTCCTATGACCGGGTCCTGGCAACCCGCTTCGGGGTTAAAGCGGTGGAACTGATTAATGAAGGAGTTTTAAATCAAATGGTATGTTTGCGTGGCAACCGTATAGGTTCGGTCCCGCTGGCAGAAGCTGTTGCCGGCACCAAGCAGGTTGACCCGCAAAGTGATCAGGTTCGCGCTGCACTGGCAGTAGGAACCTCTTTCGGTTGTAAGTTTTAAAGGCAGGCGGCTGCTTCTCTCTAGATTTGTGGCTTAACGCTAATAATCAGAACCATTACCAGTGTCGAAAAAACAATCATTACCAGACCGGCGACTAAATCAACCCTGCCCAAGTGGAGGGTTTTCATTTTTGTCCGGTTTTTACCGCCCGTGTAACTACGTGCTTCCATTGCTACGATCAACTCTTCAGCTCGCTTAAAAGCACTGATAAACAATGGTAGAAACACTGGAAACATCTTTTTGGTTTTATGAATGAAACTACCGCGGTCAAAGGCTACACCGCGAGCCATTTGGGCCTTAACAATCTTATCAAGCTCTTCTGCCAGGATTAGCACAAAACGCAGGGCTATAATCATCGTCATCACTAACTCCTGGGATGGGACTCCAATCCGCTTCAGAGGGTTTAACAGGCTTTCCAGGCCGTCAGTCAGGCTGACGATCGAAGTAGTCAGGGTCAGAAGGGTGGTAAAGGTGAAGAGGAAAAAAACTCTAAGGGTGATCAGGTTCCCCATATGAAAACCGGCTTCTGTCGCGGAAAAAAACCACCAGGTAAATAAAAGCTTAGGACTTGGTCCCGAATAGAGAAAAAGCTGGAAAACCCACATCAAGACTAAGACAGGTAACATCGGCTTCAGGCCACGAAAAGCATAGCCGACAGGTATTACTGCAATGAAGATCACAAAGGCTAGCAAGATTAGCATTGCAGCATAAGCATAATATGATTTGATCAATAACAGTAAGATCACGATCGCCGTAACAGAAATGATCTTGGTTCTGGGATCAAGCCGATGGATCAAAGATTGACCGGGCAGGTATACGCCCAGGGTAATATTCTTAGTTAACTCCATCAGGTTGTCCCCTGACCTTTCCTGAAACTGCCGGCAATCAGATCGATAGTTTCATCGAGATTCAGCGGCACGGAAGAGATAGCAAGACCTCTTTCCTGAAGTTGTTGAACTAGGTTCATCGATTCCGGAAGTTCCAAACCAATTGAGCGTAATAAGTCTAAATGAGAAAAGATTGCCCTGGCTTTTCCTTCAAGGGTAATTTGTCCTTGGTTCATAACAATAATTCGATCGGCCATTTCTGCCGCTTCGTCCATGCTGTTCGATATCAGGATAATCGTAATATTTTGTTCACGATGAAGCCTGCGGATAACTGCCAAAATTTCATCTCTTCCCCGGGGGTCGAGCCCTGCAGTTATATCATCAAGAATCATTATCTGCGGCTGGCAGGCTAAAACACCGGCAATGGCTACTCTTCTTTTCTGACCGCCGCTGAGTGCATAAATATCGCGATTAAGGAAGATTTCGGGAACAAGATTAACAATTTTCATTGCCTCAGACACTCGATCATTGATTACCGTTCGGGGCAGCTTTTGATTAAGGGGGCCGAAGGCAATGTCTTCGCCGACAGTAGGTGCGAAAAGCTGATAATCGGGATTTTGAAACACATAACCGACTTGCAAACGCAATGCTACCAGATCAGTATTGGGGTCTTGGGTATCGGCTTCGTTAACCATTACCCGTCCGCAGTGGGGAATCAGCAGGGCATTGAAATGCTGGGCCAGGGTGGTTTTACCGGATTGAGTTGGCCCAATCAGGGCTAGAAATTCTCCATCTTCGACAGTCAGTGATATATCGTGCAAAACCTTTTTTTCAAAAGGAGTGCCTTTTTTATAACTGAAGCAAAGGTTTTCTACAATAATTGACATAGACTATCAGCAAGCTCCTCGCTTAGCAGGATATCATCCGGCAAGTTAAAACCCATTTTTCTCAATCCGTCCGCAATCTTCGAGGCGACCGGAGAATCGAGACCGAAAGATCTTATTTTTTCAGGGTAACGGAAAAGTTCCCGCGGAGTTCCAGACATTTTAATTTTTCCTTGTTCCATAATAATCATCCGGTCGCAGTGAGCAACTTCTTGCATAAAATGAGTTACAAGGACAATAGTTATTCCATCTTCCCGGTTTAGGCGTAATATATTGTCCAGTACTTCCCGTCTGCCCCGCGGGTCAAGATGAGTTGTCGGTTCATCCAGCACAATGCACTCTGGTTTCATCGCCAGCACTCCGGCAATGGCCACCAGCTGTTTCTGCCCTTCGGATAGATTATTGGGTGAGGCCTGGCGAAGTGCTGTTATGTTTAAACTTTCCAGCGCCCAGTCGACACGCTTTTTAATTTCCGGAGCAGGCAGACCAAGGTTTTCCGGTCCAAAGGCAATGTCCTCTTCGACTAAACTGCTAATCAGTTGGTTGTCGGGGTTCTGAAATACCATGCCGATCATTTTTCGGATGGCAGCTATGTTTTTCTTGTCGGCAGCAGAAAGCCCGTCAACTAAAACCTCGCCGCTGGTTGGGATCAGCAAGGAGTTAAAATGACGGGCCAGGGTTGATTTACCTGAACCATTCTGCCCGGTTATTGCCAGTATTTCGCCCCGGTGAACTTCCATTGTAATCCTGTTAAGAGCCTGGACTTTATTTGCACTGCCGGAGCGGTATGTGTACGAGAGGTTATTAACCTCAATTAATCTAGCCAATTAGTGACAACTCCATATTTGTTAAGACGATAATTCCTGCTCTTCTTCAGGTCTGATCCGACGGATGCCTTTAACCAAAATAACCGTTAGGATGGCAGCGACAATTAATTCAGGAATCCCGTGTAACAGACCGATGGATATTGATAACTCAGCAGGAAGATAACCCCGCCAGGTGGCCATTCCGAGAACCAGAATAGTATTAGTAGCTGAGCCGATTGCCCCTGCCAGGGCACAGGCCAGGATTGAGTTAATTCTTTTGGTTGCGGTATATGCCAGGTAAGCTGTAATCCCGATCAAGAGACGGGGAAGAATTGATACCAGCGGATCGGCAAAAAATGGTGCACCGGGTTGCAGGAAACTAAAAAGACCAAAGATAGCACCGGTAATCAGTCCTACAACTGGTCCTTCAAGAACGCCTCCCAGGATAACCGGGATGTGCATAATCGTTGCATGACCGGCGGGGGTTGGTACCGGAATAAAACCTAAGCGGGTAATCCCCAGCAGGATGGAAATAGCGCCGAGAATGCCAGATATTACAATTTTTCGGACTGATAAGTTCATTGTTAACTCCTCCAATTCCTGGTCTGTTCTCTTTGTTTAACCAGGGTTGTATTCTACAGAGTTTAATCTAACTCCTTCAGATCTTAAAAATTGCTCTTGAAGAAAGTTCAGAATCAAGTAGAATAAGAGAAAGTACTTTAAACTGAGGAGCAAATGACGATGGTGATGCGCTTTGCCCTAATCGTTTTAATTCTTGCAATTATTGCCGCAGTTATCCTATCCGGTTTTTTAATTAATGAAGCAGTGCCGATACCCCAAAGTACTTCAGTTGAAGGGGCGGTAATAATTACCGGCCTGGAGCTTGACGAAAATAACCAGATTCTTAACCCAGGGGACACTTTTAAGCCCAACCAGGATTTTTACATTTACTTTAACAACAATGATTCATTTGGTTTTGATCAGGTTACTTTCCAGCTGTTGGATACTGAAAATGACAAAATTTTGGCCCAGGAAGTTTATGATGTTGATATTGAAGAAAACGAGCTTTATAGCCTGGTCTATTTTGGCAGCCCGGGTTTGTTCAGGATCTTAGCCTTGGTAGGGGGACAAATCCGCGCTACCCGTGAAGTCTTGATTAAAGAGTAAAATCAACAAATCAAACAGGCATCAAAGTTAATTTGCTTTCCAGTCTTATCGCAGCAATAATCTTAGTAAAGGACGCAGCCATGCAAACACAACTGATCTGCCGTTTTTTGATTGTCTTTTGGTTTTTATTGTTCTTACAGTTTTGCTCCGCGGTGCCGGCCGTCCTGGCCGATAATTACGATCACAGTCCACAGGAAGAACATCAAGGGGAAACCAAACAGGTTAATAATGATTCACTGGAGAACGATTCAACTGATCCGGAGCCAGTTTTAAATGAGTATTGTTCTCAGCCTGGGGAAGAAAATTCAGGACAAAAGCTTGATACTGATCTTAAGGATAATCAAAATTTATTTAACGAGGATTTTGCCGGTAGCGCTGACCGCAGTTCCGATAGTGATTTATCTGAGTCTGAAGTTCAGCTGCGATCTGGTACCGCAGAAGATTTGATAGCCACAAGCTGTGCCGGCGAAGTATTGGAAGAGCCACTTTTTATTGAACCTGTAGCCTCTGCCATAGATTTACAACCGGAAACTACCGATAGCTATGTCTTGATCAAGACAATTGAAGAGTTGATTGCCGTAAATAATGGTCTTAATAGTAACTACCGGTTGGCTAACGATCTGGCGCTTTCCGAAAGTGAGTCATGGACACCGCTCGGTGCTGCCGGCAATCCCTTTAAAGGTATCTTTGATGGATTCGACTATACGATCAGTGGACTATTCATCAATAATAGTCATGATCATTCCGGTTTTTTCGGCTACACCAGCGGAGCCACAATCAAAAATCTCAATTTGGAAATTAAACAGGTTGCCGGTGGCAATAATACCGGAGGTTTGGTGGGGCGGGCCGATAGTAGTCTGATCAGCAATTGCCAAGTAACGATTCCGCATCAGCCGACCGAAAGTGTAAGCGGCAACCAAAATGTCGGTGGGCTGGTGGGATATGCAAAAAATACTGAAATTGAGTCTTCTTCGTCCAGTGGTTTAGTAACCGCCCGGGACAATTATCTTGGCGGCCTGGTCGGCTACCTGGACGGAGGATATGTCACTCAATCGTTTTCAGAAACTCAAGTCGCCGGAAATAAAAATTATGTTGGTGGTTTGATCGGCATTAGTAAGAGCGCTGTTATTGAGGAATCCTATGCCGAGAGTATAGTATCGGGGAATAGCGGTGTCGGAGGCCTGGCTGGCTATATTTCTTCAGTTGGTGGCAGCACTATTAAGAATTCATACGCCGCCGGATCAGCTTTAGGTAATGCATACGTTGGAGGTTTAGTAGGGTCAGTTGGCTCAGGTAATTCAATTATTTGCAGCCACTCTGCTTCATCAGTCAATCCTGGATCACTTCCTGCCAGTAATGTTGGAGGTTTTGTTGGTCATAGTCACAGCACCAGTAATTTGTCTAGCATCAACAACTACTGGGATCTTGATGCCAGCGGCCAGGAAACTTCAGCAATTGGTCTTGGTCTAACCGGAGTTGAGATGCAGGAGGCGGCATCGTTTGCCGGCTTTGATTTTGCAGAGATTTGGCATCTAGATCATCTTTCGGCAAATCCCATCTTGAAGTGGCAGATTAGCGAAGAACCTTCAGGGCCGCCGCATCCGCAAGAACCAGGTGCAGAGCAGAAGCCTGGCGGTGAGCTGCCTTTATATAATTTGCCCGGGGGGGCTGTTTTTCTCAGTCATGCTTTTCCTACGATGCTATTGCCATCTGCTTTCTTAAACGGTGATTATTACCGGCAGCTGCTCAAAAGGATTGAACAGCTGGAGTTGCTCGTTGCCAGCCTGAAAAATGGTGTTGTTTCCGACCCTGATCAGGCAATGATTATCATTGTTGCAGAACTAGACTCTCTGCTTGAATTGCTGGCGACCTATACTTACTTGTTAAGCGAACAAGAAAGGTTGGAATTGTCAGAGAGACTCAAATCCCTAGCTTTTGCTGTAAAACAATTCTAGATTATCTTGATTTTTCATCAGAATCAGCCAGGCTCGGACGAGATCTTTTTTCCGGTCTGGTTGTTTTTTTAGCTTTTAGGCAGGAATAACGGACAGCTCGTCGAATAAGCAGAGAGATATTCAGCCGGGGCTTAGCCCGGCAATAAAAATTGGAGGCGTCCTCAGCAATGAAATTTAAGGTACGTCTGACCCTGGTAGCCATCATAGTATTAGTGATGTTTATTCTCCATAACAGTTTTTGGCTCTGGGATCTTGACGGTCGCGTTCCCCTGCTTTTTGGTTTTATGCCTTTTGCGTTTTCATTTTACATTTTTTATGCACTACTTTCGGTGTTGGCGATCATTGTCATTATTAAGCTGGCC
>Ga0180433_10011203_pt1 | contig 10665 bp, 18 predicted proteins | sample SS_ome_8_FD_132980 | JGI IMG/M metagenome (GOLD analysis project Ga0180433, IMG submission 132980) | Hypersaline lake sediment archaeal communities from the Salton Sea, California, USA - SS_1_D_1 metaG | ecosystem: Environmental > Aquatic > Non-marine Saline and Alkaline > Hypersaline >...
AATTGCCGGGATGGCGGAATAGGTAGACGCGCCAGCTTGAGGGGCTGGTGGGCAAATTGCTTGTGGGGGTTCAAATCCCCCTCCCGGCACCATTTGATTCTTTAAATATAAAAATAATAAAATATTGTATTTTTTTATTAGAGGTAGAGGGGGTCAAATCGCTCTCCTCTTTTGATGTAAATACATATTTATTTAACCATAAAAAACCACCTTCTTTAAAGGTGGTGAGGGTTAAATAAATTGGTTTTACCATTAAAAAACTGGCTGATAAAAAGTTATGCCTCTTTTAGAGGCTTCTTAAAACCACCCGCTATGCGGGTGCGTTATTTATTTTATAAATAAGACTAATCGGTTTCAATGCATGAAAGATCAATTGCTAAAAATTTATTAAGTATCGTCTTAGAAAAAGCCAATATTTCCGGTAAACAAAAAAAAGTAGAGCTGATACGTGTTGTTATTGGTGAGTTTACTATGATTCATGATGAGCTTTTAGTAGCTGCTTTTTGCCAGTTCTCCCAATCAACAATGGCAGAAGGGGCAAGGATTGAGGTTACTCATTCTCCCTTGAAAGGCAAATGCCAGGACTGCCGAAAAGAATTTAACTTGAACAAAGAAGCCTTTAGATGCCCTTATTGCGGATGCCAGTCGATCCAAATTATTAGTGGAGATGAATGTTTTATTAAGGATATTGAGATAACTTGATGAAATTAATGATTAAAAAAATTGCAACAACAGGGATTAAATGGTATACTTTTGAAAGTGTTTTGATCATTATCAGAAATAATACAAAAAAGAAATAAAGACTTGAAGTGAGGTGAAGCGATGATTGGTTTTATTGCCAGTTTTACATTGAGTTTTGTTGCCTATTTATTTTTAGCTGCAAGCCAGGGCGAGTTTCTTGGTTTGTGGAGTCAATATGAAATGATTGCTGCTGTGATTGTTTCCTTAATTGTTGCCATTATTTCGACAAAGGTCTTGTTTCAAAAAAAACGTTACCATCTGTTAAACCCATTAAAGTGGGTTATTTTTTTGTTTTATTTGATTGGCCCATTTTTTTATGCCATGGCAAGAGCAAATATCGATGTTGCCTATCGGGTAATTACCGGTAAGATTAACCCCGGAATTGTAAAAATATCTCCTGATTTAAAAACTGATGCTGCTATCACCTTATTAGCCAATTCCATTACCTTGACACCCGGGACACTAAGTGTAGATATTGATGAAAAAAATAATGATCTCTATATTCATTGGATTAATGTTACTAATGTTAAACCTGCTATAGAAGATATTTGTGGTAGTTTCCCAGCATGGGCCAGGAGGATTGCAGGATGAATCAATTATTTAATATTTTTCTAATTCCAGGAGTCTCGTTAATGGTATTTATGCTAATTTCTTTATTCCGTCTTATTATAGGGCCCACCGTACCTGATCGTGTAGTAGCACTAGATACCATTAATACATTGGTCATAGCCGGAATGATATTATTTGGTGCTGCTTTTGAAGAAGTAATATATATCGATGTTGCAATTGTATATGCCTTATTGTCATATATTGCTACACTATACATTGCTAAATATATGGAGAGGAGGGCGAAAGATAAGTGACATTTTTATCTATTGTATTAGTTTTATTTCTTTTGATTGGAATATTTTTTAACGGATTGGGTTCCATTGGACTAATAAGATTCCCAGATGTTTATACCAGATTGCATGCGGCCACAAAATGTACTACTTTTGGTTCCATATTTACTTCATTGTCTGTCATCATTTTTGGATTTTATTTTTGGCAATTGAGTGGCGACTCAAAATATGGTGTTCTGGCATTGCATACTATTGTAGCCTTAGCTTGCTTGGTTATAACCAATCCTACCGGAGCCCATGCAATTGCCCGAGCAGCTCACCGAAGTGGTGTTATGCCCAAACAGTCAGTCATCGATGAGCTAAAGGAGGCAGACTTAAAATGAGTGCATTGCTAAGTTTTGCCCATATTGCCGTGTTGGTTATGATGATCATTGCTGCTTTTTTAGCGGTTGTTTTAAAAAACTTATTGCCTGCAGTCATTGCTTTAGCTGCGGCTAGCTTGCTTTTATCCTTAGAGTTCTATCTACTACATGCACCTGATGTAGCCATTGCAGAAGCCGGGATCGGGGCAGCTTTAACCATGGCAATTTATATTTTTGCGATTCGTGCAACCAAAAAGTAAGGGGTGAGATAATGAAAAAATCAATATTTGGGGTTGCTTTACTTTTTTTTATGGCTTTTATGATTTTAGCTGCCTTTGGTATGAGACCCTTTGGAGAACCAACTGTTAGCGAAATGGATGATTATTACATTCAAAATGCCCAGGCTGAAACAGGGGCTAATAATGTAGTTACTACAATTGTTTTTGATTATCGAGGTTTTGATACCCTGGGGGAAGCCACAGTCCTATTTACAGCTGTAATAGGGATCACTGCATTATTCAGGGAGGCAGTTAAATGAAAGAAGAAATGTCTCGTATTGTTAGAACAATAACCACTCTGATTTATGGATTTATCATTGTTTTTGGGTTTTATGTTATTGTGCATGGTCATCTAACTCCCGGCGGAGGCTTTCAAGGTGGAGCAATTGTTGCCTCAGCATTTGCTTTATTAGTAGTTACTTTTGGTAACCAGGGCATCAAGGGTTTCTTACAAAAAGATATTTTTTCTTTAATTGAAAGTACCGGGCTGGTTCTCTTTATTGTTTTTGCCTTTTTTGGCTTAGGTGTAACTTTTTTTTATAATATTATGGCAAACAGTGGGGGATTATTCGGCAATTCAGCTATTATTGGTGTTAACCCTGGTGATCTGAACACTGGTGGCACTATACCGATTATGAATATTGCTGTTGGCTTAGAAGTATTCGCTGCCCTGGGGGTTATTATTCTTACCATGTCTGCTGGTTCAGAAATTACGCGGAAGAAGGAGAATTCATAATATGATTGGTAATTTTCCTTATATAGCGGTGGCAATTTTAATAGGATTGGGTATTTATACGCTAATCTTTAAGAAAAATCTGATTAAAATTGCTATTGGCATTACATTAATTGAAAATGGTGCAAATTTGTTTCTCATTACCCTGGGATATAGGAAGGAATCAGTTGCACCGATATATACACAGGCTCCGGAGGGAATGAATATGGTTCTACCAACTCCTCAGGCTTTAACCCTGACCAGTATTGTTATAGGTGTGGCAACGACTGCATTGATTCTTTCTATTGCTATGATTATTTACAATAAATACGGAACGCTGAATACCGATGAGGTGAGGAGGTTAAAAGAATGAGCAACATTTTGACACACTCACCTGCCTTAGTGATGGCTTTGCCCCTGTTAGCGGCCTTTTTAACCCCTGTTGTCGGTCGTTTTAATCGTAAGGTGTTAGGCTGGTTTGTATCAATCGTGTTAGGACTGACTTTGTTTATTACTTTACTAATGGCTACTCAGATACTTACCAATGGTCCTATGATTTATGTCTTTGGTGGAAGCGAAGCGGGATTAACTTTACCTTCCGGATATAGTGTACCTATACGGATTATTTTTCATATTGATGGTATGGGAATTTTTATGGGATTGATTACTGCGGTTGTTTCTTTCCTTGCCGCTATTTATTCTTTATCTTTTATGCAGAAACATAGCGGATTGGAAAAGTATTATGCCCTTTTGCTTTTATTGGCCACCGGGATGTTCGGGATGGAATTTACCGGTGATATCTTTAATTTTTTCGTCTTTTTAGAAATCGCTTCTATTGCTTCAGTTGCTCTGATTGCTTTTAGAAGTAACCTTTCGGGGGAACCGGCTGAAGCCGGGTTTAAATATATGGTTGTGAGCTCAATATCCGCCTTGATGGTATTATTTGCAGTTGGCTTATTTTATGGGCAGTATGATGTTTTAAATATGGCAACTATTGCCAGTGTCATGCAATTTACTCAGCTTGACAAAATCGCACTAATACTTCTTTTGACTGTTCTAGCGATGAAAGCCGGGTCGGTTCCCATGCATATGTGGACACCTGATGCCTATTCGGAGGCACCTGCAGCCATTACCATGGTCCTGGTTGCTGCCAGTCAAGCCAGCTTATATGCTCTTTTCAGAATATCTTTTTCTTTATATAATATATCTTTAAATACCATTACTGTTGGTTGGATTATTATTATCCTCGGGATTTTATCCATGTTCATTGGTGTTACCATGGCAATTATTCAAAAAGACATTAAGCGATTGATGGCATATCACGCTATTTCTCAGACAGGTTATATGCTTTTAGGCGTTGGAGTTGGACTAGCTGTTCTAGCAAATCCTGTAGCCCTGGAAAGTTTTGGTATAAAGGCTATGGAGGGCGGAATTTTTCATATCATGAATCATGCTATGTATAAGGGTTTATTATTTCTAACAGCCGGTGCCTTATTCTATCGAACAGGTACCAGAGACTTAAACAAGATGGGTGGATTAGCAAATAATATGTTTTATACCACTGTATTTTTCATTATAGGTGCTGCAGCTATTGCCGGAATACCTCCTTTCAATGGTTTTGCTTCAAAGCTGATTATTTATGAGTCTGTCTATCAGTTCAATCCATTATTATCGATTATTGCCATGTTAGTCAGCATCTTAACACTGGCTTCTTTCGTAAAAGTCTTTCATAGCGCATTTTTAGGCCCTCAACTTGAGCAGTATAAGAAAGTGCAGGAGGTTCCAAAAAGTATGGTATTTGCAATGGCTGCCCTGGCCTGCATTATTGTTCTTTTTGGTTTATTTCCCGATGTCATTGTTAAGAATTTAGTTCATCCTGCAGTTATGTCTTTGATCAATCAAACAAACTATACTGCAACAATATTGGGAGGAATATAATATATGGTTGGTTTATTAGAAACAGGTAGTGGTTACTGGAATGCTATTATCTGGGTGATAATGGTCATAATTATCGGCATTGCGATCCTATGGTTAAGAAGCCACGGGGAAGAAAAATATAAGAAAGATACAGATCAGACGAAACCTTTTCTCTCAGGAAATCCTGAAGTCAGCAAGGAAGATTCCCATGTTAGTGCTAGCCACATCTATTGGGGATTTACTGAAGCAATGAAAAATTATTATCATCCTTTAATTAAGTTGCATACAGGGAATATCAATGATTATAGTGGGTGGATTGTTTTGGTAATGGCCATTATTTTTATTATAGTAGGAGTGAGTTAATTCAATGAAATTAAATAAGTATTTAGATCGTTCTTTATGGGTATTCCATTTGAATACAGGGTCATGCAATGGTTGTGATATTGAAATAGTATCATTACTTACCCCCAGGTATGATGTGGAAAGGTTTGGCATAAAACTAGTTGGTAGTCCTAAACATGCTGATGTTTTACTCATTACTGGCCCGGTCACCAGGAAGATGCTACCAAGACTAAAATTAATATATGAGCAGACTCCTGATCCTAAGGCTGTAATTGTTGTAGGGACCTGCGGTACAAGTGGTGGGGTCTTCTACGATTCTTATAATATTATAGGTCCGGTGGATAAACATATTCCTGTTGATGTTTATGTTCCCGGCTGTCCGATTAGGCCGGAAGCTATTATTAATGGAGTTTTAAAAGCCTGGCTAAAATTGGAACGGTTAAGAGGTGTGTCTGCATCAACCGCAAAAGTGGCAAGTGCATAGAGAAATGAATGTGATTTAATAAATAGGTTTTATTATAACAAAAAGGTTTGGTGATGATATGGAATATATGAATCCGAAAGAATTGTTATCTTTTCTAAAAAATAATTTAAAAGAATTTATTGTAGATAGCCGTATTGAAACCAATAAAGCTGGGATTAATCAGGAAGATTTTCATAATATCTGGTTAGAAGTTAAGAAAGAAAAATTCAAGGATACCGTAGAACTATTGGCTGGTTTACAATATCCACATATTGCCATTATTGCTGGAAATGATACTGGTGAATCCATTGATTTGCTTTATCTTTTTTCAATCTACTATGGAGAAAAATTTAAAGAGATATCTGTTAATATCAAAGTAAGTTTGGAAAGATCAAAACCGTCTATCAACAGTATTACCGATATTATTCCCGGAGCTCAAACAACAGAAAGGGAAATAAAAGAAATGTTAGGTGTTGACTTTATTGGCCTTCCAGATATGCATAATATCTTTTTACCGGAAGATTTTCCAAAAAATATCTTCCCTTTTAGAAAAAATGAAAAAGGACTGAATGAACTTGTTCAAAATGAAAGTTGAGGTGACGAAAGGTGAGTAAATCAACATATAAAGTTCCCATTGGCCCAATTCATCCATCATTGGAAGAACCGATGACCTTCAATTTTGAGATTTCGGGAGAGAGAATAAAATCAATTGATTTGGCTCCCGGAGATAATCATCGGGGCATTGAATTTATGGGTAGAAATAGAAATATAATTCAGATTATCTATCTTGCAGAAAGGATTTGCGGTATTTGTTCTGCTTCTCACCCCTTTGCCTTTTGTCGTGCAGTAGAAAATGCGGCTGGAATCAGCGTGCCACCCAGGGCTGAATATATTCGGGTGATTATTGCGGAATTGGAAAGAATTCATTCTCATATTCTCTGGGCAGGAGTAGCTGCCCATGAATTAGGTTTTGATTCGGTATTATATCTTTCCTGGAAAGTAAGAGAAGAGGTTATGGATCTGCTGGAAATCCTATCAGGTAACCGAGTTAATTATGGTATGTTTATGATTGGCGGGGTAAGAAGAGATATTACTGAAGAACAAATTCCACGTATTAAGCAAACAATAGAATATTACAAAGAAGCCTATCAAAAAATAGAAGATGTTTTTTTAGAGGATCCCAGCATTGCGATAAGAACTAAAAATGTCGGTATTCTAACCTATGAAGAAGCATTAAATCTGGCAAGTGTAGGTCCGACAACTCGGGCATCCGGGGTTAAGAAAGATGTGAGACAGGATCAACCCTATTCAGCTTATGCTGATATGGATATTAAGGCTATCACTCCTGATATGTTTTCAGACGAAGTAAATGGTGATGTTTATGATCGTATTATTGTGAGAGTATTGGAAGTTTTACAGTCTGTACAAATTATTGAATATTGTGTCAACCATTTGCCTGATGGAGAAATACTATCTGAGAAAAAAATTGCCAAACTATTGGGTACTTTAAAGAAAGCAAAGGGAGAAGGGATTGGCAGGCATGAAGCACCTCGGGGGGAAGTTATTCACTATGTGAAGCTAAGCGAGGGCGAGAGCCCCGAAGTCTGGAAAGCAAGGGCCCCTACTTACAATAACCTAATGTCCTGGGTCCCCATGTTGCAGAATCAGGAAGTAGCAGATATACCCATTGTTATTGCTTCTATTGACCCTTGCATCGGCTGTATGGATCGGGCTACGCTTGTTGATTCAAATACTTACCAAAAGAAAGTTTTAACAAGAGAAGAATTAAGAAAATTGAGCATTGAAAAAACCAGGAGGATGATGCAATGAGTGGAAGCGCTATTACGATTTTTATTCTAAAAATTGTTGGTGCATTAATCATAGCTTTCCTGGGGATGATGATTGGGCTATTTTACAAGGGTGTTGACCGAAAATTAGCAGCAATGATGCAATCACGCGTGAGACCTCCCATCAGACAACCTTTTCTTGACTTCTTTAAATTGATGGTGAAGGAGAACATTGTACCCGAGAATGCCGTTCCATGGGTCTTTAACGGAGCACCTGTTCTAGCCCTTGTTTCAACTATTACCATTTTGTATTATATTCCACTTGCTTCCTTCCCGGCGTTATTAGGAGATTCGGGTGACTTGATATTGATTGCCTATCTCTTAGTGATTCCCGCAACTGCTCTGGTAGCAGGAGGGTTTTCCTCCGGTTCTACCTATGCCAGTATTGGTGCCCAAAGAGAGATGGTTATGATGATGAGTTATGAACTGCCCTTGGTGACGACCATTATTGCTTTGGGCTGGCGATTAAATCTGGCTTATCCTGGTTTAAATGTATTTTCTTTAGAAGTTTTAAGCGCTAATCCGATTTGGGGATTAGTAGGACCATTGGGTTTTATTGGTGCCCTCTTTTTACTCTTTACCCTTGCTATTGTGACGCCAGCGGAATTAACTATTGTTCCTTTTGATATCCCTGAAGCGGAAACAGAGTTGGCGGGTGGAATTTTAGTAGAGTATTCAGGCAGAAATTTAGCTCTCTTTGAATTAGCCAATGCTGTTAAAATGATTGTTATGGCAGCTTTAACAGTTGTATTATTTTTCCCTTACAATATTTCCCATTTATTTTCCATCAGTGGTACTTTAGCAGCTGTTGTAGATATATTATTCTTTTTTATTAAATTGTTTGTTGTTATATTTTTTGAAGCAACATTTATTCGAGTAGCAGTAGCTCGTTTAAAAATAGATCAAGCATCGGTAGCTTACCTGTTATTTCTTTCAACAATTGGCTTGATGGGTTTATTGTTTATGGCTATTGATTATATGCTATAGTGTGAGGTGATGAAAAATGCCAACACCAATGGTGTTTGAGCTAATCAGACAATTATTTCATAAACCGGCTACCAATTGTTTCCCGGTGAAATATTATCCAAGTAAAACGACAGTGACAGATCTTATGAAAAAAGTTCAGGATGGTGAAGTTAAAATTAATTCGCCGGTAACAATCCCGAAAAATTTTCGAGGGAAAATTATCTATGAACGGGAAAAATGTATTGGCTGTCAACTCTGTGTCCGGGTTTGTCCCTCCCGTGCGATTCAATTTCTACCTGAAGAGAAGAAAATAAAAATTAGAATCGATCGTTGTATATTTTGTTCACAATGTAATGATATTTGTCCTGTAAATTGCCTGCATATGTCTGAAAATTTTCTCCTGGCAACCGAAGATCGCTTTGATTCAGAAATGGTAGTTGATAGATAGAGATAGAGAAAATAGGTGCTTGTGCAAGGTTATGGGTTTTACAGGAATACCATATCAAAAAAATGTGGTATCTTGATTGGTAATCACTCTAACGAGAGTTTTTCAATTTCTTCTATCCGATTTTTTTTAAATAAATCAATAAGAAAATAACATCCTTTTAAAACTGGTTCGCTTAAATTTTCGCCTATCTGGGTAGAAAGAGGTTGAATGCCTATTAATATGAGCTTTTGGCAATATGGTGTCAGGTATTCCATCAGAAGATGAAGTGGCAATGAATGAGTGGACAGTTGAAGGGAAATAATTTTTTCTAAGGGAATTATTCGAAAACTGCCAGCATTAAGATTCATTTGGGAAGCATCAACAATAATAAGTAATGAAGGCTTAATTTTTTTAATAACCGAGGTAACATTTTCAGGGGCTGATCCTCCATCAATTGTGATCCAATGATGATGATGAAAATGTTGAGCAATAAAAGAGCCTGCTCCGTCATCACTACGTAAACAGTTTCCTACTCCCAGCAGTATATTTTTAGTTTTTTTTATTATCATAGGGTTTTCCTTAGTTGTCTTTTAATATAAAATATCATAACATATAAAAGTATACAGATAGAAATATTTCCATATATTCAGGGAATTTAATAAAAATTTGCAGTAAACTAGAAAGAATTGTAATATTATGAAAGGTACTAAGAAAAATAAATAAAAGGATTTTAGGGATTTTCTTCCCTGATTACCTTGACTTAAAGGGGGTACATATCTTTGAGAAGATCTAGACGGATTTATAAACGAAAATCCAGGAGCAACCTGGAAACTTTAGTTATCCTGATAGGGGCAATCATCATCTTATCCGTAGCTTTTTATATGGCAAGAGAAAAGAGTTTTTTACCTCCGGAAGAAATGAAATTAGAACAACAGGAAGTTTTCGAAGAAGAAATGGTCCAGACAAGCAAAGTTGACCAGGAAGCAATTGAAGAATTGTTAGCCCAAAGTAGTCCTGCTATTGAAGTGCCAAGTGAACAGGGAACATTGGAGCAACCAGGAATTAATGAAGGGGAGCTATCTGAACAACCGGTGGAGCAATTTTCACAACAGGATAGTGGTACTGTGGAAAGCCAGGCTTTGAACGAGGGTACAGGACAAGAACTGGCTCTAGGTTCAGGACAGGAACCATCGACAGTTTCAGGCCTGGTATATACGGTACAGGTAGGTTTTTTCTCTATTGAAAGCAATGCCAGGAGTTTGGCAACAGAAATAGAAAATCGTGGATTTCAAACATATGTATTAAAACACAATAATGCTTATAAAGTTCAGGTTGGTACTTACCAGGCACGTGAACAAGCAGATAGGGTCTCGTTGGAATTAAAAGGTATGGGTTATGAAACATGGGTTACCCAAAGGTAATTTTGAATAAATCATCAGGGAAGGCCTATGGATTTATGCCCATATTATTTTTCAGTTGTGTATTTAACCATAAAAACCCACCTTCTTTGAAGGTGGTAATGGTTAAATAAATGGTTTTACCATAAAGATGAAGCTGTGCTTCCTGAATGCTTTTTACCTGAAATCCCAAGATAGAAGCAATATGACTTGGAAAGATTCGGTGAAAAAGTAGCTAATAATTTAAGAGAAAAAGGAATAGCAAAAAGTAGTTAAAATAAGGTTAAGTCTCTTTTAAAGGCTTCTTAAAGCCACCCGCTATGCGGGTGCGTTGTTTAGTGCGCCTGGCATGGATAATAGCTTGGCAGTGAAAG
>Ga0180433_10011205_pt1 | contig 10660 bp, 9 predicted proteins | sample SS_ome_8_FD_132980 | JGI IMG/M metagenome (GOLD analysis project Ga0180433, IMG submission 132980) | Hypersaline lake sediment archaeal communities from the Salton Sea, California, USA - SS_1_D_1 metaG | ecosystem: Environmental > Aquatic > Non-marine Saline and Alkaline > Hypersaline > Sediment...
ACGGCCTGGGCCCTGCCCGCCTGGCGGCGACAGCTGTTGCAGGGGCAGGTGGATCGCTATGCCGAAAACCTGGAAGCCGGTCTGTTTGACCTCAAAGCCAAGGCCGGGAAAGAAAAAATCAGCTTCATCGCCACACCTCCAGCACGAGACAGCTTTCTGGAACCATGGCAGCTGGTGGAATTCACCAAACCCGATGGCACACGCATCAACGGCAGTGATGGCCGTCTGTGTGTCATCGAAGGGGACAACGATCCCGCCTGCAATGCGGATGCTGCATTCAATCCGCGCGATCCTGACTTTCGCTTTCTCAAGCTCGAAAATACCAAGCAGGCGCGTGAGGTGGAACTCATGATTCACCTCAAAGGGAGCCAGACCACGTTTGAGATCACCCCGCCCGGCACGATCAACCACGACGATGTGGTGTTCGTGATCCGTTCCCGGCACCACGCCAGCATGACCAACCAGCCCCTAAAGCAGCGCTGCGTGCTGCTCTCGGGCAATGGCTACCTGCATCGAGGCAACTGGAACCCAAGCACCAGCCAATGCGACAGCAGCTGAACGACGTGATTTCAGCCTCTTCTCAGAGTCTGTTCACAGCCGCCTTAGGAACAGACCGCTTGGACCCGTCACACTGAATGTATCGAGGTCAGTCCCCCTGACCCGGATGCCATGAAACTCCCCTCCTTCCTACGCAACACACCACCAAAGCGCAGATCGAAGCGCTCCCGCGGCATGGGCACCACCGAAGCGATCGTGTCGCTCGCCGCCGGTGTGCTGGTGATCGGTGCAGGGGCGATGGCGCTGCGCTCCACCGACGTGTTGATCAATCGGGCCGAAGGGAAGGCGAGCCTGCGTCAGAACACCACGAACGGGCTGCGGCTGCTCCGTTCTGAAGTGGAGCGCAGCATGCACATCATGGTGAACGGCAGCAAGGCCAGCCAGGGGGTGGCTTTTGATCTGGCCGATGAGCAATATGCCGCGCCACTGCAAACCTGCCAGGCCAAAGCGAGCGCCAGCAACCAGGTGTTTCGGCCTGTGTTCGGCCTGAAGATGATCGAGCTGACCGATCCGGTTTTTTATGGCATCAGCACCAGCTCCAGCGGCAAGGGCTACAGCCTCTCCCGCTGTGGCGCACCGCTCAGCATCGACGGCACTTACAACGAAACAGACGAGATCTTCATTGCCAGGGTGATCGACGATATCGCCGTGATGCCCTGCGCCAACGGTGAGTGCACCGACAAAGAAGACAACAACAAAACCAAACAACTCAAAGACATCGCCTCCAGCCTCGATGTCAACTTCAGCACCGACTCCTACACCACCCCGGAGCGCATCCATCGCGAACCAGCCCTGAGGATTGAAACCGATCCCAACTACAAGCTGGTGAAATTTATTGATCCCAACACCGGCACGGAATACAACGACAATCTCAACGAGAGCCATCTGCAGTTGAGCAACAGCAGCCGTTCCCTTTCGATTTATCCGCTGTATCTCGCCGCCTTTGCACGGGCCGATAAGCGCCTCGAAAACTACGGTGAAACCGGCATCGCCATCGATTCCGCCTTCTTCCCTGAACTCAACAGCGATCGCGTCGCTTTCCTTGTGGATGGATCCGGTTCGATGAGCGCCTGCATCCTCTGGGGCAGCGGCAATGGAGACAAGCGCACCTACTGGAATGGCCAGCGCTATCAGAGCACCAGGCGTTCCTGTGCCATGACCCGAATGGAATCGCTGCAAAAGGAACTGCTGGCGGTGCTCACCGATCTGCATCACAACGCACCCGACACCAAAATCACCCTCACCGCCTTCAGCTCAAGGGGATATTCCAACCACCGCGAATGGAGCCGCTCTTCTGATGGGTTGGTGCGCATTGGTGATGTGGACCATTACCAATCCGCCAAGGAGTTCGTGAACTCCCTCAGCACCGGCAATGTGACTCGCTGGGGCGGCACCGATCCCTGGAATGGCCTGGAGAAAGCGATGACGATGGCCGATGTGAATGCGGTGTACTTCCTCTCCGATGGTGAACCGAGCCAGGATCGACGCGGCCGCAGCTGGAGCAGCCGCGATTACGGCCCCACCGTGGAGTATTACATCGCCAAAAACAACCAGCGCACCACCCCGGCCAAGGTGTTCACCACCGCGCTCGGACTGGAATCCCCCTGGATGAAGCTGTTCGCCGAACGAGGCAAGGGCGTATACACCCAGATCGATCCCGAGTCGCTGAAAGACAACAACGGAATCGGCAACAATGAAGGCTTCTGCGATCCCAGTAATCCCAGTGCCAACTTCGATTACTGCAACGATACTGCCGACGTGGAACTCACCGGCGCTGGTCAGTTCCGCAATCCTTGAAGCGAAGCAAGAGCCCCGCTCAAGGGCTCTGATTCAGCTTCAGCACCGCCATGAAGGCTTCCTGGGGCACATCCACCTTGCCCATGGCCTTCATCCGTTTCTTGCCCTTGGCTTGTTTCTGCAGCAGTTTCTTTTTGCGTGAGATATCGCCGCCATAGCACTTGGCGAGCACATCCTTGCGAATCGCATTGATGCTTTCGCTGGCGATAATCCGGCTGCCGATCGAGGCCTGCAGCGGAATCTTGAACTGCTGCCTGGGGATCAGTTCCTTCAGCTTCTCCACCAGGCCCTTGCCCACGTTGTAGGCCTTGTCGCGATGCACGATCGTGGTGAGCGGATCAGCTTTTTCGCCGTTGATCAGCACATCCAGGCGCACCAGATCGTTGCGGCGATAGCCGATCAGATGGTATTCCATCGAGGCATAGCCCTGGGTGCGACTCTTCATCTGATCGAAGAAGTCGGTGACCACCTCCGCCAGCGGCATCTCATAGATCAAGGTCACCCGCTCGGTGGTGATGTATTTCATGTCGATGAAGTCACCGCGCCGCTCCTGGCACAGGCCCATCAAGGTGCCGTTGTAGTCATTCGGCGCATAAATCTCCATGCGCACATACGGTTCTTCGATCGACTCCCGTTTCTGCGGATCGGGAAGCGTGGCGGGATTGTCAATCATCACCTCGCTGCCATCGATCAGATTCACCTTGTAGATCACCGACGGCGCCGTGACGATCAGATCGAGGTTGTATTCCCGCTCCAGCCGCTCCTGCACGATCTCCATGTGCAGCAGGCCGAGGAAACCGCAGCGGAAGCCGAAGCCCATGGCGCTGCTCGTTTCCGGCTCATAGCGCAAGGCCGCATCCGAGAGCTGCAGCTTGTCGAGGGCTTCGCGCAGATCGGGGTACTGATCGGCTTCCGTGGGAAACAGGCCGCAGAACACCATCGGCTTGGCTTCGGTGTAACCAGGCAGAGGTTCGTCGGCCGGGGCATTCACCAACGTGATCGTGTCGCCCACCCGCGCATCGGCCACCGCCTTGATCGAGGCGGCCAGATAGCCCACCTCGCCGGCGTGGAGCTCTTCTACCTTGCGCTGATCCGGTGCCATCACACCGATCTCATCAAGTTCGTAGGATTTCTGGCTGGCCATCAGCAGCACCTTGTCTTTGCAGCTGATCCGGCCGCTCATCACCCGGAAATACACAATCACGCCCCGGTAGGGGTCGTAGTAGGAGTCGAAGATGAGGGCCTTGGTGGGCTCTTCCACCGCATCGGCCGGCGCCGGCACCCGATCCACCACCGCCTGCAGGATCTCGGGCACTCCCAGACCGGTTTTGGCGGAACAGGGAATCGCCCCGGAGCAATCAAGACCGATAATCGCCTCGATTTCCTCCTTGATCCGCTCCGGCTCCGCCCCGGGCAGATCGATCTTGTTGAGCACCGGGATGATCTCGAGATCGTTCTCCAGCGCCAGATACACATTCGCCAGGGTCTGGGCCTCCACCCCCTGGCTGGCATCCACCACCAGCAGCGCCCCTTCGCAGGCCTGCAACGAGCGGCTCACCTCATAGGAGAAGTCCACATGGCCGGGGGTGTCGATCAGATTGAGGACGTACTCCTCCCCATCGGCCGCTTTGTAGTTCATCCGGGCGGCCTGGAGCTTGATCGTGATGCCCCGCTCCCGCTCCAGTTCCATGTTGTCGAGGAACTGATCCTGCATGTCGCGGCTGGCGACCGTGCCCGTGTCCTGCAACAAGCGATCGGCCAGGGTCGACTTGCCATGGTCGATGTGGGCAATGATGCAGAAATTACGGATCCGGGAGACGGGGGCGTCGGTCATGCGGTTGGCGTAATCCCGGCTCGGGTGTGCGGCTTCAGTGAAGCGATCCTAGGGAGCAGCCACCAGAGCGCTGCGCTCCACGCCCTTGACCTCTCCCTGGATCCTGTTGCTGTTCGCCATCGCCGCTGAGGTGGTTGGCACGTCCTGCCTCAAACTGTCGGAGGGGTTCAGCCGGCCGCTGCCGACCTTGCTGGTGCTCACGGCCTACGCCACCTCGATGGCCCTGATGTCGCGGGTGGTGCAAAGCATTCCGCTGGGCCTCACCTATGCCCTCTGGAGCGGCATCGGCATCGTGGCGATCGTGCTGGTGGGGGTGCTGGCCTACCGCCAGGTGCCAAGCTCCGGCCAGCTGATCGGCATGGGCCTGATCGCCGCCGGGGTGGTGATCGTGAATCTCACCGGGTCGCTGGAGCACGGCTGAGCAAAGCGTCGCTGCGCTCGCGCGTGCGGGCCAACAACGCCGGATCAGCATTGAGATCCTGGCCCACACTGGGGAGCAACTGCTGCAGACGCTCGCTCCAGGCGGGGCTGGCCAGGCGCTGCGGGAAACAGCGCTGCAACACCTCGAGCATGATCGTCACCGCCGTACTCGCCCCGGGCGAGGCCCCCAGCAGGGCCGCCAAGGAGCCGTCGGCGGCGGCCACCACCTCAGTGCCCAGCTGAAGTCGACCCCCCTCCGGCGAGCGCTTGATGATCTGCACCCGTTGACCCGCCACCGACAGCGTCCAGTCCTGATCGCGCGCCTGGGGCAGGAAAGCGCGCAGGGCCTCCATGCGCTCAGCATCGCTCTGGCGTAGCTGATTGATCAGATACCGCACCAGAGGCAGGTTATTGACGCCCACCTGCAGCATCGGCACCAGATTGCGGCGTCGCACCGAGCGGGGCAGATCGAGCAGGGAGCCGGTTTTGAGAAATTTGCTGCTGAAGCCGGCATAGGGGCCAAATAACAGCGACCGCTGGCCATCGATCCAGCGGCTGTCGAGATGGGGCACCGACATCGGCGGCGCCCCCACCTTGGCCTTGCCATACACCTTGGCGTGGTGGCGTTCCACTAGGGCCGGGTCGTTGCACACCAACCACTGACCGCTCACCGGAAACCCGGCGTAGGCGTCCGCTTCCGGAATGCCGCTGCGCTGCAGCAGGGGCAAGGCGCCACCGCCGGCACCCAGAAACACAAAAGGCGCCTGCACCTGGCGATCAACAGAGGGGCCGCGCAGCGTCAGGCGCCAGTCAGCCGCTCCCCCACCCCGGGCGGCAGAGCAGCGCTGCAGATCGGTGACCGTGGTGCCCAACAGCAGCTCCAGGGCGCCGGACGCCTGCAAGGGTGCCAGCAGAGCACGGGTGAGGGCCCCGAAATCCACATCCATGCCCCGGGCGATCCGGGTGGCCGCGATCGGCTGATCCTGGCGACGGCCCGCCATCACCAACGGCATCCAGCCAGCGATCTCGGCCCGGTCGGTGCTCCATTCCATTGCCGCGAACGCCGGCAGCGCGCTCAGCTGGCGATGCCGCTGCCTAAGAAACGCCACATCGGCATCACCCCACACCAGGCTGCAATGGGGCACCCGGTGCAGGAAGGTGGCGGGCTGCAATTGCCCCTGCTCCGCCAGCGACGCCCAGAACTCGAGGCTGGTCTCGAAGGCCGCATTGATCGCCAGGGCCTTGGCCGTGGCCACGGTGCCATCCGGCTGCGGCGGCGTGTAATTCAATTCGCAGTTGGCGGCATGGCCCGTGCCGGCGTTGTTCTCCGCTGCACTGCTCTCCAGCGCCGGCGCCTCCAGCCGCTCCACCAGCAGCAGGCGCAGCTCGGGATCGAGGGCCTGCAGGAGCGAGGCCAGCGTGGCGCTCATGATCCCGGCACCCACCAGCACAGCGTCGTAGCGTTCCAAAACGAAGGCAGCAGGCGGCACAGCCGTTCAAGGCTATGGGCCGGTGTCGCGCAGGACCTGCTTACGATTGTGGTCTTGACTTCCCAGAAACGCCGCCATGAGCACGGAAACCCTGCCCCTCTCCAGCGAAAACGTGGAGAAGGTGCTCGATGAGCTGCGTCCTTTCCTGATGGCCGACGGCGGCAATGTGGAAGTGGTGGAAATCGATGGACCTGTGGTGAAGGTGCGTCTGCAGGGGGCCTGCGGCAGCTGCCCCAGCAGCACGATGACCCTCAAGATGGGCATCGAGCGCAAGATGCGCGAAATGATCCCCGAGGTGAGTGAAGTGGTTCAGGTGCTCTGAGCCGGCGGCGGGCAGGTGCGCGCCTCGAAATCGCAGGCATACACCGCCGGCTTCTGCCAGCTCAGGGGGATCTCCAGCAGATCCCGGGTGCCGGTAAGCCCCTGCAGCACAAACAGCACCGCCGCCAGCACACTGGCGCTCACATGCAGGCGCCGCAGGCGGATGTCGCGCAGGATCTCTGGCCGAGCGCCGAGCGAAAAGAGCATCAAGCCCGTCACGCCGACGCCGGCCCAGTAGTGCGACTGCCAGAAGGCCCCATCCAGGGGGTTATCGGACAGCCTCCAGACCTCCGGCTGAGCGCCGAGCCCGAGCACACCGGCCCAGGTGATCAGGGCAAAGACCAGGCGCAACCCAGGCGCCTTCGCGAACCACAGCGCCACCAGGCTCACCAGCGTGCCGATCAGCACCAGCAGCAGCTGGATCGCCCGGGGGGCTCCCCCAGCGAAAGCCGCCAGAGGCGCCTTGGTGGCAATCACCACCGTGAGCGCGATCAGCACGATCACCACCACGCCGGCCGACAACCAACGACCCAGATCGCTGTGGTCGCGCCCCACCGTGGCGGGAAGTTTGGTTTTTTGCAGGCGTCGCTGCCGGGTCTGCAGCGCCAGCCTGATCACCATGCCGATCAGGGGATAGATCAGCACCACAGCCAGAAACGGGTGGAGGATCCAGAGCCAGTCAACGGATGCCAAAATCCAGCTTGAGTTCAGGCCCTCAAGCTAGGGCGGAATGCACGGGGCGCACCCAGCCGAGCTTGCGCTCCAGCTCCTGAATCATGCGCCCCGCCAGGTCTTTGCCCGTGGCGGTTTCAATGCCTTCCAACCCCGGGCTGGAATTCACCTCCAGCAGCAGGGGGCCGCGTTCCGAACGGATGATGTCGACACCGGCCACATCGAGGCCCATGGCCCGGCTGGCCGCGATCGCCAGACGTCGCTCGTTCTGCAGCACCCGCACCGCCCGGGCCTTGCCGCCCTGGTGAAGGTTGGCGCGATAGTCGCCCAGGGCTGCAGTGCGCTCGATCGCCGCCACCACCTTGCCGCCCATCACAAAACAGCGGAGATCCTTGCCGCCGGCTTCCTTGATGAATTCCTGCACCAACAGATTGGCGTTGATGCTTTTCATCGCGTTGATCACACTCTCCGCCGCCTTCTGGGTTTCCGCCAACACCACACCACGCCCCTGGGCACCCTCGAGCAACTTCACGATCAGCGGCGCCCCACCCACCATCTTGATCAGGTCTTTCGTGTCGAGCGGAGAGCTGGCAAAGCCTGTCACCGGCACATTCAGCCCGTGGCGCACGAACAGCTGCGAGGCCAGCAACTTGTCGCGCGAGCAGCTGATCGCTTCCGCCGTGTTGAGCGTCTGCAGGCCCATGGCCTGAAACTGACGCGTCACCGCACAGCCATAGAAGGTGACGCTGGGGCGGATGCGCGGGATCACCGCATCAAAACGCTCCAGCACATCGCGGCCCCGGTAATGCATCTCCGGGCTCTGGGCATCAAGGCGCATGTAGCAGTGCTTGATCGCCAGAAATTCCATGCGATGGCCCCGCTCCTCCCCCGCCTCCATCAGGCGGCGGTTGCTGTAAAGGTCGGGATCGGTGGCCAACAGAGCAATGCGCAGGCCCGTGCGTTCCACCCGGTGATGGGCATACATCGCCTCCACCTCAGGCGCTGCGTACTGCACGAGGTGATGGCTGCCCTCAGGATCCACCAGCACCCGCCCCACCATCGCCTCACGGCCCAGGAGCATGCGATACCCCATGGCATCGCGATTGGTGAGGGTGATCTCAATCGGCCAGCTCTGATCACCGAGCTGCAGGGTCTCCCGAATCACATAGCGGGCCTCCACCAGGCCGCTGGTGTTCTTCACGCCCCGCTGCTGCAGCACCGGTGCCTCATGCCGCACCACCACGGAGCGGTCGTTCTGGAGCGGGTGCACCTCAAAGCTGATCCACTCCTGCCCCTCCCGCTGAAAGGGCGCGATGTTGAAGGCATGGAGTGATGAGGTGGCGGCACCGGAATCCACCCGCGCCTTGATCGCCGGCAGGCCTAAGCCCGGCAGGCCGCACCATTCCTCACTGCCAACGATCACCTTGGCGTCCATCGCCATCAGCGCGACACACCTCAATCTGATCCCGCTGCCAGGGCGCTGATCCAGCGATGATCCAGTTCAGACGCTGACGCCTGGAGCGATGCGCCACCACTGCCCCGCCCTCGCCAACAAGACCTACTTCAACTACGGCGGCCAGGGGCCGTTGCCAACGCCATCGCTGGAGGCGATCACCAGCTCATGGCAGCGGATTCAGGAGCTGGGGCCCTTCACCGCCGACGTGTGGCCCTACATCAGCCGGGAAGTGAACGGCACGCGGGCTCTGCTGGCCGGACTGTGCGGCGTCGCCCCCCATCGCCTCGCCCTGAGCGAGAACGTGACCAGTGGCTGTGTGCTGCCGCTCTGGGGTCTGCCCCTGGCGCCGGGGGATCGGATCCTGATCAGCGACTGCGAACACCCCGGTGTGGTGGCCGCCTGCCACGAACTGGCGCGACGCCAGCAACTGCAGATCGACACCCTGCCGGTGCAACAGCTCCGGGGCGGGCGCGAGGAACAAGCGCAAACCGATGCCGCCGTGCTCCAGGCACTGGAGACCCATCGGCAGCCGCGCACCCGTCTGGTGGTGCTCTCCCATCTGCTCTGGAACACAGGGCAACGCATGCCGATCGCCGCGGTGGCGGCCCAGCTCAGGCAGCACCCCAGCCAGCCCTACCTGCTGGTGGATGCGGCCCAGAGCTTTGGGCAGATCCCCGTGGCCGAAGCCGCGGCCGCAGCCGACATCTACGCCTTCACGGGGCACAAGTGGGCCTGCGGTGCGGAGGGATTGGGAGGTGTGGCCCTCTCCGAACGGGTGCTGGCAGAGGCCAGCCCCACCCTGATCGGCTGGCGCAGTCTCCAGGATGAAACCGGCGCCGTGCTGGGCGATCCCGATCCCTTCCATCACGACAGTCGCCGCTTCGAAGTCGCCACCAGCTGCATCCCATTGATGGCCGGATTGCGCACCTCGCTGGAGCTGCTCGAGCAGCAGGGCAGTGCCGAGCGGCGCCTGGAGCAGATTCAGGCGCTCAGCGCCAAGCTCTGGCAGCAACTGGCAATGCTGCCGGGGGCGACACCCCTGCTCGAGGGTCCACCGCCGGCCGGGCTAGTGAGCTTCACGCTGACCGCTGCCAGCCCGCCCAGCCAGGTGGTGCAGGCGCTCGGTGCCGAAGGGATCTGGATCCGCGATTTGGCCGATCCCGCCTGCCTGCGCGCCTGCACCCACATCACCAGCACCGATGAGGAGCTCTTGCAGCTACAGGAAGCCCTGGCGGAGCTACCTAGGGTGTGAACGATTCGGGCATCGCTGTGCTGCAGGCGTTTCTCACCCAGCCCCTGCCCTGGCTGGCCCTGCTGCTCGCCCTCAGCGCCGCCTTCCTGATGGGGTTCGCCCGCAGTGGCCTGGGCACCGGGGGCTTTGTCGTGTCACCCCTGATGGTGTTCGCCCTTGGCCCAAGCGATGGCCTGGCCGTGGTGGCCGTGCTGATGCTGCCGGCGGCCCTGCTCGGCGTGTGGCAGCACCGCGGCGAAGGCGAACGACGCCTGTTGCAACCCCTGGTGCTCGGCATGGTGCTGGGCACGGCCCTGGGCGGACTGGCGCTCTGGGCTCTGGTGTCGGGCGGCGATCTCAACCTTGTGCATCGCCGCATGGAAGTGTTGGTGGCCCTGCTCTCGCTGCTGTATGTGGCTCTGGTGGCAGGGCGCAACGCCATTGCCCGCGCCGGTGGTGGCGGTGGACCGGCCGGCCCCACCGGCCTGCTGCTGGTGGGATCGGGGGTGGGCATCAGCCAGACCGTGGCCAATTCCGGCTCACCGCTGCTCACGGTGTTTTTCCTGCGCCATCAGGTGCCACGCAGTCGCTTCGTGGCAGCGCAACTGGTGGCGCTGCTGGTGCAGAACTTGCTGAAGTTGATTCCCCTGATCAGCCTGGGCATCCTCCATCTCGGCAACGCCGGCAGTGCTCTGCTGCTGATTCCGGTCACGGTGATCGGCAATCTGAGCGGCCAGCGGTTTTATCGCGGGGCCAGCGAGCGATTGTTCTTCCTCTGTTATCAGGTGCTGCTGCTGATCGGCTTTGCCGTGAGCGTGGCCCTGATCGTGGGCCGCAGCCGGATCCTGGCCCTGCTGTAGGGAAACAGGATCAGGCCATCA